>Ga0100380_10001137_pt1 | contig 28872 bp, 25 predicted proteins | sample CryGeymeta201504_FD_80417 | JGI IMG/M metagenome (GOLD analysis project Ga0100380, IMG submission 80417) | Groundwater microbial communities from Crystal Geyser aquifers in Utah, USA - Crystal Geyser metaG 2015-04 | ecosystem: Environmental > Aquatic > Deep subsurface > Groundwater | place... | reverse complement strand
TTAGAAGAACAATGGCTAAAACAAGAGGGAATTGAACAAATTGAGACTTTGAAAGAACTTAGCTGGCTGTATCTCAATACAAATCCTAAAAGAGCTATGACGCTTGCTCAAGACGGGCTTGCTAAATTAAAAAGTTATGATGAACCGAAACTGAAGGCTACACTTCTTAATGTTCTCGCAGTTAGTTTAACTTATATGGGGTATTATGGAACCGCACTCGAAAAACATTTTGAATCTTTAAGACTTAGGGAAGAACTCAAGGATTCGGTTGCAATAGCATCGTCGCTAAACAATATCGGTTTAGTTTATCAACACGTTGACAATACTGCAGAAGCTATAGTATATTTCAATAAAGCTCTTGAGTATAAATATAAACTTGGAGATAAATCTGCCATTGTTATCTCTCTTAATAATCTTGGCTCAACACTGCTTAAAACAAAGAAGTTTAAAGAATCTGAAAAACTATTTAAAGAAGCTTTGGCGATTACAAGGGATGAACAAAACATCGAAAATCTTGCTTTAACTTTATCAAATTTAGGGCGTTTCTTCTACATGGAAATGCGATACGATTCTGCTTTATTCTATGCTGAAAACTCATTGCTCTTAAGGCAAAAAATGGAAGAAAAATTCGGAATTGCAGAACAACATTTAGAAGTGGGAAAAATTTATCATGAAAAAATGAATTTTCGTGCGGCGGAAGAAAATTATCAGTTTGCCAGGAAATTAGCAATTGACGGCGCATATTATCCTCTTTTAAGAGATGTTTATTTTCAGTTGTATGTTCTAAATAATAATAAACATAATGACAAAGAATCGCTGAACAACTTTAAAAAATACACAACACTCAAAGAGATGCTGACAACTGAGGTCATAACTAAAAAATTGGAAGAAGTTAAACAGCATTACAATCAGGAAAAAAACCTGTTAAAAATTCGTCAGCTTAAATTGGATATTCGAACCACCTTCCTATATTATATTATTGCGCTATCTGCGATACTATTTATTGCCGGCGCTATTATTACAAATCGTTATCGTATTGCTAATAAATTAAAGAAAGCTTTGGAGGAACGAGAAAGCTTTAATCATGCTTTGATTTCGAATTTACCTGAGTATGTAATTGTTCATAAAGATGGTAAAATTGTTTTTACAAATAAAATTTTAAGGGACAATTTCGGGATTGAAGAAAACAAGTATGAATCGATTAATATGCTCGATTTTGTTACTGAAGAGTATAAGAAAAAAGTTATTGAAAATATGTTTCGGCGAAAATCCGGAGAACAAGTTGAAGAATATGAAGCAGATATTCGTGATAAAAACGGATCTTTGATTAGGGTAGTTATTTCTTCGTCTATTATTTCGTACCATAATAGCAATGCCATTCTTGTTGTGATGAATGATATTACTTCACGAAAAAAAGCAGAACTGGAAATATTAAAATCAAAAGAACATGCAGAAAAATCTGACAGATTGAAATCGGAATTTTTAGCGCAGGTTTCTCACGAAATTAGAACTCCGCTGCACGTTATACTTAGCTGGATTTCGCTTCTGCAGGATGAACTACAAGACAAAGCAGCTCCAGAATTACTTGATGGATTTTACGTTATTAAAAACCAGGGGGCAAGAACAATACGAACTATAGATCTAATACTCAATATGTCCGAACTTCAACTTGGTACTTATGAAGTTTATCTGAGAGAATTAGATATTCATGAAGAAATTCTTTTAAAGCTATATGGTGATTTAAGCAGCCGGGCAAAACAAAAGAAATTATCTTTTAATATTAATACTCAAACAAATCATACGCGCACAATTGCTGACGAGTACTCTGTTTATCAAATATTCCTTAACCTCATTGAAAATGCTATAAAGTATACTAATGTTGGTAGTGTAAACATATTGATTGGAAGAGACGAAAATGATAATCTCTTTGTTTCTATTTCAGATACCGGAATCGGGATTTCGGAAGAATATATGCCCCGTTTGTTTCAACCTTTCTCACAGGAACAGCAGGGTTATTCGCGCGAATTTGAGGGGAATGGATTAGGACTTGCACTCGTTCAAAAATACTGCGAGTTAAATAAAGCGGAAATAAAAGTAAAAAGTAAAAAAGGAGAAGGAACCGAGTTTAAAATTACTTTTCAAACTATGCATGCCTAAACCTTGACAGTTATTGTTCGGGGTTTCATCTAATTCAAGTTGTAAAGGTGGGGGATGCAACTCTTAATGAAGAATTATAAATGAGTTCATTCCCGTCCGTTGGCTAACTAATGGGAAAGACAAATAATCAACATTAACTTTTTAGAGTGGACTCATAAATGATTTATAGTAAAAAAATTTTATTTAGCAGAGTGATTGTCATTACCCATTAGTTAACTGAAACGGGCGATTATAAGAATATACTTTTTGGCTGAACTAATTCGTTTAAAACAAATCAATATACCAGGGTAACATTGGCAATTAATTTGAAGTTGTTGAAAAATTTAAAATTGAACAAAAAAAAGGACGGTATCAGCCGTCCTTTTAGTAAAATATTTTTAACAGCCTCCAAGCACGCGCTTAGGTTTTACTTTCGGAATGGCAGAGCTTTTATTTTCTTCAATCATTTTGGGAATCTGAATGCTTGCCTTTAATCTGAATCGTTTTGTAGCATCGTTATAATTTTTAATCACAACTTTTGTGGAGTCGTATTCAATAATTTCTTTTTTAAATTCATTTAACCCGCCTTTGAGTATCAGTAAGTTTTTGTAGCCAAGTTTATCAGCGATTATGGCTGCTTTTTTTGCTGTTAATCCTTCATTAGAAATAAATACATTTTCTTTTTTAGAAATATTTAAAGTTTTTTCGGCGTACTTTTCAAACAATGTTTCCAACATAAAAGATTTAGAATTTGGTAAGCTCATTTCCGAAAATTCTTTAGGGCTTCTCATATCAATTATCTGTAGATTTTTATCTTTATCAAGCAGACGAAATGCAAGTTCATCAGCAGTCATATATTTAATTTTATAATTATTAACGTATTCTATGTCTTCGACGTCTTGTAAATATTCTGTTCGGATATCGGGTAAAATAAAAGCGGATAAGCCAAGTATTATTGCAACACCCGAAAGAGCAACATAAAGCTTTAATGGTTTAAACTCCGGATTTGATTTGCCGTTTACTTTGTTTTCGATAAGAGTAGTTGCCCAGAACGCAGCTACTGCAACTAAGGTCAGAAAAAATGCAAATAGAGACTGAGACATTCCGAGAGAATCGAATACTCTTACAAATCCCCAGTTGTCTGCTTTATACAAACCTTCAAAAATGGGATAACCTTCAGCGAAAATTAAAACCCCAATAAATGAACCGGCGATGAAAAACATTGCATCTATTTTGCCGATTGCCGCCGCACAAATACTTGTTCCCGGACAAAATCCGCCGACAACAAATCCTAAGCCCATTATTAATCCCCCGATTATTGCTGAATAGAGAAATGTTGGATTAATATATATTATGCTTAAGTCGAGAAGTCCAAAATGCCCCAACACAATTACACCGAGCATTGCAGTAATGCCGGCGGTAAAAAAGACGCGCAGCACTGTAAAGTCGTAACCATAAAACAATCCAACCAATTTTTTTGAGGTTGAAAATCCGGCTTGCTCTAAAATAAATCCGAAGGCGATTCCAATAAACAAAGCGATAACGAAATTAAATTCATTTCCAATTAGATCAGGCACTAACGGTCCCATTTTTTAATCTCCTTCTATATCCAAAGTTTTCTGAAGAAATAAGCGAACGCATAAGCGCCGCCGAATATTGCCGCCATAGTTATTAAACCGCCAGTGGATAACACAGCCATACCGCTTAACGCTGCACCGCTTGTACAGCCTCTACCGAGTTGTGCGCCAAATCCAAACAACAATCCGCCGAACACTGCCGAGGCAATTCTAATGCGTGCAGTTATTTTGGGTGAATAATCAAGATTAAAATTTAATCGGTTAGAAACAAGCCCGGAGATAAAAGCGCCAATTAACACACCAATAACTTCAAAGACTAACCAGTTTTTCAATGGATTATTATCATGCTCTTTTAAATATTCCTTGTAGAACACTTGACTTTCGGCATGTGAAGGAGTAACCGTTTCCACTATGGAAATAACAGCGCTCTTAACCGCTCCGCTTGCGCCGAGACCCCTGCCTGTAATATAAATAGTTACTAAGAGGAGCAGACCAAGGAAAAAGCCTGCGAGATACGGATTCATATATTTTTCTGGTTTCATAAAATCCTCATTAACTTTTAGTTATAGTATCTGAAATTGAATCTTCGGATCCATTTGAAATATCGTTTTTATCTATTTGAAGCTGCTCTTCATCTTCAAGTTCTTCATAACCGGTTATCATCGCTTTTAAATTTGAAGTAATTGTTAAACCTGTTGTAATCAAATATAAGTGCGCTATTATAAAAGCGACAAGAAGGAAAGCGCCAATGGTATGTATAATTGCAAAAACTTCAACCGATTGAATATTTAAAACCCGGATAGTATTGCCCTGCGGATATCTATAAAACATATACATCAAACCGGAAAATACTATGACAGGTATTACCAAAACCTTAAGACCAAGGTAAACTAATTTTTGAAGTGGATTTAATTTACTAAGCACAGTCTTTTTTGTGGGATGAGGCGCGTTGCGGAAAATACCAAGCAGATAATAATCCATCTGAGCTTTAAGATTTTTTCTAGTAGGAAGGTATTGCCTCCATGCTCCAGTTGTAAAATGCCAAAAAATTGCAAACACAATTAGAACGATAAATGAGTATGCTGCAATGTTATGATATCTTACAGCATTCCCGTATCCAAAAAATGTTATGAAGCGATGAATCTCAAATCCAGTAATAACAAGCATGAAAATTATTACTGCCTGAGTCCAGTGCCAGAAGCGTTCAAAAGATTTGTATATATAAACTTGTTTAATCATCTCATTTTCTCTCCTTTTTATTAGAAGCGATAATTCTAACTGCGCCATGAACAAACACGCCTAAAAGTGTAAGTAAAATAATTCCCACGCCTGCAGTTTCCACAAATCGAGAATAATCTCTGCCCGGCATATAAAAATCATTCAGTTGTGCAAGTCTGCTGTTCTCTCTTGAATGGCATTCAGTACAGCTAACACTTAAATCTTTCGTGGAAACCATATGGTTGATTGGCCAGTACATTTCTGTTTTAATAAAAGCAATCTTACCGCTAAATGGCAAATGAACCTCTTTCATTCCTACTTCTGAGGCGCGCAGCCAGTTAAAATCCTTCCAGAGAGCGCCCTCACCTTTTTCGTCCGCAAACAACTTTGGTTGAATTAAAATTTTGTTAACCGGATCGTAAGGTTGAACTGCGCGATGAATTTTAACAGGATAAATTTTGGAAGTTTCATCAGTGTATGAACCATGCATTGTATTTAATGTCAATGGTTTTGAAGTATCGTTTATTACATCTCCAAGCAGATAATGATCAGCCGTTCCGTTGAACCAGATGTATTCAGGTTTTAGGTTTTTACCCCACACAAAACTTCCCTTAATAGAGAGATATGTATGATTTCCATCAGCATCTTCCTCACTATAAGGTTCGCCGTTTTTAAGTTTACCGGCAGTCGACCAGTCCCAGTGAGTTTTTGTTGCATTAACTTTTGCATAAATAGGAATATGGCAAGTTTGGCAGGCAACTTTATAAGTATGTTCGTTTAAAATGCTTTGTTCGTGAGGCGAAGAAGTGTGGCATTGCTCACATTCGGAACGATTTCTGTTCATTGAAGAAAGAGAATAAACTTTTCCTTTGATAACGTGTTTTTCGGTTGTATGGCATTCGATGCAACTCATATCTGCACCATCTGACGCCATGTGTATGTCAACATCCCGCGTAGGTTCAAACATTGATTCTTCCAGGTCGCCGTGCTTTACATTATTTCCACCCCCTCCATAAAAATGGCAAACGCCGCAGTTAGAGCGTCCAGGCTTTCCAACCGATTGAGCAACTGTATTGAAATTTACGGAAATATCAGGCGCACCTCCTTTTTCACTTGCTTTTGCGTATGTATCCGAATTATCATGGCAGACGAGGCAGTCAATATTTTTAGGATCGGTAAAACTGAACATCGAACTCGTCATACCATATCCTACATGACATTTAGCGCATGATTGTTCGTTGCCTTCAACACCGATACAAAAATTGTTTATTGCATTAATTTTACCGAGAGAAATTATACCCCGTCCCTCTACGTATTCTTCTCGCGTCCAGTTCCAGTGGTTCGATTGCATAACTTCCTTGTGTCTTTCAGTATGGCAGGAGTTGCAAGCTTCTGTTACTTGTTGCGGTGAGGAGAATTTTTTCTTAAGGATTTCGAATTGAGAATGGTCTGCCGATGGAGTATATTCTTTAGGGTAGTTCTCTAATAATTCGTCTAATCGAGTTGGTTGGTAAGAATTATCTCTAAGCAATCCAATCGCTGATATAGTTATAATTGCGATTAGGAATAAGATGAAGATTATTTTTTTCATGGTTATTGTTTAATAGTAATTGAAATATAATTGTGAGTTTAAGAATTCCCCTTTGTTATATTAATAATAGCAGCTTTAATTATTTGGCAATCAGCAAAGTTGTTATAAACTTTACATTTTCTGCATTCACCTCTTTCGTCTTTGTTCTTTATCGTCCAGCAAGGTTGGTTTTGCACATTAGAATTATATACTATACAATTTTTACGAGCCTGCTCAGAACATTTGTTTATTTGCCAGCAGGGGATCATTGTATATATAGTTTTAATGCCTGCAATGCTTATTTTACTTTGATTAATTGCCCGTCGGATACAATTTAATCTCTCAATGTCTAATTCAGAATAAAGCCTATGTCCGGTTTTCTTTTTGAAGGGAACAATTAAACCTTCCCTTTCATACATGCGAACCGTATGAACTGAAATGTTCAAAAGTCTTGCTGCAACACTTATCGGGTAAACAGGCGTATCACTTAACATAATATTTGCCGTTGCTTTTTTGTTTTAATAATTGACAATTATAAATATCAATTTACTTGCCATTTTATTTAAAAGTGGAAAACCGAATATTTAAGTAGAATTGAAAGAATTGCGGAGTACAAAAAATAAGGATAAGGAAAGTTTTCTAATAATAGAGAAATCTTAATTTCATTTTCTCACTTTACCGAAATGATGAATATCAAGAATTTGAGCTGCAATTCCGAGCGCAATTTCTTCGGCAGTATCACCGCCAAGTTTTAATCCGATGGGCGAATAGATTATTGATGTATCTTTATTATTACCATATAGCGAACTGATTTTTTCCATCAAGATTTTAGCTTTATTTCTGGACGCCATAACTCCAATATACTTGAAACTCAAATTTCGTTCATAAAAAGAGCAAACGATATCGAAGTCGAACACATGTCCATGAGTTAAAACAACACAAAAAGAATTTGGCGCTGGATCGAAAATTTTTGCAAACTGAGTGTAATCGGAACAAATGACTTCGGATGCAAATGGATTTTTTTCAGGATTGGCAAATTCTTTTCTGTTATCAATTAGTACGGTTCGAAAGGGAAGTTTAGACAGAAAAAATAATAGCGCCTGCCCTACATGTCCGCCGCCGAAAACGTAAACAACGGGTGTGCAGCCATGAACTTCAAAAAATATAGATGAACTTCCTCCGCAAACCATTCGTAATTGTTCAACATTTTCTTTCGGCGCGACATCACCGTTAAGCAGATATTCTTTTACGCTGCTTTTCCCGGATACAATTCTCTTTTTTGCTTCCTCAATAACATTAAATTCAATTCCGCCACCGCCCACCGTTCCGGTGCATTTCCCGTCCGCATCAACAATTAATTTAAAACCGGCTTTACCGGGCGCAGAACCAAGTGTATCTACAACTGTTGCAATGACAAATGGTTTGTTGATTTTTTCAAGTTCAATTATTTTTTCGTAGATATTCATTAACGGTTATTTATTTTTTGAAAATCTTCTTCAGTATCTATATCGTTTAAGATTTCTGGATAGGGAGAATTCCAATAGAACTTTTTAATTTTTAAACTTTGGGAAACAGCTTTTAAGTTGCTCGTTTCCGCTGCGTTTAAAATTAATTTAGCCGTTAGGCTATCAAATAATATTGGATGCCCTTTTTTACTTTTATATACCGGTTGAAGCCAGTTAAATTTTTCATTTACATTCAATAAAAACTCGTTGTAAAAATACTCAGGTAAAGTAGGATTATCAACAAAATGGTATAAAATATATTTTGAATTCACCTCCGTTAATCCCGCTTGAAGCGAAGTAAACATACCTTTCGAAAAAGATTTGTTTTCTACGAATATTATCTTCTTACAAAAATTAAGAAGGTGTTTATTTTTTCTTATCGCATCTTTTATTTTTTCGCTTTGATAACCGGTTACAACAATTATTTTTGAACACACATGTTCCATTTTGAATAAAATAGTAGAAATAAAATCCGATTCATTATATGGGAGTAACGCTTTATTCTCACCCATCCTTGAGGATGTCCCGGCGCTAAGCAGCAATCCGGTTATTTTTGTTTTATTTCCTTCTCTCACAAATGCTCTGCTTCATTTTATCGATTTGGCTATGTTAATCAAAATTGAATTGTTTAACAGAATTATGCGGAATTCTATAATGGTCAAGAATAATGTTTACCAATTCATTTCGAATAACTAACACAAGCTTAGAGTTGAATAAAAGTTCGTTTTGAATTAAGATTTCTCTAAATGCAGGTTCCAATCCATCACCCCGAATTTCGAGTGGTCCTATTTCGTCGATGATGAACCACTCCGGGCTAAATTTGATTGACTCGAGCATCCTATCGCGCCCCCATTTGAAAACCTCTTTATCAAAACGATAACCGCCGATGTGAATTACGCTTCCCCCGCGTTCACTATCGTTGACTTGAAGTTGTTTTGATTCCTTTGTCCTCAAATCGGTCAGATATTTTTTACCAAACAAAACCGGTGATAACAGTCCGTAAACGTTTTGCTTTCCTGCAGCCCAATCCTCCAGCGCTGTGGTTTTTCCCGATTGAATTTTTCCTGTTACAATGTAAATATTCTTCATTCATTAAATCTTTCGCTAAAAAATAATAAAGTTAAGTAAAGCGAAATAAAAGTGCTTATTTTTTTTATGCCTGTTTGTTTTAGAGCTATTGTTTTGCTCACATTAAAAGCGCCTCTAAATAACGGGAATAAATCAACAATATTTTCGATTTCCGTTTTATATCTGTTTTCTCTTTTGCTTAAATATTTTTTAATGAAATTTTTTAACAAAGGAGCAGCAGCAAAAAACCAAACAACAATAATGGTTATTGATCTAACGAGCATTATAACCGCATCCGAAAATTTATTTTTTGGAATGCCTAAATCAAAATATGTGAGAATTCCAAATAGTATGATGAACCCAAACATTATAAGATGCTTAAATTTTCTTCTTTTTCTGCTGCTTATCGGAGGCTCAATATTTTGAACGCTTTGTATTGTGCGCATGCTTGATAGGTAATCTCCATATTTAACTATCCATCCGTTCAATTTATCCGGCAAGGCTGCCGCGAATAGACCAAAAAATATTCCACCCAAAAGATGGATGAAAATATAACCGGTAATAAGTAAAGCGCTGAAAGAAGGAATTGATTTCGGATCAGCAGTGAAAATAAATTGATTTATAACGTAAATTGCAAATGCATCGATTGATTCCCATAATGTTATTCCGAATATAATTGTTGAAAGAATAATCTTTTGTGTTGATGAGAGTAGCGAAGTAATGACCGCGAGCATAAGAGCCGATAGTTTATAATTTCTTGAAGATAGGAACAATAATTCTCCCAGCAGCGCTTGAATGGAAACCGCGAAATAAGCAGCAATTGGAGTATGAGGTGCGATAATTCCTTTAACGAGTAAAACAATTGCAGCAGCTCGAATAATTGCTCCTCTTTGTTTTGAATGAAATGCGATCATCGAAATTAATACGGCAGCGGCTCCGCCAATAAATAAACCGGTAAAAGGAATTTTTAAAGCATGGAGGATACCGCCGAGCGCAGCTTCGTTAAATGCCCAAACGGCTGTTAATCTGAAAAATAAATTCTCATCAGTTTCGATAAAGTTATTTGTATGCAATTGTTCTTTTAGAAGTAAAATAAAATTCTATGTTAAAATAGAAAAGAATTTTATCAGTAAAAATAAAAACAGCCTCTTTTTACTTCTTTATCAGATGATTTGTAGGCGTGATGTTCAACATTAGCTTATTGATACTTTTACACTCAAGTTTTTGTAATGCGCGGCGGTGAACTGGCAGAACATTAGCGCATTTAATACAAATCAGCATTAATGATTGAAGATGAATTGCTGTCCACTATCTAACGGACGAGCATTCAATCTCTCAACTCAAATATTGGGGTCTGCTTACCCCGCCGCGCGGGAGCTTGTCCAGGTTAGAATTTCTTACAACAAGCGAATATCCTTTAGCCATGAAATTGCAACTTCATATTATTGTTTTTTTCGCATATATTTCGTTAAACAATTACAGAAGTATGGAATGAAACATAAAGTCTTTTTTCTTTTTCTATTTCTTTTTTCTTTTATCTCGTTTGCACAGACAGACACTTCATCACAATATTCTTTCTGGATGAAAGAGAGAATTCTTTCTGTTTTTCTGGATGATAATTTAATTTATCAAAAATCTTTTTTGCGTCCTGATGGTTATACAATTGATCTGGACGAAGATAACAACAATGAATTTGTAGTTATAGATTCTATTAGTTCCAGGAGTGAGTTTTATTACACGCTCTACATTTTTAATACTCTCGATTCTTTTTACCTATGCGATTCAATCAACTCGGGCTATACCAAACCTTTCGAATCTGCTTCATTAGATGTTGAAGGTATATTGTTTGCAGCAGGAAATCCGGCATATGATAAATTCAGTAAATTAAACGACCTTAATTTTTCAACGTTAAATTTCTGGAAATTTGTTGAAGGAAATGTCTTCCTCATTAACAGCGAAGTTTATGATCTATACATCGACCGCAACAACGATATAATTGAAATGATTAGTAATTATATCGGTACTGAAAAGCTCGATTGCGAAATAAGCAAAGAGATATTAGGCGCGGTGGCTGCTGTGTTCGGTAATTATTTAAGTGCGGGAGAAGATGCTCTTGCCATTAAATTCTTAAAAGAGTATTATACATGCGAAGATATTGATGCACTGGCAAATGAGTTAAAAAAAATGGTTATGTGAAAGGTTATTTTATGAAGATGGATTGGGGAAAGTTTATTGGAAAAATATTGAACATTACTATGCATGAAAATTATGGTTTAACAATTGATCCGCGTGCAGACACCACAATTTATGAGATCGTTTTTAAGTCAGGCAAATTAATCGGAAGTTTTGACGATGGTCTTTTGATCGAAACAAAAAGGGAAAATGAAACTGTTCAAATATTTATTCCTCACAGTTCAATAAAATGTGTGGAAATATTTAATTTTTAAGAATAAACAAAAGGCAGCTCGTTTTGAAAACATTATTAGTTCTTCTTTTATCATTTTTATTTTGGGGTTATTCATTCCCTCAAGATGTAACTATTAAAAGTTTGAAAGCTTATTCAGGTAAAGAAACAGATTTACCGGTGCTATCGGGCGGACAATCTCTCTCTATCGAATTCGATGTGCAATCCGATTATGAACCATTTCTCACCGTCATATTTCGATTTTGTGATAGAAACTGGAAACCGACAAATAATATTTTTCTTCTAAACCAGGGCGGCTATACGGCTTACGACTTAGAGTTCTATACGCTCCCCGCAACTGTAACCGATGCGCGTTATCATATCAAAGGTGCATTCCCGGATGCGGATGGATTTGTAAGTTTTCCATTTAGCGGCAAGTGGAGTTATTACATTACCGATTCGCAGGACACATCCAAAGTTTATGCAAATGGAAAGTTTTTCGTAGTTTTTAACGATGTTAACTTAAATACTACTATTAAAAATGCGCTGCTCGAAGATGAAACATTTTTTCCTACAGACCTTGCAAAAGTTTTTAACATAACTTCCGTGCTCAATCTTCCCGAAGAATTTTTCCCCGGTTATGTTGATCATCTTGAAATAATTGAAAATCATAAAATTGAATACCCTGTTATTGTTGATCGTAACTTTAACACAAACAGAAGGCAATATTATTGGGATGGCAACCGCAACTTTACTTTTACTGCAAGAGATATTCGTCCGGGTAATGAATACCGTCAAACTGATTTAAGAAACTTTAATAAGTTTGGGCAGCGCGAAGCGAAAGCACAATTTGACGGTTTGGAATATTCAAGATTCTTTAAGCAGGGAAGAGAAGATTTAAACGGTGGATTTATACTTACAAAATTTCAGGACGATTATGCAACATATATTGACGTTACTTTTTCAATACGTCCGCCAAATTCCGGTTTTAAAAACGTATATTTAGTCGGCTCTTTTAATGATTGGCAAGTTCTCCCTGAGTATAAAATGAATGATGATTATGGCGTCTTTAAAAAAACGATTACCTTAAAGCGAGGAATTTACGACTACCAATATGTTACGGCAGATGTTGTAAATAATTCTTTGAAAAATATTGATTGGTACTCGCTTGAAGGGAACGGTTATGAAACTGTAAACCAATATTATTTATTTTTGTACTACAAAGACCCGAATTTTGGCGGGTATGACAGAATCATCGGTTATCAAAAAATATTAAACAGGTCAAAATGGAAAAATTAAAACTCGGAGTTGTCGGAACCGGACATCTTGGCAAACTCCATATTAAGATGCTAAAGCATTCAAATAATGTTGAGTTCATCGGAATTTATGACGCCGATCCGGAACACGCGAAATTAGCAGCTGCCGAATATGGAGTAGATGTTTTCGAGAATATTGAAGATTTAATTTCTAAAGTTGATGCGGTTTCCGTGGCAACTACTACAATTGCTCATCATGAGCTTTGTAAAATATGCCTCTCTGCCGGAGTGCATGTTTTTGTTGAAAAACCAATTACTACAACTATCGATGAAGCGGAAGAGCTTATTAAAATTGCGGCTAACAAAAAATTAAATTTACAGGTAGGGCATATCGAACGATTTAACCCTGCGCTGCTTTCTCTCGAAAAATATATTATTGAACCTATGTTTATTCAAACCGACCGGCTTGCGCAGTTTAATCCCCGCGGTACTGATGTTGCAGTTGTACTCGACTTGATGATTCATGATATAGACATAATCTTAAGTTTGATAAAAAGTCCTGTAAAACGAATTGATGCAAACGGTGTTGCGGTTGTGTCAGACTCATTGGATATTGCCAATGCTCGTCTTCAGTTTGAAAACGGCGCGGTGGCTAATGTTACTGCAAGCCGTATCAGCCAAAAGAAGATGAGAAAGATGAGAATATTCCAGCGCGATACATATCTTTCGCTCGATTTTACAACCGGTGTTTCCGAAGTTTATAGATTAACGGCTATAGATGAACCGGTGGCATCGTCAATTTCATTCGGAGAGATTGGAATTGGAGAGAAGAAAAAGAGAGTAGTTTACGAACAGCCCGAAGTAAGAGAAGTAAACGCTCTTCAATACGAGCTTCAATTATTTGTTGATTCGATATTGAAAGGAGTGAAGCCAATTGTATCAGGTGAAGATGGACTTCGTGCTCTTCGCGTAGCACAAATTATAATTCAGAAAATTGAGGAGCCAAAGGCTAAAGGAATTTAGCTTCATCAAACCCATGAATGTAGAAACCGAATCATTAACGAAAATTAAGAAGAAAGAAAACATACTATGAAAAAATTTGTGTTTTTACTTGCCGCAATAATTTCAATTTCAACAATGAGCTGTTCAGTTTACGAAACGTTTGTTAATCTAAGCCGCTTAAAATTTAAACTCGGGCAGGTAAACAATTTTACGATGAACGGAATTTCTATCTCCGATAAAAGTAAATTAAGCGATTTCTCTACGGTAGATATTTTAAGATTATCATCCGCAGTTGCTCAAGGCACGCTTCCGGTATCATTCACGTTAAATGTGGAAGCCCAAAATCCCAACAGCGGTACCGGAGGCTACAAACGTACCGGAGCTACTCTTAAATCATTTCCATGGCGGCTGTTAATAAACGATAAAGAAACGATTTCCGGAAATATTGCTTCAGAAGTTTCGATTCCGGGAACAGGCGAGACAACTCCAATTCAAATTCAGATGAATCTTGACCTTGTAAGCTTCTTTAAAGATAACGGTTATGAATCGTTGTTAAACCTTGCTCTAAATATTGGCGGTTACGGCGGCTCATCATCGAAATTAACTTTATATGCTAAACCGGTTGTTTCAACAGCTCTCGGCGATTTGCAATATCCCGAAGAGTTAAAGATTGTGGATTACGAGTTTACAAAGTAAAATGCACTATAGAAAAATGATGGAACCACTTTACAAATAAAATAATTGTCAAAAGATTAAAAGTAAAATTAGCTCTCGAAAGCACGGATGGATGCAATCAGATTATAATTATGGTATTAGCAAATAGATTTGATCTTTTATGTAATGTATTCTCCGTAATAAATTTTCTCAACCTAACTGCGTTTCACCCAATCCTATAGTCAATAGATGAATTCATAACTTCAACATTCAAAATTCCGTTAAGACGCACTACGTTATCTAAGTTAGTTAACGGACAAACATGCAGCAATGCTTTTTTATTATCCGGTTATCAACGTTATACAAAATCTTAGCTAATAATTTACGTTTTCTCTCTTAGTTTAAGAATTAGCTAATTAATAACATTACTCTTCAAAAGTATCTTTATTTTATATTTAATTATAACCTGTTAAATGTTAAATTTAAGCAGGAAGAAAAAAATCATTTTATTATTTAAGAAAATATATGGTTAAAAAAATACGATACGCAATAGGGATAGACCTTGGTGGAACCTCTATTAAACTTGGAATCGTTACTGATGAAGGGAAAATAATTAAAAAGAATTCAGTTGCAACAATGGCTGAAAAAGGACCTGATTCAATAATCTCACAGATAAAAAAAGGAATAAAGGAGCTGCTCGAAGGAAATAAGTTAAAAATTAATGGAATCGGAGTTGGCTGCCCGGGTGTTGTTTCTACAAAAAAGGGAACAGTTGAAAATCCGCCTAACCTGCCGGGCTGGGGAAAAGTTAATCTTGTTAAAATTTTGGAGAAAGCTACAGGTGCCGCTGTTTTCGTTGAAAATGATGCGAATGCTGCGGCAATTGGCGAGTATATTTTTGGCGCTGGTAAAAAATATAATTCATTCGTGATGATCACACTTGGCACCGGAGTGGGCGGAGGAATTATTCTAAAAAGAAAAATATATCGCGGCGATTTTGGAGCTGCCGGTGAAATAGGACATATTACAATTGATTACAAAGGACCAAAGTGCAATTGCGGCTCTTACGGCTGCATCGAAACTTACATAGGAAATAGTTATTTGGTTGAGAGAGTAAAGAAGGAATTGAATGGCAAACAATCTGTTATTAAAGAACTCGTCCATGGCAATTTAAATTTATTAACTCCAAAAATTATTAACGAAGCTGCCGGCAGTGGTGATGAATTTGCAGAAGAAGTTGTACGTGAGATGGGAGTTTATCTCGGAGCCGCATTGGCTTCGTTGAGTAACGCGCTTGATATAGGCGTATTTATTATAGGCGGCGGCGTTTCGGGATTTGGCAAGCCGCTGTTTGAGGCAATAGAAGAAAATGCGCGTGCAAGGGTATTAACGCCGTTGAGAAAAAGGATAAAGGTTTTTCCTGCAAAACTGCGTAACGATGCCGGTATCAAAGGCGCATCTGCTTTAGTGTTTTATAAATAATTCAACAGCCTGATGAAATCAACAAAAGTATTTTTATTTATTTGTTTGATGAGTACAATGCTTGCGGGACAAAATAGTGATTATCTTTTCAACAAGGCTGATTCATTGTTCACTGCCGACTCACTTGCAGCAGCCGATTCAATAAATAAAAAAACTTATGATATTGATACGGTTATTTATGCTAGCGCCGCCGATTCTCTAATCTTTTTTGTTCAGAAAAAAGAGATGAAAATTTATGGAGAGGGGAATCTCATCTACAAAACTACTGATTTGAAAAGCGCCAATATTTATGTCGATTTCAAAACTCAAAACATCCGTGCCGAAGGTGTGCAGGCGGATTCAATACCCGATAAATTAAAAGGTACGCCAGTATTAAAAGAAAAAGATGAAACTTACGAGGGCGTTACCATGAAGTATAATTTTAAAACACAACAAGGTTATATAACTGAAGCGGGCACTAAAGAAGAAGGGGCGCACTACACAGGGCAAAAAATAAAAAAGGTTGACCCGGAAACATATTTTATAGAAGACGGAATTTATACAACATGCGATGCCGATATTCCTCATTATCATTTTTCAGCTTCCGAGATGAAAGTCATTCATAAAGAGCAGCTAATAAGCAGATGGATATTCCTAAATTTTGGGGGTGTTCCTTTTCCAATACCTCTTCCGTTTGCTGTCTTTCCAATTGAATCGGGAAGGCGTTCCGGTATTATTGCGCCCGCCTTTGGAGATGATGCTCAATATGGAAGATATTTTTCTCGCTTTGGTTATTTCTGGGCTATATCGGATTACATGGACTGGAATGTTACTGCCGATTATTACTTCAAAGGAAGTTACAATTTGAACAGCCGCTATCGTTATGCAAAACGCTACAATTTTACCGGGCAGGTTGAAGGAGGTTATTCCAACTTTCAAACAGGCGATCCTTCGGAAGTTGAAAGGAATCAAAGAACCGATTGGCGCATTAAAATAAATCATAATCAAAATATTACTCCCACTCTACGGCTTGATGCAAATCTCGAATTTGTTTCGGGAAATTATATTCAGCGTAATGTAACGGATATGAATGAACTGCTGCGGCAGGAGATTGTATCGAATGCTAATTTATTCAAATCGTGGGATGAATCGGGAAATAGTTTATCTTTAAGTTACAGCCGGCGTCAGGATATTAACAGCGGCGATATTAATGAAGTTTTGCCGAACTTAACTTTTAACCGTTCTCAGTCCTATCCTTTCAAACGGAAGGAAGGCGGAGGCGGTTCACAGAAATGGTATGAGTTGATTGGTTATGGATACAGCGGACAATTTCAAAATATACGAAATAAAAAAGACGGCAATTTAAAAATACGCGGAGGAATTCAGCATAATTTTAATTCGAGCTTTTCACCCAAAGTCGGTTACTTTAGCATCACTCCTAATATTCGTTACCAGGAAAGATGGTATAATAAAAGGCTCAAAATTACTCCATCAACTTCTTCATTTACCGGTAAGGACACTTTAATTACCGAAGATGTAAAAGAAATTAATTTTGTCCGAACATTCGGGCTGGGTGTTTCAGCCTCTACAAAATTTTATGGTATGTTCACTCCAAATGTTCTTGGAATTCAGGCAATAAGACACACTGTTAATCCTGGCATAAGTTACAACTATACTCCCGATTTTTCCGAACCGTTTTGGGGATATTATGACGCTTACGTTGATTCAACCGGTAAAGAAATTAGATACGATAAATTCAGTCGTGAAGTTTTTAGCGGCGTATCAAAAGGGGAAAAGCAAAATCTTTCCTTTTCTCTCGATAATATTTTTGAAATGAAAACCACAGTTGATCCAACTGATACGACATCAAAGGAAAATAAAATTCAGCTTCTAAATCTTAAAGCGACAGTTGGATATGATTTTGCCTTAGATAGTTTGAAATTCTCCGACATCAGCCTGCTTTACCGGACACAGATTGGCGATGTATTCAGTTTTAGCGGCTCTTCTACGTTCACGCCTTATTCTTACACTGATAAAGTAAATAAAATAAATAAATTTTTAATTGATGAAGGCAGAGGACTCTTGCGTCTAACTAATTTTAATTTTTCAATTACAACATCCCTTTCGGGAGAAAAATTAAAATCGAAAAATGCAAAAGATTCACTCAATCAGATCGCTAATGATGAATTTATTCTCGGTGCGGCGGATAACCGCGTTTACAAAGGGATTTATGATGAAAAGGACGCGGATTTTTCAATACCGTGGGATATTTCATTAACTTACAATTATTCAATCAAACAGCCGGTGCCGGATAAGAAAACAATATTCTCAAACATCAGCGGCGGGTTTAATTTTAATATTACCCCCAACTGGAAATTTTCTGTTAACGGTAGTTACGATTTTAGGAACAAAGAATTTGCCGCCCCACAAATACGCATATCGCGCGATCTCCATTGCTGGCTGATGGATTTTACCTGGAATCCGCTTGGCACTTTTAGCGGTTACCGTTTTGAAATTCGAGTTAAAGCTCCGCAGCTTCAGGATTTAAAAGTAACAAAGCGCGATCAATTTTATAGCGGTAAATAGGGGATGAAATGAAGCATTACATAATCGACGGCAACAACGTTATTGGCAAATCAAAAGAACTGACAGCTATTCAAAAAAAAGACAAAAGCCTTTCCCGCGAGAAACTTGCATTCAAAGCCGGGAATTACTTTAGAGACAAAAAATATAAAGTCACCATTCATTTCGATGGGTTTAAAAATATTCCTATTAATATTCCCAATATTACAATCGTTTATTCCGATACTAAAGAAGCCGACTCCAATATCCGGAGACAGATTGAGCAGAGCAAAAATCCGAGACAACTGATCCTGGTTTCTTCTGACCATGCTCTTCAAAATTTTGCAAGGGCGTGCACGTGCGAAGTTTTGCCAAGTGAAGATTTTAATAAACTTTTAAACGAGCAAAACGACAATGATGAAGAGAATAATAAAATTGAATCTATGAATAAAGAGATCAATGAGTTTAAGAAGTTATTCGGGTTAAAAGGATAAAATACTTTGAACCCAGCACTATTCAAGTAAATGTAATCTCTTTGCGCAATTTTTCTTTAAAATTTAATTTATTAGCTCCAATGGTAAATCGACTTTAAATGTAGTTCCATCATTCTCATTCGATATGAAGGAAACCTTTCCCTTTAAATATTTATCAGTTAATAATTTTATACTGTAGGTTCCCAATCCTCTTCCGTTTCCCTTAGTAGAAAATGAACGTTGAAATATTTGCAGTTGTATAGATCGGGGGATGAACGACGGGTTGCTAACAAAAAAAGATACCGATTTATCATCAGTTTTGCAGCTAATTGTAACTTCGCCATCGGGCGGAGTTGCTTCAAGAGCATTTTTTAACAAATTTCCAATTACTCTTCTCAGTAATACCTTATCGGTTTTAATTTTAAATTGGTTACCCGTGGTTGTTTTAATACTTTTATTTTTTGCGACATCATGTTTGGAATATGATTCGATAGTTTGTTTAATTATTTCATAAGGGAATACTTCTTCCGGCTGCGCTATAAGCTCGCCGCTTTCCGCCGCGGTTAATTCTTTCTGAGCATTTATTTCTTCTATTAGTCTTGTGGAAAGACTGTGAATTATACCAGAAAACTCTTCAATCTCTTTCGGAGTTGCATCTTTTAAGATTTCTGAAAATCCGTAAATACCACCCGCCGTATTTAGTACGTCATGAAAAAATATTCTTTCCAATGCACGTTTACGTTTTTCGCTGCTAATGTCGGCTATCGTAAAAACAGTGTAAAACTGATCTTCAATATATAGAGGATTTGCCCACACACGGAGATCCAGTGCAGTGCCGGAAGTTGTAGTAATGCGGCATTCCTTTTCGTCGTCTCTCCCTTTTTGACTATTTAAAATTGCTTGCACTGCTCCACAGGCGCTGCAAAACTCTGTAGTACCGCAACCGCCGGTGGTTTCTACAGCATGAATACATTTTAATATTTCTCCAGGTCTATCGCCGATCAGATGATCAATTTCTTTTATCTGCAAAAAGTTAGTTAATCCTTTATTAAAAAAAACTGTCTGACGTTCCTTATTTAACACAAGAATAGGCACAGGAGTAGAATTGAGCGTCTGAAGCAAAACTAATTGACGACTAAAAAAAGTATTGTTGTTTTGTATTGAATCTATGTCAGCTCTTTCGGCTGGCGCAAATTGCGTTTTGAGTGTTAACATTGCCATGTTTTTTTCTCCATTCACTTAAACCAAATCTATTATCATATCAACTAAAGATATTGATAGAGTTTTTTACGAATAGAGTATTTAATAAGAATATCTTGTAATTTTAATAATAATTTACAAAAAAATTTGGAACGTTATGCGACTTTTTTTCAGAACTTCAGTTATACTTATTTTACTTTTTACGGCAAGCCTCTTTGCTCAAAGATTAGACAATAAATATTTTCAAGAAAATTGGGAAGTTTATTTTCAATTTAATATTCAATCACCCATCGAACTCCAAAAAATAAATTCTATCGTATCAATAGATAAATTAGATCAAAACGTTGTATACGCGTATGCAGATGAGAAGGGGTATAATCAAATTTTGGATCTCGGTTATAAATTAGAAATCCTTCCTCATCCCGGTGATGTCGAGAACATTTCAATGAGCGGAAATTTAACAAGCATTGAAGAATGGGATGTATATCCCACGTATGAAGCTTATGTTCAAATGATGCAGCAATTTGCGGCTAACTATCCAAACCTCTGCCGTTTAGTAGATGCCGGAACAACAGTGCAGGGAAGAAATATTTTTTTTGCTGTCATTTCGGATAACGTCGATCAGCATGAAGCCGAACCTCAGTTTATGTATTCTTCTACAATGCACGGCGACGAAACAACAGGTTATGTTTTAATGTTGAGATTAATCAATCATCTTTTAACTAATTACGATATGGATGCGCAAGTTACAAACCTTGTAGACAATCTTGAGATTTGGATTAATCCTAACGCCAACCCGGACGGCACTTACCGTACCGGTAACAATTCGGTTAGCGGCGCAAGGCGTTACAATGCAAACAGTGTCGACTTAAATCGTAACTTCCCCGATCCGGCTGATGGTTTACACCCCGACGGTAATGCGTGGCAGCCTGAAACGATAGCGATGATGAACATTGCACAGCAGAATAACTTTTCTCTTTCAGCAAATTTTCATGGCGGGGCAGAAGTAGTTAATTATCCGTGGGATACCTGGTCGCGTACACACCCCGATAACCTCTGGTATAGATTTATAAGCCGCAGATATGCAGACACAGTGCATGCAAACAGTGTGTCCGGCTATTTAAATGATTTGGAAAATGGCATCACAAATGGTTACGCCTGGTACAGAATAACCGGCGGAAGGCAGGATTATTATTCTTATTTTATGAGGGGCAGGGAAGTAACGATCGAAATTTCATCTACTAAACTTTTAAGCGGCGCCCAGTTACCGGCACATTGGAATTACAATAAAAAATCTTTTCTTCAATATATGGAAAACGCATTGTATGGAATTAAAGGAATTGTAACGGATACTTCGGGCAATCCGGTCAAAGCGATGATAACTGTGAATAGCCATGATTTTGACCGTTCGGAAATTTATTCCGATTCATTGACCGGAGGTTATTTAAGAATGTTAAGTCCGGGAACATATTCTTTAACAATTACTGCCGACAGTTTTTATACACAAACTATCAGCAACGTTTTAGTTTCTAATTTCAATGCAGCAAATTTAGATATTCAACTCATTCCCAATCACCCTATTCCGGTGGAGTTTGTTTCTTTCAGTGCGGAAGTAAATAGTGGGGCAGTAACTTTAAAATGGACAACCGCAACGGAAACAAACAATAAAGGTTTTGAAATAGAGCGTTCAATTAAAAATTCAAAATTAAAAATTAAAAATTTTGAACCCATTGGTTTTGTGAATGGTCAGGGTACCTCAACTGAATTAAAACATTATACATTCATAAATGAAAATTTATTATCCGGCAAATATGCTTACAGATTAAAGCAAATTGATTTTGATGGAAGTTATAAATACTCCAACATAATTGAAGTTGAAACGAATCCAGTTTCATTTGTACTTGAGCAGAATTATCCAAACCCATTTAATCCAGTAACGAAAATAAAATATTCAATTCCAACGAGTGTTAATGGTGATTGGTCAGGAGTTAGTTTAAAAGTTTATGATGTGCTTGGAAATGAAGTAGCAGTACTTGTTGATGAAGTTAAAGAAGCTGGGAAGTATGAAATTACTTTTGATGCTTCTGAACTTTCAAGTGGCATATACTTATACAGATTAGAGGCAGGTAGTTTTATAAAAATTTTCAAAATGATGCTGATAAAGTGATTTTTGAAAAAAAATAGAGTCTCTGGAAACAATTAGATTTAATTATGTAATTTTGACACTAGAGGGATTGTTGAAGCGAATCTCTTGAAGAATGACCTACTACGCCCAATTACCAAAGAAATTTAAATTTAATATTGTTTTAGTCAAAATGAGAAAGGCAAAAAATCGCTTCATTTATTCTTTGTTCATTTGTTTTAATGAAGTAACATATGAAAGTGATAAGAAAAATTATTAACTTAAACAAAGTTTATTTTTAGCATGTAGGTGGTTATGAATTTATTCAATGAAGATTATAAAAAATTGTTTTCTAGCTTATACAATTCATCAAATGAAGATGAAGTTGAAAAAGTAATAAACGCATATCCTGAAATTTTTAAACAAGAAAATTGGCATCCATATGGGGAGAATGAAAGTTTTTTTGGGGTAATCGAAAATCAACAAGCATCCCCCATCCCTGCTCTTGTAGAAAAAATCACCAATTCAATTGACGCTATTCTTACTAAAAAATGTTTGGAAGCCGGAATAAATCCAACATCAGATAAAGCCCCGCATAGTATGGAAGAAGCCACACAGATATTTTTCCCGGATCATAAGAAATGGGATTTAACTACTTTCAGAAAAATTCAATCAGAAAGCATACAAATAATAGCTGATGGACCAAGAATGGATACATCATTGATTATTTATGATGATGGTGAAGGACAGAAACCGGAAGATTTTGAAAAGACTTTTTTGTCGTTATTAAGAGGGAATAAAAATGAGATAAAATTTGTTCAGGGGAAATACAATATGGGTGGAAGCGGAGCTGTCGTATTCTGTGGAAAGAAACGATATCATTTAATTGCTTCCAAGAGATATGATGGAACCGGCGACTTTGGTTTTACTTTACTTCGTCAACATCCTTTTTCAAGAGAGGAAGAAGAAAGAAAAAAGAACACATGGTATGAGTATTTTACAATTAATAACAAAATCCCATCGTTTCCAATTGATGAATTAGAGCTTGGTTTACGTAATAGAAAATTTAAAACTGGAACGATATTAAAACTTTATTCTTATGAACTCCCTTCGGGATCAAGGTCTGTAATCTCTCGCGATCTTAATCAAAGCATAAACGAATATTTATTTGAGCCTGCACTTCCCTTATACACAATAGATAAAAAAGATAGGTATCCTGATGACAGAAACCTTGAAAGAGATTTATATGGATTAAAGCGAAGATTGGAAGAAGAAAAAGGGAAATATGTTGAAGATTATTTTCTTGAATCTTCAGACGATAAAGAAATTGGAAAGCTAAAAATAACATGTTACGTTTTTAAAACTAAGTTGGATGGAAAAACGGCAAAAGAAAGCCGTGAATCAATTGGGAGAGAATTCTTCAAAAATAATATGTCTGTTTTGTTTGCTGTTAACGGGCAAGTACATGGTCATTTTACATCCGAGTTTATAACGCGAACATTAAAGATGCAGCTGATAAAAGACTATTTACTCATTCATGTTGATTGTACCGGGCTCAATTATAATTTTAGAAAAGAATTGTTTATGGCTTCGCGCGATAGACTAAAGAACGGTGAAGAAACCGCAAAATTACGAGAACTTGTTGCCAAAGTTTTATTAAAAAGTAAACTTAACGATATTTATAAAAGACGCAGAGATACAATCTCTTTTTCCGGTGAGGATAAAAATGAATTGTTGAAATCTTTTACAAAGAATCTTCCGTTAAAAAGCGATTTGTTGAAGTTGTTAAGCAAGACATTTAAGCTTGAAGAAACCGATAAGAAACAGGATAAAGAGAAGAAGAAAGAAAAAACTGAAAAAGAGCATGTTGAAGAATTTAAACCAAAAAGATTTCCATCATATTTTAGATTAGGCAAGGATGGTACTGATGAAAAATCAATGCTGAAGGTGCCTTTGAATGGTTAGATATAAAGCATAATTTTCAAGCCTTTCTAAGATCAATTTTCATTTTCATTACATAGTGTTGTAGATTGCTAATTTGCTCATAAAGTTCTTCTTGTCTTTTTTGTTTTTTCTTAATTTGTATTCTAATATCCTCCTTACTTCGTTCATCAGTTATTAACTGCAGCTTATTAATTTTAGTAGGAACACCTTTAGCGTTTTCCAAATAGCATAATTCGTCATTTCCAAAATGAATATCACAGATATACCTTTTTTTATCATTTAATAAAACAGGAATGTGTAACGATTCACCAGAACTCCTTGTATTTGGCAAGTCTTTTCTTGAAAGTTGTCGTGTTTTCATATTTCCTTTAATGATTTAATAGCTTCTTCAACTGTAATTTCTTTGAACCCTTCGTATGCTCCTTCATTGAAAGAATATTCATAACCGCCTATGCAGGAATAACAAATTTCATCTTCGGCTAATTCTATTTTTTCTTTAGTTACATCAAAGCAATATCCATCAGCATGATAAACACGATATTCTTTTTTCTCATCTGGGAATTTGGAGTTTTCAATGATGTGAAGTTTGTTATAAACGCCTTCATTATTCTTTTCGCACAAGTCAAAAAGTATCTTTGCTTGTTTTGCGTTTGCTTTAATAATTTCGTTAATGTTACTTGTTGTTGTCATTGTTGTTTGGTTTAAAGTTAAATTGTGTAATCGCCTTTTGTCGGAATTACATTTCTAACTCCTCCAGTTGGATTTTTCACATCTCCTTTGTATCGAGGGATTAAATGTATGTGAATATGAGGCACAGTTTGCCCTGCTGCTGAATTTACATTCACACCAACATTGAATCCATCAGGATTAAATTTCTTGCTTACTATCTGTTTCACTTTGTTTAGTACGAACCAACAAGCAGATTGCTCCTTGAAATTTAAATCAAAATAATTAGAACAATGTTTTTTCGGAATTATTAAAGCGTGTCCATTGTTCACTGGAAACTTATCATAGATTGCGTAAGCAGTTGCAGATTCGACAATCAATTCTCTCTCTGAATCGGAATTACAAAAGGGGCAAGTTGGGTTTTCTTTTCTGCTAAACTGGTTATAAAGTCTGTATTCGTAAATCTCACAATTTTCATTTTTGAAAATTGACTTGTATCCCAACTTAACATTGCATTGATAAGTTGGCTTCTGATGTACTTTGTGAGTTCTAAAGCCTTCGTATTGCAAATCTCTTCGAACCGCGAAATATGCTTTGCCTGTCGGTTTAAGTAATTGCGAAACTTCCATCAAAACATTTGCTTGTTCTTCTTGCATCAAAACATTCAGAACATAAAAACAAATGATGGTGTCAAATTTTTTTGCAGGATATGTTGGAAAGTAGTGTGTGTCGTATCCAACAATTTTGATTCCTTTAGTGGCCAACATCTCAACATCTTTTCCAAACCCACAACCAAAATCAAGCACATCACCAACTAATAATTTTTTGTTAAGTAATAACTTAGCAGGAAAGGATAAATATTTTCTTTCCTTCGCTGTCAGATGACTGTATAGATTTTTTTTTAGATTTTCCATTCTTCGTAACCACGAGTTTTGATTAAATAATCGCAACTACTTTGCAATTGACTGATAGCAGTTCTCTGCCAATTAGAAAAAAGATTGCTCCCCAAAAGTGATATTTTAATTTCTTTCTGAAATCTGTTCAGTTGATGTTTATTTATTAACTCCCAATAATGAATAATTAATTCCGTTTGTTGTTCAATTCGAAAAGCAGATGGTATTTTATCTCTTTTCCGATTATTGATTTTTGCCTGAGCAGGCAAAAGATTCCAGAGGTCATTATTCTTCCAAATTGAAAATGGAATCACGTGGTCAATATCGTAAGTTGAAATTGTTTTGCCAGTCCAAACACAATACACTTTACCTTCCTTTTTCAAAATACTGCTGTATATCTTTTTTGATTCTGCAACTTCTCTTGCTGTAATCGGACTTCTTAAAACTTCATTTATAACTTTTTCTATTGACAAATTTTTACCCGAAGCATTTACGGAAAACTCAGCCCATTTAAAAAAAATCGAATCTTTTCCACTGATAAAACTCCCTAAAACTTTAAATGCTTCATAGTAATCAACGGGTATAGAAAACGAACCAAAATTGTTAATCAGAAATTCAGCATCAACTAAATTAGTGTTTCTTCTTCCAATCCCCGATTCAAATTGAAAAATTGAATAGTAGTTATTGCTAAATGAACGACCAATGTATTTCATCGGCATCCGTGTAATGGTGTCTTTCATTTTTTTTGCTAAATCAACAAGATCTGATTTTAAATTTGGAGGAATTCCTTTGTTTTTTAAATCATTGTAGAAAGCAGAAAAACCACCAGCGGTACTGTAGGCAGAAATAATTTTTTTAAGTAGAATTCCAAAAGCAAGATTTGTCTCACCGTTGATTTGAGGAATATTAGTCGATGATTCTAAAATTGGATAGTAATACAACATCCATTTTTCAATTAGCAGACCAGTTGGGAAATAAACTCGGTTTTCTAAAAATGAAATGAAGGGGGAATTGTCTTGAATAATTTCAATCACTCCTCGTAACAGGGCGAACTTATAAGTGGTTGTTTTACTGTCCCGTTCGATAATCTTGCCAATACTAAGAAAAACATCATTAGTCATAATTGTTAAGCCGCAATACTAAAATACTTGTTAATTCTTTTCTTAAACTGTAATTCTCTAATTCCGGCGTCATCGTTAAAAGTGATATCTTTATATTTATTTGTCATCTCCGCGATCTTTTCTAACAAACCGTTGGGACTTATTGCAAATATATTTCCCGGACTATTGTAACCAGCCAACAATTCCTCAAAGGAAATTGATTGAGTGTAATTTTCATTATTTAGAATGGAATAAAGAATAACTTCAATCGGCAATTCATCTCTATCTTTATTTACAATTCTGTACCAGTCTATCTCATCTGTGTCAAATTTTTTAATTACTTCAATAATATTTAAATCAATAAACAAACCGGTATAAATATCTTCTAAATTTTTCGTTGATTGAATTGGTTTTATATATGTCCTAAGAAAGACGGCAATATCCCTTTTAATAGTATTATCATTAAAGGTTGTATTAGTTCCTTCACATTTCCCTTTTATAAAACTTCCAAGTTGCGACTTATTAAATTCTATTTGGTGTTTTCTAAACTCGTTAAAAAATATTGAATAAATTGAGGCAAGGTTTTCTGCAACCAAATGGTAATGCAATAACCAGAGTGATGCATTATCTTCAAGATAGGGGTCAACGCCATCCGCCCCCATTATAAAATCAGCCAATTCGGAAAATCTATTTTCTTTCGTTGCTAAACCAAAGGAACTCATCCAATAATTGATAGACGATACCATGTTTTTCCCAACCCCTAAATCAACAACAGCAGAAGGGTCGGAAAATCTATGATTTGATGAGATAAAATCATATCCCTTTTTTAACCATAGAGAACGGCAATGAAAGGACTCATGTCCGGCGAAATTTAATTTTTGTCGCATTATTAACCAAATATATTAAACACTTAAAGTTAAAATAAATATACGAGATAGATTCTTCTTATCTTTTGTGCTCCAAAGATAGGGGTTAAAAGTGAGAAGATGAATTCAGAATAACTATCAGGCTATTAGATAAGAATTCAGTTTTCATCATCAATAAAGAAATCCCTCTTTTCTCATATATCATTATAAAAAGAATGTATTCGTTTTGTCTTAAAATGAATAACACCTTGCAAAATATATATGTTACATAAATGACGTTTTAGTGTAATGAAACTAAAGCGCGAAAAAATCCTATAGTCTTAATCCATTCTGTAGGTTTTCTAAATCAATAAAACAAATTCTCTATTAACTACTTTGTTAAATCCTTTTAAAGTGACAATTGAAAACAATTGAACGATTTTCTACCAGGCAATAATAATAAGTTCACTCTTAAACAGATGTTAAAGTAGAGACATGCAAAAACATGACCCTACAAAGATAATTTTTATTTTAATAGGATCAACTTGCGCACTTCCGTAAATCCTCCGGCTTTCATTTTGTATAAATAAGTTCCGCTTGCAAGATTTAACGATGCTGTGTTAAGATTAATTTTGTAGCTGCCGCCTCTTTTTTGTTCATCTACAAGCACGGCTACTTGTTTTCCAAGTATGTCGTACAAAGTTATAGTAACGCGTTCTTCATTCGGAACAGAAAATTCTATGGAAGTGGATGGGTTGAACGGATTAGGATAATTTTGTTTCAAAGAAAATGCGGAAGGAATTGATGAATTAAAAACACTATTTATAATTTCTTGAATTTCAAGATTATCAATCATCCAGCCCCAGCCGGTTGTGTACGAATCGGCATATAATCTGAATCGAATCATTATCACATCTCCGGAATGGAAAGTAGAAAGGAGATCAACTGAATTTTTTCTGATCAACGCTTCTGTGCCGCTCAGATTTAAATTATATGCAGTTTCCCATTCATCGTACAATCGGCAGTCATAACCGTCCTTTAAAGGAATCCAATTGATACCGTCTTTTGTTCCTTCAACCACTACATAATCCCAAAAATTATCATCACCAAAAACAGAGCCGGGCATGCCGGGTTCTATTAAAGCAACTTCGTCATATCTTAAATAAGCGTTTGATGATTTAACAATAATTGGGATAGTTAAAGTGTAAGTGATATT
>Ga0100380_10001135_pt1 | contig 28921 bp, 26 predicted proteins | sample CryGeymeta201504_FD_80417 | JGI IMG/M metagenome (GOLD analysis project Ga0100380, IMG submission 80417) | Groundwater microbial communities from Crystal Geyser aquifers in Utah, USA - Crystal Geyser metaG 2015-04 | ecosystem: Environmental > Aquatic > Deep subsurface > Groundwater | place... | reverse complement strand
GTTAAGCATTGCCTCCCCGATGTTTGTGGTATTAGAAATTACCGAAACGGATCCTGGTTTGCGTGGTGATACCTCAGGCGGCGGTGGAAAGCCTGCAACACTTGAAACAGGGGCTGTGGTCCGCGTACCCCTGTTTATTCAAACCGGTGAATTAATTAAAGTAGACACACGTACCGGTGATTATGTTTCTCGAGCCAGAGATTAAGCGATCTTAAGCTTTAAGCCGCGCGTAGCATTTTAATTTGCGTGGCCAACTGATCATAACCGGCTTCAACGTTGACATACGGCTTGCTGGTTAAATACACCGACAGCGAGCCGTCATCTTCGGGTGTTCGTGCTTGCAACACGCTATTAAATTTTGATTGCTTGAGTCGCGTGTAATCCGTCTTTTTTGTGATCAAATAAAAATTACGATACGCCTTCGGCTGCGGTACATGAAGTGCCTCGGCCTCATGCTCAAGACTCGCGCCTGGGTAATAGTCTTTCAGAGAATATTCTCGATTATTATGCACCGCAATCACGGTTTGATTGTTCGGCAGCGCCGCGGTGACTTGCTCGGCTAACAACTTAACTAAACCATGCGCTTTGGCTGAATAGGGCCCAAATTGCTCCAACGTTTTTTTGATACCCGCGTCTGTAAACATACGATTCGGATCAAATTCATAACGCGTGTTATTGAGATGAAACACGATATTGCGCCCCCCTGGATGATGCAATGTCACCAGGCTTCCGCCTTCGCTAAGCACCACGGCACGTGCCGCTTTCAAAGCCGTGGTTTCACTCTGATGGACATGGACAAACGCTTTGCCGTGACCCCGTTGAATTTTTTCAACCACGACTGGCGTATCCCCTAACTGAACACGGACACGGGTCTTGGTCGCATGCCCCCCACCAAAAACAAACATGAACATCAACATACAAAAAAGAAACATACGTGGTAAAATCATCAGCATACTCAGGAATTAAATCTTCCTTATTGTAACAAAATAGATCAAAACTAACAAGAACAGAGGTAACCCATGCCGATTACACGGAAATCGTCTATACTCGAACCTAAATTTTTCATCACACGATAAAAACGAGCGCTTTTCATGAACATTTTACTTGAATCCTATCGTGCCGGGCTACTTCAGAAAAAGCACTGGCTTCCTAATATTATTTCTGGCGTCATTGTTGGTTTTGTTGCCCTCCCACTTGCCATGGCGTTTGCCATTGCCTCGGGTGCTGAACCTGTTCAAGGGATTTACACCGCAGTGATTGCTGGTTTTATGGCCTCTGTTTTTGGTGGCAGTCGCCTGCAAATCAGTGGCCCAACCGGGGCGTTCATTATTATTCTTGCGGGCATCACCAGCCGTTATGGCATCGAAGGCTTGCAAATCGCGACCCTGCTTGCGGGCATCATGCTCTTTTTCTTTGGGCTTGCACGCTTTGGCGGTGTGATTAAGTTTATTCCAGACCCCGTCATTGTGGGTTTTACCGCCGGAATTGCCATCATTATTTGGGTGGGGCAATGGAGTTATTTTTTTGGCCTTCCTGCGCCGAGTGGTGTGCATTTTCATGAAAAATTCTGGTCACTCATGCACCTCCTTCCCAGCTTTCATCCAGCCACCACCCTCTTGGCCCTGGGCTCGTTATTTGTACTCATTTTCAGCGGCTATGTGCCTGGCATCAAACGTGTACCAGCACCTTTACTCGTGCTTGTTCTCGCGACCATGGTCCAAGCTTATTTTCACTTCGACGGTGTATCCACCTTGGGCAGTAAGTTTGGTGGTATTCCACAAGGCCTACCGAGCTTTCATTGGCCATCGATGAGCTTTGATCGTGTTATGGGGCTTATTCAACCCGCGTTCACCATTGCGATGCTCGGTGCCATTGAATCGTTGATGTCGGCCGTGGTTGCCGATGGCATGAGCGGGACCCGCCATAACTCGAACCAAGAACTTATCGGCCAAGGGATGGCTAATATTGCCGCGCCACTGTTCGGTGGCTTTGCGGCCTCAGGTGCAATTGCACGTACAGCGACCAATATACGTAACGGGGGCAACAGCCCGCTCGCAGGCATCGTGCATGCCATCACCCTGCTTTTGGTTTTGCTGATGTTAGCGCCACTTGCCGCCAACGTGCCGCTTGCCGCCCTGGCGGCTGTTTTGTTTATGGTTGCGTGGAACATGAGCGGGCTTAAACATATCATCAAACTTTTTAAAACCGCGCCCCGGGCTGATCTTGCGATTTTAGTCGTGACGTTTTTTCTGACCATTTTTGTTGATCTCATCGTCGCCGTGAATATCGGTGTGATTCTTTCGGTACTGCACTTTATTATGCGCATGTCGAAAAGCGTGGAAGTACGTCAAGAAACGCATGCCGAACTTGGTGAGACGCACACCGAAGAAGCGTTACCTCAAAATATTCCTGACGATGTGTTGATTTATTCGGTCAATGGCCCGTTCTTTTTTGCAGCCACCGAGCACTTTGAACAAACGCTCTTAATCACCCATACTGAACCGCGTGTGCTGATCATTCGCTTGCGCTGGGTACCGTTTATCGACAGCAGTGGAATTCGGACCTTGGAGGAAGTGATCGAGAATTTGCAACGCCGTAACATACGCGTACTCCTCACCGGTGCAAATCAGCACGTGACCGAGCGCCTTAAAAAAGCAGGACTGATTGATCGCATGGGTCAAAATAACGTGTTCACATCGCTGCACTTGGCCTTGGTGGCGGTTAAATCCAATGAGTAGCACTAACCTGCACGCGTCAAGAGATCGGTTACCCATGAATTAAGGCTTTTGCCATGCAATTCTGCTGCTATAGCAATCCGGGCATGGGTTTCGGGTGGCACACGCAACAAAATTTTCCCAGAATAAGGCTTTTGTGGCGATTTATTTAATTGTTGGCATGCTTGTAAATAATCTTCCACCGCTTCTTCAAAAGCTACGTGTAGCCCACGAACAGAGTCGGAATGAAAGCCTACAATATCATTGATGCCCGCAATATGCCCGATCATACAATCATCTTCATCGCTGTATTCTACTCTGGCAGAATAACCTTTATACCTCATGAAATTCATGGCAATACCCCTAATTTTTCTAGAAATGCTCTTGCATCTCGCACTTGATAAGGCTTAGCTTCTTTTTGAGGATGAGGTCTATGAAAAGTTGCAATAACTCCATTTCGTGCAAACCTCACCCTTGAACCTGAGCCCTCAAGCACTTCAGCACCGATAGACTGCAGTAGCGACTCTATTTTTCTCCACTCAAGCGTTGTTGATACAGGATTCGTGAAAATAGCCCTTAATGTACTGCTGTGCTTTTTGTTCATTATATGCCAATCTCGAAAAGATATCAAATTATGATATCAAAAACACCAAAAGACCACAATTTTTCATCACAAAAACAAAAACCTACAATTGATAATCATTCTCATTTGATATAAAGTGTCATTTTTTATCATGCTTAAAGAGCTAACCATGCCTAATTTATCAAGAAGAGAAGAAGACGCACGTAGAGCGGAACAAGCATCGATTGATTATAAGCGCTACCTCATTTTAGCCCTCAGTGCCGGCGCGAGTCTTATTTTAGGCCTGCTCGCCTTTGGCGGGATGTATGCTTTATGGCCTGCACTGATTCCAGCCGCCAGTGGCTTTACTTTATCTGTTGTGTATGAATTTGAAATTTACTCCCAAAATCTGACCCGCGCTTTTGAGAAATTATTTAGCCGCGATTATTTTGAAAAACAACTTCCTAAATATTATTTACACCATTATTTTCAGACCCAAAGCCAAGGCGCTGAGCGACTTGCGTTTTTTGAAGAATACGAAAAAGCCCTGCGAGCCAAAGATACTGAGCTACTCGATTATCTCGAAGCACTCTTTGACGAACAAATTAATAATACAGAGGATGCATATCGAGCCTCAGCCTACCGTTACAATCAACACACCGAAGCGTTACACGCTTTTTTACGCGCTGAAGGCGTTCATGATCAATACAAAAAAAGTTCGGAAAGGCGAAAAATTTACATCCCCGCCCTACAATTCTTTGCTTTACTCACAACACTTTCCATGAGCTTAGGCACGAGCTATCTTTTGGTTGAGTTTTTTAGTTTGGTGCCATGGCTTGCTGCCATACCTGCAGTACTGCCCGTGATCATTGTACCGCTCTCAATACTTGGCGGCGTTGCGTACGGCTTATTGACGTTCAATGCGGTCACGAATTTGATGGCCAACAACACCGTGGTTAATTGGGCCCGTAAAATACGCAATAATTTTTATAAAGACGGATTAACGCTTGCCAACATTACCATGGCAGCAACGGCAACGCTTCTTTTTGCCCTCGCCCTAACCCTCACCATTTGCACCGCAGGAACATGGTGGACCATTGCCCAACAAGTTCGCCCACTGTTTGGCTGGATGCGACGCATACCTACTTTTTTTATGGCGGTGGTTAACCCCGTCATTATGTGGTTTTCTTCACTCGCATTTAACGTCGAAAACACCAGTGGCACTTTGCATGAATTATTTCCTGAGCACGACAAAAACGACCCTGTAGATAAGTCACCCTCACCCTGGGAAAACATTAAAACCGCCTGCAGCAACACGGCACAGCATATGTGGGAAAAAGAAAACATTGGACAATGGCTCAATCCTTTTCGCCCCATGCTTTATCTTGTTTTATCCTTACGCTATGTTCTTTTTGCGGGGCATTTATTGAGTATTGGCGCAACAGCCGATAGAATACCGAAGCTTTCACAATATGTTTCTTCGTGCCTTGGCGGCTTAAGTGAAGGGTTTGAAGATTGGGATTATTTTTTTGGCGAACACCGTCATCCCCAAACATTGCATGCGTTGCTTCATGATCGCTTAGGTGAATCTCAAGGCCATAATCATGATCAAGACTTGCCTACAAAATTAGTTAACTTGTGCGCCATCCCGTTTTACTATGCCTCGGCACATTGGCATGCCTACTTCAGTACGTTTAACCGTGATGAAGCCACACATATGACTTATGAAACTTCTTGGGAAAAATTACACGAAGCATTTATCCCACAAGATGAAACTAAAAATGACGATTGTCATTGCGCAGCAAGATCTTCTTCACAACGAGCCGAAAGCTTTAAGAACAGCTTTCAGCTACCCACGCATTGTAAACCTTGCATACCAAAGGTGCGCTTCTTCACTGCGGGCCCGTCTCAGGTAAATCAGAGAAATTTGGACACTGAAGTGCCTGCCCTAAATCCAGCTCAAGGTGCGCATCTAGAGAATTTAGTGCATTCAGGATGCTCTGTAATGTAGAAAACTGGGTACTGAGCTCAAGATACAAAGGCCCTTCGGCGTCTTGCAGTTCGCTCACCGTTAAGTACGCGGCTTGCCCCATGTCCGTGAAATAACTTAAATTCACATGACGTTTTTTGGCGACCCCTGGAAACAAACCCGAGAGCAATAAGCTCTTATCGCCCACCGCTCGGAGCGCATCCACTTGACGCGTTCCAGCGCTCTGCATAGCATTCAAAAAATCAATGGCAAGCACCGATTCGGCAAGCTCTGGCGACTGTGAAAAGCGCATGAGTAAAAAAACCAAGTAACTTTCCATATTTTCGTGTAAAATAAGCCGCGTTGATGCTTGGGCCTCGTTAACCAGCGCATGCCATTGACTCATGTCTGTGGGATGTAAGATTAATTCACGCATAAATACCCCGCCTAAACCTGTTGCTTATATTCAGTTTAGCAAAAAACCCACGGTTTGTTGTATAATAACGAAAGCCACTTAAGGCCATTGCACTTGGAACAAAAAAATGACTAGAAAAATTCGTAACATCGCCATCATCGCTCACGTCGATCATGGTAAAACAACCCTGGTGGACAAATTACTCCAACAAACAGGAACATTAAACGAACGGGCGGCTCCTGTTGAGCGTCTGATGGACTCTAACGCACTCGAAAAAGAACGCGGCATTACCATTCTCGCGAAAAATACTTGTGTGCATTGGAACGATCATCAAATTAATATTGTGGACACCCCAGGACATGCTGACTTCGGTGGCGAAGTTGAGCGCATTTTGTCGATGGTGGATGGTGTGCTTTTACTCGTGGATGCCGTGGATGGCCCTATGCCTCAAACACGCTTTGTGACCCAAAAAGCCTTTGCTCAAGGCTTAAACCCGATTGTTGTGATTAACAAAGTTGACCGCCCTGGTGCACGGCCTGACTGGGTGGTTGATCAAGTGTTTGATTTATTTGATAACTTAGGCGCAACCGATGAGCAGCTCGATTTTCCTATCGTGTATGCATCTGCTCTGATGGGCTTTGCGACCTTGGATCAAAGTGAACCCAGCGATAACATGGCGCCACTCTTACAAACCATTATTGATAAAGTACATGCGCCCGATGTTGAGCCTAACGGCCCGTTTCAAATGCAAATCAGTGCGTTAGATTACTCCTCCTATGTGGGTACCATCGGTATTGGTCGCGTCTCACGTGGACATGTGAGCGCCAAAGCCTCCGTTAAAATCATCGATAAAGATGGCGAAATTCGTACAGGTCGTGTTTTGCAAATTCTTGGATTCAGCGGTCTCGATCGCGTTGAAGTACCCGAAGCTGAAGCCGGTGATATTGTCTGTATTACCGGGATCGAAGGCTTACGTATTTCTGACACCATCTGTGATCCTAATCATGTCGAAGCACTGCCTGCTTTAAGCGTGGATGAACCGACCATCAGCATGGTATTTCAAGTCAACAACTCACCGTTCGCAGGAAAAGAAGGCAAGTTTGTCACCAGCCGTAAAATTCGTGAACGTTTACAAACCGAGCTTTTACATAACGTCGCACTTCGTGTAGAAGATACGGAAGATCCTGATAAATTCAGAGTATCGGGTCGAGGTGAGCTGCATCTTTCAATTTTAATCGAAACCATGCGTCGCGAAGGTTACGAGCTTGCGATTTGTAAGCCTGAAGTGATTATTCTCGAGGAAGACGGTGTTAAACAAGAGCCGTATGAAAACTTGACTGTTGACGTTGAAGAGCAACACCAAGGCACCTTAATGGAACGCTTAGGTGCGCGACGCGGTGAACTCAAAAACTTAGTTCCAGATGGTAAAGGACGTGTTCGACTCGATTACGTGATTCCAACCCGCGGTCTGATTGGTTTTCACACCGAATTTTTATCGGCCACATCCGGCACAGGTTTGCTGTATCACGTCTACGATCATTACGGCCCGTATGTTCCAGGCGGCCTCGGTAAACGAAGCCAAGGTGTGATGATATCAAGCTGTCTGGGTACCGCACGTGGTTTTGCCCTGTTCAACTTGCAAGAACGTGGTCGCATGTTTATTGAACCGCAAGCACCCTGCTATGAAGGCATGATTGTGGGTATTCATTCACGGGATAATGATCTTGTGATTAACGTCACCAAAGAAAAGCAGCTCACCAACGTTCGTGCCTCTGGAACGGATGATAATATTGTCCTGACACCGGCCATCAAGTTCTCACTGGAAGAATCGCTTGAGTTTATTGATGACGACGAATTGGTCGAAGTGACACCGATCTCCATCCGATTACGTAAAAAGTTTCTTTATGAACATGAGCGTAAACGTACGGCACGTCAAAAACAAGAAGGCTAAAAACTCAAAATAAAAAAGAAACAGGAGATAAGTCGTGACCGCAAAGCTTGCCTTCAAGCGTGTTGTTTTGTACGCACGCCAGCATCGAGCAAACCCAAACGTGAGTGAAACACTGCAACGTTTAATCGATTTGCTTGATGCCGAAGGCATTCAAACGTTTTTGGACGTTGATACGGCCACGCACTTCGACGTCAACTGCCCCGTACTTCCACGTGATCTCATGGGACAAGAACCCGGCACCCTCATTGTGGTGGTGGGTGGCGATGGGAGCTTACTCTCAGCCGCACGCATGGCGATACATGTCGGGGTTCCGGTGGTTGGCATCAACCGAGGGCATTTAGGTTTTCTCACCGATATTTCGCCTCAAGCGCTTGAAACAGAGCTTGTGCCCATTCTTTATGGCCAATACAGCGAAGAAAAACGTTTTTTACTCAAGCTTCATCGACCCGACCATCAAGCTGAGCCGATGATAGGCGACGCGCTCAACGATATTGTTTTAAGTCGAGGCAGTGCAACACATTTAGTTCGTTTTGATGTGTATATCAACGAACAATTTGTAAGCCACTACCGTTCTGACGGCTTGATTTTAGCCACACCGACAGGCTCGACCGCCTACGCCTTATCGGCAGGCGGCCCCATCATGCACCCCGATCTACAAGCGTTGGTGATGGTTCCGATGTTTTCGCACAGCTTACATTCTCGCCCCCTTGTGGTGGATGCCCATGCACAGATTCGACTGCATATCAGCGAACGCAACGAAAGCTCGTTACAAATCAGTTGTGATGGCCACGAGTCACACACGATTCATCCTGGCGAATCGCTGGTGATTAAAAAAAATTCCCAATCGCTTCATCTTTTGCATCCAAAAGATTATCTTTATTATGATACATTACGGGCTAAACTTGGTTGGGGCTCAAAACCCGAAGGATAAAGCATGCTTCGTTCACTCCTGATTGAAAATTTAGCGATTGTCACCCATCTTGAATTAGACTTATCAGAAGGCATGACGGCCTTTACCGGTGAGACTGGGGCCGGTAAATCCATCATGATTGACGCGCTGATGCTTGCCATGGGTGGTCGCGGCGATGCATCGGTCATCCGCGCCGGAGAAACCAAGTGCAGCGTGTCGGCCTTATTTACATTTGAGCCCGCCTCTGAACCCGCGCTTTGGCTTGAAGCACACGATCTATTGGAAGCCGATAGCGATGAGATTTGGCTGCGTCGCGTGATTCACACCGAGGGCCGCTCAAAATCCTACATCAACGGCCACCCCCTGCCTTTAAATAAAGTCAAAGCCTTAAGTGAGCTCTTACTCGATATTCATGGTCAACATCAACATCAGCGTTTACTCAAACCAGCCACGCATCGTGTGCAACTGGATCAATACGCCCATCATCCTGAGCTATTACACAACGTCGCACATCTCTATCAAACATGCCAAAAACTAAAACATAATTTAGCTGCCGCCAACGCACACGCAACCGATCAAGCGCACGCTGATTTACTCAATTACCAACTCGAAGAATTGCATGCACTCGCGCTCCAAGAAAACGAGGTGGATGAGCTCAATCAAGAACACAGCAACTTACATCATGCTAAAACCTATTTAGAAGAAATCGAACACATCAAGCTTATGCTCTTAGGGGATGACGACACGCTTTCAATTCAACAAAATTTGCACCATATTATTCAGCAACTCAACCACTTGCCCGGCAAGCACCCACGTGTAGAGGCAGCGGCTGAGTTCATACAAACGGCGTTAATTCAATGCGAAGAAGCCGCGAGCGAAATCGAAGATTTTGCAAACGAAGTTCACCTTGACCCTGAGCGTTTATTTGAAGTTGAAGCACGCTTAAGCATCTTGCATCAAGTCGCACGAAAATATCACGTGGCGCCCGAGCAGCTCTTAGCTAAACAACAGCAACTCGAACACGAACAGGCAAGCCTTGAGCACCTTGAAGCACGTCAAATACAGCTCAAACAAGCGTTTGATGCAGCGCAAGCGAACTATGAGCAAGCCGCCTTAGCACTGCGCGCATCACGAGCGCAGCACGCGCAAAATCTCGAGCAAGATATCACCGGCATGTTGCAGCAATTAGACATTGCGCACGGCGTGGTACGCGTGATGATAACCCCCGCTGACACCATGCACCCCCATGGTTTAGATCGCGTGGAATATTTCGTGAGTACCAACCCCGGCATTCCACCCGATGCCCTCGCTAAAATTGCCTCCGGTGGTGAGCTTTCACGCATTAGCCTCGCCATTCAAGTCATCACAGCGCGACGTGCATCCACACCTACGCTCTTTTTTGATGAAGTTGACGTTGGCATAGGGGGAGCAACTGCCGCACGCGTAGGCAGGCTCCTACGGACCTTGGGCGAGCGCCTCCAAGTTTTTTGCGTAACCCATCAACCGCAAGTTGCCGCCGCGGCGCATCATCATATGCTCGTCAAAAAGCATTCGGACAACACGCATACGTTCTCTGAAGTTCTGGCACTGGGCGCTGAACAAAAAGTCGAAGAGATTGCTCGTATGCTCGGTGGATTACACATGACCGCAGAAACTCAGAATCATGCCAAAGCGTTACTGCTTGAGCATGCTTAAATGATAATCGCACACAGTCTCGTGCCGATGATTGGATAATGTTTATCATAGCCCAGAGTTTCAAAAACGCATATGCACATTTACAACTCCAAAACACAGGTGTAAAATAGAGTTGTTAATATGCATATGCACGTTTTGAACTCCGAGGCAGTTATGAGTATAAAAAAGACATTCATAGGTCGAGAAAAAGAACTTCAGCAGCTACATTGGCTCACAGAAAAAAAGACAGCGTCATTTGTTGTTGTTAAAGGCCGCAGACGCATTGGTAAAAGCCGTTTAATTGATGAGTTTGGGAAGTCCTTTGATCATTGTTATAAATTTGAGGGCTTGGCGCCAGAATCCCACACAACACCAGCGGATCAACTGGAAGAATTTTGCATTCAAATCAGTAGAGAATTTAAAACCCCTAGGGCACGTTATGATAATTGGAGTGATGCTTTATGGGCTGTAGGTGAGAGGGTTCAGTCTGGAAAAATATTACTATTTTTCGATGAGGTTTCATGGATGGGAAGTAAAACCCCGACATTCCTCGCTAAAATAAAAATCTTTTGGGATGATCTGCTCAAGAAAAATGATCAATTAATCTTTGTGGTTTGTAGTTCGGCCTCATCATGGATAGAAAAAAATCTTTTAAGCAGTACCGGTTTTGTTGGTCGTATTTCATTCACATTAACACTAGATGAGTTACCATTGATTGACTGCGCTAAATTCTGGCCAAAAAATATTTCCAATTTTGAAAAGCTAAAAGTTCTATCTGTTACAGGTGGAATACCCAAATACCTCGAAGAGGTCAATACTAAATTAAGCGCCGAAGAAAACATAAAACAACTGTGTTTTACGCACGGTGGAATGCTTACAACAGAATTTAATAAAATATTTTCAGATCTTTTTATGCGAGACAGCCAATTTTATGAAAAAATTATTCACATACTCGCTATGGGTATGAAAGAACAACATGAAATCAAGAACATATTAAGTCATGAGAAAGAAAAGCAACAATATGGGCGTATTACTGAATATCTTTGGGAATTAGAGGAAGTTGGTTTTATTAGCAGAGATTATACGTGGAATATTAAAACAGGATCAGATTTAAAATTAAGTAATTATCGATTAAAAGATAATTACTTAAGATTTTACTTAAAGTATATCCAAAAAAATCTGGATAAGATTAAAAGAGGTAATTTTGATTTTAAATCGCTAGAATCACTACCGCAATGGCATGCAATCCTTGGATTTCAATTTGAAAATCTCGTGCTCAATAACAGAAAAATACTGCATAATACATTACAAATCTCTTCACATGACATAGTCAATGCTAATCCGTTTTTTCAGCATAAAACAACGAGGGCAAAAGGATGTCAAATTGACTATATGATACAAACGAAAACTAATTGCTTATATGTCTGTGAAATAAAATTTTCAAAAACGGTTATTGGTTCGGCTGTTATTGAAGAGGTACAAGAGAAAATAGATCGCATGAAATATCCGAAGGGGTTCTCATTTCGCCCAGTGCTTATTCATGTCAATGGTGTTTCCGACGATCTAATGGACCACGACTATTTCACCCATGTGATTGATTTTAGCCAACTCTTGTTAGGGGATTGATCGACATTTGAACAGCCCCATTCAATCATGATAAATTCAATAACCTCCTACTGGCGGTGTTTACGATAACTGCGCGCAGCATACCCGGCCTCTTTGATGATCTTGACCTAAATAAAGACAATATGTTAGCATAAAGCCCTCGAAGCTTTGCTTATTAGGTGCCCCATGCCATCACAAACGACCCAAAAACTGATTGATGCTGTTGTTGCTCACGATCATAACAAAGCCCAGGGGGCTATTGCAGACCGTGCTGATGTTAATGCTCGAATCAAGCAAAAAAATGAGCCGACTAAAGCAAGCACCACATTACTTAATCTTGTCGCTCGCTCTCAACCTGATGATGCCGAGATGGCTAAGATACTCATCAATGCTGGGGCTGATATGAGTGCGCTTGATGCTCAAAATAATACCCCCCTCTTGAATGCCATTGCTGTAGGTAACATTGATTTTGGACATGAGTATATGCAGTGCTTGATGGCTGTTCACCCAGATACCGATACTCGCGCCAAAATCTTAGATTATAAAAACCCAACGTGTGAAAGCTCCTATACCACTCTTGAATTTGCAATCCGTCGTGGCTTAAGTGAATTGGCTATATCCATTATTCAAGCTGGAGCAAATCCAAATCTTGCCTGCAGTAAAGAATCACCTCTTTATATGGCCTGCATGCGTTTAGGTTATGCTTCTGTGAAAAATCCATACGCGTACGCTCCGTTAGATTTGATCACAACATTATTAGACCATGGTGCTGATAATGCCCAGAGCCTGTTTGATTATCTTGCTATTGATTTACACACCTCCGACGAAGCAGGCGAGGTGCATACGCTTATTTTCGAGCGAGATATTCAACTTGGAATTGACTCAAACCGAAGGAACACTTATCTGAGCTCAGAGCTTTATCAAAAAACCCACAAAGCCATACTCCAACAGGCATTATCTCGCTGGATGAAGGCTCAAGAACTGCCAGCGGAAGAATCTAAAACACCTGAAGCCTCTAAGCGCAAGCCGTCCGAACTCGCAGGACAGGGTATGTTTGCTCAACCAACCCCGGAAGTAACAGCAGAACAGAAAGCAAAATTCACAGCGGCGTGCGATAAAATGATTGACGTATTACTCGAGCTAAAAAACGCTGGTAAAATTGACGAGAATACACGTCTCGAATTAAGTCAAAAAATCAAAACATTACACGAGCAGCCAGGAAACCATCAAGCGTTTCTTAACAGCATGCAACAATGTGAATACCTCGTGGGAAGCAAATTTTTGGCCTATTGCATGCTCGCGGCGGGTTATGCGGCTAAGATCTGCTCGTTCGGTTACTATGGCGATGATTGGATTCAGCAAGCGAATCACAAACTTGAACAGATTCAAGTGGTCGCAGACTTCGAAGCGGCAGGTGAGCCGATTCATCCACCTTCTGCTCGGTAATATATCGCACGCTTAACCAATCCTATTCGGAGGCTAAACGTGTCGCCCTGCAGCAAGCATGTATTGACAAATGCAACACATAAATGCATACTAAAATAAAGCACACCATGAATTGGAGCGTCGCCATGGCACAAGCACATCGCAAAGATAGTTCGATAAATCTTAGGGCATTACCGGAACAAAAAAATCTTATCGATATGGCCGCAGCTTTGGCGCATAAAAGTCGATCAGATTTTATGCTTGAAGCGGCGTGTCGAGAAGCTGAAAATCTATTGCTTGATCAGCGATTATTTCTAACGGAAGATGCCACGTATCAAAATTTTCTTGCTTTACTTGAATCACCGCTCGATGAAAACTTAGGACTTAAAGCATTATTAAAAAGTAGCAGTCCATGGGAAAAATAAGCGCGCCAGAGCCTATTGCGGACACACACCTATTGGATACGTTTGAATCCGGTGAGCCTGTGTTAGATCATTGGTTAAAACATCGTGCTATAGATAATGACAGCCGAGGTGCTTCAAGAACCTTTGTTGTTCATGACAATCATCGCGTTATAGGGTATTACTCCCTCGCCACAGGTAGCATCACCACTCAGGAAGCACCAGGCAACGTTAGACGAAATATGCCCAACCCGATTCCCGTCATGGTTTTAGGTCGATTAGCGGTTGATCAAACCTGGCAAAAACACGGCATTGGCAAAGGTCTGCTAAAAGATGCCGTCTTACGCACAGCCAAAGTTTCGCACGATGTGGGCATAAGAGCCTTACTCGTTCACGCTATTTCAGAGTCCGCTAAGCACTTTTACAAACGTTATGGGTTTGTTGAATCACCTATGACACCGATGACACTCATGCTTACCATGAAAGATATTAAAAAATATTTTTAATATTCTGAGAAGGCTCTTTATCTAAAGTGGTTGTGCTATCGTGTGAAAAAAATCGAGGATCTACAGTCCCTCGTTCATGCTTTTTTACCGAAGGATCTCCTGCTTCTGTATTTGGCGACCCTAATGCTACCGCACGTTGAAACGCGGCATCAATCGCTTGCTTGTAAGCCGTATCAATCCCGCCACGATCAAGGCAATCAATACCTGCTTGTGTTGTTCCCCCTTTTGAGGCAATTTTTGCCATCAAATCAGCCATATCAAGTCCGGTTTCATCGGCCATACATGCTGAAGCTAAAAACGTTTTTACGACAGCATAACGGGCTTTTTCATGCTCAATGCCATTTGCTTCAGCCGCTTTAATCGCCGCATCCATCAAACGAAATACGAGACCCGGGCCACTACCCGTAAGGGCTGTGTACAAACGAAAAGCCTCTTCGGTATTCACCCACTCCACCGCCCCTGTCGCGCCAAAAATACTTGAGACCATCTCATGATGTGTTGTGCTGAGTGGCTGATTCGGAAAGCACGCTGTAAACCCTTCGTTGACCGAAACGCCCATGTTCGGCATCACACTCACCACCGCAGCTGTTTTGAAATATTGAGCGACATTAAAACCAGCTGCCATCGATAAAATAAGCGGTTTATTTTTTGCTTGTTCAACCATCACTGCAATTTCAGAACATACCGATGGCATATCTTTCGGTTTTGCACCCAATAAAATCACATCGGCATCTTGAATTGCGGTTAAATTATTGAGCGCATGATTAAATTCGGTTCTTTTTATACCTGCATTAATACTAGGGCTTGAAACCGTTACGTTTTTTTGGGATAAAACACCACATGCAACAGCGGCTCTAACAACAGCGCTCGCCATGTGTCCAAACCCAATACATGATAATTTAATCGGTAACATATACATCTACTCCTGACTCAAATGTGTACGACGATCACACATGGTTTCGATGCTATTCACAACGGATTGATGACAAATACGTTCCATAATTGGAATTTCAGCTAAAGGCGTTCCCGCTTGAATCGCGTGAGCAATTAAAAAACTATCTTGCCACACGGTTTCGTTCTTACGCGCACCCGCACGAAGCCACAAGGCAACCCATAAAAAATGGAACACCCAGGTGTCTCGAGCCTGCTCAAGCTCGTTCTCAAACACCGCGCGCATGGCTTCTTCAAAACGACATATTTTTACGCCGTCTTTGAAGCTGCAACAGCGATTCACCCATTTATCAATGCTTTCATTTTCAAGATACCACGAAGCCGCAAACGGCTTGCTACGCAACCATTGACTCGAACGCTTAAATGCATCTTCGACAACGCTCGGTGTAAACGGCTCAATTTGCACCGCTAATTGCTCCATAAGTTGCGGCACATCGAGTGGGTTCGGTGCAAAGTGGATACCCATCGCTTCTTGAAATTCCAGAAAATGCAGATTGGGCACCTTGCCTTCTTCAAGCGTTAACGCTAAAAAATGATTCGTCATCATGGTGATGTATTCAAGATCAACGTTTCGCAGAGTAACACCATCATCCAAAACCTCACGGCAGTAATGCTGAGCTTCTTTCGCCGTAATTCTAGGTGTCATCCAGCTGTCTTTCACGCCAAAACCATCTTTGAATAACACCCCCGCCAAACGCGTCGCTCGCCCTTGCTTGATTTGCAAGAATAATCCTTGCGCACCGCCACCATCGATTTCACTCGCTTGCATTTTAGCCAATTTTGCCGGCGTTTCTTTCTGAAAAACCACACCTTTTTTTCGCTGTTCACGAATCCAATACGCGATTTGGCCTTGTAATGCCTGAGGCACCCATGCCTGAATAGCCTGCAAACGTGAAAGCGATACTGAGCTCAACGTCATGCTCGGCAAGAGTGTATCCAATGCCATCATGACCACCTCACGCACCTCAGCACGAGGATGCAATAACGCAAGCAGCGCCGCTTCTTGGCCTTCGTCAATACTGCATAAATCCATCATCAAATCACCAAAAAATTCTGGCGGCATAGCATGGCTCTGTGCAAAAAAATGACTCGCAAGCTCAAACGTTGATAAATCAGACAGCTCATGAATTAAATGACGAATCGACTCCACATGATCAATGTTTTCATCCTGGAACGCTTCGCTTTCTTCTTCAGATAACGTCAAATAAGCAGCTTGAAGCGCTGGAGATAATTCCACCTGCGCATCATAAAATGCATTAAGCACAGGTAACCAAAAATTGAGTCCTTGCGAGCCCTGATAAATCGCATCCGTCAACAAGTTCATAAGATCTTCCATCAGGTGTTTTGCACGACGATTTCTATTTTCACTTGAAAAACGCAATTGCGAGACACAAACATCCAACGCAAAAATCAGTGCAGAAAAATAAGCGGATTGATTTTCTAATACCGACGCATCCACCGCTGAAAGCTGATGAATCAAAGCAGGAACAAGTTCGGGTATTTGATCAAAACGCAACGGTTCTTCAGAAATGGGATCATCGCCCGCATCAATCATGGCGGTCATTGCATCAATCCAATGCCTTAACTGCTCAAGAGGTACCAAATCTTTCATAGGCCTGCCTTAATCTGTCGTGGCTTTCCTTGCTCATTAATCGCTACAAACGTAAACGTACCTTCCGTGACTTGTGACTGCAAACCGATTTCAACCACATGGGTCCACACTTCAACTTTAATCGTCATGGAGGTGGTGCCTTGGTGTTCTAATCTCACGTAACAACTCACCACATCACCCATATGCACCGGTAACAAAAAGCTCATGGAATCGATGGCAACCGTCACCGCACGACCTTTTGAGTGTTGTTTTGCTAAAATGCCCGCAGCCAAATCCATTTGAGACACAACCCATCCACCAAAAATATCTCCGTTAGGATTGGTATCCGATGGCATGGCAAGCGTTTGAATGGCGAGCTCACCTTGAGGCACGTGCGTCATGATTAACTCCGTTTCAATTTCGCGAAAGCATCGGCCATGGCCGTATTTAAAGGCTGAACTGGCGGTGCATCTCGACGCTTTTCAACAGGTCGTTTTTTTTGTAGCTTAGGTGCCGCTTGTTTCGCTGTTTCAGCGGGCTTAGGTTTTTCTTGGATCCTCATGGTCAATCCCAGACGACGCCGAGCCAAATCAAGTTCAAGCACTTTTACCTGAACCACATCACCCACGCTGACCACTTGGTGAGGATCGGGCACAAATTTATCGGCCAAAGCAGAAATATGCACCAATCCCAGCTGTTCAGCACCCACATCCACAAATGCACCAAAGCTTGTAATTCGATGCACCACACCTTGGAGCGGCATATCCATCGTCAACGCCTCAAGTCGAATCACATCATGCTTAGGCTTGGTCTCTGTTTTAGCTTTGTGCTTAGGTTTAAGTTGAGAGCCCGTTTTCGTAAATGCAGGACGAGGATCGCGACCTGGGGCCCGAAGTTCTTGCACCATCGCTTGCACCGTAAGTAAATCATCCTCACATGCTTCATCGTAAGACGTTAAATCAAGACGATCGAATGCATGGGGCTTGCCAAACACATCATCCAAGCTTAAATTATTCTCGCTTAAGATACGCAGAACCGAAGCATAACTTTCAGGATGAATACGTGTTTCATCCAAGACATTATCTCCGCCCACAACACGCAAAAATCCTGCGGCCTGCTGAAATGCATGCGCGGTTAAACCTGGTACAGCCTTAATTTGCTCGCGTGAGGTCAATACACCGTGTGTCTCACGATAGGCAACGATGGCATCCGCCATCGCCGTATCCAGCCCCGAAACATAACTCAAAAGCTTACTCGACGCTGTGTTCACATCCACTCCCACCGCATTCACACACTCAGTAATCACCCCCATAAAAGCACGTGCAACCATGTGTTGATTCATATCATGCTGATGCGGCGCAACCACCATGGCGCGCAGAGGCATGTTTATCAATTCTTTAAGTGGATTTTGAAAACGTCGCGCCATAGACACCGCCGCGCGACAAGGTGCATAGACATCCGGTAAAGCATCAGCGGCTTCATCAGAGGCCGCATAAGCCGAAGCTCCTAATTCATGCGCCCGCACGGTAACAAACGGCATATCGGGATAACGTTTCGCAAGCGTTAAGAGCAAACGCCCCGCTTCACGAAACCCAAGGCTGCTTCCGGTCACAACCCAACGCACATGATATTTTGCCAAACATTTGGCGAGCCCCGCAAGGGCATGCTCCCATTCATGTTCCGGTGAAAATGGAAAAACGCTGGTCGTATCAAGCACGGCGCCTTTGTCATCCACAACGGCCACACTGACCCCAGAACCACGCTCAAAAAATAAGCCCATGGTCACACCACGTGGCCCGGGTGACGTGAATAATACATCGCGTAATTGCTTACTCAAGCCATGAATAGCATCCTCATCGGCAAGATTTCGTGCATGCGCCAAGGTTTCAGCTTCAAGTTTTGGTGCGAGCTTTTTTTCCCACAACACACGTACCGCATGCATCAACCATGCGTCAGCAGGGCGACCACAATCAGCAAGATTAAAATGCGTTGCAAGATAACGTTCTGCATACGTTGCATCAGGCAAGCTTAAGCTCAAGCGAAGTGCGGCCTCGCGACGCCCCCGAAACAACATGTGCACACGACGCAAAGGCATGGTTTTAATGGGCGCGTCTGCCGCCACGTATTCAGACCACGTCATTTGATTTTTTGCTGCTTTTAATTTTTTAGCATGCTTTGATTTTTTAGCTAGTATTTCTGGCGACAGTGTCGACGTTAAAACACCATGCTCCCAAAAATACGTGCGCAAATGTGCGACAACATCGATAGTTTGCGCCCAACGTTCAAGTAAAACATGCCGCGCGCCCGCGAGTGCTGCCTCGGCATCTTGAACATGCGCCTCCGCATTGACAAAATCCGCAGCAAGATCTTCTGGGCAACGCATCGTGTCTTCGTTAAGCAAGGCATCCGCTAAGGCTTCGAGGCCGGCGTCGCAAGCACGCGCAGCCGGCGAGCGTTGCTTGCTCGCATACGGAAGATAAATATCTTCGAGTACCGCACGCGTTTGGGCCTCCATCAAGCTCTGCCGCAACAGAGGCGTCAGTTTTTCTTGCGCCGTCAACACCTCAAACATCACCTCGCGCCGTTCGCGCATGGCATGAAGTTTTTCAAATCGTATCACAAGATTTTCTAAAGCCGCATGCTTCATACCCCCCGTACGCGCTTTTCGATAACGCGCAATAAACGGAACGGTTTCGCCTGCTTCAAGCAACGCTATCGCCGCGCACACCGATGAGGTTTGTAATTTAAATAAAGTAGCCACCTCATCGGCTAGATTAGCTATATCGTGCGTCATGTCGATCCTCACATCAAAACAGGGTCAAAAAAATAACGAAGTATACGCTGTCCCATATTATTTCTAAAGTTCTTACTCAACCGTGACCGATTTTGCCAAGTTTCTTGGTTGATCCACATCCGTGCCTTTGGCAACCGACACATGATATGCCAGCAACTGCAGGGGCACCGTGTAAATAATCGGCGCAATCCAGGATCCACAGGTGGGCACTTGAAGCAAGCGCGTACCGTTTGCAGGCCAGGTGCCGGCATCATCCACAAACACCACCAGCTGCCCACCACGCGCGCTGACTTCATGCAAATTAGATTTTACTTTTTCTAACAATTGATCGTTGGGTGCGACAGCAACCACCGGCATGTTTTCATCAACCAAGGCAAGTGGACCATGCTTTAATTCTCCCGCAGGGTAAGCTTCAGCATGAATGTACGAAATTTCTTTGAGCTTTAACGCGCCTTCGAGTGCAATCGGAAAGTGTGAACCACGTCCTAGAAACAACGCATGAGCCTTGTTCACAAACAACGGGGTTAAGGCTAAAATTTCTGCATCCATCGTCAGCGCACGTTCACAATGCTCCGGTAACTCACGAAGCTGCTGAAGTGCTTCAGCCGCCCGTATCTCATCACGACACAAAGCCGTTGCCAACATTAAAAACACAGCCAACTGCGTCGTAAACGCCTTAGTTGACGCCACACCGACTTCTACACCTGCACGGGTTAAACACACAAAATCAGAGGCACGTACAAGCTCGCTTGCGGCTACATTACAAATACCGAACGTCGCCAAATAATTCATCTTTTTTGCTTTATGCAACGCAGCCAACGTATCGGCCGTCTCGCCAGACTGCGAGACCGTAACAAACAACGTACCTTCTTGAGCAACCACATCGCGATACCGATATTCGCTCGCTATTTCAACGTAGACAGGCACACACGCTAACGATTCCAGCCAATACTTAGCAACCAGTCCTGCATGATAACTCGTGCCACACGCAACAATTTGAATTTGCTTGATCTTATCAAACATCTGCCGTGCATCTTCACCAAAGCTTGCGCGTAGCACTTCAAGACTCGCCACACGGCCTTCGAGCGTATCGGCTAAGACTCGCGGCTGCTCAGCAATCTCTTTCATCATAAAGTGCCGATATTTGCCTTTACTGACCACCGCGGCATCCTCTAATAAAGGCTGAGTTGCTCGTTCAACGTGTTGATGATCCGCGTCAAAAATCTCCGCTTTGGATGCGGTTAAACGTACGCTATCACCGTCTTCAAGATAAATAATTTTTTGTGCAAAGGCACGCAACGCTAAAGCATCGGAGGCTATAAATTGCTCATCCACGCCAAGCCCGAGTACCAACGGACTGCCTTGACGCAAGCCCACCAGTTCATTTGGATGCGCTTCGTGCAACACCGCTAAAGAAAACGCGCCTTTCATGTGAGCGGCTGTGGCTTGCACTGCGTGTAATAAAGATTGTGTATCTGCATAATGATGGTGAATTAAATGCGCGATCACCTCCGTATCGGTCTCGGATGTAAACTCATAGCCCTTTTCACGTAAATACGCACGTAACTCATCATGATTCTCAATAATACCGTTATGCACCACGGCGACTTCCTCGCGAGAAACATGAGGATGCGCATTCGCCTCACAAGGCTTACCGTGTGTAGCCCAACGCGTATGCGCAATGCCGGTATTGCCAGCAATCGGCGTTTTCGTTATGGCATCGGCTAACACCTGAACTTTGCCTTGAATGCGAATACGACTCAAACGCATATCATGATCAATCACAGCAAGGCCAGCTGAATCATAACCACGGTATTCTAAGCGCCGTAGACCTTCAAGCAAAATATGGGTTATATCACGTGTTGACGTTGCCCCAATGATTCCACACATCGTTTTTCTCCATAAAATATTAAATTAATGAGATTTCATCAACCGAGCATGCGTTCGCTGCCAATCTCTATTTTTTTCCGTGTCACGTTTATCGTGTAATTTTTTACCTTTGGCCAAAGCAATTTTGACTTTGATGATATTTTTTTTCCAATACAACGAAAGAGGCACCACGGTATAACCTTTCCGCTCAACATGTCCTAAAAGTTTTTTGAGTTCACGTTTGTGCAACAATAATTTTCGCGTACGTGTGATATCGGGCAAGGTATGTTTTGCCGCCGTAGGCAACGGTTGAATTTGCATACCGAGCAACCACGCCTCGCCATTTTTTAAAATCACATGCGCGTCCGACACGTTAACTTTACCCATACGTAGGCTTTTGACTTCCCAGCCCTCGAGTACAAGCCCCGCTTCAAAATCATCTTCAATATAATATTCAAAGCGCGCTCGTCTGTTATCGACAATATTCGTGCTGTTTTTTGAATGATCGCTCATGACGCTTCATCTTACCTCAAAATAATCAAACCATAAAAAATTGTTAGAACAATAGCATGGTTAGAAAACCACCACCAGTATTGCACCAGTATTAGCTGAATTATACCGCGCTTGACAAGATGATTTATTCACCGCACACTAAATTTTTAAATTTATTATGTGAGAAAGGGATGATGATCACAGCCAAAAATTTTAAACTCTTAGCCATGTGTAGCCTGGTTAATTTATGCAACCCAGCCTTTGCCGGCAGCATGGGATCTGCAGATGATAAACCCAGCACGGGATTATTTCTCGGCCTCGGAGGTAGCTATAATTCCGTCAAGCTCGACCAATACTTAAATCCTGTCATTGGCACGGCTAATATTTACGATGATACCGGCGTATTAATTGCTTCGGGTTCTGCCGACGGTCCCGCGAGCCCGTTCCACAACACGCAAACCACCTTTGCTCCTGAAGCACAGGTAGGTTACTCTCGCTATTTTTCAGGCACTGATGACAAGCTCTGGGGTATTAAACTTCAGTACCGATATTTAGGAATCACAGCAACACAACAAAATATCAGCATCCCTCAGCGAGGCAGCTATACAACCACCGTTGAGGCTCCTGCAAACACAACATTTACCGGACGAGCGACGATTCAATCCGCTCAAGTTCAAATGGAACATGAGCTAGATTTAATACCGTTTATCGGCGCGGCATTTAGTCATAAAGGCCAAGCTTATTTGGGTATAGGTCCTTCCGTATTTTCAACCAAAACGAGCCTGTATAATGTATCTGGTTTTGCCGATATTAATGGTGTACATAGCAGTATCACGCCATCACCCACCAACTTTTTTAGTTCAGCCTGGATCTGGGGTGGTGTGGCTCAGCTCGGCATGACCTACACAATCAAGCCATCATGGTACGTTGATATTAATTACAGCTACGCTGTCACATCCAAAAAATCCACGTCGCTCTCACAGCCTTTTACGACGCTTTCTATAACGGACACAGGGACGGTAAACACAACGCTGGGTACATTATTTGGGATTGCTAGGCAACGTGTGACCTCACAAGCTTTAATCGTTTCGATGAATAAAGTATTTGAAGTTTAAACTATCTGGCCTGGACGTAACTCATCTTCCAATAATGCTTGGTATTCATTTTTGACGTCCATGGCCAGCGTCATATTTCTTGCATGAGAAATGTCAGTAAAAAAACGTGACCGCAAGCTGCCAAAGGATTCTGATCGGGATGTGCTTAATTGAAGCGATTGACCTTCGAAATGTTCGATACTAGCAAAGTCACACGTTAATGTTGTGGTCAGCATTGTATTATCATTATTTTTAATTTGCGTTAATTGCTCGTCAATTGACTGGCACACTTTGGCGTTATCAAATATCGCCAAAATAAGAACACCAACGGCAAATAATGAAGTACATAGCGTGACGGTCAGTTCAACCCATTTTAAAAGCGGCAGTGTGGTTAACCAGAAAGAAACAGGGGCTGTCATCTGTACAAAAAAAACAAACGTACATGCCATCCATAACATGGCTGCCATTACAATCAAAAGCATACGAAAATAGATCAACTCCTGAACTAATTTTCTAATATCTGGATTATCATCGATAATCGTTGCGTTTAATCCAAGAATAAATGCAACGATATCTTGCGTAAGATTTTCTGGCAAACTCAAGAATATCGCCCTTAATGTATTTCTAACTTCAAGCAACTGTGTGTGCTAAGGTCTTCCGAGCAATTCTGCTGGTAAAATGCCATAGGTGACGTGCCCTAATTTTTTGAATATGAAAACGCTCTGTTAATTGCCCAATAACAGTTTCCACAAGCCGCCTCGTAGAAACAAGCCACTTGCTAAAATTTGGGCCACGAGAGTCAGCCATATTCGCACGCAGAGGGGTCTGCAAGTTTACCTCCGTATGTAAGGGGATCTGCTCCTGAAAATCCTCGCCTATCAGGCCTTTATCAGCAATAACCATACCTTCAATATCATCAAGATTATCCCAAAGTGATTCGCGTTCATCAATATTTGCCGGCGTGACTGTAATGCCTGTAATAACACCCTGAGAATCAATCAAGAGATTGCCCTTAAAGCCGTAATATCGCTCTTCTTTTGAGGCGCAGTAGCCGTATGCCGCGTCAGATTGAAATAAGCGAGAAAAGTAAGCACGCTTGAAGTGACACAACGGTAATGGGAATCCATCTGCCATATGCAGGGTGTCTTTGAAAGCCCCGAGTTCTGTTGCCAGTGCTTTTTGGATTTGTTGTTTTATCGCCCAAAGATTTGCTGCTTGCCTAACAAAATTGGTTCGACTCCTAAGACCAGGGAAAAACGATAACCAGTGCCCTTTAAAGTAGCTCCAGATCGCTTTGTCTGTGTCAAAACTAAGAAATTCACCTACGATTTCCATTGTGATCACCTCAGGATCTGAGAGCTTTGGTGGAAAACCTCTCTTTCTTAGCCGCTTTGATACGTTTTTTTATACAGCTCATCTACTAAACAAAACACGGCAATGATAAACTCTTCAACTGGCACGGCTTACTCCCTGTAACTCTAGATCCTCGGAAAATCAAGAAGTTACAGCGTTTGAACGTGCCTTTCAAGACCCACAAAACCTCATCATAAAAAGTCGCACACGGCGTTATTTTCAGTACACACAACCTACAGTTTTATTGCGCCAATGAACGGTGTGGACAATCAGTACAATCCAGGAAGTGCTTTTGATTTTACTGCGTCACTACGATACAATTTGAAGTTTTAGATAACAAGAAACAACAATATCGTAAAGTTTAATCTATAAATGTAAAAAACGCCATTTTAAAACCCATGGATTATTATGAAATTCCTAAGCGAAAACGAAAGAATGCAGCACCCACAGGCCCGTTTAATACCTTTAAATGTATGGAAAACCTTTTATTCAGATGAGCTTTCAGATTTTCAACTTGCGCTCATGCAAACAGCATCGAGTGATTACAGTAATTATTTAGCTGGCTTAGATAACGGAGCCCTCCAAGACCTTACTACCATCAAGAAGATAAGCGCAGATTGGCTTGCGATGGCTTACGGCCATCCAGATGCAAAGGATTATTTATTAATGAACTTTGCTCGTCGTTTAAATATACCAACCGAAGAGGTTTTTAAACTTGCGGCCATTATTGGAAAGATGAGTATGATGGAGTTCCTCATGGAGCTTGCGCCCGATAAGGTGCAAGATATGATTGCGGCAGATCGTTATAGTACTAGTTATGGGGCTTTTCGAGTGGCCGCCATAAACGGTCACACCCCGGTTGTTAATCGACTGCTTTTGTTTTTCTCTGTATTTGCTTATGCCGAAAGTCATAACCAAGAATATGGGGCGCATTACATTTATCCGCTCGTTCGCGCGAAGCTGAGTACGCTTCAGGAAGGGCGTGCGTCTTTAGAGAGGGATAATCCTCAAGCGGTGTTTGATATCAACAATCCAGAAGAAGCAAAGCTTTGTTTTTATAAAAAAGAGCAAATATATTTTCAAATTCCTAAATATCAAGCCGGGGCTGAACTTTTACTCACGGTTCCTGCTGTGCATGCCTTGGCTCAGCAGAATGACTTTTATCAACGGGAAGCGCTGGGAGTTTTGGATTTCACCGCATTAGCCAGGGACCGAGAATCGTCCATGACGGCACTGACCTCAGGTGAACAGAAACGCCTGGAGGCTGCAATTAAGACCTATAAACCGGTGGTTAATGGACGTGGTATTGATTCGCTTATGACAGAGCTACGAAGCGTGCTCATGGCTCGTTATCAAGCTAATCCAGCTAAGGTGAACACGGGTGATGGGCGGGTTATTGATTTGCCGGCAAGCTGGGATGAATGGCGTAGGTTACGAGAGCAATTTTCTCCTGATACACAGGAGCTGGCTTTGAAGGCTTATGCTCAACACAAAGACCACACAGCATGGCGTTATTTAGAAAAACCGAACCTTTGGATGGCGGCGGATGCTCCTTATGTTAATCGTAACGATGCCGGAGGATGGTCGACCTTTGAAGATTACCAGCCTCTCATTGCCTTATTCTACCTTGGGGCTTCTGATGGAAACGCAGTGCCCTGTGACGGTCATACCTTCGACACAAGGCTTGAGCATTTCATTGATGAACTAGCGCACATCGGGCGCGCACATAACTGGGATAGAACACGTATTTCTGGGCAAGGTACTGAAGAGTACGATGATTTAGAAGGCGATAAACCCAGTTGCTACTCCGGCGTTAAACGCCGTTTGTTTCAATCGGTGCTGGGCCACCCCTTATTTAAATTACTCACCCTAGATGATGTTAAGCAAGAGCTTCGTGAGTTTGTCCGAGAGCACTTTCAACAATGCATTCAAACGAATCCAGGTGAGGCTATTGAATGGAAAAAAACGTGGGGTAGGGTCTGTGAGGCTGATGGAGATCCAGAGGTGGATGGTGCTTTATCAGCTCTAAATATTCCTGAGTCAAAGCAAGCCGCATTTATTAAGCGCTTAGGTGACAAATACCCTGCCCAATTTAATGAAGACCTGAGTTTTAAAACTTACATTCAAGACCGTTTCAAGCTAACGGAGCACATCTCAACCCACGCAGCAGGATTTGGTGGCGAAGCTGACTTAATGGGATTGCTTGAGACGAATGCGTCTAAAATACAGGAAGAGCCTGATAATGATGAGCCTATGCCACCAGCAGCAATACAACCGCCTGACGTAGCAGCGAAGCCCCATATTCAATCATTCCTTGACGATGCCTTCAAAGCTATGGATGCTTTAGAAGAATATTCTGCTGGCGCTTCTGTTCGTGAGATAATAAACCAACTTCGTGAGAGTATAACTCAAATAAACACCATTTATTCTCGGGAATCCTCATTTACGCCTGAGCAACAAAATCAACTCAAAGCTCATTTAGCCGCGCTTAAAGAAGGGCTTGGCGCACTCAGACCTAATCATTTCGAAGGAAAACCAAAGAATGATTTTACCTCAATCATTCGCTCTATGCTGAATGGCGTTACGCTTCTATTTTCATGGTTAGGAGCACCTAAAGACAGGAATCTTCTAGCTGAAATAACAGGAAGACCTTTCTTTTTTCAAAGGTCCAGAACACAAGAAGAAACTCAAACAATCACCTAAGAGCTATCTAGGTTAATCCATGCAAAAGAAAGCCTGGCTTCAGCTGTTGAAAATATATTGGACGAACCTAAGAGGCCTGAAGTTTAAAGCGGAGCACTTCGAACTAGTTTCTCCAGATTGGTCTCTAATGGTGATAAGTCTCATTATCACACTTAGCCAAGGACCCGGAGTCCATGTTGCTCAACAATATTTAAGAGCTTTAAAATTGCTCCATGAGCATGTCGTTTTCCTTGCTCTAAACTACGGACTGTGGCCGGACTAATATTCAAATATTTTGCAAATATAGCCTGGCTAATTTTCTGTTTCTTCCTGATGTTTTGTATTTCTTCACCTGTATACTCATGCAATTCAGGAAGATCTTCATCAGAGAAATTATTTAAAGTTTGTTTGTCTATGATGTTCGCTCTATGCAATCCTTGCGCTATATCATCAATGGTTTCTTGAAGTTTAGTCATGTTCTTTCACCTCCAAAATTTCACCTAATTTGATTAAGCGATTTAATTCATCATCACTTAACGCCAACAAAATATCAGCTAAAAATTTCAATTTTTTGAGCTCTTTATTTGATACATTTCCTTTATCATTTTTATCAAACAAGTGGAGCCAAATGATGCGATCACCTGCTTTAAACGCCAGCATACATCGCGAACCCCCACTCTTACCTCGCCCACTTTTTGAAGCAATCCTTAACTTGTATACCCCTGATCCGAGAGCGTATTTTTGCCTACCTAAGCTATCTAACATCAAGAAATCGGATATTGTTTCTTGTAATATTTGATCGCTTAATTGCGATTTTTTGGCTTCGCCACTAAATTTTTTTACTTTAAATTGTCGCAACTAATATCTCTGCCCAACAGTAATACTATGTATTATAATACTATGTGGCATAGTAGTCAATCAAAGCGGTATTCACCTCCGCTCAATCTCTTTTAAACACGATACCCCAGCTTCCCCACACTTTTATCCCCAGATATTGGGGATAACCCCGAAAACAAGCTCTGAAACACACCATATCTAAGCTGTTAAGTTCCTGTGGTTGTTTGATGAAAGCACATTTCATATGGGTTTAGCTTGTGAATATTTGTTTTCCACATCTGTTCTTATAAAAGCTGGTTATGCTCGCATCTTGCCTGTCCCAGGATAAGCACACGATGCTTGCATTTAAGTAACGTATATGATACTATATAAATTATGAAAATAAAAATTCATCAATATATTTCCGAATTAAATATTAATCCATTTGAAAAATCCTAAATTCCCCAGCCTAAAATAGGCACTATTTTTTCAAAGCCAATTAACTATCAAAACTTCATCAATTAACAATATTTTTTATGAAAAAGAGCTTTTATAAAGCTATCTTTTGCGATAACATAGTGCCTATTCAATTCATAAAATAGGCGCTATATTTATGTCTTTTATTAGAAAGAAAAAAAACAAAGATGGCAAAGTTTACGCATATAAAGTAACATCAATTTGGGATCCTGAAAAAAAACAGCCAAGATCCATCTCTAAATATTTAGGGTCTGTTGATGCAGATGGGAACATAATTCCAAGCGGAGAAAAACAAAAAATACGAGGATGGAAAAACGAGTTAAAAACCATAGAAACTGAGAAATTAATACAGGATTTTGGTGATGGATATTTTGTTTTAGAATCAATTAAAAAATCTGAAATTTTTTCTCATATGGCAAAGCTATTTAAAAAATATCCTGAATTACTTTTATTAATGACATACCGCATTTGCAAACCTGGAGCAATGTACAATTGTCAATTGTGGCTTGATGGTAGTGTTTTGAGTTCGCTTTATAAGAATGCACCAAAATTATCATCGCAATATATTTCTAAGATTCTTAAATACCTTGGTGATGAATCGGTGCAAAGAAAATTTTTCAGTTTATATTTAAAAACAAACACTAAAAATGGTAAAAACGTTATTATTGAT
>Ga0100380_10001110_pt1 | contig 29249 bp, 24 predicted proteins | sample CryGeymeta201504_FD_80417 | JGI IMG/M metagenome (GOLD analysis project Ga0100380, IMG submission 80417) | Groundwater microbial communities from Crystal Geyser aquifers in Utah, USA - Crystal Geyser metaG 2015-04 | ecosystem: Environmental > Aquatic > Deep subsurface > Groundwater | place... | reverse complement strand
GAAATGGATCTGAAAATTTACAATCGGTGGGGATCTGAAATTTATCAAAGCCAATCGATTACCGACACATGGGATGGCTTGGTAAAAGAAAAGCCCGTCCCGGAGGGAGTTTATATGGTCTTGCTCAGCTATTCAGGCTATGAAAATGGACAACTAAAACGATTCCACCAAAGGATTCCATTGCACCTAATTCGCTAAGAGATACCTTCGATCTTTTTAATCAGACGAGCAATTGAAGCGGCATCCATTCCGCATTGGGCATAGAGTTCTTGTTGGGTGCCTTGTTCAATGAATTGGTCAGGAATCCCCAATCGAATTACGCGATTCGTCTTTCCATGCTTGGCCAAACATTCTAAGATAGCAGAGCCAAATCCTCCATCTAAGCAGCCATCTTCTAAGGTAATAAGTGTTGGGTGATGATTGGCTAGATGAAGCACTAATTCTTCATCCAATGGCTTGATAAAACGGAGGTCGGCATGGGTGGTATGGATGTTTTCTTGCGCCAATTCTTTGCAGGCTTTGATGGCTTCATTGCCCAAGGTTCCAATGCTCAGGATTGCGGTTCCTTTGCCTTGCTGGATGATTTGTCCTTTGCCAATTACCAGCTCCGTCATGGTATTGCGCCAGTCTATAATTTCCCCATTTCCTCTGGGGTAACGGATGCTGAATGGTCCATCATCATACACTGATGCGGTGAACATCATATTTCTGAGTTCATGTTCGTTCAAAGGGGCAGCAACAACCATGTTTGGAAGGCAGCGCAAGAACGCAATATCAAAGGCGCCATGATGCGTTGGTCCGTCTGCACCAACTAATCCCGCTCGATCTAAACAGAAGCGTACCGGCAAATTTTGCACACAGACATCATGAATAATTTGATCGTAAGCCCGCTGCGCAAAGGTGGAGTAGAGGTTGCAAAAAGGAATCATGCCCTCAGCTGCCAGGCCTGCTGAAAAGGTTACCGCATGTTGTTCCGCAATGCCCACGTCAAAAACACGATTTGGCAAGGCTTCCATCATTATATCCATAGAACAGCCACTCGGCATAGCTGGTGTGATACCTACAATTTTCTCGTTCTTTAATGCAAGCTCCAATAAGGTATGACCAAATACATCCTGATATTTAGGGGGCTTAGGTGAATCACTTGCCTTTTTAATTTCTCCGCTGAGCTTATCGAAAGTTCCAGGTGCATGCCAGAGTGTTTGTTCTTTTTCAGCGGGCTCAAAACCTTTGCCTTTCAAGGTAAGTACATGCAATAATTTCGGACCAGGGATCGATTTTAACCGCTCCAATTCCTTGACCAGGCCAAGCGTATCATGCCCATCAACCGGACCGAAATATTTAAAATTGAGGGATTCAAAAAAGTTCCCTTCTTTGCCTAGAAGTTGGTAAGCCGTGGTTTCCATCTTTTTCAAAACGGATTCGGCCACACCCTGATCTCTAGCATGGCGAATCGTCTCTGCCACCCCTTCACGGAACTCCGAATTGGCTTCATTTCGGGCCAGGCTATTGAGGTAATTTTTCAAAGCTCCCATGCTCGGGTCGATAGAGATAGAATTATCATTGAGCACCACCAGCATATTGGTATCAAGGGAACCCGCGTGGTTTAAGCCTTCGAAAGCCATGCCGCCCGTCAAAGCCCCATCGCCAATTACCGCAATATGTTGTCGAGTTTTGTTGCCTTGCAGCGCTGCAGCTACCGCCATTCCTAAAATTGCAGAGATGGAAGTGGAAGAATGTCCCGTTCCAAAAGTATCATATTCCGATTCTTTGCGTTTCGGGAATCCGCTAATTCCACCCTTCTTTCTATTTCGTGGAAATTCATCGCGACGACCGGTCAACGCCTTATGCGCATACGCCTGATGGCCAACATCCCAAATCAGTTTATCATCTGGAGTATTAAACACATAATGCAGGGCAAGCGTCAGTTCGATAACCCCCAAATTCGCACTAAAATGACCGCCATATTTTGAAATGGTATCGATCAAAAATGCTCGGAGTTCTTTTGCAAGTTCAGGCAATTCTGAACTGCTGAGTTTTTTTAAATCAGCAGGCAGGGATATTTTTTCCAAAAGCCGGTAGGAGTCAGTCACAGGGGCAAAGTTAGACATTAGGCGACTTTCTTCTATAAATGGTTTACTTTGTAAGAAATAATCAACACGTTAAAAATAATAGGTGATGAAAAAAGTACTGATTTTCCTTTCCATTGTATCCCTGGTATCATTAGTAAATCTAACAAATGCTCAAAATATAGACCCTTGTATGAATTACGACTGGGTGAATAATTCTGGTGGAGGAAGTCATGACTTCAGTGAGGCAACGGTAGCAGATGAATTCGGTAATCAATATGTAGTGGGTCGATTTATGGGATCCGAAACTTTTGGAAGTCAAACATTAAACTCTACAGGTCAATCCGATGTTTTTGTAGGTAAAATGGATAGCCTCGGCCAATGGCTGTGGGTAAGACAAGGGAAAGGCACGGAAACTTTAAATGGAAATTCGATTGAATTAGATAACACAGGAAACCTTTATATCTCAGGTTCATTTTATGGCGATGCTGTTTTTGGAACCGATTCCGTATTTAGTTCGAAAATTTATGCAGATGCCTTTGTGGCCAAACTCGACACTTCTGGAAATTGGTTATGGGTTCGCGAGGCAGGAGGAAACAACCACGATTATGGTTATGGGCTGGAAGTTGACTTGTCTGGTAATGTCTATTTAACTGGAAGAGTTGGTGGTTTGGCGAATTTTGGAGGAACTACCATTGGTACGCAATATCGTCCGGGCACAACGTTAATTAGTGTAAATATATTCGTGATTAAATTGGACAGCGCCGGAAACTGGATTTGGGCGACAAGCTCTGAAGATGCAAATCAAGGAACTAGCTCCAAGCTTATATCAGATGCATCGGGCGAACTATATGTGGTTGGTCATTTTCAAGACAATATTGTGTTCGGAAGCACACAACTTACAGGAAACGGAAAAAGCGATTGCGTTATTTCAAAGATAGATAGCAGTGGGAACTGGCTTTGGGCTAAATCTTTTGGAGGAAGTTCTTGGGATATTACAGAAGCAGTTACCTTAGATGGGCAAGGAAATATTTTTATCGGTGGGAGCTTTGAATCCACTGTGGATTTTGGAATGACCACACAAATAGCAAATGGAAACACGGATATCTTTCTAAGTAAAATGAATGCTTCTGGAAATTTTATATGGACAAAAACAGCCGGCGGCTCGGCAGCAGATGCTCTACTCGATTTAGAAACAAACTCCCAAGGAGATGTATTCGCCACAGGTCATTTTTCAGAAACGGCGAGCTTTGGGTCTCATCAAGCCATTTCCGAAGGCATGTTTGATATTTTCATCAGTAAAGTTGATGCGAGTGGTAACTGGATTTGGACAAAAACTGCTGGCTCTGATTTAGCGGATGATGGTAGAAGCGTTGCAGTCGATATTTACGGAAACGTTTATGTTGCTGGCTATTTCCAAGGTGGACTTTCCTTTGATCAGCACGCATTGAATTCAAATGGAGGCTATGATGTTTTTAACCTGCGTATGACAAGTAAAATTATGGATTTAGCTCCAATGACTGGCGTAGTTGCAGACTGTGGCAATGCGATTTTTATGCCAGGGCAGGCTATGAACTACGCAACGGCACTTTGGACTCCGAGCACAGGCTTAAATGACCCAAGTATGATAAATTCGGCGGCTAATTTGCTGCAATCCACAGAGTATACTTTAACAGTTACGGATGGATGTGGTCAAACCTTGTCTGAAAAAGTTCAGATTGATATAACTCCGCTGCAAATCAACGCAGGCTCAGATGCAACGGTGAGTCAAGGCACCTCAGTTCAGCTGGACGCTCAAATCAATAATTGGATCCTGGGCACTCAATTTCTATGGAAACCAGGTACAGGATTGAATGATTCTACAACTCAAACCCCTATCGCTACTCCACAAATAACAACAACCTATATTGTTAGAGTGACAATGCCCTCAGGATGCACCAATACAGACACCATTACCATCAATATCATTCAACCAAATGCTTTAGAGGAAACAAGGGCTATAGGTGCTTTTAACGTGTACCCAAACCCAGCCAGCAACTTCGTGCATGTCATCTGGCAAATAAATTCAGCTGAGCCCGTTCATTGTGAAATTATCAATCAACAGGGGCAAGTCATCCAAAAGCAGGTTTTTGAATCGGGAAATGAGGCCATACTTGATGTGCATGGGATTCAAGCCGGATTTTATTGGATACAGCTAACACAGGGCACTATAAGCCACGCTTATAAGTTGGTGAAGACGCAATAAACGATTAAAAGAGAGCTAGATTAATTACTTAGAATATTTCGCATTTAGATTACTACCGTCGAGGAGTAGATCAATGCTTTTTTCGATGCGACGTAATTTCGTTTCTTCTTTTTTGGCATCTGAGATGTATTCCAAATATTCGTTTTGATGAGAGATAGATAGGGCTTTGAAACTTTCGTTTGCCTTGGGATTTTGTTCTAAGGCCTGCTTAAATGCTTCCGTCATCGTATCAAGCGGCTTTTTTGTCGTTTTCTTGGGGACGGTTTTTCCTGCGTCAATCAATGCAGCAGCCTCCAAGGTATATTCTCTCAAAATGGCATCTTTAGGTAAATCGTTTAATGATGTGATCTTCCCAAATTGTCCCATCGCTGAGTTTTCACCTCTTCCCTCCATCACGCCATACGAGTCTTTCATAATTGGAGCAAGCCAAAAACTAAAAGAACAATGTGCCTTGAACGAGGCGATATGACATAGGATTTTTCCCTTATAAAGAAAGCAGGGGTACTGCCATTTGATTTGCTCTTCTAACTCAGGCAAGGTGTCGAGCAAAATGGAACGCAGATGCCGCAAAATTGGTTGTGCAAATTCTGCAGCATTGGCGATATATTCCTCCGTGTTTTTCGCTTTAGCCATCATGCAATTTAATGAATGACTCGCAATAACGTGTGGTCGCGAAGCCAATTAACTACACCAATTCTTCTCCATCTTAAAATGCGGAATTCCTACTTCAGTGAACTCATCACTAATGGTAGAATAGGCCAAATCATCATAAAATTGTTTGGAGCTTTTGCGCGCATGCAGTTCGATGCAGCAGAAGCCTTTTTTGATGGAAAATTCTTCGGCATAACTCACCAAACGCGTGCCGATTCCTTGTCCTTGATGCCCATCATCCACAGCGACTTGGCGCATTTTTAGGTGCTTATCATCAATAGGAAGTAAAGCCATACAGCCTACAATCTGCTCATCGATATAGGCGGCAACATGGAACTGATTTCCTTCTGTGTCGAGTTCTTCTTGGCTGAAGGAAAGGCCCAAAGGTTGACGTAAAATTTTGTCGCGAAGCGCTACGGTATCTAAATATTCTGGAGATTGGAATGCTACCAATCGGATGACTAATTCACTCACTCTAATTATATTGATGATGAAACATGGGGTCCTAAGTTTCGAATGCCTCGGCGAATTCCGAATGCTTGAACCAGTGTAAACAGGGCAAAGATAAGAAGGGAGGTGAAAAGTACCGCGTTTTGAAGACCTTCATTGAGCATTAAGCCATAATCACTTGCTGTGTCATAAAGCCAAGATTGAATAAGCCAAACTACGAGGAGTGCCAAGATGGAAATGCCCCCCATCATCATAAGCAATACACGGAAGTATGGTTGGTAGATTTGGCTGGGTTTCATGCCCAAATCTAGCAGAGTTTTTATTTCATAAGCATTGCGGTTGAGGCTTAATTCAGCGTATTGAAAGAAGCCTAAAAAGGAGAGAAGCAGAATCAAAATAGAAATAAATCCAAGAATTCCACCCACCATTTTTAGTGCATTGCTCAAGCGAGCATTTTTTAGTTGTTCTTCATTGCTCTCGTAAGCATGCGAATCCAAATACTGGAGTAAGATTGGGTTAGACGGGTCCTTCACTTCCACCATTAACCGTGATGCCTCTGGTGTTTTCGTGCTTGAGACATATACTTTGTTGGCATATGCAAGAAAAGCATCGGGTACCAAAATACTCGGAATTCGTTCGGTATAGGCTACGATACGTGCTTGTTTATAGATGGGGATACCCAATGAATCAAAACGCAATTGAAAGCTAATCTGACTTAACGTTTTCGGAGAAACCTGAGGCATTCCCTGACTAGGGGCAAAACCAAAATTATAGAGCTTCAAATAATTAGAAGGAATTAGAATTGGGATTTCCTGTTCTCCAGGAGCCCATTTGAACTGCTCTAGGTCGCCATCTATCATGGCATTGGGCACAGATTCAAAGAAAAGTTCAGCAGCCAATCCGCGGTTCGATCCTTGGGTTCCTGGAAGGATAGAGCCTGAAGCAGGAAACTGATTGCTTCGAAATGGGGCCACCTGAACCACCCCTTTTTGTTTGGAAAGTTCATCCTGTTCTGCTTGTGAGAATGTGCGCGTCTCTCCGAAACTGCTCAACATGCTCACCCGTTTATTGATGATGAGGTATTCACCCCGAATGAGCTGGTTTTTTTGGTTGAGAAGCTGACTAAAATCTAGATAGGCTTGAAGGGTGAATAGTAAAAAGAATACGCCCAAAAAGGCACCAAGGCTACTTCCAATCAGCTGGGCAGGTTTTTGTCGAGAGAGCAGGAGTTGGCGCATCATAGATAAATCCTTTCATCTATAGATAAGGGCGCTTGATCATTTAAGGAACTCAGAATCAGTCCTGCGTTTTTCTTGTTTAAAACTTGCTCGATAAGCCGGCCCGCCTTTAATTGATTTTCTTCATCTAGGTGACTGAAAGGTTCATCCATAACCAAGCACTCAAAATTTTGCAAAAGGGCACGAATGATGGCTATTCGCTGTTGTTGACCTAGACTTAAAATGCCACATTTCTTTTTTAAACTTGATTCAATGTCTAGAGTCTTCGCCATAGCATGAATTTGCTGAGTTAAGTCTGTAATTGGGCGAATTTTTTCCAAAAGAATCAGGTTTTCTTCAGCCGTCAACTGCGGAAACAGCCGAAGGTCTTGAAAGACAAAGGCCATTCGTGATGATCTTAGTTCAGCCCATTGATTGGAAGAAAATCCTGAAAGTTCCTGATCATCAATGAATACCTGTCCTTCATAATCTTGTCGGCTGCCATGAAGCATGTGGAGTAGGGTGCTCTTCCCACGGCCCGATCTGGCACAAATCAAGTATTTCCTAGGCGACTCGAAACAACGTTCCTGCTCCCAGAGATTATTGGCTGAAAAGCTCCCTTTCAAAGGCAAAGGGACGATGTTTTTCAGCCTTATCTTCATCCTACTAGCTTTTTAGATTGATTTAATTCTTCAATGGAAGAGTTGCCCTTTTACTTTCTCGATTCATCGAATACAAATGGTCGAGCAAAACAATAATTTGAGGAAAAGAATTTTGTTCCTTATCGACCAGATTTATACTGAGGAAGCCGCGATTTTTGTTTTGATGGGCATATATTTCACTAAAAGGCTTGAATGCCGTTTCGAGCATGTCATAGCGCGAACCCATTTCTTTGGCTATCATCTCCTTCAGCTTTACAGGATAGCTTTCAAGATCGAGGCTGATATAGCCCCCATTTGGATGTTTATTCAGGAAGGGGCCAAGCGCATCAAACTCATTGCTGCTTAAGGTTTTTTCCATGGATAAATTGCTTGCCATTTCTGGGTCCATCATGATGCTAATTCCAGCTTCGGTATGGACCATAAAGAATTCACCCACGAAAGGAATTGTAAAGGTATATTTCCCATCATCTGGATGTTGCTTGCCTTTATCTAGGGCCTTCTGAAAGAGATCTTGGTCATTCACTTCAATGAACAGGGCGGCCTCTGGAATAGAAACTTCTTTTTTCTCTTCCACACCAAAATAGTTCTGTGTGATGCTGCGTGTTTCCATGCCGCTCATTGAAAAGGCAACATTTCCAGTGAAGAGGTTTTTCAATTCCTTTGTTTTAATCCCAAGGTCTGTCGCAACCTCTTCCAATCCAGCCTTACTTGTGGGGTTGTCCATCAAGTAATCATAGAGTCGACTGGCATTTAACTGCACTTGAACTGCCATGAATGGCGATTTTTTGGTGGTTTGTGCTAAGAAGTTTTTGCCGGCATCATTGCTATACATCTTGGTGAATTTGGCGTCTTCCTTTTTCTCAAAGGCAGTGCGGCTTTCACATACTACTTCCCCTGATTTGAATTTCATCGACATACCATAGGCAATCTCGCCGCTCTGTTTCATGAAGTTCAACCCAAGGTATTCGCTCGGTTGGTTCGCCAAAAAGGTGCTTTTCAGGTAGATAAAGATATCAGATCCTTTGATATAGCTTTCTTTATAAAGTGCCAATTGATCAAGTCCTGGTGCAGTTTTATTCAGAATTTCCTGAGCTTGTTCCAAAAGCCCACTACTATCCTGCGCCATATAAAGCAGGGCCGTTTCTGTATTCCAGATTAAAATTGGTCCTTCGATGCTTTGCACATAATGGATGATACCACTCGACTGAATGCTTTGGTTCATGCCAGCATGCTCAATTAGCTGGGTAAATTTCTCTTCGTTTTTAATTCCAAGAAATAACCCTCCAGAACCTGTAGTCTTAGATAAGAAAAGATGCGGATTGTCGGTAAAGCGAATGCCACTTGCTTTTGGGTCTGCAGCGATACTTTTTAATAGTGAAAGCAATTCCCCATTTTGATTTGAAAATAGGGATTTGGTCATGGCAAGTTCCATGATTTGTTCGCCATCGGCTTTTTTAGCTATGGAAGGCAGGTTAATGCTCATCACCATTTCACTTCCTTGCGGAACAAAGTTCGCGAGGCGTTTCGATCCACCAACTTGACCAACAAAAAACCAGGCTCCTACAGCAATGGTGCCAAGGATACCAATTACTAAAAGGGTTTTTTTCATGAAGTAAGGGGCTGTTTTTTCAAGCCCAAGATAGAGAATTCAGAATTTACGGCTTTGATTGTATTGCTCAAGCGGCCTAGTCCTTCAATTTCCATCTCAACCACATCACCGTCTTTTAACCACTGCACTTGGTAATTTGGGTCATTCAAGAGTCCTGTGCCATTGAGTTCCAAAAGGCAACCTGTTCCAACCGTACCGGACCCAATAACGTCACCTGGCCAAATATCTACGCCATAAGCGCAACGTTCTAAAATTTCGGCAAAGGTCCAATCCATGTCGCCCATATTGCCTTCCGACAAGAGTTCACCATTGACCCAGCATTTCATATTTAGTTTATAAGTATTCCCTGTATGTCCCGGTTTAGCAGGTGCTTTAAAGGCGTCGAGCTCGTCTGGAGTTACCATATAGGGCCCAATTACGGTACTGAAGTCTTTTCCTTTTGCGGGGCCAAGATTTAATGCCATTTCCTCCATTTGCAGCCGACGAGCACTCATGTCGTTCATGATCATGTACCCAGCGATATAGTCATCAGCCTCAGCGGCACTTATGTTTCTTCCTTTTTTACCTACTACGATGGAGGCTTCTAGTTCGAAATCTAGTTTGTGGAAATGATCCGGCATACAATCGATTTGACCTGGGCCTTGGATAGCATTATGGTTGGTAAAATAGAAGATGGGATATTCGTCGAATTGAGGGATCATATCTACCTTTCGGTTTCTACGGGCAGCTGCCACATGTTGACGGAAGGCATAACCATCTCGACAAGATGTTGGGTTGGTAATTGGGGCCAAAAGCTGTCCGTTTGCCACAGGAACCGCCATTTCGCTGTACTCGCCAGCGATCACTTTTTCATTGAGTGATTTCGCACGATTCATGGCGTTTTCTCCCATTTTCAAAAATTCTAGCATATCATCTGGCAAGGCATGATCCAAGCGTTGCATTGGATAAACTTGCTCTTCGTGAAATATTCCTAAATGGGCTTTGTCCTGAAAGAAAAATGTTACCAGTTTCATGCTTTATTCTTTTGCTACGAATATAAGGTGCATGGTGCCTAGGATGCCAATAATTTGGTAAAAGTCTTTTGACTCTATTGCTTTCGTGATTATCTCTCAGGGAGGTTTTATACTTGGAGCGACTATTTAAAGTTGGTTATTGAGTAACTCAACGGCAGTAATACGTTCGAAAAGTTTGGTTTGTTTCATGGCGTTAATCAGACGCACATGTTCCACCTTATGGGCGTCACTCCCTACCATATGAACCATTTTTGCTTTGAGGAGGAGCTCAGCGGTATGTTTGATTTGTGGGCCGTAATATCCAGCAAACGACATGAGGTTTAATTGAAAGAGGGCGCCACTATCAAATATTCTTTGATACGCTTCTAATGTTTCTTTATCCCGATTTCTGGTGAGGTATGCATAGCGTTCGGGATGAGCAAATACTGGCTTATACCCTTGAATGCGCAGATCGAAAAATACCTGAAGGAGTTCTGGGTGACTTTGGATATAATTGGTCTCAATCAAAATATGCTTATCACCAAAAGTGAGCAGTGGTTCTTTATTTTTGACCATTTGGATGAAAGCGTCATCCAAGTAGTATTCGGCCGCAGCTTCTAGCTCTATATCCATGCCTCGCTCTTTCACCGCCTCTTGAACAAATTCTAGTTTTTGCTGTATGATTTCTGGAGTATTGCGGTAGAATTCATACATAATATGGGGAGTGGTGATGATTTTGCGAATTCCATTGCGGGAAGTTCGCTCGATCATATCCAATGTGTCTTCCAAGGTTTTAGCACCGTCGTCAATGCCTGGAAGCATATGCGAATGAACATCTACTTCCAAAACATTTGCTGCCTTCCCGGGAGCTCTATCTCGGTTAAAAACATCTTGTATTTTGGATAGAATCCCCACTTAAACCTCGCTCAAAAAATCTTTTAATGAAATGATATTGGCAATTTCCATCGGATTCACATTCAGCGGTTCGGTGATATTGATGGTAAACCAATCAAGAATATAGGTGATTTCAAAAATCGTTGGAATGTCGACCCCCTCTGTTTCGAAAACAGCGACTTTGTTATTTTCACGCTCAAGCAGAGCAATAACAAAATCAAAACGTGCACTTACGCGTTCATTGGTATTGCTATTTAGCACCACGAAGTTGGAAGGAAGCTGACCGTAATACGATTCAATCACGTTATGATTGGCTTCAGGTAACATGCTCACAAAAGCCTCCATTTTTGCGTTTTCATTGAGCTGTTGGGCAAAACGAACTGCAACTCCGTAGAAGGCAGCATCACATATGATAGTATAGCGTCGATTGAGGGCCGATTGAAATTTCTTTTGTAGACTCTCAGCAGCCCCTTTCAAACGGTCTTTGTCTTGAAGGGTAGTAATAGCCATTTGCATGGATTCATCCACGTCTTCTCCAATCAGATCCGCGAATATGCGCAACATGAACCCCAGTGAAAAACCTAATGCCATGCGAGGTTGATAACCTCCTTCAATGGTATAATAGGTAAGTCCATGTTCTTTGGCTTTTTCCATCAATTGCCCACCTTGGGTAACAATCACAATGGTGGCTTTTCTGGCAATAGCCTCTTCGAACATGGTGAGAGTTTCTTCGGTATTCCCTGAGTAGGACCCAAGAATCACCAAAGATTTTTCATTGACAAAACCCGGTAAATAATAATCGTTGACCACTTCAACTGGAACAGGAAAGCGCTGTATAAACTGTGCCTTCGTGATGGTAGCGCCTATACCAGATCCACCGAGGCCACCAACAAATACGTTGCTAAAGTCAGTAGCCTTCAAGCCATGGCTTGTGTAGTTTTTCTGTACGTATTGCAATTGCTCGTAAAAGCTTTCTAATGAACTGTGATGTGTGATCATATCAAACAAGTATAATGAATAACAACTATATATATTAAGACTCTTACGTCTAATTGGTATTAGCTCTCTGCTAAAAAGTCCACGGTCGACAGTCGAGGGACCACAGCAATAAAGTTAGGATTGATGCTTGGCCCTTTCCCGTCTGTCATATCTTTTTCAGCGAAGGCGGATGTCCATTGCTATAGGTGAAGCGATCTATTTCCAGTCGCCGCCAATGCCGCTTCTTTCATCGCTTCTGTATAGGTTGGATGCGCATGGCTAATTCGACCAATATCCTCTGCAGATGCACGGAATTCCATGGCTACTACTGCTTCAGCAATCATGTCGGCAGCACGTGGTCCAATCATATGAACACCTAAAATTTCGTCTGTTGTTGCATCTGCTAAAACTTTTACAAAACCGTCTGTGTCCATCGATGCACGGGCTCTGCCTGATGCCATGAATGGAAATTTACCTGCATTGTATTTGATTCCTGCTGCTTTCAATTGCTCTTCGGTTTGTCCAACACCCGCCACTTCTGGCCAAGTATACACGACCCCTGGAATGAGGTTATAATTGATATGCGGTTTTTGTCCGGCGAGAATTTCGGCTACCATCACACCTTCTTCTTCGGCTTTATGTGCCAACATCGCGCCACGAACTACATCGCCAATCGCATAAATGTTTGGAACATTGGTTTGTAGGTGGTCATTCACCGCCACACGACCGCGCTCATCCTTTTGAACTCCCGCTTTATCAAGACCAAGATTATCCGTATAGGGGCGACGTCCAACTGCAACGAGGCAGTAATCTCCTTTAAATTCAACCGTTTCTCCTTTTGGATCCTCGGCAGTTACCGTAACTGCTTTTCCTTTTACAGAGGTACCAGTAACTTTATGTTTGAAGAAGAATTCAAACCCTTCTTTCTTCAATACTTTTTGAAGCTCTTTGCCCAAAGCCTTATCCATAGAAGGAATAAGGGAATCAGTATACTCCACCACAGAAACTTTTGCACCTAAACGTGCGTACACAGAACCAAGCTCTAGTCCGATTACACCGCCACCAATGATGATGAGGTGGTTTGGAACCTCAGTCAATTCCAAAGCTTCGGTAGAGGTGATGATGCGTTTTTTATCGATGTTGATTCCTGGAATGCTGCTTGGCTTAGAACCGGTAGCAATGATGGAATGCGTTGCTTCAATTTCTTGGATTTTTTCTCCCTGAATCTGAATTTTGGTAGCACTCAAATAAGAACCTACGCCGGTAAAAACATCAATTTTATTTTTCTTCATCAAATAATCGATGCCATCGGTATTGGCTTTTACAACACCGCGCTTGCGTTCAATCATTTGTTTGAGGTTTACCTTTAGGTTACTCAATTCGATACCGTGTGTGGTAAAGGTATGTTGTGCATTATGGTAATGCTCACTCGAATCAAGAAGCGCTTTTGAAGGGATACAGCCAACATTGAGGCAAGTTCCTCCAAGGCTAGCATATTTTTCAATGATGGCTGTTTTTAAGCCGAGTTGAGCACAACGAATGGCGGCAACATATCCGCCAGGACCAGAGCCGATTATGGCTACATCGTATTTTGACATATCAGGATTTTTCTGTTAAGCCCTGCGAAGATAACGGAATTCCCTTTTTTTAGGCCATGAAACACAGCCTTTTTAGCGGGCTCTTGATTATTTCAATTTTAGTACCTGTCCCAATGAAATCACATTGTTTTCTAGTCCGTTATATTTGCGCAAATCATCTACCGATAGTGAGTATTTTCTAGCGATACTGTACAAGGTGTCGCCCTTTTCAACTTTGTGTGTTGCTGGAAGTGAATTAGTAGGGACTTCTTTTTGAATGCCCTCTTTTTTATTGAGCTGCAATTTCTGACCGATTCTTAGTTCATTGCTGGTAAGGGCATTGATTTGTTTCAAGTCATCGACGCTCATATTGTATTTCTTGGCGATGGAATAAAGTGTTTCTCCAGTTTCAACGGTATGGATGAAGCTTGTGGTTTCCGTATCGGGGTGCTCTTCTTTGGCTGTTCCATTGATGATAAGTTCTTGTCCGATTTGAATCCCGAAGTCTTTTAGTCCGTTGAGTTCACGAATCTGCTCGACACTCATTTGGTATTTTCTAGCAATGCCGAATAGTGTTTCACCTGCTGCCACGGTATGAATTTGCACCTGGTCGCTATGGTCAGTGCGCTCCCTTGGAATGTTAACGGTGTCTTTTACTTCTTCAGGAGTTACAGCGGGCTCTCTGCTCATCTCTGGCACAGGCTCTTTTACCCTGGAAAACGTGTCTGTTTTTTCCTTCAGCGTAATGGTGTCACCAGATTTTACTGGATTTTGTGGTAAAACGACACGCATAACGGCACTGTCTGGGGTTTCATCTGTTTTAGGGACGATGCTTTCTGGGTTTTTCTTTTGCAAGAAGAGGGTTTGTCCTGGCGCAGGTTGCTCTCCATCTCTCCTGTCTAAGTGATTTTTTCGGTAGAGGTGTTTGAGTTTGATGCCATACATCTGAGAAATGCTCCACATGGTTTCTCCAGGCTGCACCACATGATATGGTACCGATCCTTTGCGCTTTTTTGGTTTGAGGTAAACTATTTCTCCAGGACTCAATTCTTGCCCCTTAGGAATATCGTTATAACGGCGAATTTGCCAAGCTCCCATTTCATTGCGTTTGGCTAGGCCAATGATATTGTCGCCCGGTTGCACGCGCTCTGCCGGAATCTCATTAAAGACGACCACACCATCTGCTTTTTCATTTTCTTTTGGCTCCTCTTTCGGTTGTTCGGCAACGACTTGTGGAACGATATCTAGATCACTCGGTTTTAAGTGGTCAAGCTTATCGAGGTCATGCCGTTCAATGATGGTAATGAGCAATGCTGGGTATTTTGGATTCGTTGCGTATCCCGCCTTTTTTAATCCATTCGCCCAACTTTTATAATCGGTACGGTCGTATTCAAAAAGAAAGGCATAACGCACATTGCCCATTAAAAATTCAGAATGGTCGATATAGGATTGGTAGGCCGAATCGTAGGCGCGGAAACATTCGTTTGCTTCATCATCATCTTCTATGATCGTTTTTCCTGTCCATGATTTTTTGCACTTGATACCAAAATGGTTGTTGCCTTTTGTGGCCAAGCGCGAATTGCCATTGCCCGATTCAAGGAGTCCCTGGGCCATAGTGATGCTCGCAGGAATACCCGTGCGGTGCATTTCTTGGACGGCAATTTTTTTATAAAGCTCGATATACTGCAGCGGCGTAAGCTTTTCATTCGCCCCAGAAAAGGCAAAGCTCAGCATGATCAAACTTATCCAAACGAGTCGCTTCATTAGTTTAGTTAACGCTTTTGGCAAAACTATTGATATCCTTGTTGTCAGGAACCCCTTTGTTTTTCACTTATACACAGGAAATTGATGAAGGTGTAGTGAAAAACCTCCCTTGGTTTTCAATAAATGCTAAATTTGTCCCGAATGAAGAAGAATTATCAGCGGAATATCGGTTCCCCTTTTTTATACAAACTGTTAGCCATTGCTCTTTTCAGCTTTATGTTGGGCGATGTTTCATATGCTCAACAGATTCCGGAGCCTACTTGGACTTATACCTTTTCTAAATCAGAAGTAGCTGTAGGTGATGAAGTTGAATTGGTGTTTAAAACCACAATTCAGCCGGGTTTTTATATCTATTCAAATGATTTTGACCCACTACTCGGTCCACAGCTTACTGAGGTGGAGTTCGATAAACATGCTAGTTTTGAACTAGTAGGCTCTCTTCGCCCAATCAATCCATCCAAGAAATTTGATGAGGTTTGGGATGGAGAGATTGGTTATTTTAAGAAGAAGGCAGAATTTAGACAAACTGTAAAAATTTTATCAAAAGACCCTGTCATTAAAGGGATCCTATATTTTCAAACCTGTTCAGATCAATCTTGTGTTTCATTTGATCCTGGCTTTAGTTTTACGGGATTAAAAGTTAAGGATGCCGAGAAAAAGGTTAAGATAGCCCCAGTCGAGACGCCGAACACACAAAAAATAGCAGACCCGAAGGAAATTGAGCCAAAAGAGATTGTGGTCGAGCGGGTGGATATTATTGATACGACTGTTCCTCCGGTAGTTGAAGAACGGGTTGCGCCTGCAGATACCGCTTCTGCTTCCGAGCCAGTAGTTGAGGAAGAGGAGGAAGAAGGTATTTTACAAAAAAGTCTAACGGCACTATTTCTCCTGGGTTTTTCCTTTGGGTTTTTAGCGGTTTTAACTCCCTGTGTTTTCCCCATGTTACCTATGACGGTGGCATTTTTTACCAAACGCCAAGGCAAGGGTGCAGGTAGGAAGATGGCACTGTTTTATGGATTGAGCATTGTCTTCATCTACACCACCTTCGGCCTATTATTGTCCTCATTATTTGGAGCAACTTTTGGATATGCAATTAGCACACATTGGGTGCCCAACATTCTCTTTTTCATAATTTTTATCATTTTTGGAGTATCATTCTTAGGGGCATTTGAACTGGTATTGCCAAGCTCATTTGTAAATAAAATTGATAAAAATAGCGACCGTGGTGGTTATATTGGGGTTTTCTTTATTGCCCTAACCTTGGTGGTTATTTCTTTTTCTTGCACAGTTCCAATTGTCGGTTCTGTTGCAATTTTAGCTGAGAATGGCGAGATAATGCGTCCATTGGCTGCCATGCTTGGGTTCTCCATTTCCTTTGCTTTGCCCTTCACCCTTTTTGCATTCTTTCCGCAATGGATGAGCAAATTGCCTAAGTCAGGCGGTTGGCTAAATTCAGTAAAAGTATTCTTTGGGTTTATAGAAATTGCTCTAGCATTAAAATTCTTCTCACAAGCGGATTTAGCCTACCATTGGGGAATCCTCGATAGAGATGTTTTCTTGAGTATATGGATAGTTATCTCAGCCTTGATGGGCCTCTATTTTCTTGGAAAACTCAAATTTTCACACGATAGCGATTTGAAATTTGTCTCAGTACCACGCTTTTTCTTCGCACTCGTTTCTTTTTCCTTTGCCATGTACTTGATACCTGGATTAGTTGGAGCCCCATTGAAACCATTGGCAGGAATCCTTCCTCCTTTGACTACTCAGGACTTTGTTGGCGGAACAGGAGCGGCTGAGGTAGAAAATGCGAATACACGTCAAGACACGGTGCTTTATTCCGACCTGCTACATATTCCATTAGGCCTCCCTGGTTATTTCGATTATGAGCAAGGATTACAGGCAGTGAAGCAGCAAGGAAAACCTGCATTCCTTGATTTTACCGGTCATTCATGCGCCAACTGCAGAAAAATGGAAGAAGAAGTTTGGCCAAACCCAGAAGTAGCCAATCGCCTAAGAGATAAGGTTATCATCGTTTCCTTATATACGGATGAAAAAACGGAAGTACCTGAATCGAAATGGTATGAATCAAAGCGCAATGGCCGAATGAAAAAAACCATAGGAGACCAGAATCTCGACCGTCAAATTGAACAATATAAGTCGAATGCGCAGCCTATGTATTATATCGTTGATCGTGAGGGTAAGGTTTTAAGCTCATTTAACGGGTATAAGAATGACCCGCAAGGTTTCGCAGCATTCATAGATGAAGGTGTAGCCGCATTTAACGCACAAAACAAATAATGTCACGTATCCGCCACCATTTCGAAGAAGCCCATGTGGCCTTGCAGCAGTTTCTTGCAGATGAGCAGAACTTTTTACGCATCGAAGCAGCTGGGGAATTGATGACGGAAAGCCTCAACCGAGGGGGTAAAATTATTTCATGCGGAAATGGTGGCTCCATGAGTGATGCCATGCATTTTGCTGAAGAGCTCAGCGGACGATACCGAGATAACAGAAAAGCCCTAGCGGCAGTTTCTATTTCTGACCCTACACATATAACCTGTGTCGGCAATGATTATGGTTTCGAGTTTATCTTTTCTCGCTATGTTGAGGCGCTCGGTAGTAAAGGAGATGTATTGCTCGCTATTTCAACGAGTGGAAATTCCAAGAACGTCATCAATGCGATAGAAGCGGCAAAAGCGAAAGGCATGAAAATCGTTGCGCTCACTGGAAAGGACGGAGGGGCTATTGCAAAGCTTGCTGACCTTGAAATTCGAGCGCCGCATAGTCTTTATGCAGACCGCGCCCAAGAAATCCATATTAAAATCATCCATTCGTTGATTGACTTTATTGAGCAGCAAGTTAAATAGCTGTATAGTTCGTTTGAATATTAGGCGATATAATTCCAAATTGTTGCCCGCACATGCAAGCAGAAACTTTGTTTTCTTTAATCATGAAAAACCTAGGCAATTTTCAATTGCGTGTAGAAGTACTAACAATTGACGAAGGTATTCAGCTAAATGAATGGAGCAATGGAATTTCTTTCCTACGCTTAAAGTTGGGAACAGAAACCCAAACGGTAAAAGTACAAAAGCAGTAAGTAGAGTTTCTTTCATCTTAAAGGAGCGTTTGGGCTCCCCTTTTTTTGTTTATAAAAAGCCAAGCAAGCGCATGATTCCCTGCTTCTTTTGATTTATTTTGCAGGCATGCAGATGGATGTGTTTGTGCCGTGTTATGTGGACCAGTTTTACCCGGAAACGGCAAAGAACATGGTACGCATCTTAGAAAGACTTGGCTGCAACATCAATTATAATACCGAACAAACTTGCTGTGGCATGGCAGCATACAATGCCGGACATTGGGATCAGGCGAAAGAAGTAGGGGAGAAATTCATCACCGAATTTTCAAAAGATCGACCTGTTGTTGGAATTGGTGGTGCCTGCACTGGGATGGTCCGAAATGATTTTACAAAGTTATTCCATAATACGGTCGTCCATAACCAGTGCAAACAGCTCCAGAAAAATCTCTTGGAGTTCACTGAGTTGGTGAGTTCTAAGCTAGATGTCGGTGCTATTCAGTTTCGTTTGAATGCTAATATTGCATGGATGGATGCCTGTCAAGCACAGCGTGAATGTGGAATTTTTGAAGCGCCAAGGCAATTGCTCGATAGGATTGATGGCTTAAGTTGGGTGGAACTTGGTGAACAACACATTTGCTGCGGATTTGGTGGTAATTATTCTGTGAGGAATGAGGAAGAGTCCATCGCATTTGGAAAAAGAAAAATCGCCTTGGCTGACTCATTGAACATAGACTACCTGGTTACCACTGATAGTAGCTGTCAGCTCCATCTCGAATCCATCATTAAAAACAGTTCTTCTCGTGTTAAGGTGCTCAATATCATTGATCTCTTGGCAGAAAGTATGCAATAATCATGAGTGAGTTAAACCGTTATTCTGAAACGCAGCTTCGTGCATTTACCGAATCCGTATTTGTGAAAATCGGATGTTCAAACCAAGATGCCAAGCAAGCTGCAGATGTGTTAATTTCTGCGGATTTAAGGGGAGTTGATTCTCATGGAGTCGCTCGCCTGTCTGGCTATGTCCGCCTATGGGAAGCCAATCGGGTCAAGAGTGCGCCCAAGATGAAAGTGGTGCATGAAACACCCTCCACCGCTACCCTCGACGCCGATGAAGCCCTAGGACTCGTTAGCGGACCAGCAGCCATGCGTATTGCAATGGAAAAGGCAAGAAACGTTGGTTCAGGCTGGGTAGCCGTGGAAAACTCCAATCATTTTGGTATTGCTGCATATCATGCTATGATGGCCTTGGAAGAAGATATGATTGGTATTGCCATGACCAATGCTAGTCCTTTGGTGGCGCCAACTCATTCTATTGAACGGATGTTGGGCACAAATCCAATGTGCTTCGCTTGGCCAGCTCAAAATCATCCTCCGTTTGTGGCAGACTTGGCAACAGCAGCGGCTGCAAATGGAAAACTAGAAATCGCACAACGGAGCGGAAAGAAGATTCCAGCAACATGGGTACAAGGAAAACACGGTGAACTAAGCGAAGATCCGGAAGAGCTAAAAAAAGGAGGTTCGCTCCTGACCTTAGGCTCCACCCCTGAGAACGGCAGTCATAAGGGATATGCGCTTTCAGCAGTGGTAGACTTATTTAGTGGTGTTTTATCTGGAGCAAATTTTGGTCCTTGGGTACCACCATTCGTTAGTTTCTTGCCTGTTCAGCCTGATTTACCTGGCCGCGGTTTAGGTCACTTTTTTGGCGTACTACGAGTAGATGCATTCCGTCCGAAAGAGGCCTATTTCAAATCCATGGAACAATGGATAACACGTTTTAAAGCTTCGACTCCGAAAGATCCAAAGCAACATGTTATCATCCCCGGAGAGCCCGAAGCGGCCTTGCATGCTGAGCGTCAGGTAGAAGGCATCCCCTTGGTAGCAGCAGTCGAGAAAGACCTGAATGAACTTGCGAAAAAATTCGATTTAAGGCTGTAATTTGGCTGCATGATTCGGGTTCTGCGCAAGGGAGAAAGGCATATTCATAAGATTGAGAATCTGGAAGAACTGGCTCATTTTGAGCATATCATCTGGGTAGATTTGCAAGACGCAAGTCCTACTCAAGTGGCGCAGATTGAACAGAAATTCTTGGTCAACTTTATGAGTGAGCAAGAGCAATCAGAGATTGAAACATCTTCCCGCTATGTCGAAACCACCGAACGGATCATTGCCAATTCCAATTTTCTCCAAGCAGAAGGCAAGGAATATGTGAACCATCCTGTCAGCTTTATTCTTAAGGGGCATATACTGTTTACCTACCGAGAAAGTGACCTTAAAACCTTTGCGGACACTGTTCGCAAGATCAAACAATTGGCCTCCTTCTCAGAAAATGGAGCGCAAATTATGCTCACGCTCTTCGAATCACGTATCGATTTGGATGCCGATATGATTGAGAATATTTCTCGAGAAATTGTCAACCTTAGCAAAGGCTTAAGTATCAAAAAACGGGTGGATGAGTCGCTACTTTTGCGAATTTCAGAGTTTCAAGATTTAACCATGGGACTGCGCGAAAACATCTTCGATAAACAGCGGGTGATTTCTTCCATGTTACGCAGTGATAAATTTGAAAAGCTGGAACAAGAGAAACTTCGAATTATCATCAAAGACATCAATTCCTTGCTCGAACATACTGCCTTTAATTTTGAGCGTTTGGAGTATTTGCAAGACACCTTATTGGGCTTGATTAATATCGAACAGAATAAGATTATTAAGATATTTACAGTGGCCTCTGTCATCTTCATGCCCCCAACCTTGATTGCCTCCATTTATGGTATGAATTTTCGCTTAATGCCTGAAATAGACTGGGAGATGGGCTATTTCTTCGCTATTATGCTGATGGTACTATCGAGTGCTACCACCTTATTTATCTTTCGCCGCAAGGGCTGGATCTAATATTCCCTATTGTCAAATTAGCGTCAAATGGCGGTCATGAAACGGTCATAATCACTCGCACCTCTTGCACGGGTTTTCTGCGCTTTTTAACTTGCCTTCATGTTAGTCAAAACTTTTGGAAGCGCAGTGTATGGAGTTTCGGCAATGACGATAACCGTGGAGGTGAATTGTGGAGATGGCGTTGTAGGTTATCATCTTGTCGGGCTTCCTGATAATGCGGTCAAAGAATCGTATTTACGCATTGAAGTAGCTTTCAAGAACACCGGTTTGGTATTTCCACGCAAAAAAGTGGTGGTAAATATGGCTCCGGCTGATGTGCGCAAAGAAGGTTCGTCGTATGATTTAACTATCGCGATGGGCGTTCTTGCTGCATCAGGACAAATTCCCATTGAAGCACTCGAAAGCTATCTCATCATGGGTGAAATATCCTTAGATGGAAGCTTACAGCCCATCAAGGGAGCTTTGCCCATTGCCATACAAGCGCGTAAGGAAGGTTTCAGAGGTTTTATACTGCCGATGCAAAATGCCAAGGAAGCAGCTATTGTCAGTGATCTGGAAGTTCTTGGGGCAGAACACCTGAATGATGTGGTCAACTTCTTTTCCAATGGAGTTGAATTAGAGCGCTTTGAAGTCGATACACGCAAACAGTTTGAAGATTCATTTTTTGATTTTGACGAGGATTTCTGCGATGTACGCGGACAAGAGAATATCAAGCGCGCTCTGGAAATAGCAGCGGCTGGGGGTCATAACGTGATATTGATTGGTCCACCAGGTGCAGGAAAAACAATGCTCGCCAAAAGATTACCCTCCATCTTACCGCCGCTCACTTTACAGGAGGCCTTAGAAACCACCAAGATCCACTCGGTAGCTGGAAGATTAGGCGAACATGTTGGTTTAATCGCAAGGAGACCATTCCGCTCGCCTCATCATACTATCAGTGATGTAGCTCTCGTGGGAGGAGGCGGAAATCCACAGCCTGGAGAGATTTCCCTCGCTCATCACGGAGTGCTTTTTCTTGACGAACTCCCAGAATTTAAACGTTCCGTACTAGAAGTAATGCGCCAACCCTTGGAAGAACGAAGGGTAACGGTTTCCCGTGCAAAGATGTCGGTAGATTACCCTGCTAGCTTCATGTTGGTGGCGAGCATGAATCCCTGCCCTTGCGGCTATTTCAATCATCCTGAAAAAGAATGCGTTTGCGGCCCAGGGGTGGTACAAAAATACTTGAGCAAGGTTTCTGGTCCTTTGCTCGATCGTATTGATATCCATATAGAGGTAACGCCGGTTTCCTTTGATGAACTTTCTGGTGAAAAAAATGCGGAAGAAAGTGAACAAGTTCGGGGTCGCGTAATTGGAGCACGAGAAATTCAACAGGCCCGGTTTTCGGAACAGAACGAAGTCTATTGCAACGCCATGATGCCGAATCATCAGGTGCGTGAGTTATGCAAGATCAATGCGGCGGGTGATAAACTGCTAAAAACGGCCATGGAGAAACTTGGACTCTCCGCTCGCGCCTACGACAGAATTTTAAAAGTGAGTCGTACCATTGCTGATTTAGCTGGTAGTGAGGATATCAAAATCGAACATCTAGCGGAAGCCATTCATTTTAGAAGCCTAGACAAAGAGGTGTGGGGAGTATAACGCATGAAGTCACCCTATAAAATATTCCACGTTAGGGGCCAAGAAGTCATGTTAGATTTCGACTTGGCTGAATTGTATGGAGTTCAAACACGAGTACTTAATCAGGCCGTTAAGAGAAATACTTCCAGATTCCCTTTTGACTTTATGTTCAAACTGAGCCCAGACGAGTGGGCTGATATGTCATCACAAATTGTGATGACATACCCCAATAAACGTCCAAAAGTATCTCCGCCTTATGCATTTACGGAACAAGGGATTGCCATGCTTTCCAGTGTACTTCGCAGTGAAAGGGCGGTTCAGGTGAATATAGCCATCATGCGCACCTTTGTGTATGTGCGTCATTATGCTGTATCTCATGATGAGTTGAGTACCCGGCTTGGTGAGCTTGAAGGGCAATTTAATCATGTGTATGAAGCGCTGAATTTCCTTCTCAAACAGGAGGAGGTCAATGCACTCCAATCTGAGAGAGATCCAATAGGGTATAAGTAAGCTAGTTTGCCAATGGCTAAGAATAATAGAGGAGAATCTTACGTTACTATGCAAAGTCCCTGTTCATATGAAAACCACCTGCGTAACGATTAGTGTTCTTTTTTTAAGTCAATTATGCTTAGCGCAAAACAAAAACCTAGATTATTCCAAAGCGATTAAGCTCTACAATCAAACCACGTACAACTTGACCACCAAGACTTATGAGTCTCAAGACACGACTGGCAATTATTTATTTCAAACGGAAGAGAGCTTCCAGATTTTGCAAGCGAATATTGCCTTTCAATGGAAAATGAACAATAACAATTTCCATGAAATTCAACTTGTTGATTTCCGAATTGGAAAACATGGCGTGAAAAGCGAGCAGAAGAATGATAAAACCAATGCTAGCCTTACGTATAACGGACAGTATACCACACTAACAGCTATTGCAATTGGCTACGATTACATCCTAAATTTTAACAAAAGGGCAGATAGAAAATTTGTTCCGTCATTAGGTATTGGTGGCACACCCTATTTCGTTCGGCAAAAGCGGGAACCATACGTGTCACATGCATTCCCTGTTACCGATACACGAATTGGTATGAAGCTTTTTGTTAGTCCAAGAATCTCCTATTATTTGAACTCCAGATTCTTTCTTGATTTACATATTCCAATTTGTGTAAGTGATATGCAAGTGCACCAGAATCAGGTGAAAAATCCAGCTTTCACATCGGAACAACAAAAAACGAGCACGGTTAACTTCACCCAATTTCCTAAAATATTCTATGGGCGAATAGGTGTTGGTTTAAAAATTCAGTAACAAGCAAATCTTGTGAATTGAAGGTTATTTTCGCGTATTTGCGACAGCTAATGCGTAATTATCTCTGAGCATGTCCAAGGAAGCCAATTCGAACTGGATAACCTACTTTTCATATAGCCTCCTCTTTGCGGTTGGTATCTATATCATTTTAAGAGCGGTCTATGTGCCTTTGTACAGTGACGAGGCAATGACTTTTTTCATTTATGTGAAAACAGGAGGATTTGACCCCTTTCTATCTTTGCAAAGCGCTAATAATCATGTGTTAAACTCAGCATTAATGCGCGTGAGTTTCCTCTTGTTTGGTGATGCGCCATTTGCCTTACGACTGCCCAATGTGCTCTCTTATTGCATTTTTGCATTTTATGTACTGAAGATGCAAAAGTTTTTCAAAGAACCGCTGCATGGCTTAGCCTGGCTGATTTTAATGGTAAGTTCCCATTATTTTATCAGCTTTTTCCACTTAGCGAGAGGGTATGGAATGTCGATGGCCTTTTTGCTTGCTGCAAGCTATTATTTATTCGAGATTGGTAAAGGAGCCGAAATAAAGAAATTTTTGGCTTTTTGCCTCTTCCTGAACATGGCCGTTTGGTCAAATCTCTCTTTGCTTGTTCCGGCAATTGCGATGTTCCTAATTGCAGGGTCTGATATAGTTATTCAACTTCAAAATTCCGAGAAGAATAAAAGAGTTTTACTTCTATTTGGTTTGACATTCTTATTGTTTGGACTGCTGCCCTTTGGTGGTGCAGTTGAAATTGCCCTAAGTTTAAAGGAGGCTGGAGCACTATATCATGGAACCAGTTATGGTTTTCAAGAGGTGATAATCAATTTTTTTCTGATGGATTTGATTCCCGAATATCCATTTGTTGCACAGTACTTTTTTTGGCCATTCTTTGGTGTATATCTTCTTGAAATAATATGGATAACCCGTGTAAAGCGGTGGACAAAAACAGTCTTCCTTGCACAGGCTATATTTTGGCTTACGATTTTAGGCACCGTTTTCATGCATGCTCTCTTGCACGTAAATTATCCGCTGGACCGGGCTGCTTTACACTTTTTCCCATTTTTTGTATTGGCATTTATTACTGCCTCCGACCGAATTTCTTTGCGTTTTTCGCTGCCAGTTACTTTGGTCGCTGCCGCACTATTCATGGTGCAACAAGTGAGCTTTTTGAATCTTAATAGAACATCACATTGGGCGAATGAAAACGTACCCTTGGAGGTTTTAGATTATCTCCATGATTGGAAAGATAGCACAGGAAAATTGCCAGTTGTGTCCGCTCATGGATTGCCCGGCCGAGGCTTGGTTTATGAAGTATATCAAGACCCCAGAGAACCTATTTATCCTTTAATCGATGGATTTCCTGCGGCAACTGCTGATTTTATCCTCACGTATGAATGGGAAGAGCATTACCCAGAAGGCTACGTATCTCGCCTTCAATTTCCAGAGGTAAAGATGGAGCTTCTTGAAAGGAAGATTCCAGTAGATTGGCGGCTCTTGAAACGGACTTCGCCAGTAAATATTCCAGATACAAGAATAGGAGATGCGATTTGTTCCTTTGAAATTGATGGCCATGATTTCGAGGCTATCTCCATTTCATTTAAAGCGGATTTGGCATGCAAAGAAGGTCCATTTGAAGGTTGGATTTCCCTGCAGGTTGTAGATACTACAGGAAAGGAAATTGCCTTTCATTATATTGACCTTGGTAGGACAAAGCTCCCAAGTGAACTCAACAAGGTTCACCACAGGCTCTTACAAGGAGAATTGCCTTCAATGCCACTTATTGCTATTTTGAAATGGATGAATGTAAGGGGGCAGATGTATTCTCTCGAACAGATAGAAATTGATTGCTACGGCAAAGCCCGAATTCATGGTGAATAAAAAAAGCCCAACAATTGTCGGGCTTTTTAATTTTAGAATTTAATTCTTATAAATGGATGCACTCATCATACGCTTGAGCAGCAGCTTCCATAATAGCTTCACTCATGGTTGGGTGAGGATGAACCGCTGTGATGATTTCATGGCCAGTTGTTTCCAGTTTTCTAGCAACAACCACTTCAGCAATCATCTCGGTAACGTTAGCACCAATAAAATGAGCACCTAACCACTCACCGTATTTTGCGTCGAAAATTACTTTAACAAATCCATCTTTAGCACCAGCCGCAGAGGCTTTTCCTGAAGCTGAGAATGGGAATTTACCTACTTTGATTTCATGTCCGGCTTCTTTGGCTTGTTTTTCTGTCATACCTACAGATGCCACTTCTGGTGAGCAATAGGTACAGCTTGGAATATTGCCATAATCCAAAGGTTGTGGGTTATGTCCCGCAATTTTCTCTACACAGATAATTCCTTCAGCAGAAGCAACATGAGCAAGTGCTGGTCCTTTTACGATATCACCAATGGCATAAACGCCATCGATATTTGTTTTGTAGAAATCATCGACTAATACTTTTCCTTTTTCGGTTTTAATGCCCAAGGTTTCTAGGCCGATGTTTTCCAAGTTTGTTTGAACTCCTACTGCAGATATCACTACATCACAATTCAATACTTCTTCACCTTTTTTAGTTTTTACGGTTACCGCGCATCCATTACCTGAAGTATCTACTTTGGTAACTTCAGATTCAGTCATGATACCAATTCCGCTTTTCTTGTAGATTTTGCTGAGTTGTTTGGAAACGTCCTCATCTTCTAATGGGAGGATATTTGGCAAATATTCTACGATGGTAACTTTGGTACCCATCGCATGATAGAAATAGGCAAACTCACAACCGATTGCTCCTGACCCAACGACAACCACAGACTCAGGTTGTTTTGGAAGAACCATTGCGTCGCGGTAGCCTACAATTTTCTTATGATCAATTTTTAGTGCTGGCAATTCACGTGAACGAGCGCCAGTTGCTAGAATGATGCTTTTGGCTTCGTGTACTTCTTTTTTCCCGTCTTCTGCAGCCACTTCTACCTTGCCCTTAGCAACAAGTTTCCCATAGCCGTTCAATACCGTGATATTGTTCTTTTTCATCAAGAATTGAACACCTTTACTCATGCCTTCTGCCACGCCTCTTGAGCGTTTGATCACGGCATCGAAGTCTGCACTTGCATCTTTTACAGTGATACCATAATCGGCAGCATGGTTGATATACTCAAATACCTGAGCGGATTTTAATAAGGCTTTGGTAGGGATACAACCCCAGTTTAAGCAAATTCCTCCGAGGTTTTCTTTTTCAACGATGGCCACTTTCATTTTCAGCTGTGCCGCACGAATTGCCGCTACATAACCTCCAGGACCACTACCAACTACTATAAGATCAAAATTCATATGCTAGATTTTAAAAGTGGGCGCAAGTTAAAAAAGAAATTTCACTCGCTGTTCATTCTATCTATTCGATTCCTAAAAGGGCGGAGGTGGAGGAGCAGATTCCAACGCCTTTTTTAATTCTTCCACCTTTTTATCGTCTGCAGCTGCTTTTTCATTCTTATCCATCATAGAATAAAAACTAGCTCGACCGCGATAGAGCTCTAGCTGATAGGGATACAGTTCAATTGCTTCGGTCATTTCAAGGATTGCCTCCTCCTTTTTACCAATACGAAATAATTCATGAGCAATCTTCGAGCGATAGAACCAATTTTCCTGCAAACTCAAGGCTTTTTGTAAATCGCTTAAATAGGCATCACTGTCTTCGTTTACCCAGCGTTCCAACTCAGCCCGTGCAGTATAGGCTACCACCATGCTCGAATCTCGTGCGATTGCTTCCGTATAGTATTGAATCGCTAATCGCTTCATTTTCTTGCTTTCATAGATGAAGTCCAAAAGATTGTATGCTTCTGCAACTTGGAACCAGTTTGCAGCCTTCGCGCTATCTGAAGTCAAAACCCGCTCCATGTTTTTTCGAGCATTGACTCGAATGAGTGAAGCTTCTTTTGAATCTCTGTACATAACATACGTATGGAGTTTCTTATACCAAAAGATCGTGTCTGGATTCAACTCAATTAGGGTATAATAATCCTTTTTAACTTGTGGGTCTTCATGATTAATTCCCCACAGTAGCTCAGCACGTTGTGCATAGAAAAGTGATTCTTTCGGGAAGGACTTGATGGCCTTATTTAGGAATCGAATAGGGATATCAGGGTATCCATAGCCAGATTCTATAAGTATCGAATACAGAACAATGTCGGTAATGGAGTCTTTGAAAATATAAGCAATACAGTCGCTTGGTTCTTCATCGATATGAAGGCTTGAATACAGGTAGAAACGTTTGTCGGTCGAGTCGAGGGGGATGGCTTTTTGCCGTGCCTTTTTATAGAATTGGGCAGTCAGTTCATATTGATTCTTTGTAAAGCTTATTCGTGCATTTTGGCGCAAAAAGGCTGGGTTCCCTGGGCTTAAGTTGTTGGCAATTTGGAGTTCAGAGGCAGCCTTTTCTATTGACCATTCAAAAAAGTAGATTTCAGAAACGAGTAAATGCAACTCCGCATCTTCGTAGCCATTTTCAATCAGCCAATTGGCCTCGTAAAATGCCATTGAATATTCTTTTTCTTTGAAGTACCGTTTGGCCAACTCTGAAATAAGGTGGGGATGCACAGTAACCCTTGCTCCATTTCGAATAACTGCCGTGGCGGAATCGTGCAACCCAAGTGAGTCGAGGCATTGCGCTAGGTAATAATGGCTTTGCCAGAAATAGCTTACTTTTTCATTCAACTGGGAAAGGGCAGCAGCACACCCAGCATATTCTTTGATCTCAAAATATTGGGTGGCCAACATATAATCTGGAGTAATCCGATCCAAAACAGTTATGTAATTGCTCAAATCTAGCTTTGATTTCGATTTTTGAGCACTGGTTTTATTCCAAGAATCTAAATCGGATATCGCCTCTGGCAGCATGGAATTATTGTAATTACACATCAGTCGATACCCATAGATATCATGCGACATTTTAGGGTGTTCGAGGAGAAAAGAATCACATAGGTAAATAAATTCATCATAGTCTAGTAAGCTATAGTTTAGCGCAAGAAACTCGTTGACTTGTCGTCTACTTTGCGCATATGCAGCACTCTGAAGGAGCACAGAAGCCAGAAAGAAAAAGACTAAGATTTTTTTCATCCGAGGTAAAATAAACGTAAATCCAACAACATGTGTCTCCGCTAATTTACCACCAACATTGGCATAACACTTATGTTTATTAGCCTTTCAAAGATTTTTGTCCCGTATAATCTACGGTTCACTTTATAACAAAACTCTGCTAAGTAGCGGG
>Ga0100380_10001107_pt1 | contig 29294 bp, 24 predicted proteins | sample CryGeymeta201504_FD_80417 | JGI IMG/M metagenome (GOLD analysis project Ga0100380, IMG submission 80417) | Groundwater microbial communities from Crystal Geyser aquifers in Utah, USA - Crystal Geyser metaG 2015-04 | ecosystem: Environmental > Aquatic > Deep subsurface > Groundwater | place... | reverse complement strand
GACCTGTTTCCTCCGTTATGATTCTCTGTCCAGATATAAATGGAACTGTCGTTGATCAAATTAATTGGACCAAATGGTATTTGCTCCCAGTATCGGGTATAGGATAATTGCCTAATAGGGCTCATGCTAACGAGTGAGAAAATCACCGTTCCCCCATTCAAACGGGGCCGTCCTCCTTCTGTGAAGTGAAAAGCTAAAAGGCTATCATTAATTGCCGCTAGCGAACGAATATCGGGATAGCGGTAACTTGAATCATAAAATACCGTATCACTGCCTAAGGATATCACGGTGTCTAACTTTTGTGCTACAAAGTCGAAAATACCAAGTGCCCCCTTTCCATAAACACCTCCTTTTTCCGCGAGATATACGATCTTTTTATTCCCCATCTCAATTACCTTATTGCTTATGATGGCTCCATATGGAGTGCCGTATAGTTGGGTGCTTTCTATGGAAGTATTGGTTAAATCATAGTGCAAGAGCGTGCCTTTTCCAGCAGAACCACCTGATGTCATTTGAATCGTCAGCTTGTTTTGAGCTTTGTTATAGAGCATTCGAGCTGGGGCATGGCCTAGACTCGCGCTGAAACTTAATTTAGGGGTGATTTTAAAACTGGGAACTTCTATCTCCATCAGTCCTCCAGTATTGTACTGACCGCCATTAAAAGCACAATATAAAACGGTGGTAGTGTTAAGAGGAATGAGGCTTCGATAGTAACTACTGCCCCAGGCAGTATCGCGTGATACAAGAATGGATTTTCGGTCATTTCCATTAGAATCTAAGGAGAAAACCTGCAGCAACTCCTTCACTACATCGACCGATGTTCCTATGATGCGGTTATTCAATACACAAACACTTCCTACTGGACGTTCTGTAAAACCATGAAAGTCACGAATCAGGGTGAAATTTTTGTCTTTTAGTCGAAAGAGATAAGACTTGCCACCAGAGGTTTGTAAGTAGCCAAGCACGCCAAATTGATCGGAATATTGCCAGTGTTTTCCAGACAAGCCACTTGCTGAAATACTGCCCATCTGAAAAAGCTCACTTACTTGAAAAGTGCTGAGCTGGAGACTAAAGATAATTCCGAGGTAATCCGTGCTGCTTTTAAGGCAAGTGCCGTAGAGCAAATTTTTTGCAGCATCAAAGGCAAATGAAGTCGCTATTCCGCGGAATGTCGTACTGTTTAAATTTCCAAGTATTTGAACCTGCTCGGTGCTAGGCGAATAGGAAAAAACATGGGCTGTATCTTGATTAAGTCCTTGTATTGTCACCCCAATTATTTGTCCATTTTGACCGAGGTAAAGTTCTTCTGAGAAATTAATTAATGCGGAAGAATCAAACGTATGGACTTCCCGAAACACCTGCGAAGGCAAATCAAAATGGATCAATGAATAGGCCGAGCGATTCGCGAATTTTCCAATGAGAAGAAATGAATTGGGGTCGATTTCCTTCATTGTTTTAATCGACCAAACCTTATTTTCATGCTCTAACTTGAAGAAAGTTTCAACCTGAAGTGTTCCATCTTCATGCCGCATAATTGCCCCTGCATGATCTTCGTTGGCAGGCACTGGAAACAAGGTGCTCGACTGTCCGTATCCGAGCTGAATAAAGAAAATGGCTGAGACAAAAAATAGGAGACGCTTCATTTTAAATCGATTAAGACTTCAAGAATATTGTCCTTCATATTACTGAACCCGATACATTCACGAGGTCGCAGTGAATTAGGAGAGTAGATAGATACGGCAACGAGGTATTCATCGCCAGCTCCGTAAGGGGAGAGGCCATTCAAAACAATATTCGACTTAAAAACGGAGTTTTCGAGAAGGCGACCTCCTGCTTCGTCAAACCACATCAAATGGCGACTGGAAGCTTGAAGAAACCAAAAACCACTCGGCTCACTTGTTGGTACAAAAGCGAGAGGAATACTTTCTTTAGAATAGGAAAGTACATTTTGGTAGGCAAGTGACTTCACGTTATACTTCCCTATGCCGTACATCGTGCCCATCTTGCTTGTATAGTAAAAGGATTCATTGCGTATGGCACTTAAGCCGATAAAATTGTCGGGTCTATCTTGGGTGTCGATGATTTTTCCCTTTCTATCATACAGTATTACCGTACTTTCGTTGCGGCTATTTACCATGGTCAGAGAAAATGTACTATCTGTTTGCCAGATTCCACCACGCATCGCGAGACCGGGTGAGTTAAGTTTAAACTGCACATCCCCGCTACTTACATCCACACAAACAAGTTCATCCCCATTCTTTCCGTAGCCCCGTATGAGTAATTGTCCGAAACTATTTATGTCCAACGAACTAACGTTATTTTTATAATTGAGAAGATACCATCCGCGTCTGGTTGAAAGCTCCCATTCCCAGATACTGGTTTCAAAATCAGATCTTTGCTCGCTGTAGTATATTTTATTGGAATTATTTGGGTCAACCAATACCGCTCGGCAAATTGGCTTATGTTCAAAGCCAGTCGGACGATCAAATGTGTCGATTTTTTCCATAGCCAAACGCTCTAGTGGCCCGAGGTTCGCATCGGTTAATTCCACCTTGTGACAGGAATGGATAACGAACATGATTGACGTAAAAAGTAGAAACGTGCTTTTTTTCATCCTAGAATAAGTAATTCTTTTTGGGACTTCAAATTACATTCTTTTACGGAGGAAAAAAAAGAGACAGACGAATTCCCACCTGTGATTGAATACCAAAATTCAGGCATCTTGAAACTTGGCCCTTATTTATTGGAACTTGGAATTTGGATTTTAAAAAGCCCCCCTTTCCTACAACTAAAAACTTTCGCCATCTAGCTGGATTAGAATAAATTTGGCACTAGCAATCTTCCAATACGCATGAAATATAGATTATTCGCTCTTCTCCTTGCTTTACTCTGCCTACCAGAAATGGGCTTCTCTCAATCTGTGCCTGATTCTTTGGGCTATAAAGTGAACCGCCTATTTCAGGATATAGAAAACACAAATGGACCGGGTTGTGCGCTCGCCATCATTTCCAAGGGAGAGGTGATTTTCAATGCCGCCTATGGAATGGCCAACCTAGAACAGCTAACTCCTATTAGCTCTTCCACCGTTTTCGATATCGCTTCCTTGAGCAAACAGTTCACCGGTTATGCGATTTCAACGCTTATCGAAGAAGGTAAAATAGCCGAAAGCGATGATATCAGAAACTATCTTCCTTTTGTCCCCGATTTTGGTAAAACGATCACAGTTGAACACTTAATCCACCATACCAGCGGACTAAGAGACTGGCCATTAACCTTGGCCATTGCAGGTTGGCGGCCGGCAGATCAAATCTCATTCGAAGACATTATGCGTTTGGTGGAACATCAAAAAGAGCTGGATTTTGAACCAGGTACCAAATATTCATATTCCAATACGGGCTATAATTTGCTGGCAGCGATTGTTGAGAAAGTCAGTGGCCAGGCTATGCCCGATTGGCTCCAAGCGCATCTTTTTACAGACTTGAATATGGCTTCGGCTCAAATTCCAAAACAGCCTATGACGGGAATAAAAAATGGAGCAGATTCCTATTTCAAGAGTGGAAATGAGTTACTAAAAGTACCGGATTTAGCCACAGCCTATGGATCAAGTTCTATGTTTCTTTCTATGGATGATTTGATCCGCTGGTCCAAACATTTTAATGAACAAATAGGGCATAAAAACCCCGTTTATTTAAGAATGCTCGAACCCGGAAGACTAAGCAATGGCGACACCGTTTATTATGGCTTCGGACTTGGATTGAGCAAACCCGATGAACCAAGAAGAATTGCCCATACTGGCGGCTGGGCAGGATTCCGCAGCATGATCACTCATTATCCCGATGAACAGCTTTCCATCCTGGTGCTCAGCAATTCAGCAAATTTTAACACAAGGGAATGCTCTCAGAATATTTTGGATATCATGCAAAATCGCGTGAAACAAATAGAAAAAATAGAGCCTGACCTCAAGAATGAAATAGAGATTGAAGTAGATGACGCGATAGAAGCTAAATACCTCGGCACCTACCAACTGGGTCCTGATTGGTTCATCACCATCACCACGGAAAATGGACAATTGAAAAGTCGATCAAACGGTGAAATCCCATATGCGATGACAGCCAAGTCCGATTCTAGCTATTGGGTAGAGGCCTATTCCAACGCGATATATTTTGTAAAAGACAGCACAAATGGATACCAACTCCAGTACAAAACATTTTTAGGAAAACGCGTACCAAGCTTTCATCCAGATGCCAAGCAACTGAACAAATATGTCGGAGAATACAAAAGCGAGGAACTTTCCATCGACTATGTTTTGACCGTATCCAATGGCAAGCTCTATATATACCATCTCCGATTAGGTGAAATTGAATTATTCCCCGACACCATAGAAGGACAATTCAGCAGCGAGCTCGGAATCTTCCAATTTGTTAATAATGCAAAGAACAAAATAACTGGTTTTAAATTGTCGGGCTCTCGGGTGAAGAATATTTATTTCAAGAAACAGTAAACGAACACGACGGCCACTACAGCGGTCAGGTCTTCCAGCCGCCCAGGCCATAGCTGACGTAGGTAGCGAAGGTGCCCGACCGCTAGGACCCAACCTGTTGAACCGACCGCCAAGAACACCCTATCAAGTGCCCAGCTGATTCCTATATTTGATTCTTACTATGATGACCCTAAACCAACTCAGAACCCTCGCCCTATCATTCCCCGAAGCCACGGAAGAACCCCACTTCGAAAAAACCTCCTTTCGAGTGAAGAAAAAGATCTTCGTCACCTTCGACGAAAAGCTCAACCGCTGCACCATCAAACTCTCCCAAATCGACCAAGATGCTTTTTCCATCGCCGCCAAGCAGGTCATCTATCCCGTACCCAACAAATGGGGCAAACAAGGCTGGACCATCATTGAAATGAGTCAGGTCAACCCTGAACTATTTAATGATGCCCTAATCACGGCTTATTGTGAAGTAGCACCACCAAAATTTGTTCAGCTAGTAAGGTCGAATATACCAGGAGCATAAATCGACTATTTGTGTCATTCTTATTTTCCCAAATTGATAGAGGTACGCGATTCATCGCGTACTCAATGCCCCGACCTACAAAAACGCCAACCTACTCAACTCTTCCCCAATTCCGCGAATACCCTCCAGCACCCTTTGTTTCTGCTTTTCCGACAAGGTTTTTTTGCCATTCACATACTGCGAGAGCAAAGTAGGATGGATGCCAATCCTTTTCGCCAACATATCAGCATTAAACAAACGGTAATACTGAAAAAACTGAGCAAAGTCCATTTTGAGCGTCAGATTCTGAATGGTCACATAGCGTCCTTCCTCTTCCAGCGCCAAATTATAGGCATCCACCAAATTACGCTTCAATTGGTCCAAATCTGGCGCAGTGGTGAACACGGCATCTTCACCCGCATACGTAAGTACGCGATTCATCGCGTACTCATTTTTGGAGATGAAGGGGTTGGATTCACTCAATCACTACAACTTTCTCACAAAACCCACCATCTTCACTCCGGAGGAAATAAACTCCCGCCGGAACATTTAAATGGAACTCACTATTACCGTTTTCCAGCGTCCATCTTGCATAGGTTTTACCATCAATGCCGAGCAATTGGACTATCGTTCTTGGTCCTGAGTATTTGACTGTCAAATGATTTTTGCAAGGGTTGGGGTAGAGGTTAATGTCAATTTTGATTGGTGATAAAACTCCGTTAGGATCAGGCAAAACGGATGCGTCGAAGAGGTAGCCGCCGATTTCGTTTCCTCGGTTTTTAGTAAGGAGCATTCCTCGTTCGGCGTTGTAGAAGGAGATGTTCTCGTATCTATTGGTGTCCAATAAGTTCCAGTTATAACCATCATCCAATGAGTAGTGTAGCTGTTGGCCTCCTGTCACAAGCATGTCAGGATATTTTTTGGTACCTTCAACGTATTGAATGCTTCCAAAATAGTGTTCTGAGTATTGGGATGTGTCCCATGTGTGGCCGCCGTCATGAGTTCTTGTCAAGCTGGTTTCTTTTGGGTAATTGCCTAGACGGGCACAAATCCAATTGGAATCATCCTTAAAGGCAAACCGAGAGGAAAAATGAAATTCTCGTGGAACAGGCATTTCAATCCAGTGTATTCCTCTATCGGATGTCTTCAACAAAAAATCATCATTTCGACCATTGTATAAGAGTCCTGTATTAGAATCTATTTCAAAAAGCTTAGCTCCAAGGCCAAATGGTGCATTGAAGTCGAATGAACGTGTTATTGAGTTTTCACATGGGCATTTTTGCCACTCTGCACCATAATTTGTTGTTGTCCAAATTTCAAGGCAGCCTGATGTAGAATCGCCAACAATTACTCCGGCTCCATCTTTCCAAAAATGAAAAACACTCATTTTGCCTGATTTATACCCTTCATTTATTGAATCGCGGATAAGGACCTCTTCCCAAGTGTCCCAGCGATTTATAGTATGAAACAGCTTGTTTTGCAAATAGCTGATTTGAAATGCCTCATTTCTAGAGATGAACTGAAGTTTCGACTCTGCTATGGCTGGGAGTCGTAATGTGTCAATTGTTTCGCCTGCATCTGAGCTATAATAACAATACTCAGAACTTGGGTCGCTTGCATAAAAGGTAGTACTATCAATCCATTCAGCCGTATTGCAAGAACTGAAATATGGGAGTCCGGGAAATGGAACGCCAATAAATTGAGCATTTGCGTCAATTGAATAAATTGAAAATGCAAGAACGATGTATGCTTTCATGATGGAAATGAGCCGTCCACTTGGACGGCTCGATATGAAAATTTGGGAGTTTAGCATGGGTCAAATTTTAAAATATGATTAACGGCATCAAATGTTACCAAAACACATTGGCAATCGCCTGGACCGTTGTACATAATTCTCGTAACGCCATGATCGATGCTTGCAGGCCATCCATCGACATGAAATCGAGCCACACTATTGGTGATTTGAAGAACTGTAATTCCGACATGTAGGTCTTTGACTTGTTGGAAAGTTATTATTTCCGTTGAACCAGGTAATACAAGCCTGTCGATATAAAACTCACCTAGACTTAAACCTGAAGTAGAGGTCCCTACCATCCATTGGCTAAGATTTATCTTACAATTTGTATTATTTATTATTGTAAGAAGCGCCTCATTACCATCATGCCCAGGAAAGCCCCAAGGCGTTGGAATTTCCCCTTCCGTATACATATTGAACGGAACATTAGGAATCAATGGTTTCATATCAGCATGATTAGAAACATTAAACGACTGCGTTGCGATAGCACCTAGTGCCATCATACAACAAATTAGGATTTTTTTCATTTCGTTGGTTTATTAGGTTGTAGATAATTCATCAATACAAAATTTATTTACTTGAAGCAGACTTGGAAATATCTGGAGCTAAATCTGAGTTTTCTTGACACTCATTTGACATTACTACCTAAATTTTAAATTACGCGTACTGGAAATTTAAAAGAGGACTCAAACTACCTTAGATCGATATTCAATCACTTTCTTAACCTTCTACGTCCTCCAAAGCTATTTCAGCGTTGGTGGAAGCCTCAGTCTCAGTAGCCCTTCGGCGTAAACCGATACCCCGCCCCACGAACGGATCGGAAATAGATTGGATTCTTGGTGTCAACTTCAAACTTCTGCCTCAGGAATAGAATAAAATTGTCGATACTTCGGGAGTTGGGATAGACCTTGTAGCCCCAAACAGAATGGAGGATACGTTCTCGGGTCATTAATTGATCCGGATGTTCGAAGAATAGGCGCATGAGATCTGCTTCTTTTTTAGTGAGTATAAAATTGCCGATCACACCGGTGGCTTCATAAGTGGCAAGGTTCACTTTATTATTCCCAAACGTATAATCGAGACTCTCATTCACCTCAGCTTTCTGGTTCTCATCTATCCAATACCCTTTGCGAATGAGGCGGTTAATCTTTAACAATAATTCTTCAATATGGACGGGTTTTGGAACGTAGTCGTCGGCGCCAATTTTCAAACCTCTGACTTTATCCTGTGTTGCGGCTAAGGAGGAGAGAAACAAGACGGGAATGCGCTCCTGTTTTAGTCTGATATGCTCACAAACAGTGATGCCAGAAATCTCAGGGACCATTACATCAAGGATACAAAGGTCGAAATGTTCAGAATTGAACATTTGTAGGGCATCACGTCCGTTTACGGCCTGTGAGACAGCAAAGCCTTCGAGTTCTAAATTCATCGCCAAGGTTCTGCGGAAGTCGAGTTCGTCTTCCATGAGTAAAATACGTGGTTTCATAAGGATTGAATTAAAATATTAAACATACTTCCGGTCGGTTTCCGGTCTTCTACCCAAACTTTTCCTCCATGTCTCTTAGCGGTCTCTGCTACAATAAAAAGTCCGAGTCCCGTTCCGCGATGGGCCTGTGTATAGGCATCGCCGCGGCGGTAAAATTTTTTAAAAATGTGTTTTTTGTCCTGGTCAGGAATTCCTGGGCCTTCATCCCCAATTTGCAAGAGAATTTTGCCGGGTTTTTGGCTTATTTTCAGTGTGATTTTTGTTGAATCCCCTCCATATTTTATGGCATTGGAGATTAGGTTGGAAATACTCAGTCGAAAACCCAACACATCGATTTCAGCTTCAATGCGCTCGTCAAAATCCATAATCACTTGAATGTTTTTTGGGAAATCGTATTGGAGTAAATTAAGCTCATCATATAGCCAAGCGCTAAGGTTCACCCTTTCTTTAGGTGCTTGATAAGTATTGGTATCTAAGCGGTTGGCAATAAGCAGTGATTCTACCAAATCCAGTTGATGAACGGTGTTTTGAATACCGGAGTCACTCAGTTCTTGGATTTTTTCCTTGTCAAGATCATACTTAAAAAGCGTGTCAAAGAGCAAGCGCGAGGTGGCAATAGGTGTTTTTAGTTCATGGGTCACAGAAATCAAAAAATTGCTTTGTTGCCGATTTAGTTCTATTGCGTCAATAAGACCTTTATAGATCCAGATAAAGCCAATAAAGAGGAGACCAAAAAACAAGGAGCTTTCAAGAATTAGCCAGCTTCGTTTTCCAGTCGATTCAGTTTGGATTTGTAGTAGTGCCTCCGGGCTTGGTTGAATACGAATCGCTGTCTGATTAGCCTCGATGATCAAAGCGGGAAAGCCGGTAACGATATGATCCCAAATTTCAGCAGATATATAATGTACTCTCCCAGAAATGAGAAGTGCTTTGCTTTGTTCGTCGGTACGATCTATTTGGCTTAATAGGAGGATTCGGTTTTGAGCTTCTTCGACTTGAGCATAGAGCAAACGTTCCTGCATGTCGGAGTTTGCTTGCTGTAAACGGTCGAGTTGTACGACCCACCAGCTGAAGCATGCTCCAGTAAAAAGGAGTAAAAGAAGAAAAAAACCGCGCGCTTTCATGCTGTATCCGCTGCCATTCTTTGTAGATTTTCCTGTAGTATTGCACGTTCAGGATGAGTATGGAATTGCCCGAGTTCAGTCTTTCCCAATTGGCCCTGCGTAATGGGCAAGACCGCCCGGAAACCTGGGTGGCGTACCGCGGACTCATCTATGATGTCAGTCATAGTCGTTTGTGGCGGAATGGGAAACATTATGAACACTGGGCAGGACAGGATTTGACTCCCGAATTGAAAGATGCCCCGCATACCGCAGAGGTATTTACTCGCATGGAGGTGGTGGGGAAATTGAAGCTTCATCATGGTTCATTGGATTAAATAAAGGAACCCTAGGCAAACCCAGGATTCCTTTCATACTCATGAAGAGATTAATAACTAAGGCTAATTCGAATTACTTGGCTGCTGCCATCTGATCCGATTACTTTCAGCATATAAACACCCGGTTCAACGAGGGCTTTTAGTGGAAGTTGGAGACGGTTTGTTCCAGGAATAATTGCCCATTTGCTTTGGTAGATTTCCTTGCCTTGCATATCAAATAAAACAAGATCTCGGACACCATTTACCGTGCTTAAACCTTCCAAAGTAATGATATCACTTGTTGGGTTTGGGTAAACTTTAAGCATTTTTAAAGCATATTCTTTTTCAAATTCATACTCTTCTGGAGTGAATTCATAGGCTTTTTTGCTATTTGGATATATTCGAGGGAAACTAAAGCATAGTGTGTTCATCGCCGGCAGAGGAGTACCATTTAGAAGTACTGTTGCGCCATTAGGGCTCAATCCACCGAATGAGGTCAATGAATACAAGGTGCCATTTCCGGCGCTAATTCCACCAGGGGGAAGGTTTGAAAAGTAATTCCCACTAATATCTAAGAGGTTATTAGGGATATAGAATGCACTGGCTGTCAATGAGCCAAGAAGAAAGTTAGGTGGGCCAACGAAAGTAGAAGGAACGATGAAATTATTTCCGCCATTTTTCAGTTGTACTTCACCTGTTTGAAACTCCATGGCCACTTGATTGTTGAAGAATGTATTGTTTCCGCCACCAAGAGTTTGACCTGGGAACATAAATATAGGACTCATATTTACCTTTCCATTGGTATAAAATCCAGTACCGTTTTCTTCAAATGGGGTGCAAGACATGGTAAATCGTGTTTCTTGAAGGTCGAATACTCCAAAAACTGAATTTTTCAGAAACCACGCATCTTCTATACGGATATGGGCGTTGCTTCCCCGTGTTTCAAGACCAAAGGCATTATAGAGGAATTCGGTTCCTTCGATTCTCGCGTCTTGGGTTCCTTCCAAAATGAGACCGAATCCGCAATTCGATATAGACCCAACTTCCACTCTGACGTTTTGACCAATTGCATGTAATCCATCGTTACAATTGAAAAAACGATTGTTCGTGATGCTCAGGGCGTTGTTTAAGTCATTATTAAGAGCCTTCATGCCGAGCATCAATTCGTTGAAATGACACTCTTCCAAAACAAGATTGGCCTGGCCGTGTGTGATTAATCCAGTGCCAAGTTTATCGCCGTATTGTGTGAATGTCACATTTTTCAAATGGGTGGCGCACCCAGCATCTATCGACGCTCCATCAAAATAGTCAATGCCCCCATCAATAACCCGGAACTCCGCAAGTTCAATAGAATTGGTATTTAAAAGGTATGGAAGGATTAGTTTCGTGCCGTTGGCAATTTCCAGCACTTTGTCGGTAAAGTAGGTTTCTCCTAGCAGACTGATTTTGCAGTTTGGCCCCATAGCCTTGATATGATTCGGGTCATTGTCACTGAAGTTAAAGCGAACGAATCCGCCTTTTACTGCATTGCCTTTTTCGAAGCCGAATACAGCATCGTTTTGGAGCTGCACCGTTCCACGAATTTCTAAAACCGCATTTTCACCTTCGAGGTATATTTTCGCACCAGGATGATAAATCAGCGTAGCTCCTTCTTCGATGATGAGTGTAGAGTTGTCGCGAATACGGAGAACACTTTCAGGATGGAGTTCGAGAGTGCTTCCTTTTCGGAATTCTACTTGGGCTTTGAGTGCTTGACTGGAAAGGTTATAGCCGCCAATAACTAAGGAGCTATTTGATTCGCAAACTACATGCGCTTCGCAATTAGATGATCGGGCGTAGATTTTGTTATATTTTGGAAATATATCAGTTGCCGATGATCCATAGTTTGATAATTTATAATCGTTAAATGAAACAACTACATTTGATAAAATAGTAAGTGAATTAAAGGAAGTAAATTTGGCTTGGCAAGAATTGAAATTCTGTGTAACAATTCCTGATATTTTCTGTTGACCTGATTCTAGAGCTAAGATTAAATCAGAGATGTTTGCATCAGTAATCATCACGTGGTTTTGATTTTTTGGAGCAAACCGAATAAAATCAAATGGGTGAATTTCGGAAGGTTCATCCTTTGAAATTGCTGTAAGATCTATTGTTGGGTCGTTGGTAGCGATATCCAGTGCCGAATGGGTTGGAACAAAACAATGCCAATCACCTTTTGGAGCAAAGGGGCCATTTTTACCCAAAACGCTGTTGGTGTATTCCGTGTTTTTTTTAACTAGTATTTCAAAAACCTCATTGATATAATTTGCAGTCCCTCCTGAATAATTGTCATAATTTGGAGATCCGAGAAGCTCGTTTGGCGTGTATTTAGTTGTACTAACATAATTTTTAACGCCTACTATTTTGGGCTCTTTTCCTAGGATTTTTACTTTTACGAACTCTGTTGGAACTTTGACTTGTAAGGTCATATTATTAAATCTATTCATGGAATAGATATGCAAGTCCACATATTCTTTCAGGTTTATTTTATTGTAGATTTCCCAACTGATGAGTTCATCACCGTCACCTATTCCGAGAGTTGAATTTCCAGCAATGCCAGAAGTGAAGCAAATGTTACGGTTGGCAATTCTTTTATTAAATGACGAGAATTTATTATGCCAATCACGGCCAATATTTATTCCTTCTATATGATAAAAAAGCAGTTGTTTTGCCGCATCAGTATTGAGTTTGTAATGGTATTGGGTTTGGGCTAGTTCTAAGGATGTTGCTCCAAATTTCACCAATTCTTGTATTCCGAGAGGAACGTTAGCACCTAAAAAAGGTGTGTCAAAGGATACGAAGGCGTCTATGCAGCTTTTGCAGTTTGATTTTTCTAGTATGTTTAGTGCAGTTTGACAAAGGATTCCTCCTAAGCTGGCACCCATGAGCACCGGTTCATTATCTTCTACTTTGATGTAATTAACCCATTGAATTATTTTTGCGAGCGTCGCCGCGTTTTTTTCGATGTCTGCACCACTTTCTTTGAAATCGACAAAAATAATATCATAGCCAGCTTCAGTCAAAGCTGTAGCGAGATCAGGCATTTTTGCAAGTTGTTGGTAAACTGAATTCCCATATTCATCATATGATTTTCCTTCACTTAATGTTCGCCAGCCGATTGCTCCATAATTCATAGGGCTTGGATCATATCCTTCCACAAGAATCAGAGGTTTCTTGATTTGGTTGGCGAAAGGATTTGACCATACAACATATGCTCGAGCTTCAGCATAACCTTTAGGGGCAATTAGATTGCAAGCTCCTGGCGTATTAAAATTGTATTGAATAATGTCTGGATTAGTGACAGGAAACAGTCTTTTCAATTGGAATGATGAACGATACAGCCTGGAATTTACTTGCAATGTGACTGTGATTGTAAAATCGATGATATCATTATTTAATTCTCCAATCGGGATCGAGAGAATCTCATTTGGCAAAATGGTTGTGTTAGTCTTAGTTTCTGCTATTGCAATTCTTATGTTATCAATTTCAAAGTCGGAATAAATGAAATCTTCGTTTATTGTGATGTTAATTGTATCATTATCTATATATGGAATCATAGAGGAACAATTGAAGTAGATGCCTTCATCTAAATGATTGTAGGGGAAATTTATAAAGTCATACTGATTCGCTATAGAATCGAAATAAATTTCCCCATTTAGATAGGAGCTGTCACGTATGGTGTTGAATTTTTTTAAAATCAGTCCCAAAGGTTGGATCTTGCTTACGCGGAAAGTTTCGATAGTATTATCGAGTGTCAGCAGGGTAAACGGAAAGTTTTTAGTTTTCTGATTGTTATATTGACCGTTGATTAGGTCTAAATACCCTTGTCTCCAACTGTGTGTATTGGTTATAAAAGTATCTACATCATCATAGTCGAAGGAGATAGAGGAAAAGTTAGGACTCCGGTCAATCAGAATTGAAGTTGAAATTTTTGTAGAATCAAAATGTTCATAATAATTTTTCTTAAGGTCAAGTAGTGATTGTCCTTTTAGTTGTTGGACACCAAGGCAGATAAAGAATATCGCCACGATTTTGAGAGGATAGATTTGTGTTTTCATAGGAAACTTATTTTTGGTTAATAGGTAAATAGAATTGGTTCATTATTGGGTGTTGGCACCATAATTAGGGTGTCGTACATGTACGTTTTATCATTTTGAGTAGTATGTATTTTGATATTATTTATTACGTTGCCATCAGCTGGGAGTTCAATTGTTGTATCAAGTGTGTATTGTTCGAAGTTTTGAGAAACCCATCGGGGTGTATAAACTGTAATATTGTCTGTTGAGAGATAGGGCGCTTGGCTGATAATTCTAACTTTGAGTTTTGCTTTACGAAACAATTTGATATTGTAAGAGCTTACTTTTTCATCAATCCTTTGTAATGTGTAGACTGTCTTGTCCTGAAAATAGTAGTCGAAGGATTCGGCAATCAGATAATAGGACTTACCATCTATTTTGTACTCGTTCTTAAGGGAATATTTTCCGTTTTCGTCGCATTTGGTCGCCGAGACAATTGTAGTTGTGCCATTGATATAATCGTATTGTAGCATGGCAACATCTGCTTTCCTAATCGGAGAATTGGTTCCTGCTTCATAAACAACCCCAGTAATTTCTTGACTTGGTCCTTCATCTTCCTTCTTGCATGCAGAGATGCTGAGAAGGGTAATAAATAATGTGATGATTACGTGTTTCATGAGTGTGTGGTTTTAAAACCACCAGGGCCCGCTAACCCCGGTGGTTTAGGTTCATAGTTGATGCGATTTTCACGAAAGGGATAGGTTTGGTTCATAGGTTCTTTCGTGTTGTCTATTCAAAGTTTAACGGATGCTTTGGAATAGAAAAATATTTGTATACTTATTTGAATTTTCTTGACATTCATTTGACATTAATACCTATATTTTAACTATTGTGTAAATGAAAAGTGATTGATTTATTCTCTTAAATTGATCATGCTATATTTCTTATCTATAAATAAATGAAAGTTTAGTGTGTCGTACAGCCGACTACCATTTTTTTTCTGACGGAATAAAGCGATATCCAAGGTGTCATAAACACTGGCGTGAACTGGAATGTGTTTATCAGTTGAAGGCTGGTCGATTGGGGATTGATTAAAGCCTCCGCGAATAGACTGTAGTAAATAGCCCGGCATCGGAGCTATATTGAGCAGAACCTCCACATATGGCTTGAGCCAATATTTTTCTTGCCCAGGGATTTGAGGATCATGCCAGGCATATGCATTATTGGCAAATTGAATTGTATTTGTACGCGTTAGACTGTCGAAATGGAAATGGCCGATAGAGTCTGTATAGGTTTCTGCAATAATTTGTTCGCGCCCGTCTTTTGTTTCCAGTAGGAAAACCCTGCAATTGGGGATGGCTGATTGGCTTAGCGTATCTAAAAGTGTACCCTCTGCCTTGAGTATTGGCAGAGCTTGCTTGTCTTGTTCCTTCTTGCAGGAGAGTCCAGCGAGAATTAGCAGGAATATGTAAATAGTTTTTTTCATGGCTGTCTTGTTTTAAGGTTGATGGACAAGGTGGCCGCCCTTTGCTATCAGGTTTTAAATAGAGGCAGGCTTCACTATGAAAGGCCTGCCTCCTAGGGAGAATAAAGAACGTAGTCTTTATTGGGTTTCTCCTACAGGTAGGAGATACCATACTTGGTGGGTTTCTTGTTTGTCCACATGTTGGTGTGGGTTCACAATCGTATAACGCGCGTCTTGCACATTTAAGGAATAATCGAGGTTTTCGGTAGAGGGGATGCTAACTACGAAGTTCCCTTCATCGTCGGCCGATGTGCTGATATAGTCTTGTTGGCCTGGAGCTTCTACAGAAAGTTGGAGGTTACATACAGGGCGTTTGGTAACAATATCGATAAATTGTCCGCGTAATTGTACCATCTCTTGATGCGAATACTGGCGACTGCATGAGCTGATATCTAATAATATAAGAAGTAAGCTGGCAGTCATTAAAAGTTGGAATAGTGTTTTCATTGAATAGGTTCGATTTGGTTAGTGATTCAAAATTGAGAACCAAAACCCACAATTCCTTGGCGATATCTGCAACTCCTAAATTTATTTTTTGCAGATTTTGCAACTTTTGTCCTCTGATTTTGACATAGTTGCGATATCTGCAACATAACTACGTAAAATAGCTGTGCCGAGTTGCGATATTTGCAACTTTTTCGATTCGAGTTGCGATATCTGCAAAAAATTCTTCGTGTATATACATGGACCGGACGGAACCCCAGTTTTGATAAGGGTTAAGCTAAATGAGAAATTCTAACAGGTGATTGAATCGGTATTTCGGCTTGCTACTTTTGAGTTTCTGACCCTGTATTTGGGAAGTAAAAAAGCCACTTCGAACCGCCAAATTGGATTCCTTTCGCTGTTAATTCACCCAGAATAACGTATTGAATCAGCAATCTGTACGTATAATATTTCTCAATGATGGAAACAAAACTCACACTTAAACTGAATGAGCAGGTGATTGAAAGGGCCAAGGTTTATGCCCGGAATCATAAAATCAGACTATCCAAAATGATTGAGCATTATTTGGATAGCCTGACCAGTCAAAAAGAGGAGAAAGACATAGGCGCGACTACTCCGCATGTAGAAAGTTTAAGCGGCGTGATGGAGTTACCCGCAGACTACGATTATAAAAAAGAATACCGGTCACATATTGAAAAGAAGAACACATAAAAAAGCTGTTCGCCGATACCAATATCGTCATCGATCTATTGGCCAAAAGAGAACCTTTTAACACGGAAGCGGCCCAGTTATTTTCAATGGCAGATAACAAGCAAATTGAGCTATCCATCTCCGCACTTACTATTGCCAATACAAGCTATGTGCTGATGAAGCAAATGGAGGCAAAAAAGGCCAAGGCCATCTTAAGGAAATTATCGCTCCTTTTAAAAGTCTTGCCCTTAAACGACAAGATTCTGAACCTCGCCCTCAACGACGAAAGGTTTATTGATTTTGAAGATGCAATCCAAATCTTCACCGCACTTGAATACAGACAAGACATCACCATAACAAGAAACCTGCGCGACTTGAAACAAGCAAGCTTTCCCATCATGACCGCCCAACAGTTTATCCATTCAGAAATCAAGAGCATAAAATAATTTTGCGCCCTGTTCTCTGCGCCCTGCGATTTTTTGCACAAAAAAACCCGACGCTTTCCAGCACCGGGTTCCATGAAACGAAACGTACAACCGGGACTTACCCCGATTTCTTTCCTAAGAAGCTAAAGTCGCGCACCACAATTTCAGTCACGTACTTCTTCACGCCGTCTTTGTCGTCATATGAATGACTTGTGAGTTTACCCTCAATGGCAATTTCAGAACCTTTTTTAATGTACTGTCCTGCCACCTCGGCTTGTTTGCCCCAGGCAATCAAATTATGCCACTGGGTTTCTTCCACCTTTTCACCATCTTGGTTTTTGCGGCTTTCATTCGTAGCGAGAGAGAATTTCGCCAACTTGGTTTTTCCTGCGTCCTTTACTTCGGGATCTTGGCCAACATGCCCGATCAACCGAACGGAGTTTCTTACTTGATTCATAATCGTAAAATTTAATTGATGAAGCAAAGTTTGGAAAGCCCTCAAACCCGAGCAATTTTTAAACATTTATCTTCGCTAATAAGCATTTATAAACGTTTAGCCCACGGCATCTAACCTGCTATCACTAGGGTTAATTCTTTTTTAGTCAGGCAGTCTGACCATCTATAAATCTGGCTGTCTATTTCGAGATACCGTCTACGTAATCTTGCAAATAAGAATAATTTGAAGTCAAAGCACCTTGCTCTGCAATCGTTGCCCGTTCAATAATATGCTCATGATCATTGCCTAAAAGCACGGGGAGAATATGGCGTTTAAACAGACTGCCAAACTCAATACTCGCATCCTTAGGTAACTCGGTTGGTAAATTACTCACAGCCATAATGTCTACCGTCTTATTCAAATAAGGAGCGGTCTCTTTTTTCAAGAAACAATCCCATCCATAAACTGGGTCGCCAATATAGCTTGGGCGAATCGTGGCAGGAATAGAACCTCCTATATCGCAGGTAATATCGGCAATGGTCTTAATGCGGAAATCCGGCCTTTGCATATCATCCAAACTAAAGAAACGCGGAATCTCCTCGCTCCAAAAAATGGCATTGATCATCAAATCCGTAACCGGAACAAACTGCTTAAAGGTGCTAAAATATTCTTCCGGATGGCGGTAAAAATAGGCCTTATCGAAAGGCGTATTGTTCTTATTTTCATACAAATGGTCGATGCGCAAATGCACATAAACCGGCTCGTCAAAGGTATCATACAAAAAGGCCCTGCTGGTTACTTCTCGTATTTTCAACTTATTCAAAAGCTCCAAAGCACCATGCCCCACACGCCCATCGCCACACAGTGCAATCTTCATCGGAGGCATATGTATTGCGGCATACTGGCTAACCATTTCTTGGTAATCATGGCATTCATTGGCCGGCTTCAAGGCATAGGTTTTCGTCTTCTTTCCATACGCTACCAATCCCTCATGCGTCCCCACAATCCCAGCATAACGCCCGAAACCAATAATACGCCCCCCATTTTGCCAAGTCAGGCACTCATAATCCACCAATTTCACCCGCTTGCGTAAAACCTCACGCAGCATATCCCGGTTATAATCCTGCTCCTTAATAGTATGCGAGAAATACATATACGACTTACCCTCCAGCAAAAACTCCGCAGGCACCTCCTTAATTCCAAGCAGCACATCCGCCCCACTCAAATCCTCCTGAAGTACACATCCCGCCGCCGCATAGGCCGAATCACTAAAACACCGATGCGCCGAAGGTTGCACATAAATCTCCACCTCATTCCAAGCCTCTAGAATCTCCGTACACTGCTCCGGACTCAACGCCACACGCTGGTCATAAGGTTTTTTCTCTTCTCGTATTAGGGCCAATTTAAACATACGGCGAAGATACAAGTTTGGGGCTTCACTCAACTAGTATCAATGCAAGCAAGCTTAAACTCAATGCGTGTTTAATAAGTGAGTTGCAGGTAATCCATGATTTTATTGCCAGGAATTGCAAAGCTTATACCTTCATTCAATTCGCCAAAGAAGTTACGGACGAGAAGTCCTTGAAATTCATTGGCCTCATTGAGGAGCGGGCTTCCCTGATTTCCTGGGGCAAAATTCATATTCAATTGGAGCAATTCGTTATTGTTCTGATTTCGATAGGCCGAAATAATCCCTAATTTCAGCGTGTTTGGCACTTCTTGCTCATCAGAGCCACAGCATGCCACAATATCGCTAAAGAGTTCGCCATCCTTTTTATTATCTAAACGCACAGCGTACTTGAAAACATGGTCAATTTTCAAGACTGCCAAGTTATGGGCTTTATCAACGCGGATAACCTTAGCGGCAAGGCTTTTCCCATCATCAGTAATAACAAGCAGATTGGGATGTTCATCGGGTCTGCGACTTGCTATATTAGAATAGGTTGTGAGTATCATTCCATCTTCAGAAATGGCAAATCCAGTTGCAAATTCATCGTTGTTTTTTATGCGCACAATCGACTGTAAAGCTTCGTTTTTGGATTGAATGGATGCAGGTTTAGCTAGTGATATCTGCGTTGTAAAAGGGTTTATGGGTGCATGTTTTTTAACCTGGGACAAGTTTTCCGACTTATCAAATTTTAAAGCCATATTCTCAAAAGCATCAATCAATTGCGGAGTGGTTGGTGAATAGTCGAGCAGGTTAACGTACGGGAAGGTGCCAGACTCAGCCTGAAGCGTGAAAGTGTCAAGCACCTCGCCATAGGCGTTTTCAATCATCCATAATCCAGTAACTTCCGATTGCAATGCTTTGAGCTTTTTGCCATAGTCAACAACAAAGGTTTTTGAATTGGATAGATAGCAGCTAACAAACATGGTATTGTTGAGGTCAGGAAAGAAAAGGTTGACGGTATCGATATATCCAGATTTATAATAGTGCGAATTCATGCGTGTGGTGTGCTCCAATAGCAATCCTACATTTTGATTTGCTTCACTATTTGGAGATTGATAGGGGTCGAAAGGCTTGCTACTATTGCTTTCGTCTATTTTGAAACGCAAATATCCCGCAACCTTCTTGTTAATCACTGAATTTCTCTTGAGATTGGCTAGGAGAGCTGAGTCTGCGTTATATTTCACAATATAAATTGGGGAAATAGTGCTGGAAGTTATGATTCCAGCGCAAATGATTTTTTTATCAAGACTATCTTTAATGGTATTCCATCTATAATCTGCCAAATTATAGGCGTAGCGATCTTTAAAAATTTTATTTCTCGGAGCCATAAAATCAATTGCGAACCCCGTATAGAGCGTAAGGATATTCAATGGTTGTACCCAATAGAAATAGGGGGTACGGCCAGAAGGAATAAGTGCATGATGAAAGGTTTTTGTGCCTGGACTGCTAATTGAAAGGCCTTGAACAATCCCGCGTTGCATGTTAAATGTGGCACTATCCCCGGTGTTGGTGGATTCAAGCCCGGTTGCTGAAACTACATGGATAGTTGCTGTAGTATCCTTGATAACAATTGAAACATCTTGTGTTTTTTTAGTCCAGATGGTGGCACATCCAGACAAAGCAATGCTCAACAAGATCAGTGCACAGAAGGAAAGAGGGAATCGAGAAGTCAGTGTCATGGTTTATTTATAGGATACTTTTAGAAATCGTTGAATGCTGGCTGCTGGAATGGCAAAACAAATTCCTTGTCCGCTGCTGCCGTTTAATTTCGCTACAATAACTCCTTGTAATTTTGATGATTTATCGAATACAGGGCCGCCGCTATTGCCTGGGTTTACCGTCATGTTCAATTGTAAGAGCTCCACTCCGTTATTAGTGGTAAGGCCTGATAGCAAACCCATGGAGACTGTCTGAACCATTTCGGTGGATGAGGGGGTGCCTACGGCATAAAGTGTTGAACCAATATCGTCTATAGTCAGACTATCTATCAATACTTCAAAAGCATAGTTAAATTGATGGTCTATTTTTAATAAGGCAAGGTCTTGTTTTCGGTCAAATCGGATTACGGAGGCTTTGTGTGAGTTCCCTTCAAAATCTAGTATAGTTATGCCCGTATAATTATCCTTGGAGCGTCCTGCAATTACATGGAAGTTAGTTATGATATACCCATTTTCAGAAATGGCAAAACCACTTCCGTGTCCATCTTCGGTTTTGACTGTTACTGCTGCTTTTACAGCTTGGCTTTTTTCTTTTATTAGTTTGCTAGGCTTTGCGAGAACAAGATTAGTATAGTTTACTTCTGCCGGCTTTTCTTTTACCATTAATTCGGCAAACTTATCAGTACGGGTAAGGTTAAGGAAATTCACATAGTAGGCATCAGAGAACCCATAATAAATTGGACTTTGACTATCAAACCGATTTTCATGAGCCAAATTTCCTGACCAGCCTTCTGTTTTTACACTATCGATAACTTCGCCATAGCTATTTTCAAAGGTCCAGGTGATAGTCAACTTTACTTTGTCCATAATATGAGGCCAGCGCTTTCCACTCACTTCATAGTATTCAATGTGATCAATTCGCCCATTAACTTGATACGTATTGGCATCATCACGAAAAACATGTTGTGCGTTTTCTTTAAAATGAGTGACTTCTAAAGCTTGATCTAATACATATTCACAGACACTTAAACATGCTTGCGGTTCAAAATATTTGAATGAACGATGGCTTTTTTTGACCTTTTTACGGAATTCATTTGGGTCTTGACTTTCTAAAAATTTTAGATAATCCGTCTTAGCTTCTGCAAGTTGGTTTTCAAGTTGTTCAGGGTCTCTTGGGTATTTAGCGCTAATCATATCCAAACTTGAAATCAGTGCAGGGTCTAGAAAGCTTACCGGACCGGTGCGGAGATATTTCTCAAGTGAGTCGTTCCTCAGTCTGAGCTTGGATATAGCTAGATCGTAGTTTTGATATCCTTCGAAACTTACATTTTTGTCAAAAGTAAAATCATATAAAATGCCGATAAATACGGTAGGTAAATTAAGCGGTTGCATCAGCCAAAATGCAGTGCTACGGTGGTTTGGCATTAAAACTTCATTCTGATCTTTATGCCCAGGACTTTTTATGGTTATGTCCGTTGTAACTCCTCTCAGTACCTTGCTTTCCAACCCCTCACCCATGCCAATTGAGTCTTCATTGATAAATACAGATGCGCTGTCGTTTCCAGTGTGGAATTCAATTGTTTGGTATTTCGGCAAAAAAATGGTCGCACATCCTGAAACGAGAAGGATAATAAGTACGAGCGGGAGCAGGGATCTTAGCTTCATCCGCGCAATATAGGGTTGTCGCTTAAAATTAGGTAATAGTGAGGGGGTAATTTGTTTGCTGAATTTTTGTTAAACACAAAAAAGCCTCCCCTGTGGAAGACTTTTTGTGTTGTTGTGGAACTGCCGAGATTTGAACTCGGGTCCGGAGAAGGAATAAAATGGCGCCTTCTACATGCTTAGCGGTATTTATTGTCGGGAGAAAGCACGACTACCGCCGCCTGAGCTTTTCCTTATGCTTCTAATAAGTGCATCGGGTCGAAGCTGTCCCCAATGAATACCCGACATGGTCGACCGCTTCTATTGATCAGGCTGTCAGATAGACCCAACCGAAGCGGATGGCACTTGCGTAATCCTTAGGACTAGGCAGCCATTGCGAAGTTATTTTCGCCTGTTGTTGTTCGATAGCCGATATTTAAGAGCGTAGCTATCAGAGCTCTGCATGCTTACACCTTTATTGTCAACCCGTCGATACCTGTCAGCCCCAATAGGTTTGCTATAAATGCAGTCTACAAAGGTCGTGAAAATTCTCGGTTCCTAAAGGATATACACATAAAATTGTCGACTGGTCGATAGGTCGACTAATCGATGAGTCGACCAACTAGATTCCAATAACCTCTCCCGAAGCCTGAAGCTTTAACGAATCTGGAATATTTGAGAGAATAGAAAGCCGCAAAGCATCATACAAACGTTGCTTATTTCCCTTGCGATACGTCACCAAGCTAATTTCTCGCTCGGGTACTGGGGCAGCAAAGTGGTGAAGCCGTTTCTTGCGTTTCTGGTCCCAATCAATTACAGCCAATTCAGGGAGAATGGTCAATCCATCATAGGCATCCACCATCCGGATTAAGGATTCAATACTCCCGGAAGCATACTGCAATCCCAATGAGGCATGTCCTTGTTTCTTGAGTTCACAAAGTCGCATCACCTGTGTGCGCAAACAATGACCTTCTTCTAAAAGCCATAATTGGTCTAAGTCAAGGTCTTCAGCCAAGAGGAATTCTTTGTCAGGAAGTGTTGCATGCTTACCGGCATACACGTAAAAGGGTTCATAGAATAAGGGCGCTTCATGCATTCCTGCATGTTTGCTTGGAGTGGCCAAGATTCCTGCGTCTAAGCTGTCTCGTTCTAAGCGCGATAAAATCTCTTCGGTAGTCAACTCTTGAATATGCAAATTCACCAGAGGATGTGCTTGAGTAAACTGTTTCAAAAACAAAGGAAGTAGATAAGGCGCTAGAGTAGGGATGATGGCAATACGCAGACTCCCTTTTAGCTCATCGCCTTTCTCATGTGCAATCTCTTTCAAGCTATTCACCTCATGCAAAATCTTCCTGGCCTGAGCAATAATGCGAATGCCTTCCTCTGTTGGGCGCACAGGTTGTTTGCCACGGTCGAAAATCAAACAGCCCAACTCTTCTTCCAACTTCTGAATCATTGCACTCAAGGTGGGCTGAGTTACAAAACAGGCTTCTGCAGCACGCACGAAATGCTGTTGCTCCTCAAGGGCTACGATATATTCCAGTTGCTGTAAGTTCATTATAGATTGAGTCTATACAAAGATAGAAAATATCAGTTTGATAGATAAGTCAAGGAATAAGACTTTTGTAGAGACAATCAGCCTCAAAAAGTGCTATTGCCAATAACCCTAAGGTTTACCGAAGAATAAACGTAATTTTAAGAATGGAAAATACCATGGATAATTCAAGCAGTAAAGGAAAATGCCCAGTCATGCACGGGGCCAATACAGAAGTAAAAAGTTCAGTAATGAATTGGTGGCCAAATGCCCTCAACCTCGACATCCTCTCGCAACATGACACCAAAACAAACCCGCTTGGGGAAGACTTCAATTACCGCGAAGCATTCAATAAACTCGATTTTGAGGCAGTCAAAGAAGACGTTAAAGCCCTAATGACTGATAGCCAAGATTGGTGGCCAGCCGACTGGGGACATTACGGAGGCTTAATGATTCGCATGGCTTGGCATAGTGCAGGAACATACAGAACAGCAGATGGAAGAGGAGGAAGCAATACCGGAAATCAACGTTTTGCTCCATTAAATAGCTGGCCAGATAATGTCAACCTCGACAAAGCACGTCGTCTCTTATGGCCCATCAAAAAGAAATATGGAAATGGATTATCCTGGGCGGATCTATTCATCTTAGCCGGAAACATGGCTTACGAATCCATGGGCTTTAAAACATTTGGCTATGCTGGTGGCCGAGAAGATATCTGGCATCCTGAAAAAGACATCTACTGGGGTGGCGAAAACGAATGGCTCGGTAAGTCACGTTATGAGCATAAATCTGATAGCAATTCACTCGATAACCCCTTGGCCGCAGTACAAATGGGTTTAATCTATGTAAACCCGGAAGGAGTAGACGGAAAGCCTGATCCGCTAAAAACTGCGCAGGATGTCCGCACCACCTTCAAACGTATGGCCATGAACGATGAAGAAACCGTGGCATTAACGGCTGGCGGTCATACAGTAGGAAAAACCCATGGAAATGGAGACGCCTCTAAATTAGGTGCAGAACCTGAAGGAGCGGCAGTAGATGAACAAGGTTTCGGATGGAAGAATACCCAAGGTAAAGGAAATGCCGAAGACACCATCTCAAGTGGATTAGAAGGCGCCTGGACCACCACCCCAAACAAATGGAATCATACCTATTTTCATCTGCTTTTGAATCATGAGTGGGAATCAGTTAAAAGTCCAGCAGGTGCATTTCAGTGGGAGCCTATCAATATGAAGGACGAAGACAAACCCCTCGATGCCCATATTCCAGGTGTTAAAAGAAACCCCATCATGACCGATGCCGACATGGCTTTGAAGATGGATCCGGAATACCGCAAGATTTCAGAGCGCTTTTATAATGACCCAGAATATTTCCAAGAAGTATTTGCTAGAGCCTGGTTCAAACTCACCCACCGTGACCTTGGCCCAGCAAGTCGCTACCTTGGTTCGGATGTTCCAAAAGAAGAACTGATCTGGCAAGATCCAATTCCAGCGGCGAACTATACGCTGAGCGATGCGGAAGTTCAAGAACTCAAAACAACTCTTTTAAATTCCGGACTCACCCGTACAGAGTTGATTAATACCGCATGGGACAGCGCAAGAACATACCGGGGTTCCGATTATCGAGGAGGAGCCAATGGTTCGCGCATCAGACTCGCCCCACAAAAGGACTGGCAAGGAAATGAGCCAGAACGTTTGGCAAAAGTGCTGAACAAATTGGAGAACATTCAATCCAGTCTGGACAAAAAAGTGAGTCTAGCCGACCTAATTGTTTTAGGTGGATCAGCTGCAATTGAGCAAGCGGCAAAAGAAGCTGGGGTTTCGATTCAGGTTCCTTTTACTCCCGGACGTGGTGATGCCACTGCAGAAATGACGGACAGTGAATCGTTTGATGTGCTTGAACCTATTCATGATGGCTTCAGAAATTGGCTTAAAAAAGACTACGATGCCGCACCAGAAGACCTGCTCCTCGATAGAACCCAACTCATGGGACTCACTGCCCCAGAAATGACCGTATTAATCGGAGGGATGCGTGTACTTGGCACCAATCATGGGGGAAGCAAACATGGTGTATTCACCAAACGCGAAGGCGTGTTAACCAACGACTTCTTTGTTGAACTGACAGACATGCGCTATGCTTGGAAACCCGCTGGAAGAAACCTCTACCACTTCATCGATAGAAATACCAATGAGCCCGTTTGGACAGCCACCCGAGTGGATTTGGTGCTAGGATCGAACTCTATTCTACGCGCCTATTCTGAGCTCTACGCCCAAGACGACAATAAAGAAAAGTTTGTCAAAGACTTCGTAAAAGCCTGGGTAAAAGTGATGAATGCCGACCGATATGATGTGAAGTGATTTCAGTCTCTGGCTAAATGCCAACTGTTCGCAAAATTCCAAATCACAAGTTCCATACTGATTGCTATCGGTATGGAACTTTTTAATTGGAACTTATTAATTTTCTAGGTCGATTGAAATATTGACTTTCCCACCAAGGCCTTTTTCAACCAGGTCATAAAGGGTTTTTAAGGTCATGGTACTGCCATCATTTTCAATGCGAGAAATGAAGCTGCGTTTTTTGTCAACTATTTTACCGAGCTCCTCTTGAGTCAACATTTTTGCTTCCCGAGCCTTTCTAACTAATAGGCCTATTTTAAACGACTCTGCTTCTCTTTCTAATTCGTCTCTGCGTGTGGTTCCCCTTAAACCGTAGACATCATCTTTAATGTCTTTCCAAGAAAGCGTTTGTGGGCTATTTTTCTTTTTCATGATAATACCTCTCTTTTAGTTTTAATGCCTTTTCGATTTCGCTTCGGGGCGTTTTTTGAGTTTTTTTAACAAATCCATTCAGAAGAATTACCAGATTTCCATCATCAAAAAAGCAAAAGATTCTCCAGATATTAGATCCGAGCCGCACTCTTGCTTCATAAAGACCTTTTGATCCTGTAATGAGCCGCAAGTACTTGCTCGGAATCATTGGAATAATTTCTATGGCCTCCATAATCTTAAATATCTTGTTCTGAACTTTTTCAGGCTGTTCATTCAAGAAGTTTAGAAAATGATCTTGGTATGCAATTACTTCTCTGACTTTTTTCATTTCAAATGTAACTTTAAAGTTACTATCTTCCAAATTTTTTAATCCAAATGGGATTGAGTACCACTTCAGAGTGATTAAAATAGGAGGAAGAATAGATTCAAGTCTAAGCTCAATTAGCAAGCATTAAAAGCTGGCAAGTAGGAGTTTACCAATCTGTGACAAAGGTTTGATAGTAAAGTGACGAAGGAGGGGTTTATTCTAAAATCTCCACCTCCGCAATGCCACTCACAAAATAAGCGCGTCCGCTACGTTGTTCAATGCAGCGGTAGCGGGTGCGGCGTTTTTCACCCTTGATGAAAATCATGCCGTTATTGATTCCAAACTTGGTCCCGGGTGGTAGGTCGTCGAGGTGAATTACGGGGTGTTCATCGTAGCGCGTCAATACCTTGTAGAGATTTGGGTCGCTACAACTGGATGCAGCAGGGTTTTTTAGGTAACGCTGCAAGGCAGTTTCTACGTCATCAGGGAAGATTCCTTTACCAAGATATGGAACCATCAAGTTTTGGAAAAAGGCTTTCCATTCCTTACCATGGGGGTCAACCGAATTTTGGTAGCGGTTCCAGGCAACAAGGTGAGCAAGTTCATGCACCAGGGTGATAAAGAAAGAATAAGTATTGAGGTTATGATTTACAGAAATACGGTGACCCTTGCCATCGTGTGGTGGACGGTAATCTCCCAACTTCGAACTGCGTTGTTTACTCACGCGCATATGCACCTTGAGCTCAATGATGAGTTCACAAATGGAAGAAACAGTTTCTGGAGGGATGTATTTAGCGAGCCCTTTTTCTAAATCTTGTCGATTCATCCTTGCACTTCAAGATTATAAAAGAATCTTTGAAGTGCCTATGCTTTTTTGAGGAATACTTCGTCGAATTATCAACGAAAGGCGAGCAACATTTCCTGTTTTTTTTGTCTTGTATACAATGCGACTGCTTTCTCAGCTTTTCTTTTGCCTTCTTTTCACTGCATCTATCGCCCAACCCAAAGACTGGAATACTTGGTATTTCGGACTGAAATTAGGTATCGACTTTAATAATGGTTCGGGCACTATTTTAACCAATTCGACACTTAGCGCCAATTATGGAGCAGCATGTCAATCCTATCCGTCCAATGGTTCTTATATGATGTTTACGGATGGTAAGCGAATTTATTCAAAAGACTTCCAGGCTATTCCGGGTCAATTTTCACTAAATCAGCCAGTCTTCTCTTTCATTATTCCAGACCCGGCAAAGGCCCTGAATTATTATGTTTTTGTGGTGGACAATAACAATGAGATTCATTATCAGCATGTAGATCATTCTCAGCCGAATGGTATTGGTGTTGTCGATCAAGGAGATCAACTTCTCCGGAGTAATGCCGATCATCATTTCACAGCAGTTAAACGCTTGTATGGTGACGGATATTGGCTGATAACCCACACACGTGGATCGGATGAGTTTGTCGTTTATTCGGTTACCAAATCTGGCATTTCGAGTACGGGGGTGACCTCCAATACAGGCACCGCTACCTCTACCGTGAATGTGTATACATACGGAAACATGGTGAGCGATAAACAAGGTTCTCGCATTCTTCATTGCTTTTCAAAATTAGGTTCCGGTTCGCACGGAGAGCTCTTCAATTTTGATAAACAATGTGGTACATTAAGCCTTAGCCAAACACTTGAAGTTAATTCTAGTGCTTATTGTTGCCAAGGGGCCTTCTCTTTGAATGACAAGTATGTTTATGTTGCACCAGGCATAAGGCAATATGATTTGAGCGATGTGTCTCCAATACTTAAAGGCAGTTTTGTTTCTGGGTCTGGAGCTGGTGAATCTCCCAAAATGGCCTTGGCACCAAATGGAATACTCTATTTAAGTCGCGGAGACAATGGGAATGTCACTCCAAAAGTTTGCACCATCGAAGGAGCGAATACGGCTAACCCAATCCTCTACTTTGATAAAGTCAACCTGAATCCCAATCCCGATTACCGCTATGTGGAGAATTTTCCAATGTTTATTATGGATTGGACAGAACCTACCCAAGACCCTAATTACCCGTTTCCTGATATTTCAATTGTTGGCGGTTGTCTTGGATCACCAACGGAGTTTCGGGCAGCCGGGAATTTTCAATATGATTCGGTGAAATGGGATTTTGGTGATGGTGCGTCATCTATACAGAAAAACACAAAGCATCAGTTTCAATCCGTTAATTCGTATCAAATTGTTTTTCATTGGTATCTCTGTGGAAATGAATACACTATAAACCAGTATACTTGGCCGTTGACCGAATCGCCAGAATTTTCGTTTGGCTCCGATACTCTACTTTGCGCATCGACACAGCTGGATCTTATTGGTCCGGCAAATGCCACATCCTATCTTTGGGAAGATGGATCAAATTCTACCTCTAAACGGATTGGCGAACCAGGCCTATATTGGCTTAAAGCAGGAGCTTCAAACTGCTATTTCACAGATAGCATTTATGTGAGCTTCCGTCCGGATGTCTTGGTGGAACTAGGAACTGGCTTCCAACTTTGTCCCTATGATTCACAATTAGTTCGCTTAGATGCAGGCAAAGGCTTTGAAGAATATCGATGGACGCCAACTGGAGATACAACCCAATGGATTGATGTCAAAGTCACGGGAGACTACTATGTCGTGGTTCGCGATTTT
>Ga0100380_10001100_pt1 | contig 29365 bp, 32 predicted proteins | sample CryGeymeta201504_FD_80417 | JGI IMG/M metagenome (GOLD analysis project Ga0100380, IMG submission 80417) | Groundwater microbial communities from Crystal Geyser aquifers in Utah, USA - Crystal Geyser metaG 2015-04 | ecosystem: Environmental > Aquatic > Deep subsurface > Groundwater | place... | reverse complement strand
CGAGCTCAATAAAATTATTACGGCAAAACAACCTTCAATTGGGTTTAAACTACTCTTTGATACAGGTTTGTTGGCTTTAATTTTTCCAGAAATGGATAACTTAAAAGGTATAGAAATAATAAACGGTAAAGGACATAAAGATAACTTTTACCACACCATTGAAGTATTAGATAATATTGCCTTGAAAACCGATAATCTTTGGTTGCGTTGGGCTGCAATTTTGCACGACATTGCAAAACCAGCAACAAAACGGTTTGACAAAGATGCTGGTTGGACTTTTCATGGACATGAAGACAAAGGAGCAAGAATGGTCCCTGCAATATTTAAAAATCTAAAACTACCTTTGGACAACAAAATGAAATACGTGCAGAAATTAGTGCTTCTTCATCTTAGACCAATAGCTTTAGTTAAGGAAACCGTGAGTGATAGTGCGGTTAGGCGGCTACTTTTTGAAGCAGGAGAAGATATTGATGATTTAATGACGCTTTGTAGTGCAGATATTACTTCCAAAAATCCTGAAAAAGTTAAAAAATATTTGGCTAATTTTGAAATGGTTAAACAAAAACTAAAAGAAGTAGAAGAAAAAGACCAACTCAGAAACTGGCAACCTCCAATTTCAGGTGAGCTAATTATGAAAACCTTTAACTTAAAACCTTGCCGAGAAATAGGAATTATTAAAGATGCAATTAGAGAAGCAATTTTAGAAGGCGATATTGAAAACTCGTATGAAGCAGCTTATCAATTTATGCTAAAGAAAGGAAAAGAAGTTAAATTGAAAATAAGGGATTAGTAATAAGGTGTTAGTAGTTAGTAGTTAGGGGTAAGTTAACAACTCTTAAACTACTAATACCTAACTACTAACACCTAACTACTAACTAACACCAAACTAAAAAAAATGAGTACATACAAATTTAGAGTATTAATAGAAGGAGAAAAAAATGTTTTTCGTGACATCGAAATAAACAGCCATCAAAATTTTGAAGATTTTCATAATTGTATTCTAACTTCATTTGGTTTTGATAATTCTCAAATGGCATCTTTTTATTTAAGCGATTTTGATTGGAACAAAGGACAAGAAATCTCTTTGTTTGATATGGGGATTTCTGAAGGCGATGAAGAGAAGCTAATAATGAATCAAACCACTATAAAAGAAGGAATTAACTGTGTAGGTTGCCATTTGTTATATACTTACGATTTTTTAAATATGTGGAATTTCTTTATTGAATTACTCGAAATTTCGGTAAAAGAAAAGAAAGGCGATTTTCCAAAATTAGTTCACAGCGAAGGCAAAGCTCCAAAACAAAACTCTAAAAACAATGTGCTTTCCGATGAAGATATAATGAATGAAATACTCCTTATAGAAGAGTTAGATGATGATTTTGAAGATGAAGAACTTTATAAAGATGATATTTTTGATGGATTTGATGATTTTGATGATTATCAATAATGCAAGCAACCTTACTTGTAATAGCAGGACCAACAGCAGTAGGAAAAACTTCTTTATCCGTTCAACTTGCTCAGCACTTTAATACAGAAATTATTTCAGCCGATTCTAGGCAATTTTACAAAGAGTTGAGCATTGGAACAGCAAAACCTTCAGTTGAAGAAATGCAAGGAGTGAAACATCATTTTGTTGATTCACATTCCATTCATCAAGATTTTAATGTAAATGATTATGAGCAAGAAGTTATACCGCTTTTAGATAATTTATTTCAAACACATCCTATTGTTATTTTAACAGGAGGTTCTGGGTTGTATCTCGATGCGATATGTAATGGTTTTGATGCCGATTTACCTGAAGGAAATGCAGAAATAAGAGCAGAATTAAACCAAATCCACCAAAAATATGGCATTGGTTTGTTGCAAGAAAAATTGAAACAACTCGATCCTGATTTTTATAATGAAATCGACCTATATAATGTCAAACGAGTTATCAGAGCAATTGAAGTTTGTATGCTAGCGAAACAACCTTATTCCAAACTAAGAAAAGGGGTGAAGCAATCAAGAAATTTTAGAATAATTAAAATTGCACTTAATCGTCCGAAGGAAGAACTGAATGAACGTATCAATAAGCGTGTTGAAATAATGATGGAAATGGGTTTGTTGGCTGAAGTTGAAAGTGTTATTTCCTTTAAAGAAAAAAATGCGCTGAATACGGTTGGCTACAAAGAACTGTTTGATTACATGGAACACAAAACAACCTTAGAGATAGCTGTAGAAAAAATTAAAGTGAATACCCGCAGGTATGCAAAAAGGCAAATTGCTTGGTTTGAGCGTTCGGAAGATTATAAATGGTTTCATCCCAATCAACATAATGCTATGGTTGAATTTATAGAAACGAACCTAATAACTAATTAATGCCTATCTTTAAAGTCGAGAAAAACAGCCTGCCCTCCCGAAAAGTCGGGACAGGCTGTTTTTCGGGGAAGATATCGAACATTATGGACAAACTCTAATTATGATACATATTTTATGACATTCTCCTTACGTCCTTATTTCTATATTCAAACACTTTTTTGGCTATTCTTTTTTGTCTCAATAGCTTATTTTAACCGTTTTGCGGCTGATGATTTTTATTTTCTTTCAGAAATTAAAACCAAAAATTCTTTTGATATTTTCCATAACCTTCAATTTGGTTGGCACGGAAGATTTTCTTCTAATTTTTTACTAGCATATTTAATTCCTCTGAATCACTATTCTTACTTTTTATTAAGCTATAATTTAGTTTCGTTTGGATTGTTGTTGTTAGCCATTTTTAGATTGTTAAAAAATGCAGTTCATTACTTTTCGGTAGAAACCAAAAATTTGTTTTTTTATGCACTAATTTTAATGTCTATTTTATTTTTTTGCACGCTTTCACCGAATGATAGCTGGTTTTGGTTTACAGGTTCTGTTGTTTATTTTTATAGTACCATCGCACTATTATTATTACTAAGTGTGTTTTTTAAGAAAGAAAAAAACAGTTGGGATTATTTGTTACTCATAGTTTCATCAATTTTAATAGGAGGCTCTAATGAAACTATGACAATTATTGTTGTTTTGTTTTTAATTGGTATTGTATTGAAAGAAAAGCCAACCTTTAGAGCTTCATTGCCATTTATAATTGCAATTACATTATTATCAATTGGCTTTTTGATAATTTATTTTAGTGAAGGAACTAAATTAAGAGATAACATAACACCCGACCTTAGTTGGCAAAATATTATTCTTTACACAGGTTATGCAACTGTAAAAACCTTATTTTTTCAATTTCATAAAACATTTTTACCAGCTCTATTTTTAGGAATACCTTTTTTATTCTCAACCATTATCAAAACCAATAAAAATAATTTCCAACCTATAAAAGAACTCTTATATGCATGCATAATAATTGGCATTGTTGTTTTTATTAATCATTTAATTGCAGTAATTCCTTTAGGTGCTTTATCGCCAGAAAGAATAACCACAGTTTCTTCAGTTCTAATAGTAATATTGCTAATCAGGTATTTAGTATTATTAGGAAGTAAAATTCATATTTCAGAAAGGCTTAAAAAAGTTATTTTAGCAACAAACACAATAGGGGTGATGGTGTTTGTTGTGGCTACATTTCAAATTCATAAAAATTATGCAACTGCTTACGATAATCGTATGGAAAAATTAGAAAAAATTAAAACAACCATCAAGCATCAAAACCCTGTTTATTTGCAGCCATTACCAGCATCAGGTTATCTGCCTTCAGCAGAAATAACAACCGATTCCACACACTTTTTGAATGTAGATTTAAAAAGATATTTTGAGTTGAATAATGTCTTAATTTTGGAAAAATAAAAAAATTATATAGTTAAATATGAAACAAGTTTCTGAAATTAAACTTAATGCTTTTACATTAGAAGAACTTCCTGAAATAGCTCAGCAATTACTAGAAGCAATAGGAAAACATAAAGTCATTGCGTTTTATGCAGAAATGGGAGTAGGTAAAACAACGCTAATTAAACAATTGTGCCACCAATTAAAAGTGGTGGACACCATTCAAAGTCCTACATTTTCGATTGTTAATGAATACCTAACACACGACAATAAAAAAATATATCATTTCGATTTTTATAGAATAGAAAACGAACTAGAAGCCTATGATATTGGATTAGAAGATTATTTATATAGTGGAAATCTTTGTTTCATTGAATGGCCAGAAAAGATAGTTGGTTTGTTGCCAAATAACTGTTTAAAAATCAAAATAAAATCACTTAGAAATAATAAACGCAAAATAACCATAGAAGAGTAAATTGTATTTTATAAATTTGTAGCAATTAATAGTTTTTCCAAACTCATTTAATATCAAAAGATATGCCCACATCAGATGACTTACTCAAATCCTTAGCTCATGGCTTTATGCCTCAAGAAGAAACACTTGAAATAGCTAGAAAGAAAAGTAATTTGCAAATAGGAATACCCAAAGAGACTTCTATGCAAGAAAAACGAATTACGTTGGTTCCTGATGCTGTTGCTTTATTAGTTAATAATGGACATGAAGTAATCATTGAAACAGGAGCTGGAGAAGGTTGTAGTTTTAGTGATAGAGATTATAGTGAAGCAGGAGCTCAAATTGTTTATGGAACTGAAGAAGTATATAAGGCAACAATGATACTAAAAGTTGAGCCTCCAACAATAGATGAACTAGACATGATGCAACACGGTCAATTGCTTATATCTGCTTTGCAACTACCTATTCAACCGAAAGATTTCATAAAAAAGTTAATTTCAAAAAAAATAACTGCCATAGCTTTTGATTTTATAAAAGATTCCGATGGTGTTTTACCCATTGTAACTGCTATGAGTGAAATTGCAGGAAATACAGCTATTTTAATTGCTGCAGAATATTTAAATAGCGAACGAAAAGGACAAGGGCAAATGTTTGGAGGGATTTCAGGTATATCACCCACAGAAGTAGTTATTTTAGGAGCAGGAACCGTAGGCGAATATGCTGCCCGTGCAGCTATTGGGTTAGGTGCATCTGTAAAAATTTTCGATAACAACATTCATAAATTGAGAAGAGTTCAGGATGTTATCGGACAACGCTTACAAACATCAATACTCCAACCAAAAGTATTGATGAAATCATTGAAATCTGCCGATGTGGTTATTGGAGCAATAAGTAGCAAGATTGGCAGAGCACCAATTATTGTTACCGAAGAAATGGTAGAAAAAATGAAAAACCTTTCAGTTATTGTAGATGTTAGTATAGATAAAGGAGGATGTGTAGAAACTTCTGAATTAACAAGTCACCAAGCACCTGTTTTCACAAAACATGGAGTAATTCATTATTGTGTTCCAAACATAGCATCTAGAGTTGCAAGAACGGCTTCTTATGCTCTGAGCAATGTTATAGCACCAACAATTATAGATACAGGTGAATTTGGTGGAATTGAATCTATGATTAAATCGTATGTGGGAATTCAAAATGGCGTATATATCTATAAAGGAATACTAACCAATAAATACTTAGCAGAGACTTTTAACTTGCCTTACAAAGACATTAACTTGTTGTTAATGGCAATGTAGGTAGAGATTTAGAGGTTGAAAATTCTGCAATAATCAGTGTCCCGATTCCGATAGCTATCGAAACTATCGAGATTACGGGAGAAAAATGTGTTATTTCAATTAAAAAAACATGGACAAGTTTATAAATAGATTAAAATTTTACCTCATAGGTTTTGGACTTGGCTGTGTAATGGTTTGGGCAATCTTCTATTCTGGCGATGATGCTCGCTCCTCATGGCTTCCCGAAGGAAGGGTATTAGAATTTATTGAAGATACAGAGCTTAAAATTATAAATAAACATATAGCTTGCGTGCTTGAATGTAATAATATAACTATTTCAGATTTAGATAAAACTTTTTTTCAACGTGCTAAAGTAAATTTTTCAGAAAGTTCCACAACAAGAGAACCTTGTCCTGAATACCAAATAGAAGGAAAATTAGCTGATGGAAGAATGATTACTCTTTTAATAGAAACATGCGAACCAAGACGGTTATCTACCGCAGAAGAAAAAGAAGACATTGCAACAATTGTAAATATTTCATTTGAAGGAATTAAACTTGATTGTCTTTGCGAATAAACTTGTAAACAAATTACAAGTTACACCAATCAGAAAACATATTACATGAGCATAACTATTTTAATTATAATTATTACCGCAATTATTTCTTTTACAGCAAATAACAAGCCTGAACTTTATCAAAAATTATTGTTTAATCCCTATCAAGTAATCCATAACAAAGAATGGTATCGCTTGTTCACGCATGCTTTTATACATGATAAACATAATATTTTTCACCTGATTTTTAATATGTATGTACTGTATAGCTTTGGAAATATAGTAGAATCCATTTTAATCAATGAATTAGGTGCTTTAGGCATTGCTTATTATTTGTTTATTTATATTGGAGGAATAGCAGTAGCTTCATTGCCTTCCTTGGTTAGGCACAAAGATAATTATTCCTATAATGCTGTTGGAGCCTCTGGAGCTGTTTCAGCAGTGTTGTTTGCCGCTATTGCATTCATGCCTTTTACAGGTGGAATAGGTATTATCTTTCTTCCTTTTACTATTAATCCTTTGTTGTTTGGAGTTCTTTATTTAGCCTATGAAATTTATATGGATAAAAGAAGCAACGATAATGTGGCTCATGATGCTCATACTTGGGGAGCAGTTTTTGGCTTTTTATTTACACTTATTTTTGTTCCTGGAGCTTTTATGAATTTTGTTGCTCAATTAATGAATGCACTAAATTTTTAACCTCATAAACTAAACTCATGCGTAAAGTAATTTTTTTAGACAGAGATGGAGTTATTAATAAAGAAAGAGGAGAATATGCCTTTAAAATAACTGATTTTGAAATAAATGAAGGTGTTTTTGATTTTTTAAAAATAGCCCAAAATAAAGGGTATGAATTTGTTGTAATTACAAACCAAGGTGGAATTTCCAAAAAAATTTATAACCATAAGGACGTAAATATCGTACACGAATTTATGTTAACTAAATTTAAACAAGTTGGAATAGATATTTTATCAATTTATTATTGTCCTCACCACTCCGAAAATGAAAATTGCATTTGCAGAAAACCAAAATCACAGCTATTAGAAAAGTCCATTGCACGATTTTCTATTGATAAATCGCTTTCTTTTTTTATTGGAGATAGTGAAAGGGATGTTGAAGCTGCAAAAAATGTAGGAATGAAAGGAATAAAAATCGAGTCTAATTCCAACCTTATGCAATTAAAAAACAACTTAATTTGAGTTCAAAAAGATATATTAATTTAGATGGTTTTCTTTATGAAGAAGATGAAAAAATTTTCTCCATAAACAATAGAGCATTCAAATATGGAGATGCTGTTTTTGAAACAATTAGAGTAATAAATGGAAAACCTGTTTTTCTTGATAATCATTTCGAAAGATTAAAAAAAGGAATGGACATTTTGAGAATGAAAAGCATTCCAATGACATTTGAAAAACTAAAAGAACAAATTATTCATCTTATTGATAAAAATAATATCAAAAAAGGAGGAAGGGTTAGAATTACTGTTTTTAGAGTAGGAGAGGGGTTATATACACCTAAAAATGATACAAAATCCTTTGTTATTGAGGCCACTTCAATTTCTAATAATCTGTTTGAACTTAATACAAAAGGATTGAAAATAGATATCTATAATGGAATAATATTATTTAACACACCCTTATCTCAAATAAAAACTACCAACAAAATACCAAACATCATTACTGGTATTTATAAAACAGAACATCAATTAGATGATTGTTTAATGGTTAATCAGCACAATAGAATTGTAGAGGCAATAAGTTCCAATGTGTTTTTATACAAGAACAACACACTTTATACACCTGCCATTGAAGAGGGATGTACTGAAGGGATTACAAGAGGTCAAATTATAGAAATTGCTAACGAAATGAACATTAATGTTATAGAAGGCATGATAACAGGAAGCATGTTGCTTCAGGCAGATGAACTTTTTTTAACAAATTCAATAGCAGGAATAAAATGGGTTGAAATGTATCGGTCAAAAACATATACTTGCGAAACAACTAAAAAAATACTAGACAAACTTAACCAATCGATTAAACAGACCTTTTAATTTTAAACGGAGTCGATTATTATTCTAAAATTCAGATTCTATTCTTTTAGTGCAATACCATTCTCAGTTGCAATCCAAACAACATTATCTATTGCAATTGAAACATCAGTGATAAAATTATTAGGAAGGTTAGAATTATTGCTGTTTAAATGCGTCCAATTGTTATTGGAATAATTGAAAAGAGCTAATCCTTGCCCAGCCATTCCAATGTAGATTTCATTGGTGGTTTTTAAAGTGATACTGCGAACAAGATTTAAAGGGAGTCCTGAATTTTGCATGGTAAAGTTTTGCCAATTCACACCATCAAAACGAGTTAAACCTCCATTTGTACCTATCCAAGTAACATTGTTAGCATCGTGTGTGATTGAAAAAACACTAGGGCTTGGAAGTGAAGAGTTTGTAGGATTAAAATTTATAAAAGTAACTCCATCAAAAACAGAAAAACCAGAAGCAGTTCCCAACCATAATTTCCCATTAATATCTTTTTTAATTACTGAAACCGAATTATTTGGTAAATCAGAATTAGCAGGAGTAAAAACTTCCCAGTTTACACCATCAAAACCAACTAAACCGCCACCACTGAAAGTACCTATCCAAATTTTGCCTGCATTGTCAAACTCTATACTCCTAATACGATTGCTGGGCAAAGGTGAGTTCTGACTTTTATAAATAATCATTGAAACACCATCATAGCTAACTAAACCATTGTCTGTTGCAATCCATGTTGTCAATCCATTTGTTTTCACAAAGTGAACAATATTGCTGGGTAAACTTGAATTAGAAGTGTTTAAAATAGTCCAATTTGTTCCATCAAAAAGAGCAAGTCCGTTGTTTGTTGCTATTTTTTTTATTGACCCAACAATTTCAATATCATTTATGAAATTATTAGGCAAACTGCTATTAGAGGTTGTGAATACTTGCGAGAAAACAGAAGGTGTAGTAGTGGGAAGAAAAATAGGCTCTGGTTCAATTTTATTTGCCTTCTTATTGCATGCAACAAAAAAAATGAAAAATAGTAAAAAACAATATGTTAGTATTCTTTTCGTAATCAGGTTGTTATTAACAACGCTAAAGTAATAATAATTAGGTTATTTTCCAATTATTCCTTTTTTTATTTTTTTCTCGTAATCTAAAATAAGTAAATAATACATCAACACACCAAGAAAATAAAGAGCTGCGGTAATTAAGAAAACATAAACATATTGTAGTCCTAGTTGTCGTAATATCTGAAAAATAACAGAACTAATAAACCAACTTCCCGACCAAACTGCCGATGTTAATGCACTCATCATTTCTTGATTGCGTTCTCCCACATATTTCATTACAATATCTGAAGTCATAGGTCCAGCCATATTCATTAATGGTTGACGAATAATATAAGCAACAACGGCAATATAAACAGCCCATTTAAAAGGCATAATTTCAGTAAAAGCCAATACAATAAGAGCAACTATAGCAATGGTTTGCGTTAAAGGAACAGCTAATTTATAACCTAATTTATTTTTAATTATAGGTACATAAAGTACCATACTAAAAACTATGAGCGTTGCAAAAGCACTTATAATTGCAAATTGATCGGAATCTAAGCCGTGTATTTTATAAAAGAATAAACCAACAAAAGGAATCGTTAATCCAGTACCCACAGCAATTATCATGGTCGGAATTAACGCTTTAAAAATGATTATCCAATCAAATTCCTTTAAATTAGTTCTTTTTTTAGTTAAAGCAGGAAGGTGTTCGGTATGTTTAATACTAAAAATGAAGAAAGTACCAATAAATCCGATAGAGCAAATAATTTGCAAAATCAGTTTTTCATCAAACAATTCAGGATTCATATTTTTTAAACTATAAATAATTACACCGCTAAAAATATTAGCCAAACTCCAAGTTGAATAGCTTAATGTGATGGCTTCGGTATGCGTCTGTTTTTTTGCATTTCTCAAAATATAAGGAATTGCAGAAATTTGAATTCCTATAAAACTTGTTCCCCATAAAAACAAACTCACATAAAGCAACTCTCTTTGCTGAATAGAAATGGCATAAATAATAATCAAAGCTAGTGTAGGAGTGGCAATAGATGAAAAATAAAATATAGGTTTTAGTTTTCGTCCTTTTATGAATAAACCTAACGGAAAAGCAAACAACAACACGCCTAAAAACCGAAAAGAAACAAAGGATGCACTTTCATGGTCTTTAAAGCCTACTTTTTCCATATAAATAAGCATAATTGCCATAAAAGCACTATTGATAAGTTGTAGAAAAAATTCAGCAGCTATAAATTGTACAATATGCTTTTCTAAATGCCTATAATATTTAACGAATGAGAGCAACGAGTGGATGAGTTTATTTTTGTGATTAATTTAACTGTAATTCGATGTCATTGATGGAAGTTCCATTTAAAAAATCGGTTACGTTCATTCTTTTTTTACCTTCGGGTTGTAATTCTAAAATAGAAATAAAGCCTTCATCAACAGCTATTTTAAGTTCATTTTTTGTTGCAACAATAGTTCCTGTTTTCAACTTATGTTTTTCATTTATTAAGTTAGATTTGAATACTTTGCAGCTAATTACCTTACTTGATTGTTTATGTTTTAAAAAAGTAAAAGCAGTTGGGTAAGGACTCAAACCTCTAATGTGATTATGAATTTCATTGATGGGTTTGTTCCAATCAATTTTGCAAAAGGGTTTGAAAATTTTATAAGCTAATTTCAACGATTGATTGGTGTTTTGAGGTTGTGGATTTATTGAATTATGCTCAATTTGTTGAACCGTTTTTAGCACTAATTTAGCTCCCAACAGCATTAATTTATCGTGTAATTCTCCTGCTGTTTCGTTTTCACTAATGCTCACTTTTTCTTGTAAAATAATGTTTCCTGTATCAATTTCGTGTTGCAGAAAAAAGGTTGTAACTCCTGTTTCTTTTTCGCCATTTATTATCGCCCAATTAATAGGAGCCGCACCTCTATATTGTGGGAGGAGTGAAGCGTGCAGATTAAATGTGCCTAAAACTGGCATATTCCATACTGCTTCAGGCAACATTCTAAAAGCAACTACAATTTGCAAGTTGGCATTCAGTTTTTTTAGTTGGCTTAAAAAATGCTCATCTTTTAAATTACTGGGTTGGAGTAGAGGAATTGCCTGTTTTTCGGCATAAACCTTAACTGCCGATTTGTTTATTTGCTGACCTCTTCCCGCTGGTTTGTCGGGAGCAGTAATAACGCCAACAATGTTGTAGTTGCTTTTAACCAAAATTTTTAGTGATTCAACAGCAAAATCGGGCGTACCCATAAAAACGATCCGTAGATTTTTGTTCATTTATATGTAAATTAAGTCGGTAAAATTAAAGATAATTCACAGCAGAAATGCTTATTCATAAACTTAAATACTTGCATTAAGAAAACAAGAATAGAAGCTAAAATAAGAAGCTCCTTTGTTAATGAAAGCTTGATAAATCATTGCAGCTCCTATAGTTTCAAATAATAAGCTAAATAAAATCCTATAATCAAAAAAACAATTCTACTTTTGCAGCCTTAAAAAAAAAATATGCAATCGATAAGAAATATAGCTATTATAGCCCACGTTGACCATGGAAAAACCACTTTAGTTGATAAAATTATAGACCAATGTAAGGTGTTTGAAGACCGGGTGGAACGAACCGAATTATTGTTAGACAGCAATGATTTGGAAAGAGAAAGAGGGATAACTATTTTGGCTAAAAACGTGAGTGTAAACTACAATGGCGTGAAAATAAATGTTATTGACACACCGGGTCACGCTGATTTTGGTGGAGAAGTGGAGCGTGTGTTAAAAATGGCTGACGGTGTGTTGCTTTTGGTTGATGCTTTTGAGGGTGCTATGCCACAAACTCGATTTGTGTTAGGTAAAGCTTTAGAATTAGGATTGAAACCAATAGTTGTAGTGAATAAGGTTGATAAAGAAAATTGTACGCCAGACCTAGTTCAAGAGTCTATTTTTGACTTAATGTTTAGTTTAGACGCAACAGAAGATCAGTTAGATTTTCCAACTATTTTTGGTTCAGCTAAAAATGGGTGGATGAGTACAGATCATAACAAACCAACAGAAAATATTATTCCATTATTAGATGCTATTATAGAAAATATCCCAGAAGCTCCTTATATTGAAGGAACACCGCAAATGCAAATTACATCTTTAGATTATTCCAAATTTGTTGGAAGAATTGCTATAGGAAGAATTTTTAGAGGAGATTTAGAAGAAAATAAAGATTACACCATTTGTAAGCAAGGAGGCGTTAAAAAGAAAATTAGGATTAAAGAATTGTTTGTTTTTGAAGGAATGGGAAAGGTGAAAGTAACTAAAGCAAGAAGTGGAGATATTTGTGCCATTGTTGGTATTGAAGATTTTGAAATTGGAGACACCATCACAGATTTAAACAATCCAGAAGAATTAACTCGAATTTCTATTGATGAGCCAACAATGAGTATGTTGTTTACCATTAACAATTCTCCATTTTTTGGAAAAGAAGGAAAATTCGTTACATCTAGGCATTTAAGAGACCGTTTATATTTAGAACTCGAAAAAAACTTAGCAATGCGTGTTGAAGAAACTGGTTCGGAAGATAAATTTATTGTTTTCGGAAGAGGTGTTTTGCATCTATCTGTTTTAATAGAAACCATGCGAAGAGAAGGTTATGAGTTGCAAGTTGGTAAACCTCAAGTACTTTTTAAAGAAGTTAATGGTCAAAAACACGAGCCTTACGAAACATTGGTTATTGATGTTCCTGCAGAATATTCTAGTAAAGCCATTGATTTAGTATCTCAAAGAAAAGGAGATATGTTGGTAATGGAACCAAAAGGAGATTTGCAACATTTAGAATTTGATATTCCATCTCGTGGTTTGATAGGATTAAGAAATAATATGTTAACAGCTACAGCAGGAAATGCAGTTATGACACATCGATTCAGAGAATTTGGTCCTTTCAAAGGAGAAATTCCTGAAAGAAATAAAGGGTCTTTAATTTCAATGGACGCAGGGCCTTCAACAGCTTTTGCAATAAATAGATTACAAGATAGAGGTCGATTTTTTATTGAGCCAGGCGATGTTATTTATAAAGGACAAGTAGTTGGAGAACACACAAGAGATAATGATTTAGAAATTAATTTAACAAAAGGAAAACAACTTACTAACATGCGTAAATCTGGAACAGATGAAGCGGTTAAAATTGCTCCAAAAATTAAATTTTCGTTAGAAGAAGCTATGGAATTTATTCAGGCAGATGAATATCTAGAAGTTACACCTTTAAGTTTGAGAATGAGAAAAATTTAACTAGCGTATTCTGTAAATCAAACTTTATAGTATTGACAAGGGGGTATGACCTCTTGTTTGATTTTATAGACAGACACTTTTAAATACACCATTTTATATTAATTTCAATTGAATTGACTTTATTCATGTATTACCCGTAAATTTTTTAATAAATTTGCATTCTTATTTAGAATAGAATTAAATATACTCGAAACCAAAATGTATCCATTTTCCGAAATTCTATTTGGTTTCGGTATAGAACAAACGGAAGAATGAATAAAATAATCGGAGTTGAATTAAGTCATAGGTTTGCTTCTATTGCAATCAGAGAGCGATTAGCACTTAATAAAGAACAAACCAGAGAAGCCTTAAAATTTCTTAAAAAAAATTATAAAGAGATTTTTATAATTTCAACATGCAATAGATTATCTATTTATGCTTATGGCGAAAATAATGATGCTATTTTATCATATTTTAATAGGTTTGGCAATTATCGTCAATTTTTATCTATATTACCAGACAGTGAAATTGCTATCCGAAACTTATTTTCAACAGCAGCAGGATTAGAATCGCAAGCGGTTGGAGAACACCAAATTACAGGTCAAATTAGAGAAGCTTTAGCTTTAGCAAGAGAAGAAAATACAATAGGAGCCGTATTGGATGAGCTTATTCGACATGCAATTCATACAGGGAAAAAAGTAAGACAAGAAACTAATATTGGAAAATTTTCAGCATCGCTAGCAACTGTTGGATTTGAACTGATAGAACAAGAAGGTTATAAGTTTGAAGAATCTGTTTTTTTAGTTATAGGAACAGGCAATATGGCGAATTTAGTAAACACTGTATTGGATAGAACTAAAATCAAAAAATTATATGTTGCCAGCCACGATTTTGAAAGAGCTCAAGAGATGGCAGTAGAGTGGAATGGAGAAGCTGTTCAAATGGATCAAATACATGCAGCACTTTCTGAAGCTAATATCATTATTGGAGGAACGCAAGGAGAAATAAACTTACTCCATGAAGAAACCATGGCAGAAAGTAAATGCCCGAGGGCAAATTTTGCACTCCAATCTGGAGGTTGTAAATTGTTTTTAGATTTTGGTGTCCCTCGAAACTTTAATCCTAATCTAAAAGAACATGATAACATTAAATTATTTGATTTAGATGATATTAAAAAAATAACATACAAAGGTTTACTGAAAAGATATGATGAAATTCCAATGGCAAGAACCATTGTTAATCAGGAAGTAGATTGGTTTTCTGTTTGGCTAAAAAATAGAAAAGTAGCACCTGTAATTGAAGCTTATTGGAATAATTTGGATGACATAAGAAATGAAGAATTAAAATGGCTATTTCCGAAATTAGGCAACATTGACAAGCATACAGAAATAGTATTAAAAAGATTTACTCATCGATTACTTAGAAAAATATCAAAACCATCAATTGAAGCAATTAAGGAAATAGCTCAAAATCTTCATCAAACTGATAATCCTATTAACACAGCTAAAAATATCTTGGCGGTTAATAGTGTGGATATTTTTGTTCCAAAACGAAAAATAGTTGTAGGTACACGAGGAAGTAAATTAGCTCTTACTCAAACCAATTGGATTGTTGAACAACTCATGAAACTAGAACCAACTTACGAATTTGAAACAAAAATAATTAAAACTAGTGGTGATGAGGGAGATATTAGTGTAGTAGGGGCTTTTACTTCTGCATTGCAACGAGCCATGTTGGCTGGAGAAATAGATGTTGCTGTACATAGTTTTAAAGACGTTCCCACAGAAGATGTTTTTGGTTTGCGCGTAATTACTGTTACACCAAGAAAAGATGTTAGAGATGTGCTTATTTCAAAATTGGGAAAAACATTGAAGGAATTACCTTCAGGGTCAGTAGTTGGAACAGGAAGTTTAAGAAGAAGTGTTCAATTGCAACAAACACGACCTGATTTAGAGTATAAATTCATTCAGGGAAATGTAGATGGAAGAATTGCACAAATGGAGAAAGGAAATTATGATGCAATTATTTTAGCAGCAACAGGTCTTCAGAAAATGAATATGATAGATGTTGCAACTGAAATTTTTGATACTGATGTTATGCTTCCTGCTGTTGGACAAGGAATTTTAGCCATAGAAATGATAGATAAAGATGGTTACATCTATGATTTAGTGAAAAAATTATCACACCAACCTACAAAAGATGCTGCCGATGCCGAAAGAGCTTTTTTAATTGCTCTAGGAGGAGGTTGTAACTTGCCTATGGCAGCTTATGCCACAGCCACAGCCACAGAAATTTCCATAGAAGGAATTTTTGCTACCAAAGACGGTGAATTTTTTGCAAGAAAAACAATAAGTGGAAGTATTAACGATAAAAGAACTTTAGCAAGACAACTTGCTCTTGCTCTTAAAGAAGAAGTTGAACTCAAAAAAAAAGCACTTTTAACTAATGTTTCTTAACGGTAAAACCATATTAATTACAAGACCAAAAGCCCAGTCAGTCTTATTTTCAAATCAATTAAAAGCATTAGGTGCCAAGGTAATTTCTTTACCTTTAATTCAGTTGGAAGCTATTAATAAAAAAGAACTACGACTAGTTTTTAATCAACATCAATTTGATTGGATTGTTTTTACAAGCTATAATGCAGTAACTACTTTTTTTGAAGTTATTAGAAAAGACTTATTTAAAGCAAAAATTGCTGTTGTTGGGCAAAAAACAAAAGAAACAGTAGAGAAACTGGGATTAAATGTAGATTTTATGCCTAAAGAGTTTAAAGCTGCTGTGTTGGGAAAAGAAATTCCAATACTGCCAAATGAAAAAATTTTTATACCCTTATCTGAATTAGCTAACGATAATTTAATTAATCAATTAAAACAACGAGCAGCACAGGTATTTTCGATAAAAACATATCAAAACACGCCCATTTTTTATACCAAAAAAGAATTAAAACAGCTCCTTAGTCAACCTCTTGATTTTATTACCTTTACAAGTGCCTCTTGTGTGAATGCTTTTTTAAAACTTGACATTCCAACAAACAATATAGCACTTATCTACATTGGTCCTGAAACAGCAAAAGTAGCTCAAAAAAACAACTTAAGAATTGATGCTGTTGCCTCTGAATATACAACAGGCGGAATGATAGATGCCATTAAAATGTTATTGAGCTGATTATTTATTTTGGTTAACTAACACTTCCTCTTGCTCCTTCTTTATGTTTTTAGCATAGGAAGCATTGTAACTAAAACACTGTTTATTTTTTTGATATTCAATTAATGCTGATGGAAAATCAGTGTCTAAATTATCTTTTCCTTGTTGCTTCATTAACATTTCAACCGCAAATAGAAAAGGTTCTGTTGAGTTTTTAGCTCCAAAAGTTGAAATAGCAATTCGTTTTGTAAAAAAACCATCCTTAACCAATTCTAACGTGTAATAGGTGTTAACACTTAAATCATAAGAGAATTTCTTTGAAACTATTTCTGTTGAAATTAATTCATTTTGATCATAAACATTGATGGTTACATCTTTTAATTTATCATTTTTTTCATCTGTCAAGTACCCAGTAAAATTAATTTGACTATAGGCACAACATACTGATAATGCAGTACAGAATAACATTGCAAATTTTTTCATAACAGTTATTTTAAATTGTTTATAAAAATTAAGCGTACGGGTTGTCTTATACGAAAGAACAATAAGAAATGTTATTACTTAGTTTCGTTTAGACCTCCAAGGTTTCCAAAACCTTGGAGGTCTCTATGATAATAAGGTTTCCAAAACCTTGGAGATTTTACATGATAATGATAAAATGAATAGTTGCAGTACAATCTTAATATCCTGAGTTCGGGATAACGACAAAGTTTCTGTATTTTGTCACATTGATTGTCCCGCACTATTGCGGGATGTATCGAAATGGGCAAAATACTTTGTTCTCGATATAAAAATCTAATAGATTTTCACTCGAACTGACAGTATTTTGCTTAACCCGAACTCAGGTTAATAGTAAATATCTAAGATAAATGTTTGTACAAAAGAATAAAAGGAGAGAGAAAAAAGTGGGCAAGCTACTTACATCGCACCGCTCAACCGCATATCCTTGCTCTGTTCCCAGCCTGGGGAAGTTCAGCAGGAGCTGGTCGTATAAGACTTGCCCGTTGCAAAAGTAGAAATAACTTTTAAATCTAAAGGGGTAAAACCGAAATAAAATTATTCTTTTATTATCTTTGAACCCTCATGAATGAAACTTTAGACATATCTATAGTAATCCCACTTTTTAATGAAGAGGAATCTTTACCCGAATTAGCTGAATGGATTGCTAATGTGATGCAAGTTAATAATTATAGCTATGAAATTCTTTTTATTGACGATGGGAGTAAAGACAACTCCTGGCAAGTGATAGAAGAATTAAAAGTTTCAAATCCAAACATTAGAGCCATAAAATTTAGAAGAAATTATGGTAAATCAGCAGGATTAAATGTTGGTTTTGCTGCAGCTAAAGGAAATGTTGTTTTTACCATGGATGCCGATTTACAAGATAGTCCAGATGAATTGCCCGAGTTGTATAAAATGATAGTTGAAGAAGGTTGGGATTTAGTTTCTGGATGGAAGAAAAAACGCTACGACCCAATAACTAAAACCATTCCAACCAAGTTATTTAATGCTGCTACACGTAAAATGTCGGGGATTAAAAATTTGCATGATTTCAATTGTGGTTTAAAAGCCTACAAAAAAGATGTAATAAAAAACATAGAAGTTTATGGAGAAATGCATCGCTACATTCCTGTTATTGCTAAATGGGCTGGTTTTGAAAAAATTACTGAAAAGGTAGTACAACATCAAGAACGAAAATATGGAGTTACTAAATTTGGATTAGAGCGATTCATTAATGGTTTTTTAGATTTACTTTCAATAACTTTTATTGCTCGTTTTGGAAAACGCCCCATGCACTTGTTTGGTTCATTAGGCACATTGATGTTTTTAATTGGATTTTTAAGTGCCTTATATATAGGGATATCAAAATTATACTATTTAAACAAAGGAATAAAAGCTACGTTAGTAACAGATAATCCTTATTTTTATATTTCACTTACCGCAATGATAGTAGGTTCTTTACTTTTTATATCTGGATTTTTAGGAGAATTAATTTCGAGAAATTCACCCAACAGAAATAATTATCAAATAGTGAAGGAGATTTAAAAGAATATAAATGAAAATTGTAATTATAGGTCCAGCCTATCCGTATCGAGGAGGAATTGCACTTTTTACGGAACGATTAGCTCAACAATTTATTGAAGAAAAACACGAAGTTGAAATAATTACGTTTACACTTCAATATCCAAGTTTTTTATTTCCAGGTAAAACACAATTTTCAGATTCAGATAGTTCTAATGATTTAACCATTTCTAGAAAAATAAATTCAATAAATCCATTTTCGTGGATAAAAGTAGGGAAGCAACTCAAACAACATCAACCCGATATGGTAATTTTTAATTACTGGATGCCTTTTATGGCTCCTTGTTTTGGAACAATTGCTTCCATTTCAAGAAAAAATAAAAAAACTAAATGTATTGCTCTTGCTCATAACATTATTCCTCACGAAAAAAGAATAGGAGACAGGTGTTTAACAAAATTCTTTACTTCTAAAATGGACGCATTTTTAGTGTTATCGCAACGTGTGTTTGACGATTTGAATAATTTTGCACCTTTCAAACCTAAAAAAATATCTCCACATCCGTTGTATGATAATTTTGGCGATGAAAAATCAAAAAGTAATGCCCAACAGGCTCTTAACTTAGCTTCTAATTTTAAATATATCTTGTTTTTTGGAATTATTAGAAAATACAAAGGGTTGGATATTTTACTTGAAGCTTTTGCCGATAAAAGAATTGATAAAACGAACATAAAACTAATTATTGCAGGAGAATTTTATGAAGACGAGCAACCTTATCTCGACTTAATGAAAAAATTAAATATTCAAGAACATATTATTCTCATAAATGAATTTATTACTGATAATCAAGTAGCAAATTATTTTTGTGCTGTTGACATTGTGGCACAACCATACAAAAATGCAACACAAAGTGGGGTTACTCAAATTGCTTATCATTTCAATAAACCAATGTTGGTAACTGATGTTGGAGGTTTAAAAGAAATGGTTCCTCACCAAAAGGTAGGTTATGTTGTTGAGCCTAATTCTAATGCTGTTGCAAGTGCTTTAGTTGATTTTTTTAATAACCATAGAGAAAATGATTTTATTGAAGGAGTTAAGCAAGAAAAAGAAAAATATAATTGGAATAAATTAACCGAAGCTATTTACAATTTAAAGAACTCGCTTTAAGATAAACTCTTAAACAAATTTTAAACTAATACTATGAACTTCTATAAATACCAAGGAACAGGAAATGATTTTGTGATGATAGACAATCGGAGTAATGTGTTTGATAAAACAAACATTCAGTTGGTGCAACAACTATGCAATAGGAAATTTGGCATAGGAGCAGATGGCTTAATTTTAATTGAAAACCACAGTGAATTTGATTTTGAAATGATCTATTTTAATGCCAATGGTTCTAAAAGTTTTTGTGGAAACGGAAGTAGATGTGCTGTTGCTTTTGCTAAGTATTTAGGAATTATTGAAAGTCAGGCTTATTTCTTATCAACCGATGGAGAGCATGAAGCATGGATAAACAAAAATGGTGAAGTGAGTTTGAAAATGCACGATGTGGAAAACATAGAAAAAGGAGCGGATTATTACTTTATTGATACAGGATCTCCGCATTATATTATTCAAACAGATAACTTGCAAACGCTCAATGTTAAAGAGCAAGGAGCAGCAATTCGTTATAACGAAAGGTTTGAAAATGAAGGAACTAATGTTAATTTTGTGGAACAAAAAAATGGCAAAACAACCCTTCGTACTTATGAAAGAGGAGTGGAGGATGAAACGCTTTCGTGTGGAACAGGAGTAACCGCAGTAGCGTTGAGCATTGCTGACCAACAACAATTAGGGGCATCAAAAATAGAAATTCAAACACAAGGAGGTTTGTTAAAAGTTGCCTTTAAAAGAGATGCGGCTAAATTTACCGATATATGGTTAATTGGACCTGCCGAAATGGTTTTTAAAGGAATAACTCCATAAAAAAACCAGTTCTGTTCAACACATATTTATCTCACCGCTCTTTTAATTTATAAGGCGTTCGATTTCAATTCATTGTTTGTGCTACGGATGCAACGAGTCTTTAGCTTTTGGGCATTGTTTCTTCTTTTTGTGGTGCCCGCAGTTTTAACAAGTGATTGTTGATTGCAATTTTATTTCCATATTATTTTTCTTTTTTGTCGGTGACTAAGGATTTGTTATTGGTTTGATTTCCTCCAATCCATTGATGGTTGAATGACAACTTACCAAAAGTGAAAACAAAGCTAAAAACTTTTACTTTAATGTATTCGTAGTTTATTGTTTTTTAGCGTTAATAGTGATACTGATGATTGCACTTTTGTTTTTTCTATATGTTTCCAATTCTTGGTTGCTTATAAATTGTAAAAGTAAACTATCGGGTAAGTTAATTTCATGTTCTTTTCTAATTTCTAAATCTTGAAACCCTGCATTTTCAATTACAGATAAATACGCTTTTTTTTCTAATGCTCCCGATACGCAATTTGCATACATTTCGGCAGCCTTTAAAATTCCTTTTGGTAAATCTGAGTTCAGAACCACATCCGAAATACTAAAATGTCCACCTGATTTTAACACTCGAAAAACTTCTTGATAGGCTTTGTTTTTATCTGGAACTAAATTCATCACACAGTTACTAATCACTACATCAACAGTTTCTGAATCAACAGGCAATTCTTCAATGTCGCCCAAAATAAATGCTACATTTTCGAAACCTAATTTGTTTTTGTTTTCATTTGCTTTTTCTATCATTGCTTCTGTAAAGTCAACACCGATAACTTTTCCAGCTTCTCCAACTTGATTTCTGGCAATAAAAATGTCATTTCCTGCACCCGAACCAAGGTCTAAAACGATGTTTCCTTTTTTGATGTCTGCAATTTCGGTAGGCAAACCACAGCCCAAACCATAGTCGGCAATTTCTTGATAACCTGCTACCTTTTTGTAGTTTTCGTCTAAAAATGATGTTGATTGTTCTGGTGAACAACAAGATGGACCACATCCACAACCGCTACCGTTTTGTACTGCTGCTGTGTATGTTTGTTTCACAGTTTCTTTAATGTTTTTTGTCATGGTATTTAATTTAAAGTTATAAATAATAGTTAATTAAATTTTTTAAATCAATTTTAAATCAATTTAAAATAGATGTTGATGTAATACAAGCCTGTTAATATGAAAACCACTCCAGCCACAAAACGCATTACTTTTTCTACTTTGGTGATGACTTTAAAATACATACCCAATTTCTCCATGCTAAATGCAATAACAAAAGCAAAAAGAATTACTGGTAAACCTGTGCCAAATGAGAAAACTACTGGTAATGCTAATCCTGCACTGGTTGAAAGTGTCATTGGTATCAACATAGCAAAAAATAACGCTCCGCTGTAAGGACAAAAAGCTAAGGCGAACAGTGCTCCTAAAAGGAATGAACCTAATAAACCTTTGGTTTTGAATTTATCCGAAAGTTTGTCGGTTAAGTTTCCACCTTTGATAAAATTGAGCTTGATAACATCCAGCATGATTAACCCAATAATGATTAGAACAAATCCGATGTATTTTTCGCCATTTCCTTGAAAAAGCTTTGCAATTTGAAATTTACTTGCTCCAAAATAAATGATAGCTCCGATTAAGGTGTAGGAAAACACTCTACCCAAGGTATAAAGCAAGCCGCTTAAAAGTACTTTTTTCTTATCAGTAATAGTTTTGGCAATGTAAGCAGTTGCTGTTATATTGGTTGCCAACGGACAAGGAGCAATAGCTGTTAATAAACCTAAGGCAAAAGCTGCCAACAAAGGTGTTTCTCGATTTTGTGCTAGTTCATTTAACCATTCCATAGTTTTGATTTACGAGTTACGATTTAGTGTCTTTGAAGTCGAGAGGCTGAACTGTAGAGTTCAAATTCGAGGCTTTCGAAGTTTTGAAAATCAGGAGCCCCGATAGATCGGGATGACTGGTTTTTAAAACAAGAATAATGAAGAAGTTGGGCTTTACAGACAGACTCTATTTAATAAATAGATTAATCTCTTTCTTCAACCCCTCAATAAACTTATCTTTATTTCCAGCATTCATAAAAGCAAAATCGGTTAAGTCTTTTTTCTTACCTGTTTTTGGATTATAAAGAAATAATGCCGTACCTGTAGCTTCAAATTGTTCAGCCTTTTTTTCGTTTTTGGCATCATCTACATTTACTAACGAAAAAGGAATGTTTGGATAGCTTTTCAGCGTTTCTTTTGTTAATGCTTCAATTTTATTACAAGTCATACAGCGGTGTTCTGAATGAAATTGTATGACTTCAATTTTATTTTCGGAAGCAGTAGTTACTGTTTGTTTTTTGTTTTGAGCTTCGCTATTACAAGCGGTAAAAAGCAACATCACTACTGTTGCAATTGATAAAAAAATGTTTTGTGTTTTACTCATGATTTTAGATTTTAGATTATTGTATTCGTGAGACTTCGTGTTCATGATATTTAAAATTTAATTGGTTTCATATTTATTAATAATTGAGAGTTGTCCTGAATGATAAGCTGTATGCGAAACAATTCGTCCAAAAGCTTTAGCTTTGGTTTTTGTGCCAAATTCTTTAGTAGTGATGGTGCTTTCCCAGTCTTTATCTGTTTGTTTTTCAACAATAGACTTCAGTTTTTCGAAAGATTCCCCAACATAATTTTTCAATGCGTTTAAATCTGTCCATTCGCCAATATCTCGTTTTTCAATTACCGTTTTGGCGGTTACTTTTACTGAGCTATCGCCAAATACATTTTTAGCAAACAATAATTCTACTTCCCCAATATGGCGTATCAAAAAACCAAAAGAATTGGGAGAGCTACCTAATTTCTTTTGTAAATCTTCTTCCGTAAGCTTTTCTAACTGAATGGAAAATCGTGTTCGGGTTTCTAACCAAAGTTTGAGTAAAGTATCTGTTTTTGTTTTCATTTTTTCTTTATTCTAAATCAAACAAATTCAACTTGTTTTTTGTTATCCTTAACTCTTCTTGTAAATGATCAATCTGCTTAAGCAAATTGTAAATAACATCAATACCTTCCATGTTAATATTTAACTCATGATGAAAATGTATCGCTCTTTCAACATCTTTTAACTGTTCATTTGAAATGTATTTTTTGTCCTCTAAAACGATTATATCAACGAGTCCATACTCATTTAAAGAATTAATAAAAGAAAATTCTACTTCTAAACTGGAGCAGCATTTTTCAATAAGTATCAAATTAGTTGTTTCCATTATCTCTAAGTTTTTGTAATTCTGTTAATAGCTCTTTTTCTTTATCTGATAGGTTGGTAGGCAATTTTATTTGATACGTAACATATAAATCGCCAAATTGATTCTCTTTTTTATATACCGGAAAACCTTTGCCTTTCAATTTAACTTTTGTGCCTGATTGCGTTTCTGGAGCTACTTTCAATTTAACTTTACCATCAAAGGTGTCAATCAAAACCTCACCACCCAGCAAGGCTGTATAAAGGTCTAAATCGGCAGTTGTATATAAATTACTTCCTTCTCGTTTAAATTTGGTGTCGTTTTTTATTGAAAAAGTAATGTACAAATCTCCATTAGGACCACCATTTACCCCTTTAGTCCCATGTCCACTTATTTTAATCGTCTGACCATTTTCAATACCTGCAGGAAATGTTAAACGAATGTTATTGCCATTAATCGTTAGTGTTTGTTGTTGTGATTTATAAACATCTTTTAGATTCAAATGCAATTCAGCATTCAAATCCTGACCTCTAAATTTTGTTTGCCTGCTTCTCGCTCCACTATTGCCATACATCGATTCAAAAAAGTCGGAAAAATCGCCTGAAAATTCTCCATAACCTTGTTGTTGATTTTCATTAGCGTAAGATTGTTGTTGCTGTTGGTTTTTTTTAATTTCATCCGCATGTTTCCAATCCTTACCAAACTCATCGTATTTCTTTCGTTTTCCAGCATCACTCAACACCTCATTCGCTTCGTTAATTTCTTTAAATTTCTTTTCCGCTTCTTTATTGTTAGGGTTTAAGTCGGGATGATATTTTCTGGCGAGCTTACGATAAGCAGTTTTAATATCCTTTTCAGTTGCCGTTTTGGATATTCCTAAAATTTTATAATAATCTATAAATTCCATAATTTATTTTTCAGTTTCACTAATATTACTTTTGCTAACTTTTTACATTTTTGAAATAATCACACTCAAAAGTATGTATAACTAACTAGTTATTTTCTATTGAAGAATGATATCTGACGCTCATAATTAAGTTTATAAAATCCAATTAAAAATAAATCCTGAGAGAATGATAAAAAACGTAACCACTCCGAAATAGATAGCAATCAGTTTTAGGCTCATAACTTTTTTTAATAAGGTCGCTTCTGGAATGGATAAGCCAACTGTTCCCATCATAAAAGCAATGGCGGTTCCAAGAGGAACTCCTTTGGCAACAAATACTTGAATTACAGGAACAATTCCTGCTGCATTGGCATACATGGGTACTGCAAGAATTACAGCAAGTGGTACTGTCCACCATTCACCACCACCTAAATACTGACCAAAAAAGTTCTCGGGAACATAACCATGCATAGCTGCACCAATAGCAATACCTATAATTACATAGAGTAAAACTCCTCTTACAATTTCCCAAGCACTACGCGTTATATCAGGCAAGCGTTGAGTGAAAGTTAATTTTTCATCTTCATATTCGCTTTGTTGCATTTTGTTTTCTAAGATTTTTTTTGCCCAATCCGAAAGCAAAGGGTCAAGGTTAAATTTGCCTAATACCCAACCGCCAATTGTCCCCAACAAAATACCCGAAATGGCATAAATTAGCGTTGCTTTCATCCCAAACATACCAATAAACATGGCAATGGCAACTTCATTTACCAAAGGCGAAGTAATCAAAAAGGCAAAGGTTACGCCCAATGGTATTCCGCCTTGCACAAACCCAATAAATAAAGGAACTGATGAACATGAACAAAATGGCGTGATTGCTCCAAAAATGGAAGCAAACAAATATTCTAAACCATAAAGTTTTTTTCGGTTCAAATAATCTTTTAGTTTTTCAATGGGGAAGTAAGCATTTACGATTCCCATAAAAAAAACGATAACGAATAAAAGCAATAGGATTTTTAGTGTGTCGTACACAAAAAAATTCAAGGCTGTTCCCAAGTGGGTTGCTGCGTCTATTCCAAAAACAGAATAAATGAGCCAATCAGCAAGGTATTGTATCCAGTTGAACATAGTTAATTACGAATTATAAATCACGAATTAAGAGATTTTATTGAAGTTCGTAATTCATTAACAACAGCCTGAAGAAGAACAACAAGAATCTCCTCCAGAGGCAATAGAAGTATTTCCTTTTGTTGGAAATCCTTTTTCAACCCAACGGATAATTCCATGTTGCATATTCACTACTTTTTCGGCATTGTAACCGTTGTTGATAAGAAATCCAGCAGCTCTTAAACTTCTGTTACCACTTCTGCAAACCATAACAACATCTTTATCTTTAGATATTTCATTATAACGATTTTCAAATTCGCTTAATGGAATGTTGATGATGTTTAGCACATCAAAAGCCAATTCTGTTACCTCATCTTTTTCACGAACATCTACTAATAATGCACCTTTTTTTATCCAACTTTGTGTAGTAGTTGGGCAAATTTCTTTAACTAAAGTTTGATTTTCCATTTTTTATTTAGTTTTGAGTTTAAAATTTTTATTTTGTTTACGGTTGTAAGCTCACAGTTAATAAAATCGTAAATCATAATTATTTCAATAGTTCAACAATTTCACTTACTTGAGCAATTCTTCCTTTAACTTTAATTTCACCATTAATCATCAATACTGGTGTGGTTAAAATATTGTACTTCATCATTTCTTCGATGTCTTCTATTTTCTCCACATTTGCTTCAATGTTGGTTTGTTTGAGTGCTTCAAGCACATTACTGTAGGTGTTTTTGCACTTTGGGCAACCTGGTCCTAATACTTTAATTTCGGTCATATTTTTTTTGTTTTATTTATTCTGTTCGCAAATATACGAACATTAATTCGTAATTCGCAAATCTACGAACAACTTTTTTAAAAAATTATTTTAATACTTTGTTTATTAATAATTTAGCAAGAGCGAAACTTTCTCGATTAATGCAATACTTTGTTGAGGGAGGTGTAATATCTCCTTGAATGAGTCCAGCATCTTTGAGTTCTTTTAAGTGTTGCGAAAGGGTTGATTTTGCAATGGGCAGCACTTCAGCCATATCGCCATGGAAACAGCACGATTGAGAATTGAGTAGTTCCAATATCGCAATTCGAACTGGATGTCCTAATGCTTTTGCGAACCGTGCTGTTTGTTCTTGTTCAGTGGTAAAATAAGTTGATTTATTTGTATTTGGCATAAGCTGATAAATTTATTGTTCGCAAATATACGAACAATAAATTGAAAAATACTAATTTCATTGTTGTAGAAAATATTATTTTTTCATTTTCGCTTTAATTTTTGCGTATTTGAATTATTATTCTCATATTTGCAAATAAATTTAAGTCAAGATATGTCTGAATGGAACAATAAAGTCAAACGAATACTCAAATCAGAGTTAGTTAAAAGAGGTTTGTCCACCGAAGATTTAACTACTTTGTTAAACGAAAACGGTTTTACTGAAACGAAGTCAAGTGTTGACAGTAAAATTAGTCGTGGCACTTTTAGTGCTTCTTTTTTTATGCAATGTTTATATGTCATAGGTTGCACTAAAATAGAAGTTGAAGAATATCGTTCTAATTTGATGGTTGCGGAGCCAAATGTTGAATATAAAACTGTGAAAGATGAGAACTAAATTAAATTTATTGACTTATTCGCTGGTCTTGGTGGCATTCGTCTTGGTTTTGAGCAAGCCTGTAAAGAAAGAGGAATTGAAACAGAATGTGTTTTGACTTCTGAAATCAAACCTTATGCAATTGAAACGCTAAAACATAATCATCATCACGAAAATTTTGTTGGCGATATTTTTCAAGTTAAAAATGAAGATATTCCACCATTTGATTTTTTGTTTGGTGGATTTCCTTGTCAGCCGTTTAGTGCTAGTGGAAAACGCAATGGTTTTGCCGATACAAGAGGAACTTTGTTTTTTGAAATAGAACGAATTATTAAATACCACCAACCAAAAGGATTTATTCTTGAAAATGTTGAAGGTTTGGTAAAACACGATTTAGAAAATAAATATGATGAAATAGGAAGAACACTTAAAACAATTTTAGATAAACTTGAAAATGAGTTAGATTATCAAGTTTCCTGGAAAGTTTTAGATAGTGTAAATTTTGGTGTTCCTCAGTCAAGAAAACGTGTTTTTATTGTCGGTACAAAAAACGAAAAAGTATCATTAGAAAATTTTGAACCAACTTTTAAAGTTTTGAAAGATGTTTTAGAAAGTGGCAAACCAACGATGAATACCGATTTCACTAAAAAATTACTTTCACATTTCACGATTAAAGAACTTTACGGAAAATCCATTAAAGACAAACGTGGTGGCGAAAACAATATTCATAGCTGGGATATTGGCGTAAAAGGCGAATGCACAAAAGACCAAATAAACTTATTGAATAGGCTTTTTAAAGAACGTAGAAAAAAGCAATGGGCAAGTGAAATTGGTATTGATTGGATGGATGGAGTGCCTTTGACTTTAAGTCAAATTCAGTCATTTTTTCCAACGAATAATTTGTTTGAAAGTGTTGACGTAAAGGCACTTTTGGATGATTTAGTTGAAAAAGGTTATATAAAGTTTGAACACCCTAAAAAATTGATAAGTGAAGTTGCTGAAAATGGTACAATTACTTCTCGTGTGTATGATGAAACAAAACCAAAAGGCTACAATATTGTAACTGGAAAATTAAGTTTTGAAGTTAATAAAATTTTAAATCCGTTTGAAATTGCACCAACATTGGTAGCAACCGATATGGTTAAAATAGTTGTTCCCGATGGTAAAGGAATTAGAAAACTAACAATAAGAGAAGGATTAAGAATTTTCGGATACCCAGAAAATTACGAAATACCTGTTAAAGAAAGTTTAGCTTTTGATTTGTTGGGAAATACTGTTGTTGTTCCTGTTATTAAAGCTGTTGCCGAAAGAGTTTTAGATGCGTTGGAAGTGTACGAGTACGAAATATTAGAAACAGAAAACGCAGGAGTTAGAGTTTAATTCCTGTGTTTTCAAAATATTTTTTCTTCACATTTTTTAACCAATTTTTACTGTAACTTCCTGTGCTGTGTGAATACTTTTCAAGTGTTTCAGCAATGGCATTTAGAAAAGTGATTTTGTTCGCAAATGGTTTATTCTTTGGGTTTTTTGCATACCATTTTATCGGTCTTAAATTATATGGTTGGCTATTTTTAGTTTGCATATTTACAGGATTTGCTCCCGAAGTCCCTGCCATTTCCCAAACTTTCATAAGCCATAAATTGTCTATGCTCAAAACAGAATCAACCATTTTGTAACCAAAAATCAAATAATCTGCATCAAGTCTTTCAGGCTTGATAAGCAAAGATTTATTATAAGAGTCAAAATTTGCAATATCAAATGCTGGTGTAGCATTTGCATTGAATGTTTTGATTTCTAAAAAGCCACTTTTATCGTCTTTGGCAAGTAAAAAGTCTGGAAATTCTTGTGTGTTTGCTCTGGATCTAAAATAAAAGTTCTTTTGTTTTAACCATTCGCCAAGCCATTCTTGTAGTAAGTCGCCAATTGCGTCTTTACCGTTGTATTTTGCAGAAATTCCACCAAGAATAATTTCAACGCTTCCGATTTATTCTTTTATTTTAAATT
>Ga0100380_10001086_pt1 | contig 29573 bp, 29 predicted proteins | sample CryGeymeta201504_FD_80417 | JGI IMG/M metagenome (GOLD analysis project Ga0100380, IMG submission 80417) | Groundwater microbial communities from Crystal Geyser aquifers in Utah, USA - Crystal Geyser metaG 2015-04 | ecosystem: Environmental > Aquatic > Deep subsurface > Groundwater | place... | reverse complement strand
GCCACCACAACAAAACGGAGACAAAAAAGAGCAAGATTGAAGAAGAAATCCACTCCTTCAATCTCAAAAAACCTATAAAAGCCAAAAAATTCAGTTAAAAGAGCCGACATGCGGATTTTAGGACCTATCGGAGTTATTTGTTGGAGTTTACCCTTTAGTATTCCCATAAATCGTGCTCCATCACAAAGAGATCATTCTTAATCTCTTCACTCTTTAGCAAGGCACCCAAGCCATTATCCTCGTATTCTGGGTAGTATTTGATGGGGTTATCGTAAACGTTTGGCTCTTTAATGATTTGAGAATCGAACATCCGTGCTTGAAAAAAGTGATCCATCGATATACGTGAGGCCATATTTCTATTGAATACCTCAGCATTAATAAAGTAGGGTCGTGCATCGCTGTATTTGATCCAAAATAAAGGTTGATCGGGCAACTCGATTGATCCTTCAGCCAATACAGGTTTATAGACGATGGCAAGCGCAACAATTCGTGGATACATTTTACTGTGTTTTTTATCGAATATCCAATCTTCCATCACCTGAATTTTAACAAGCTTTTCCTTTGGAATGACCTCCTTTACAGCTATTGATTTCGTTCCTCCATAACCATCAGGCACATCCACATAGACCGTGTATTCCAGCAAATTTTTTAATTCATCATTGCTCATTTCTTTCTTAAACTCCCTATCGCTGTATATACTTGGACCACCTTCCATCAAGGCTAGCTTTAACATCAAATCAAAGGCACTAAGTTTTGGGTAGCGAAGGAGCATATTCATTTTTTGCCTTGTATCGATAATACGTTCATAACGCGTCATCCACGCCACATCCGCCTCGCGTAAGTCGGGGTAATCCCAAGCTCCTTGATCGGGCACATTGGCTTTTGTGTACTCGGGAACCGATTCAATATTGCTGCTGTATGGATCAAATTCGGAAAGCCAGGTTTGTACTTCATTCGTTTCTTCCATAGCTGCCGTATCTGTATAATCATAAAACTCTTCGTATTGCGCAACGGCTTGCCCAACGGACAGCACGATCAATGCGCTTAGCATCTTATTTTTCATATCTAGCGGGTTTTAAGTACGAGTTGAAAGGTTTTTCCTGGCATTCTATCCACTTTGATATCGTCGAAAATCACCATAGAACCTGGGGCCATATTTGTTAAAGCGGCTTGGGCATCACCACTGGCACGTTGTCCATTTACCACAATCGCTCTTTGCAATCCGTTTCTTGGATCCACAATTGACATGGTATACGAAATAACGGAATACTGTAAACCACGAACATAAATTCCTCCAAGTCCAGCAACCATCATGCGCTGAGCTAATACTGCTCCTTTCGAATACGTTGTTGAGCCATTCAGGGTACCATAGCGAATTTCAGGATTTGGAAGGCTGCGCACTAAAAATTCTTCTTGCCCCATTGGCTTCCAGTTTCCATAATCATCACGGGCTGAAACTTTCACGCGAATCGTTCCTGTTCTTGCCACTTTAACATTGTATTTACTATCTGCCTCTCTCACCAAGCTGCCATTATCAACTTCAACTTTCAAATTACTTGGTGCAATACCTGGGGCAGTAATTGTTAATGGGTTGTCTATGCCGGTATAGAGTATTCGCGTATTATCTGCAGAGATACTTGCACCACCATTGAATACATTATATGTTGTGCTAAACGGGTATTTTCTAAGTGAGTCTGATTCTCTTACCCAGATTTCACCATTCACCGTATGAGAACCTGTTGAATTCGATGGGATTTTATAGGTAAATTTTCCGTTCTCTTCTGCCACCTTTGCTCCATCTATATAAATTTCATGAGCCTGTTTGGTAGAATGGGCGGTCAAGAAGATGTCAGCAGAAAACTCATCTCCTTTCATCAAATAATTAGATTTTGGTATGATGGCTGCTTCAATCTTATCAATTGGAAGGCTTGTCCCTCCAATATGCGTATACAAACCTTTTAGTACATCATTTGTAGTCACTTTACAGTCATTCTGTATCTTGGACATCATAGCAATAACCGCAGCCAAGGGAGAGTGCTCAAAATGAAAAGACTCCCAGCTTTGGGTACCATAATCATCGGCGACCAAATCACTAATAATCTTACTCCTATCATCATCTTTCAATAAAGCGAGCAAACTAATCCGCGTCTGGTTAATTTTTTGTTTTAAGGCATCACCTTTTTTCTTGTTGATCAGAATATCGGCATGTGTTTCGATATTATCCTTCCCAATAAGCTCTGTTTTCTTGCCATTCGTACTTTCTTCCCGTCCACCCGTTTCTTCAATCAATACATTTTTGAGGTTCTCTACGTATTGGTCAAATTCAGCAGCAATTTTTTCAGCTTCTTTAGCCTTTACAAAGAAAGGACGAACAAGGTCTGGCTGCGTGCCAAGTTGCCTATCGAAGGCCAATAACAGTTCTTGATTTTTTTGATGGACGTTTTCGCTCGTTTTGTCCATTGACGTTTCCATAAGAAAAAACGCTTTGAGAATTTCGGCTGACACATTGAGGGCCAGCATGGCAGTAAGGATCAAATACATCACGTTGATCATCTTCTGCCGTGGGGAGATTTTAGCTACACTCATAGGAAAATTAGGGTTAGTGAAAGTAGCTGTATTACATAGGGAGGGGTTTTGGGTTATTGGTTCTGGGTTAGAGAGGTTGTCCCTGATAACGTAATAATATAACGCGAGGCTACTAATCCTTATTGCATACCATAACAAAAAACACACTAACCCGTAACCCAGAAATCTAAACCCCTTAAATACAAAAACCCTGACTCTCTAGGAAAGTCAGGGTTTCTATACTGTGTTATACAGTTCTTAGTATTCCCATAAATCATGTTCGGTGATGAACAGCTCATTTTGAATTTCTTCTGCTTTGAGAAGTAATCCTAGGCCATTGTCTTCGAACTCTTGGAAATCCTTTAAACGGTAGTCATATTCATTTGATTCTTTGATGATGTAGCTCGTAAACATTCTCTTTTCAAACCAATGGTCATAAGAGATACGAGAAGCATCATTTTTTCTATTGAAGATTTCCCAGTTAATCATCACACTTCTTAATTCAGGATAGTAAATCCAAAAAAGTGGTTGTTCTGGCAGTTCTATACCCCCAGCGATTGGTTTGTATGCTGGAGCAATGGCGATGATTCTCGCAAAAAACAAAGAATGCTTTTTATCAAAGATCCAATCTTCCATCACATAGAATTTATCAATATTCAATGGGTCAAAAGGCGTAGAAATTACTGTGTCAATCAAATCATAAGGATCATCCGGATTATCCGGATTGATAATTTGCTGATTTTCACGGTATACACCTAAATCCGACACCTCTTCAGGTGTATAGATTGACATCAAAGAATCAGAGCGATAAGGAGTAAGAATACCATCGTTCACAGATTTGTAAACCATATTTCCGAAATGACTCTTAGGCCATTTCATAATAAGGTTTTGCTTTTGGCGTGTATCTATCGTTCTCCAAATACGCTTTGAATACGATACATCTGCTTCACGCAAATACGGGTATGGAATTTCCGTACGTTGCTTAACCGCAGCCTTTTCGTAGGTCCAATCCTCATATATTGTGGCATCATAATCTGGTTGAGCATAAGCCGCACCAGCCAAAACCACCAAAGCGAACAAACTTGCTATTCTTAATCCTTTCATAATTATCTAACTGTAATTACCAATGGAGACAGGTTACGTTTACCATCTGGTCCAGAAGCCTGGATATTATCGATAATGATCCTATCACCACTACGCGCTCTGCTGACGATACTCTTCGCTTGTGGAGGCAAAGCTGTTCCTTGTCCTTGAACAATTACGGCATCACCTCTTCTTGGAGAGTATACAAACAGATAGCTATTGATTCTATATTTAACACCTTCGTAAGCAAATCCTTCACCTAAGGTACCATAAACACCCGGTTGCGCTTTAACAGCTCCAGATGAATGAGTTCCACTTTCCAAAGTTCCAAGGCGTGCCTCAGGCTTAGGGATAGAACGAACACGGAATGGTGCTTGGTAAGTTTTAGATTTACCATCTTCAGTTACGGTTACTACAATTTTCACATCGCCTCTTTTGGAAACTTTAGCGATGTATTTACCACCACCTCTGTTTGCCAAGCTACCTGCGCCGCTCAACGATGCTTTCACATCATTTGGGTTTTTACCAGGAATCGCGATTGTAATTGGGTTATCAAGACCGATATACAATACGTTCATTTTATCAGCAGAGATTGAAGCCTCTCCTTTGAACACAGAATAACCTGTATTGAAATCGTATTTTTTAGCGCCGTCTTTACCGTTTACTTCAATGAAGCCTTCAATTTTGAAATCACCAGCAGAATTTGGAACGGTTTCGTATTTCACTACACCATTTTCCATTTGGTATTCAGTTCCATTGATAACAACCTTGTTTTGTTGTTTTGAATCGTAAGCTGTTAAGATTACATCAGCCGTAAATTTTTCACCAAGTGAAACAGCTGATTTGTCTGGAATAAACTTAGCGACCAACATATCAAATGAAATCTCATCTGCTGTAATACCTGTTAACAAAGCAGTTAAAATTTCAGCCTCTGTATTTTTGGCGTCATTTTGAATTTTTGTTAATAGTGTTACAACAGCTGCTTGTGGCGAATGCTCAAACAATTCAGATTCCCAAGTAATTGGACCTTCTGGATCTTCAGCACGTAAATCAGTTTGTTCATCAATACGTTTAGCCTCAGTATCCAAAGCCTTGAATGGTTTCAATAATGCAAGTAAACTAGTTCTTGCTTCATTCACCTTCGCCTTCAATTCCGGTCCTTTTTGAGGTCCTTTTGGAGAAATCATTAACAAAGCATGAGTTTCGATATCATCTCTGGAAACCAACTGTCCATCTTCTGCACGAATCTCTTCTTGATTTGTAATTTTCCCATCTTTTGTAACAACCTGTTGCTTTAAATCTTCAACATATTGCACAAAATCTTTGGTGATTTTATCAGCTTCCTTAGCTTTATCGTAAAACGGTTTGGTTTTTTCAGGTTGATTGCCATATTGTTTGGCAAACACGCGTAAAATATCATCATTTTTTGAGTCAATATTAGCACCTGCTTTCACCATACTCTGTTCTACCAAGTAGAATGCTTTTAGAATTTCTGCAGACACGTTCAACGCGAGCATCGCCGTAAGTACGAGATACATCATGTTGATCATCTTCTGCCGTGGTGAGACTTTTCCTCCTCCTGCCATAATTTAATCCTTTCTTTGTTTTTATAGGTTAAAAATGAGCAATCTTAGGCTTTGTTGCCACCCATTGCAGAAAGCATGTTTCCGTACACGGAATTCAAGCTTGCGATATTCGCAGACAATTTTTTCATTTCACCGCTGATTGACTCCACTTGCGCTTGGTAATCTTTGGTTCCTGTTGAAATTTCCGCCAATGAATTCATGGCGTCCATTGCTTTATTATAAGATGCAGAAACACCTTCTAATGATTTAGACGCTTTTTGTACGTTGTCGGTATATTCGCTTGTAGCAACTGCCGCATTCGAAATGTCAGACATTCCTTTTACGTTGTCGCTTAAGCTTCTTAGACCCGTACCAAGGCTGCTAATCAACTCAGGACCAACTTTCGCTTCATCAAGCATTTGATCCAATTGTTGAGATACAGATCCTTTTGCATCTTTTGATTTCTTTTCGTTTGGCTCCATTCCAGCCAATTCTGGATAAACCAAAGTCCAGTCTACCTCCTGGTGAATTGGTTCGAAGGCAGAGATACAGAAAATTACAGCTTCCGTTCCCATACCGAGGATGAGCATTTCATTCGCGCCCGGCCAGTGCATAATTTTAAACAACGCACCTACGATTACAACAGCCGCTCCAAGGCCGTAAGCCATAGACATGATTTTCTTGCCCGTTTTACTTTCAAAAAAGTTTGCCATGTTAAGTTAAATTAAATTTTGGGTTAGTAAATGTGTGAGATATAAATGTAAAATGATTACACGTTAAGACAAGGTTCGCAGCCTAAGGCTCACGATCCTTGTTAGAGCGTCCCATGTAAGACATCACGCAACGGAAGCCTACATACGACTTGGCAGTATCCTGATACTCGTAAGTACGGGTGCCATTCTGGATATAATACGCTACATCTTTCCATGAACCGCCACGAATTACTTTGCGACGTTTGGTATAGGGAAGGTCCGGATTTGGACGGCTGAGGTATTTATCTTCTGCTGGATAGATATTGGCATCAAACTGAAAGTCTGAATTCAAATCATCTGTGAATACGTGGGAGGCATCGTCATAAGCGGAGATTGTCCACTCGGCAACATTACCTGCCATATTGTATAAACCATAATCGTTCGGGAAATAAGAGTATGCACGAACTGGATATACACCACCATCTGCTTGGTAATCTCCACGACCTGGTTTAAAGTTGGCCAAGAAACACCCTTTAGAATTTCGGGTATAAGGTCCTCCCCATGGATACATACTTCCATCACGTCCGCCACGAGCTGCATATTCCCATTCGTATTCCGTTGGAAGGCGGAATGGATTTACAATTGGCTCATCGATTGACTCATAGTATTCGTTGAGATGCCCTGTTCTCCAAGCACAGAATGCTTTGGCCTGGTCCCAATTTACGCCAACTACTGGGTAGTTATCGTATTTCGGATGCCAGAAGTACATCTGGGTCATTGGTTCATTGAACGAATAAGCGTAATCACGAACGAAAGTCAATGTATCCGGATAAATGCGAACATTTTCTCTGCGTACAAATTGAGCACGGTCTGCATCACGATCAGCAAAGGCTGCTTTTCTAATGTCAATCCACTCATAGTAGTACACAAGTTTCCGAGTATCGATAGCGCGTTTTTTGTAGTAACGCTCACTTTCTTTCAACATGATCGGCGCCAAGGCGTCTTCAATGTTTTCTTTCTCGTCTTCATCCCACCATGGAATTTCTTCCTCATAGTTGATGTGCATGTCGCCATACTCATCTTCCATTATGAATGGTTCAGCCATTAAATAGCGGGCCATGGAATCGATCACGTGATTCACAAACTGACGGTATTCGTTGTTCGTGATTTCGGTGTCGTCCATGTAAAACGCGGTTACGGTAATTTGTTTGTTAGGCGAAATATGAGTCTGGAATATGTCATTATCAGCCTGTCCGGCATGAAAAGTACCTGTCGGCACATAGACTGTTCCCAGCGGCTGAGGATGAAACCAAGGTCTCCGTCCTCGTACCCCCACAAGTTCCCCCCGATCACTATTCAGCCCACATCCGAATAATGTCATTACGGCAACCATTAACAGTACACTTTTTATGTTTTTCATATCAAGCAATATGAATTGAATTTACAAGTTTATCTTTTTCACCTAAGAATGCAAAGCATTTCTAGGCTTTCTTATTTATAACGCAATAAATTTACGCATTAGTATATGTTCTCAGAACAATATAGCATCTAGTAGAGTGTATAACCTTCCAAGTAACGAACATTATACCTAGGCTTCGGACCTGTTGGTGGTGGCGGTTTAATATCAAAACACCAGCTCACGAAAATCTCATGCGTTCCCGCCCTACTGTATTCGTTTATTCCACTTAAGGCTGTTACGTCATATGAATAACCGAAATACAGACTCGGCATTACATAATATCCTAACATGAGACTAATCGCATCGCCACTACGAAGATTGGCTCCAGCCACCAATTTCTCATTGAATAAGGCACGACAACCTAAATCAACTTGAACAGGAGTTCCAATCGCTTTTATTAAAACGGATGGCATTAATGCCATATTACCCAAATCATGTCGGGTTCCAGCGAGAATATACAAATATTGATTTGTTTTCCAATTTACTCCATTCGCAATATTCACAGAGGGAGCGGTTAAGTGAGTCATAGAGGCGCCTACATAAAACCCGTCAAACAAACGTTGATGGGTATAATAAACACCTGCACCCATATCAAAGGTTCCGCCGCTCACTTCACCCGTTGGAATATGCGGATCACCTGGCATGAGTGGATTATACTTTTTCCCATCCACTCCTACTTGAACTAGACCGAAGTCGGCTCCAACGGCCAAGGATTGGTCGGTTGATCCATCAGGCATCTTGCGACCCATACGAATCTTCCAAGAAAGCGAACCACGTAAATACAAGTTTGAATTGAATCCGATTTTATCCTGAATTGCCTGAAAACCTACGCCCAATTGATTGTTCAATAGCGGTGCGGTAATACTGAAGCTATTCGTTTTCGGATTAACCTTCTCGAAAACAGCGTTATCCAACTCCCCATCGAAAAAGCTTTTGCTTTGATCTGCCTGCTTCGACCATTGCTGGTGCGTAAGCGCATTGATACAAATAGCATCCTTTTCACCAGCTGTTGCCGGATTATACGCCAGCTTGTTCAGCATGTAATGCGTATAGTACGGATCAAGCTGTGCAGATGAGTGTACAGAAAATAATACAGAGCCCAGAACGATTAGTTTCGTAAAGTTTTTTCGCATGCAGCGTCAGTTTTAGAGGTTAGTCATTGGCAAATATTGGGTATTGTTAACAATATTACAACACAAGTTGTAGAAAAGTTAACGAATATCTTTTTGCAATATTGCGAATATACGTACCTATTTGTTTACTTGGACTATATAATTTTCCAAAGCCATAGTCATAGATGGTGCATCCGAGGTAGGGGCTGGGATATTCAATGCCAAGTTGGCTTCTTCAATAGCAGCAGCTGTTGTAGCGCCCCAGGCAGCAATTCTAGTATCCTTTTGAACGAATTCAGGAAAGTTTTCAAAAAGCGATTTAATATCCGCCGGACTGTAGAAAACGATGATATCATAAAACACTTCAGTCAGGTCAGATAAATCTGCGGATACCGTCCGATATAAAACAGCTTCGCGGTGCTTAATCTTGTTTTTGACCAAAAAGTCAGGAATACTTGGCTTACGAATATCACTACATGGGAATAGGTAGTTCTCCCCAGAATGATTTTTGATGATAGATAGTAATTCGGCCTCAGAACCACTTCCAAAGAAAATCTTGCGTTTTCTCATCACAATATACTTCTGAAGGTAATATGCCATTCCTTCATTGATACAGAAGTATTTCATTTCCGGTGGCATCTCAATCTTCAGCTCCTCACAAGCACGGAAAAAGTGATCCACGGCATTGCGAGAATTGAATATAACAGCAGTATGGTCAAGGAAATTAACCCGCTCGGTTTTTCTAAAGTCTTTCCCAGAAATTGGGTCCACCTGGATAAATGGTCTAAAATCCACTTTCAGGTTCAACTTCTCTGCCAGGTCGTAAAATGGGCTTTTGGTTCCCTCAGGTTGTGGTTGGGATACCAGTATTGTTTTTACTTTCAAGGCTCTCTTCTCTTTAGTTCAGGTTTGATTTCAACAATATAAAGACCCATATCCATGGGGCAATTTCAAAGGCGCAAAGATATAAAATTAAATAGAACCAATGGTATGAAAAGCTAGAGAGGGCATGAGTGAGCGTTCGAAGTATTTTTACCGAAGCTGTTACAATCAATAACATCAGCAGTACTAGGCCCAGTGACTCCGTATCGATAGACCAATTATTGAGCAGCATAAACAAGAATGCCCCAATGGCCAAGGCAGCAGCGAAAAAGTTCAGAAATACGCTGGCATAAATGCTTGTTGACGTGAAATACCTGGCTTCAAAAACTCGCCCCATGATGCTTGACAAAACAAAACGAAGAACGATATAGGAAAACAAAAGTAAGGTAAGCAGAAGGTAGTCACCAAAGGGATAATCGGTCATTGATCCGCCGCTAATGTCCAAAATCCATTGCAGTGGAAGTGCATACATCATCGCAGTAAAGAGGCTCATCAATATGGAAAATCCACTAATTTCCGAAGCCTGATCTTCCAATACTTCACTCAATAATTTAGGTTTTAAAAATGACCTAAAATAGGTCAAGATAACACCCGGACTAATAACGCGCGCCAGGCCAACACAGGTCATCAATACCAGCAAAACGAGATACCTCCAATTATTCGACGAATAGCGTCTCGGGATCGGATTGCCCAAAGTTTGTTGGTTCGATATCCATAATGGCTCACAAAATTGTTGCTGGCTAAATCCCAGGTTAAGAAAGGTATCATTTCCCAAGGAGTCGCGGTAAAAGGAATGATTCTTCCATTGGGGAAGGAAATTTCGCGTCTCAATCCTAGAGGCTGTATCCGACATCATGAGCGAATCTTGCCCTTTTGATTGGCTAAAAAAGGTGAAGAGAAGAAATACACAACAGAACCGGCTCACATCGCTAAATTTGCTTCAAAGATATTGGCTTGTCAGGAATTTACTTTCATATCCCATTTTGCACGAAGGCATGTCATTACTGCGACTTCCACTTCTCCACTTCCCTTGCCCAAAAAAGTCCACTGATAGCAGCAATGGAAGAAGAATTAGCCCTTCGCTTAAAAAGTCAAAATATTTCATCTATAAGCAGCATTTATTTTGGAGGAGGAACACCCAGCCTGCTGAATTCGGATGAAATCGCTCGGTTTATCGATCATCTTTCTCAACACTATGCTTTCGATAACCTAGAAATCACGCTTGAAGCAAACCCTGACGACCTGAGTCTCGACAAGCTCAGAGAATTAAAGTTAGCCGGCATCAACCGACTAAGCATTGGAATCCAATCTTTCTTTGAAGAGGATCTTCGTTGGATGAACCGTAGTCATAATGCCCATCAAGCCGAAGAATGCCTAGAAAATGCAAGCGCTTTGGGTTTTAAAAACTTGAATGCCGACCTCATCTTTGGTTTCCCTTTATTGAGCGACGAAAAATGGCAGGCTAATATGGAGAAGATGCTCCAGTTTCCTGTTAACCATCTCTCCACCTATAGCATGACGGTTGAAACAGGCACTGCTCTCCATCATGCAATACTCCATAAAAAGGAGCGGCCAATGGAAGAAGGTCAGGCCGAGAAACAATACCGCATGATTATGAATTTTCTAGAAAGCAAGGGATGGGACCACTACGAAATCTCCAATTTCTGCCTTCCAGGAAATCCGTCACAGCACAATAGCGCTTATTGGAGTGGAGAGCCTTATTTGGGTATCGGTCCGTCGGCACATGGGTATGATGGGAAAAATCGTTATTGGAATATTGCCAATAATGCCAAGTATCTCCAAGGAATGGAAGCAGGCAAATTACCCGAAGAGATTGAAATACTTTCGGCCATCGACCAGCATAATGAGATGCTTCTTACTCGACTCAGAACAGAGAAAGGACTTGATATAGCCCAATTCGAACAACGATTTGGAAGGCCAGCTTTGGAAGCCATTCTTCAACAAATTCAAACGGATGAAATGCATTCTTATTTTGAGCTGAGCACCGACGCGCTTCGACTCAATAAGGAAGGTTTCCTACTCGCGGATTATCTCATTTCCGAACTTTTTGAAACGGCACCATAGCCGCACTAGACTTGAGAGAGTGAGATTTGAGATGGTGAGACAATTGTACTTAAATTGGCTTAGGATTTAGGCTCGGCTTAAGAGTTCGTCGCGGTGTGTTTCCCGCAGATTTACGCAGAAAAAGCGCAGAATACTTCCTAGACAGCATGTGCCCTTTCTCATCACATCATCTCCTCATCGTAGAATGCCCTAACCTGTGACCCAGGACTTAAAATCGGCTCTGCTAGAAACTTGCAATCAACCACCAATTGGAACAGAGCCTCGGCGGACCGACCAGCTATGGTCCATGGTCCATCGACTATGGACCAAAAAAAACCGAAGCACAAACCCCGGTTTTCACTAAAAAATTTTCAAAGGTTTTTTTATTCTGCTTCCGCTTCAACAGCTTCCACTTCCGGAACCATGCGTTTTAGCAAGTTCTCAATACCTGATTTCAGTGTAATGGTAGAAGAAGGACACCCACTGCAGGCTCCTTTCAGGACAACCTTTACTACGCCTTCCTCAAAACTTTTGAAGGATATTGCTCCTCCATCCATTTCTACTGCTGGTTTCACATGCATATCGAGCAAGTCTTTGATTTTCTGAACAACTTCTGATTCCTCTTCGTTTGTCAACTTCTCCTCACGTGGATTCAAAATTTCTTTTCCTGCTTCGAGATAGTCTTTCATGAAAGCACGAAGCTCCTGCATGATATCAGACCAATCAGAGGTTGAAAGTTTGGTTACCGTTACAAAGTTATTCATGATAAATACCGCATTCACGTAAGGCTTTTCGAAAAGTGCCGTGGCAAGTGGTGAGCGTAAGGCTGATTCACGCGTTTGAAAATCAGCACTATCATTTGGAAGGATCATCCGATTGGCCACAAATTTCATGGTTTCTGGGTTCGGAGTCGCTTCGGCGTATATGTTTACTAGTTCTTGATTTGTCGTTTCCATATTATTTAGAATCGTTCTACAAAGGTAACAAAATTCCTGCCGCATTTACCTCCGCATTTCTTGGCTTCCTATTTATTTCCCTAGTTTTGCAGGGCGAAAAAGGCGTGTTGATTATGGCGAAGATTTCCATCAATATTAATTCTGGAAGTATACAAAAGGAAGACCCTATAGTGGGTATCGATTTGGGAACCACCAATTCATTGGTTGCCATCATTGATAAAGACAGCAAGGAGGCCAAGGCACTGAAGGGAAAAGGACAGTCGGTTATTGTACCCTCCCTGCTGCATTTTGGAAGCAACGACGAAATTATTGTGGGCCAATCAGCACGACAATTTTTGATGGATGCCCCAGAAAGGACTGTATACTCTGTAAAACGTCTCATGGGTAAGGCCTATGGAGATATAAAAGAGCATGCCACTTATTTCAGCTATAAAATCATTGATCAAGATGCTGATGAGCTGGTAAAGATTCGTATTGGCAACAAATTCTATTCGCCTATTGAACTTTCTTCCTTCATCCTTAAAGAACTAAAATACCGTGCCGAACAAGAATTAGGCACGGAAGTAAAAAGAGCCGTGATTACTGTTCCAGCCTATTTCAACGACTCCCAACGTCAGGCAACCCGCGATGCTGGAAAATTGGCAGGACTCGAAGTTTTGCGCATTGTAAATGAACCAACTGCCGCAAGCTTGGCTTATGGAATTGGTCTCGACAAAGCAGCCCTGAAGCATGTGGCCGTTTACGACCTCGGAGGTGGTACTTTCGATGTTTCCATTCTGCGCATCACTCAAGGAATTTTTGAAGTGTTATCTACCCATGGAGATACTTACCTCGGCGGCGACGATTTCGACCGTGCCATCTATCAATTCTGGCAAAATAAATTTGGTATCGATCAGCTTGAAGGGGCCGACATTCAATCTCTTCGTCTCAGTGCAGAGGAGGCAAAAAAAGCATTAAGCGATTCTGATAGCTTCACCAAAACCCTTCATTTGGGTGCAAAAGAATTTACCCTTACACTTGATAGAGCAGAACTAAAATCATGCATTACGCCGGTTTTAGACCGAACAAAAGAAGCTTGTCTTTTGGCGCTAAAAGATTCGGGAATAAGTCTAGCTGAATTGGATGAAGTAGTACTCGTGGGTGGCTCTACCCGCACACCAGCTGTCAAAGAAGCCGTCCAAGATTATTTTCCAAAAGTTCATATCAACGACCAACTAAACCCGGATGAAGTGGTTGCCCTTGGTGCAGCCGTTGAAGCCGATATTCTGGCCGGGAATAGAAAAGACTTGCTACTGCTGGATGTTACTCCCCTCTCCTTGGGCATTGAAACGCTAGGTGGCTTGATGGATGTAATCATACCGCGCAACAGTAAAGTTCCTGCCAAAGTTGGAAAGAGTTATTCCACTTCAGTGGATGGTCAAGTCAATTTGAAAGTGAGCGTATTCCAAGGAGAGCGTGAGTTAGTAGACGAGAATAGAAAACTTGCAGAGTTTATTCTCAAAGGAATTCCAGCCATGCCTGCAGGATTTCCAAAGATTCTCGTCAACTTCATGCTGAATGCCGATGGGATTTTGAAGGTAGAAGCTATAGAAGAGCGTTCGGGCGTGAAACAAGACATTGAAGTGAAACCCCAATATGGATTGAGCGACCAGGAAGTCGAAGAAATGCTTTTGGCATCCATCACTCATGCCGAATCGGATGTAAAAACCCGCATGATTCTAGAGGCAAAAAACGAAGCCAATCAGCTGATATACCTCAGTGAACGTTTTCTCGAAAAGAACGGAGACTTGCTCAAAGATGATGAGCTCCAACACAGTGCACTCCTCGTGAACGATTTAAGAAATTCGTTGGAAAGCAACGATAAAGACATAATATTGGGTCATATAGATGAGTTAAATGAGTATACCCGTCCTTTCGCTGAGCGATTGATGGATATTAGCATTTCTAAAGCACTCAAAGGAAAAAGCCTTGAAACGTAATAGCGCATTTATTCTTTTATTCTTTTTGTTCATTGGGAGCTTAAGTGCCCAGCAGTATCGAAAAGATGAAAACGATGAAAAACCCGGAAGCATTCCTCAAAAAGTAGGTGTGCGGATAGGAATGGGTCGCTATTGGCTAAATGCGCCAGAAATGACAGGAGGAGACGGGCAATTTGGGGTACAAGGAGCAATCTATTATCGATTCGGCTTACACAAGCGCCTTGATCTGAATTTAGAACTTGGTGCCTGCTATCGAGGCAGTAAGTTCAGCGGAATTGATACCGGAAACTACTATTCGCGCCTCGGTTTGTTCTATATGGAATTGCCCATCTTAGCAATTATTTCTATCGACGAACAGAAGAAACATAATATCTTAGTGGGACCAGATTTCTCATACTTGGTCAAGCCAAGTTTGTTTATTCGTCGGGATTATTACCCTGCTTTTACCACCTTACCTATAAAAAAATGGGAAATAGCAGCCACCTTGGGCTATATGTATAGCGGCAAATATGTGGGGATATATATTGGCTATAAGCATGGCCTGAATAATTTAGCCGACGGCTTTGATACCTTTGATATCAATAGAGATTTTGGAAACGAAGCTCCTAATAAATATTCTGATATTCGTCCGAGTTTGAAGGACGTTAAAACACTCATGAACCGTAGTATTGAATTCAGTCTATATTTCTAATATGCGTTTCCCTTTCCTGTGTCTTTCAATCTTCGTTTCTCTTTATGGATGGACACAAGGATATATTGCAAATTCCACCTTCGCTTCAATTAATACCTGCTGTGAATACCGTGTAAGTTGCGCTCCTATGGGTTGGTGGACAAGCTCTGCATCTACCTTCAATTTTAAGCCCATTCGCTACGACAAAAATCGGAAACCCATTCCTATGCCTGCACTTGTGATGATGTTAGGAGAAGAAGGCATAAATCAACGTTCCTATATCCAAAGCCCCTTGCTTTGTCCCTTGCGCAAAGGGGAGACTTATGTGCTCGAAATTGACTATGGATTTGACGGATTGCATTTCGAAGAATTGGGTATATACTTTTCAGACACTTTCATCCATATCCCCAAAAAAGAAATATTTAAGATTGATACACTGAGTGGCGCATTTCGGATGCATAAGATCGACAGCCTTCTACCCTTCCAGCCTCAATTCAATGCCTTGCTTGATACCCGACTATTTGGTTCGAAACGAAGGACTTTAAAATTAGAATACACAGCAACGGGCACAGAGCGATTTATTCTACTCGGTAATTTCAAAACCGATGAAGACACTCGTTATGACAAAGTTTTGTTTTCAAGACCCAGTAAACGCCCCCAGTTATTTGCATTCTATAAAATCGACCTACGCGATGAAAATGGCATTGGATGCGACTGTGAGAAGCAAATTGAAAAACTGAATACCCTCAATCGGCGGCATACCTTCCTTGGCGCTTGTTCGGATAGCATTGAGGTGGATATGAATCACCTATTTGATGAATTTGGAATATGGGCCATGATGGAAATGGACACGGTATATTCAAATTCAGGTAATGAAAACAGAACCAAACAACGTCAGCATGATACCTTTCATGTGACTCAGATTGAAATTGGGCGTGCGTACCGCATCAATCAAATCTATTTTGCCTTCGATAGCGCGGTTCTTGAACCTAGCTCTTACCCTGCATTGGACAGCCTATTTAAGGTACTTCAGCACTACCCGAATTACAGAATTGAAATTATTGGGCATACGGATAGTCTGGGATCCATCGAGTATAATCAGAAATTATCCCAAGATCGGGCGGATGCGGTACGTGCTTACCTAATTGATAAAGGGATATCTCCGAAAAAAATGAAGGCCATGGGAAAGGGAAGCTCCCTTCCATTGCGACCCAATAACTCCGAAGAAGGCCGACAGCAAAATCGACGAGTAGAGTTTATTCTTCAGGAGGACGAAGCCGGTAAACGCTAATGCCATTGTTATAATACACTTGTTCCTTCAGATAGGGTGCAAGTAAGCTCTGCTCAATATGCGTATCACTGGTCATTAAATACTCGCAATTTCCGCGCATTGCATCGTCCATATTGGTGCCATCATCGTGTTGCACAAATAGTTCTTCAACGCTGCCATAGGCCCAGCCTTTTTTGTGCAAGAAATAGAAATTGATACAGCGCGAGTCATCCGGACCGGTAAGTACAAGACTACTATCTGGAATACAATTTCTCAGCGCTTCCCGTGAATCTTCATCCCAAAAGGCTGGATGAATCATTTTATCCTCTCCGGCGAATCGTGAAGGAATCATACGAAAACCGGTAATGGTGATTTGCAGGAGCAAAAAGACGACTAAGAGGGACCATTTCCCTCGACTGAGCGAAGTAATTCCCTTTGCTGCCAATGGAATCAAAATGGTTAAATAAGGCAGCATATAGTATTGATGAAGTTCTAAAACTCGCAATTCAAGCAGATGATATACCAAAAACCCGAGTGAGAAAACGAGTATGGGCAAGAAAAGCGGATGTTTGAAGCGATCTGGATTACGCAGAAAGAGAAAAAAACAAAGGAGAAACCCAGCAAAAGCAACGAAGCCCAAAATCACCTCGGGAATATCCGAGATGAGGTTCTTTTGTACGACATTCAGGGCCATCTCCAAAGAATCCGCTGGCTTTAATTCCAGGCCAAAATCGGCTAATCCACTTTTTTCGATAAGACCAGCAGAATAACGATACCAAGCCAATGCAGGAAGCACCGCCAATCCACCAAATAGTGCCAATTGCAGCATTACTGGAAGATTCAATTTATTCCTGTCACGAATCAGCATACCCAAAGGAATGAATCCAATCCCGAGATATTGAAGTTTCACCGCCCCTCCAAGCATAAAAAATACGCCCGAAATCCATATGGAATTTTGCTTGCCATCATTCCAAAAACGTTCAAAATGAATTAATCCCCATAGGCAAAAAGCCAGGGCCATGGTATCTGGCAAGGCAATCCATCCATCATAAAACAATTCAGGAGAAAAGAGATAAAAAACAAAAGCTGCCAATGCCGCCATTTCAATTTTCCACCAACGTTTCGCCAGCGTAAACATGGCAAATGCCCCCATAACCGTTAGCAACCATGATAACGAGCGATGCAGCCAAAATTGATTTCCAAAAATATGGTAAGAAGAGGCAAGCACCCATTCATATAAAGGAAAGGGCGCTCCCGTGATCCCATCACCATCATAGCGCTGATTAACACGAGGCAGAAAGATATTCATGCTCTCCTCATAGAAATTGTCGGCCACGTTGAGTGTACTCGTTTGCCGCCAAACATGCTGACTATAGGGAGGTAAATTGAGGAAAGGCAGGTGCATGGCAAGCGATAGCATCAGTGCGATACCCACTCCCCACAGAACCTGCCTACTCATATCGTTTTTCATGACTATCCGCTACTAACAAAGCGATTGTAAGTTCCAATTCTTAAATTCCATACTGATAGCTATCGGTTCCAAAATAGTCCAAATATTACGTTATGTCTTGAAATTTGGAATTTTTAACATGGAATTTTGCGAGCCCACGACGGCCGAAGTGCACCAATATTCCTTATCCGAGCACGGCGCTTCCTGCTTCTGCCTCCGGAGCGATTTTTTTTACAAGTCCTTGAAGCACCTTTCCTGGACCAACTTCTACAAATTCTGTTGCTCCATCTTTCACCATGGCTTGAACCGATTGTGTCCAACGCACAGGGGCAGTCAACTGTGTAACTAAGTTCTTTTGAATTTCGGCTGGATCGGAAACTGCCGAGGCGGTTACGTTTTGGTAAACCGGACAGCTAGGATTGCTGAAATGTGTTGCCTTAATCGCCGCTTCTAATTCCTGACGAGCGGGTTCCATTAAAGGAGAATGGAAAGCACCACCAACAGGAAGCACCAAAGCACGACGCGCTCCGGCTTCTTTCATTTTTTCACAGGCAGCATTCACTGCTTCTATTGAGCCAGAGATAACCAATTGTCCGGGACAGTTATAGTTTGCGGCTACCACCACACCATCAATAGATGCACAAATTTCTTCAACGACATGATCTTCCAAAGCAAGAATAGCTGCCATTGTGGAAGGTTGTGCTTCACAGGCCTTCTGCATGGCAAGAGCGCGCTGAGAAACTAGGCGCAAACCGTCTTGGAAGGAAAGGGTATTATTGGCTACCAGCGCAGAAAATTCGCCCAATGAGTGACCCGCTACCATGTCGGCTTTAAACGTATCGCCCATTACCTTGGCCATCACCACCGAGTGGAGGAAAATTGCAGGCTGGGTTACTTTGGTTTGTTTGAGTGATTCATCTGTTCCTTCGAACATTTCTTTGCTCAAAGAAAACCCGAGAATATCATCGGCTTCTTGAAATAGTTGACGGGCTAAATCATGCTGATCGTGCAGCTCCTTGCCCATCCCAATGAATTGGGAACCCTGTCCGGGAAATATGTATGCCTTCATGCTTTTCAATTTTTACGGTTGGTACTTTGGGAGCCATGCCTTTCTCTTTCTCCATCTTTCTTTGGATGATGAGGATTGCCATAAAAACCATGAACACCATGGAAATGATAAAAAGTCGCCAGAAGCGTTTGGGGTTTGGTTCGTAAGGGCTAGCCATAATACTCCACGTAGTTACTGTCTGTTTCGTACAATTTTATGCAATGCAGTTCACAATCCGACAATTCAGGCTCAATCTGTTCCCAAATTGCTACCGCTAAATTTTCAATTGAGGCCATTTGCCCTGTCATAAAATCGACGTCTTCATTGATGTTTCGGTGATCCAGCTTTTCAATTACTTTGTCGCGAATGATTTTCTTCAAGACCTTTAAGTCGATGATAAATCCAGTATCCGGATTGGGATTTCCTTTTACGGTAACAAAGAGATTGAAATTGTGTCCATGCCAATTTTTGTTGGCACACTTACCGAATACAGCGTCATTTTTTTCCTCTGTCCACTTGGGATTATAGAGTTTATGCGCTGCGTTAAAATGTTCTTTACGGGTAATGTAAAGCAAGCGAGGTTTCTCAGCCATTCCTGTAGGTTTTCCGTTGTTGCGCGGCAAAGATACACTCCTAATTGTGAATTGCGATTTGCGATTTGTGATTTGTGATTTATGCCCTTCGGCAAACACAGGATGACGAATTTGTGAATTTTAGAAAAGTTAAGAGCGAGGATAAGTTTTGATTTGTGATTTGCAGCTAGTCTAAACATCTCCTTGTCTAACTATCTATCTATGTAAAAAATAGGTAAATTGCATTGCTAGTTGTCTATGAAAAAATATCAGGCTCTTGTGTATTCTCTTGTGCTACTGAGCTCCATTGGCTGCAAGACTTACAATTATGCACCCTTGCCTGATGAGAATCCGATGTTTACGGAAAAAGGGCAATTGGCAGCGCAGGCCTCTGCAAATATTCGCTTTTACCAGGGGCAAGTCGCCTATTCTCCACTTCAAGGAATTGGACTGACCTATGGCTTTTCAGGTGTCTGGAAAGGTTCGGGAACTGGGCATAGTCATGGACTGGGTCTTCAGCTATATGGGCCTTTCAAACCGCAAGGAAAATTGCACTTTTCGGTAGGTTATGGTTATTCAATTGGAAACTTAACGAATAGCTTAATTCAAAATGGAAGAGGTGAATTTTACTACGGAAGAAATGAACAAACCTTTCATTCCAAATACGATGCACATGCGGCTTCCTTTGGACTTTATTGGACACTAAGAAATGAAAATACCCAACTAGGATTTTATGGAGATATCCGTACCGCACGATATTCCGAGCTTTATTATACACGAAGGGAATTGGACAATGACCCTTTGGGTTATGATATAGATTTAATCAATGAGGGAGAAATAATTAATAAAACAATAAGCAGCCTCTCTTTTAGCATCAAGGCAACCGGTGAAAATGGGTTGTTCTATACGAAACAGAGTATAGGTTTCCGCACTTGCGATACCTACCTCTATCTTAATAATACAGACCCCAATGCTTACCGCCCAACATATCGTGCACCCTTCTTTGTGCCTTATGTGATTTTGAATATTCATATCGGGATGAATATTGACCGGCTTTACCGATCAAAACCTTAGATTTATGAAAAATTCGATCGCAATCATACTCATTACCATGGGCCTCGCTTCTTGTAAGGGTTTCCATCATATTTCTACCGTTCCTGTGGTTCCTGAATTCGATGGGCCAGGACAAATTGATGGAGCAGTGTCGCTGAATAAAGGATTTTTACAGTACTAGGGGAGTATTAGCGTGACAAAAAATTTAGGCATTTATCATAACGGACTTAGGAGTGGTCCATCCAGTATTAACGGTATTGGAATACTTGGTTTTGCACGCTTTGGAATTCAAAAGCAATTCGCGATTTTCGGACGAATGGGCTACGAAAAGGGGTATCTATATTCTTCCCACGATGAAAATCCAATCAACTATACCCCAAGCTATACCTCCAAGTTCAATTACGCCTCAACATTTGAGCGGTATAATGGCATGATTGGCTTTCAGGCCCATCACCCCGAGCAACCCCGCTTACATTTTGGCGTTTTTCTTGGAATTCAAGAAATCCAATATTATCGTCTTTACACGGATCGCACCTATCGCGAATCTGGAAACTCAGGTTTTTGGGTTATGACCAATACCCAAATGGAAAGAGTGAAAGTAATTAGTCCTAGCTTTAGTCTTACCTATAATTTTCCTGGTGGATTTATGTATTACCGACAGATAGTTACGCTAGATATGCCTAATAAAACATTCATTGATGGTCAATATGTTACTGCTAAAGTAAACCCCTTCACTCAAGTGCCATATACAGAATATTCACCGGGTAAATTTGAAATTAAATCACCCACAGCCTATATCGCAGCTGCCATTGGAGTTCACCTAGATGCCCTTTCTTTTTTCAAAAAAAAGTAATCTATAAGGTTGAGTAAGTTACCCAACACCCTTTCACCGTGTGAGAGAAAACGCCCATTCATCCGATAAATTGAGCGGTTCATCCCAAACATAAACCGATTCCAAGCTTTTTTAGCCCATGATGTAACTAATCTTCGTCGCTTTACGTCACCTTTGTATCATCAAATTTTTGAACATGAAAAGAATAGTACTAACATTGGGTATCGTCGGTTGGTTTACCGGCGTAATTGCTCAAGGCGACTTAGAACTTCGCCGCTCAGATATGAGCTACCCTGGCGCAACCTTTAATTACCAAGTTGACACCTCCGTTAACCTGCCGAATGACTTCAGTCAAGCAGGGAAAGATCTACGTTGGGATTTTAGTCAACTTGACAACAATGAATCTTTTGTAACCAAATATTTGGCGCCTAATTCGAATAATGGCGGAGACCAAATTTCCGGATGCAACTTGGTTATTCAGCCCAATGACCAGAATGAAGAATATAGCTATGTAGATGCAAACTCTATGGATGTAAAGCTTCTTGGGAATACGGATGATACGGTTTCTGCCGGTCCTGAATTCAAACCACGTTATCTCGTATTTCCGTTAAAATATGGCGATGCTTGGTCGGATTCAAACCGCACGAAAGACACCTACCCAGGCAGTGATTTTGGTGCCCCATTTGATTCATTGCGAGTAGATGTTTATGTTCAACTTAATTATAGTTGCGATGGACAAGGTATGCTGATTTTACCTATCGATAGTGTTCAAGCACTTCGAATCAAGCAAGAGTTATTTTATGAATATAACGTTTCCGGCTACCAACAAGGCCTAGGCTGGTTCCCTATTCAAAATGGAAGTGATGGCTCCATTAGCTATACCTTTTATAATGCTGAAGGAGGCCATTATGCAGCGGCTATCGAAATGAACCCTGACCAAAATAATGTGGGGGAAATATCCTATCGTTCAAGTAATATTCTAAGTGTGCGGAGACCAGCAGAAATGGTGCATACTTTGCTCTATCCAAACCCGACAAAAAACGCATTTCAAATTGAAGCAAGTCAAGAAGGAACCTTGCAATTATTCGATATCCAAGGCAAAGAAGTAAAATCAAACATGACCCTAGTAACAGGAACAAATCGTTTTGATATTGCTGAGCTTCCAACAGGATCGTATACTGTTTTGATTCGCTATGCAGATGGAAGTCAAAGCACCAATCGCATTGTGAAATATTAATACTTTTAAAAATCACACTTTATTGATTTATCGGAATTTGGTTCCGATGGCTATCGGAATTTAAAAAAGGGACGTTCGCGTCCCTTTTTTCATTTTGGCAGCTTCCAAGTGAATGATGTAGTTTTGCCCTAGATATTGAATTATGATAGTTGTAACTGGCGCCGCAGGATTTATTGGGAGTTGTTTGGTTAAACGCCTCAACGAAGACCGTTTTTTTGACTTGGTATTGGTAGATGATTTTTCGAATGAAGCCAAGCATAGCAACTTGGAAGGCAAAACCTTTCAAGAAAAAGTGCACCGCCATGACTTTTTCAATTGGTTAGACAAAAACGAAAATCAGGTTCAATTTATCTTCCATATTGGTGCTCGAACAGATACCACCGAATTTAACGTCGATATCTTCGATGAGCTCAATTTAAATTATACCAAAACCATGTGGCAAAAATGCGTAGCGTATGGACTTCCATTGGTTTATGCCTCCTCTGCCGCAACCTATGGATTGGGTGAGCATGGGTATAAAGATGACGAATCCATTGTTGATTCCCTGCACCCTCTTAACCCATATGGCGACTCAAAAAACGACTTCGACAAATGGGCCATCAAACAAGAGAAAAAACCCTATTTCTGGGCTGGGTTAAAGTTCTTTAACGTATACGGCCCCAATGAATACCATAAAGGACGCATGGCTTCAGTGATATTCCACGGTTTCAATCAAATTCAAGATACCAATAAGATGAAGCTCTTCCGTTCACATAATCCGGATTACCCAGATGGTGGACAAAAACGCGATTTTGTTTATGTGAAAGATGTGGTCAATGTATGCCATTGGTTGATGTATCACCGCAAAAACTCTGGACTTTATAATTTAGGCTCTGGTGAAGCACGTACTTTCCTCGACCTTGCCAATGCGACCTTCAAAGCCCTTGACAAAAAGCCAGTAATTGAATTTATTGATACCCCAATTGACATCCGTGATAAGTACCAATACTTCACCGAGGCCGATATGAGCAAGTTGAAAGGCATTGGTTATCCGTTGTCTTTCTCTTCTTTGGAAGATGGTGTTGCAGATTATGTACAGCATTACTTGGTAGATGGGAAACGGCTTTAGCGACTCATCGACCAGTCGACTAGTCGATATGTCGACCTAATACCTTTCCTCCGCCCCTAACGAAAACAAGGCGAAATCGTATTTCACCGGATCTTTTGGGTCCATTTCTTTTAGAAATTCAGTCAGTTCAATAGCGGTGAGCCAATCGGATTGTTTGCGTTTGATCATGGCCAATCCGCTTGCAACACGATGAACATGCGTATCCAAAGGGCAGATGAGTTCGGCTTGCGGAATATGCTTCCAGAGTCCAAAGTCGACGCCTTTTTCATTGGAGCGAACCATCCATCTCAAATACATATTTAGGCGCTTACAGGCACTTTTCTTCGAGGGACTAGCCACATGCTTCTGGGTTCTTTGTGGGGCATTAGGAAGGGAAAAGAAACGATGATGGAAACGAGTAATACTGTCATCCATCGAAACGAATTGGCCCGTTTTATTCAGAAACGCACCTTCTAAAGAGTCATGATTTTGGTAATAATTCTGGAGGAATTCGAGGAAGTATAAGAGGTCTATATCATTGAATGTGCGGTGTACAAAACCTAAGAAACGCGCACGGTCTTCTTCTTGGTGATTGCGAATAAAGTCATAAGGCGCATTATCCATCCATTCAGCCAAACGCCGGCAGTTGCGGATAATGGTAATGCGTTGCCCCCATGCGAGCGTTGCGGCGAAAAAACCCATGATTTCAATGTCTTGTTGCTTTTGGAAGCCGTGTGGAATAGAAACCGGATCATTAGGGATGAAATCTAGGCGTTCGTATTGATCTACCCTCCTATCTAAAAACTCCTGAAGCTTCCTTTTATCCATCTATAGATTTCTAAATGGTGAAATTTCTTGGTTGTATTTGATTGCTTTTCGCGCATATCGAATTCCCAAGAATAAGGAGATAAATGCCCCGATAGAAATGCCAGGTATATTGCGAATAAATAAAAAGAAGTCGTATGCACCGTGGGTGAAGGCAGAAGCTATTAATGCCAAAGCCAAGTAGCCTATTTGATTTTTATCAAATTTGCTATGTCCAACAAAAAAGCCCATTAGAATAGCAAATGTTGCATGCGCTGGCACAGCTGTAAACATGCGCAATAAGGCAACCCATCGTGCATCATCGGGGGCTGCATTCCCGTAAACGTATAAGATATTTTCAGCCGTGGCAAAACCCATCGACACCGCCACACAATAGACAATTCCATCAAAAGGTTCATTAAAGGCTTTTCGTTTATAGAAAAAAAGAAGTACCACCAAAAGCTTGGCAAGCTCTTCGGTACCACCCACCGAAACAAAGGCGTAAAAAGCAGTGGGTAGCAACTGAGTATCAGAAATTCCAAAACCTAAATTCTGCCACAAGGCATTGGCCATCAGAACAAAAATAGTTGATATCGCTCCACCAATAAAGGCCAATAATAAAAGATAAAGCGGTTCCTTTTCATGTTTGTCTTTGAGGTAAATCCAGCCTAGGATAAACAATCCCGGTCCGAGTGTCATGGCCAATAATCCGTACATGCTTAGCCTATTGCTTGTTCAAGGTCTGCAATCAGGTCATCAATATCTTCGATGCCCACGCTTAGCCGGATAAGTGAATCGCTTAATCCTGCTTTTTCTCGCTCTGCCTTGGGTACAGAATGGTGGGTCATGGATGCTGGGTGACCTAGCAAAGACTCCACCCCACCCAATGATTCGGCACAGGCAAATATTCTGGTTGAACCGGCAAGTTTCCAAGCGGCTTCTACCGAATCTTCTTTTAACTCAAAGGAGATCATTCCTCCAAAACCACGCATCTGCTTTTTCGCCACCTCATGATTTTTGTGGTCCTCAAATCCTGGCCAAAAAACACGAGCAACTTTCGGGTGAATTTTTAGGTAATGGGCTATCTTTTCTCCATTCTCACAATGCCGTTGCATGCGAACGTGGAGAGTTTTGATCCCGCGTAATGCTAGGAAACAATCTTGCGGCCCAGGTGTGGCTCCAGAAGTATTTTGGATGAAGGCGAGTTTATCTTTCAGACTATCATCATTGCAAATCAACGCACCCATCACTACATCCGAGTGACCAGCAATGTATTTTGTAATAGAATGCATCACGATGTCAGCCCCATGATCCATCGGATTCTGGAGATAGGGCGAAGCAAATGTATTGTCGACCCCCAAGAGCAATCCATGCCTTTTGGCGATGGAAGCTAATGCGGCGATATCCATAATTTTTAGCAGCGGGTTGGTTGGGGTTTCTGTCCAGATCATTTTCGTTTTGGAGGTGATGGCCTCTTCCACCAATTCCGGCTGGCTCATATCTACAAAGAGGAATTTGATGCCCAGCGGCGCATAGATTTTCGTAAAAATGCGGAAGGCTCCACCATAAAGATCCGTGGTTGTGACAATTTCATCACCTGGAACGAAGAGTTTACACACCGCATCTATCGCACCCATGCCCGTTGAAAAACAGAGTCCATGTTTGGCATTTTCCAAGGCCGCCAACTGATCTTGCAATTGCGTGCGCGTAGGATTATGACTACGGCTGTATTCATATCCTTTATGCACACCAGGCGATTCCTGAACATAGGTGGAGGTTTGATAGATGGGAGTCATGATGGCACCGGTTGTTGGATCTGGGTGCACACCCGCGTGTAATACTTTGGTTCCAAATTTCATGTAGCGAAGATAAGTACCAATTCAGAATTATGTCCTTCTAGCTATTGAGATGTGATTTGCCTTTTACCCGATGCTGAATGAATCAAAGTGAAATTTAAGGTGGGTCGAGTTTATAGAAAATAGGACTATAAAAATAATTGATCAATTAAACAGGTGGTAGCGGTTTTGAGCATTTTTTGTTACCTCTCTTCTACACAAGGCCCACTATCGAAGTGGCTTTTCTATCCATGCGACCCACATATTTTGTGGCCATCGACTAAAAAGTATAGCCAAGGTGAAGCGTCGCAAAATAGGTGATTGGAGCAACATCATACACGGCGCTCTCTAGAATATTCTTACCCGCTATTTTTGAAGTGTAAGCTAAGCCTGCCCATGGTTTAATATAAAAGGTGTTTTCAAAGGGTTTCATAGTATACCCAAAATATCCCATTGCAAGCAGATTCGTGAATTTTTCACTTCCATCAAAGTCACTGTTTTGAATTTTAAATTCTTGAATTCCAATTTGGGTTCCGAGAAACCATTTTCGATTCACTTGTGTAAAATGATATTCACCAAACAGACCATAGGCCTGATTTATTCGAATATTCCATCCACTATTTTTATTCCGTTTATTGAAGTCTACAAGGGCATCAGGCATATCCATGGCATAGGTTCCAATACCAACTAAAAGATGGTCACAACTCTTTGGTTGTATTCGTAAGTGGATGCCATAGCCTTTAAATACAAAGGTAGATGGGTCTATCTCAACACTTATCTTCGTCCTTTCTCGAGAAGGCGTTTCTTGTGCCAATAACTGGGAACTGAAGGCAAGAGTGAACATTGCCATTAGAATTACTGTGTTAAACTTTTTCATTGATTTTTGATTTATACTTATATACGTTATATTCTTTATATTTAGTTATGTGCAAAAAAATATCAATTGTCCATTTCGAGTAAAACTTCTTCTATCGTCCTTTGATTCAAGGTAGTCCTCATGTTTCTTTCAGCATTATCTAATAAGCTTGAAATTGATTTTTGCGCATTATTGGGTCTTTTTCCTTCGGCCATAATATTGAATGTCGTCTGAAACAAAGGCCTACCTGATTCCATCGCATTGAGTATGTCCAAGACAGTGATTTGTGAAGGTTTCTTGATCAATCGAATACCGCCTTGTTTACCTTCTTTTGTTTCAATAATTCCTGCAATAGAAAGATTTTGCAAGATCTTCACCAATGTGGGTTTAGGAATATTCAGCACTTCTGATATCAATTTAGTTGAAAGAAACTCATATTGCCCTTGTCGAATCTTATCCGATATGAAAATAACGACCAGAATTGCTTTTGAAAACGACAGTGAGTAACTCATACTATATATTCATGATATTCCGTATACAAACTTAAGTCTATTTTTTGAACTTGCAAATAACTTTATGAAAATTTAGCGATTGGCATTCCGTCACTCAACTCTGGTTCTGGCAAAATTTTCGCCAAGAGCCTTTCGTTCAATCTGACTATTGTTTGACTATTCTCTGCTGCGAGATCCTGCCATTTTCCATCGTAACGACCATGTAAATACCTGATGGATAGCTAGACAGGTCACATTGAACTTCATTTGATAGCTCTAGAACTCTTTTACCGAGCACATTATATACGAGCAATTTTTCGCTAGGTCTGTTCAAGTGAATAATGCCTTTGGTCGGATTAGGGAAAATGACATTCGACTCAACACCTATTCCATTGATTGGCGTTGGAGATTCATTGATAAGATAGGCAAGGCCATTATTTCCTCCCGACCAAACCATATCCAAAGCACCAATTCCATCCATATCAGCAACTTGAACAGGACCCATCAAACGATTGTCATTTTGGTAAACTGGAATTTCAGTACTAAAAGCGTGATTAGAATCATTCTTGAAAATTGAAATGTGCTTGGTATATGAAACATACAAATCTTCATATCCATCCATGTTATAGTCAACAGAGCTCAAGGAAACTAGATTCGGAACATTGGACAATGTAGCCTCGTAGTTCATCCTTCCATTTCCATCATTGCTGAACCATTTAACATCTCCCGCACTGTTTCGTCCCACAATGTCTAAATCACCGTCATTATCTACATCAAAAGGATGCACCAGGAAATATATTTCAGCCATGATTGAATAATATCTGGGGCTAAAAACCCCCATGCCATTGTTTAAATAAATTACCAATCCTGCCGATTCCCCGCAAATCAAATCCATATCGCCATCCTTGTCTATATCCGCCGTGGCCAGGTCCAAACATTCCAAAATTTTTGAGGAAGTGCTGGTGCTTAGGATAAGCTCCTTTGTAAAATTTCCACTTCCGTCGTTTCGATACAAGTCAATGGAATGTTGACCAATCACAACAATATCATCCCACTTGTTACCATCGAAATCAGCCACTACTACATCATTCAGCTGCGTGGGATTGGCACTATCCAAAAGAAACGCCGGACCAAAATTGCCCGTAATATTTAAATGAATGCGCACATCATTATTCGTCCCGCTAATCGAAACAATATCCTGCCAGTTGTCCTTATTAAAATCGCCAATAGCCAGGCCTCTACAAAAGGCAAGAGGCACAATGGACTTAAAGGAAGAAAAACTATTATTCGAGAGGTTTTGATAATAACCCAATCTCCCAGCATTTCCTGTCGAAGAGGTGATGATATCTTTTTTTCCATCATTATCTACATCGGCTGATGCTATTTGGGTGATACCAGCCGTTTCCAAGGAAGTGTCGATAAAGTGTACGGAGCCTATTTGCCCTTGGACAAAAAAGGGGATACTCATAAGAAGCAAAATGAGAGAAGGTGTTTTCATAGCACTATTTCAAAAGGATGATTTATGGAAAGTTCATTCAAGCTACTGTTTTCTTTGCCACCAAAGCTTTAGTCTTGAGCAATCACCAAACACGCTGTTTGAATGCACGTTTTCAATTGATTGATTTCTGCTTCTCTTTTCCAAAACCTTAAACATCTACATTGAAAAAAAAAGCGACTCACTGAGTTAAGCTCTTTTGGTGGCTGAGAAAAAAAAGTATTGATACAACTCACCCTTTCAATTCAGCAAACTACACCCATAGTTCCAGCAAAAAACAAACGAATATCGTGGTCATGCAAAAAAGATAAATTGATTTTTAGCTTCAGTTGATGCCCTCTACCACACTCTGTTCAGCCATTCATCTCAATCGCAATAACCAGTAACCAAGAACCCAGAACCAATTAGTTGAACAATACGTTGCCGACTTTTCCAAGCTTTAACTTGTCGCTCCCTTGCATAAGCTAGCGACTTGCTTTCAAAATTTTCTGAATAAACAATTTGCCAATCCTTGGC
>Ga0100380_10001085_pt1 | contig 29584 bp, 22 predicted proteins | sample CryGeymeta201504_FD_80417 | JGI IMG/M metagenome (GOLD analysis project Ga0100380, IMG submission 80417) | Groundwater microbial communities from Crystal Geyser aquifers in Utah, USA - Crystal Geyser metaG 2015-04 | ecosystem: Environmental > Aquatic > Deep subsurface > Groundwater | place... | reverse complement strand
TAATTCATCACGTTGCTCACGTTGCTCTTATTGATCACTTCAAAATCGATCTTGTAAGAAGTATTGCCGCTCAAATTTCCAGAAGCATCTTTTGCAATTACACTTAAAGTATATTTTCCATCAGCCAATGATTCTGGAACCCAAGTCAATCTCGCTTTGTTTTGTGTATTAACTGCAGGCTCAAAAACCATGTTTTCCACTCCATTTTTTATGAATGGAATACGCTTTTGTTGTGTGTTTTCAGACATTAGAAAAACTTCGAAACTGCTCGTATCATTAAGCAAAAGAAGCGTGTTCTCATCTTTCAATTGCATGGCGATAATTGGGCTTGGAGAAACTATATCACCGTTAAGAATATGAATTCCATCGAATGTTACATCAAGCAGTGGGTTTTGATTATCGGTAGAAACACTAAAGGTTCTGAATGCCGTATTATTAAAATGAAATTGCTCTTTGTGCCATAAAGAATCTTCTGGATTTACCTCCATCCAAACCATATAATTTCCTGCCAAAGTTCTAGTGTCAAAAGCCACGGTATCAAAAATCATTTCGCCCGCAGTAAGCGTGTCATAGTTCAACCATTTTTCTGCAACTACCTCACGCTGGTTGTTAATTAACCAATAGCGAACACGGAAAGCACCGAATCCATAGTCGCTCACATTTTCGAAAGCGATACCGAAGCGGACATCTGCACCCACATTTACTTCAGTACTCGGAAACAAAACACCCTTAATCGGATTAATGGCCAATTCAGGAGCTGGATCATAGAGTACGTGCCAATTGTTGAGTTGTGCGGCTGTAAGGCTAACGGAATCTTTTGTAAAATAATCCAGTTTTAGAGTAGAAATATCATCTGCGTCAGTGCTGGAAATATCCGTTTCGTAATTGCTTGTGAAATCGAAAATCGATTCTTCTGTTACACCATTTAACACTGCTAGTTCTGCTCTATCTGCACTATTGGCTTCTAGGGCTTTATGCTTAAAGTAAGCTTTATCCCAAGCCATTGCTGGACCAACTTCGGTTCCTTTGATTTTTCCATACTGAATATTCGAGCGTACCTCTGTATCAAGCTGAATATTGTCTGTCGAATTTTTCCCGACCACTTCAATCGCTGTATTCGGATAGCCTTTTTTCGCCAAGAAAATGTAAGGATTGTTGTTACCAACAAATCGGATCGAGTCAGCACCGAGTGACTCGAAAGCGCTGTAATGCTGATTTTTCCAATAAGTAGTATCCTGAAAAAGCCCCTTTATAGAAGTATACATCAAAATGTAATTTCCTATGGGTACTTCATTTTGAATCATGTTGATGGCATTATTAAGACCATTGGTTGAATTCACCTGAAATGAAAACCAATATTCAACCCTGCGGCCTCTGCTATTGTTAGGGTTATAGTTGTTGGTATTTCCAAATTGGTGGTTTTGATTGATCAATAAACCGTCTCTAATGCCATAAGTTCCCCAAGGTTTTAGATCTATACTATCAAAAACTGCAATCAATATGGATGGCGAGCCGCCTGGAGCAACACCTGTTTCACCTAATGGAGTATTCTGTCCATCAAGTGTATAGCGATTATTTGACAAGTAAGCATCGTTGTTTACAATACTTGGATTTGCTAAGCAATACACAAAAAGTGTCCGTGCAACACTGTCAAAACTTACTAGTCGGTTTGCTCGATTGTAATTTAGGAAATCAAAATTATCGTCCTCGAATTGATAAAAATGATCTTGTCCCCAACCTGTTTTATCCTTGATTACTTGAAAAGAATGCTCTTTGTACTTACCTAAATCGCTGGTTGGTGAAACACGCCAAAAGAATACGGTGCTATCTGCAAACCCACTGCTTGCTAGGCTTGGATTCCATGAAATAACGGCACCTGATTGAATAATGGTGGTGTCTTTTTTCCAAGGACTGTTGTACAAATCTGTGGTGTCAACCTCAATCTTGTAACTTGCTTCTGGCAAAAATGGTAGGCCAGTATTGGCTTTAAGTGTTACGTCAAAATCAGGAACAACAGCAAAATCGTAAGGAAACACCGGGAAAATGTCGGTGCTAGAAATAGTAACTTCTTGTCTTATTACTTGGTTGTTTCCAAAGTTGTCAAACTCATTGATGAGTGCGTTAGGTAAATCTACTTCAATATCAAAACAATTTTGCCCTACCGCAACCGCGCTATTCACAGCAAAAGTGAATGTTAGTGTATCTCTAAAGTTGAGAATGTCAAGCGTTTTGTATTGAATTTCGTCTGGTGTGGCGTTCGCACAATTGAAGTATCTACTTGCAGTAACCGTGAACGTGTTGGTGACACTGCGACCAAGATTGGTGAGTACCACTTTTACACTAAATGAATCTAAATCTGTGGTGATAATTTCTGGCTCGAAACTCAATGCCGATCCGTAAATAGGATCTTTGATAGTAATTTCTGGCTTTTGGTGAGGAAACACCTTTAATGCAGGGTCACCGTGAAGCGTCATTTCAAGAGCGATGCCAGATTGTTGCTCACTATTGTTCATGAAATTGGCCGCTGCTTGCATTTGTTCGCCTACCGATTTACCGTAAAGGGTTGTGGCGAGCTGTTTATGAAATTGATTCGTGTAAATGTTCAGCTGATCTTGAAAACTCAAATCAGGCGTTGCCATAAAACCAATACTGCCCTCATTGGGTGTGAATACATATTCTTCAGAAATACTTGGGCTTGAATTGGGTCGGTGAATGTTTCCAGAATAGCAAGAATTTGCAATAACCAACGGATATCGACCTTCGTTTTCATTGCCCCAATCACTTGGATTGTCAACGCTTACATCAAAATTATTACCGCTTCCGTGACCAAAAAAGGTCATCATAGCAACACCTTCTTGTATTAAGTCTCGCACCGAATCCACATCTAGTTTTTGTATTACATCACCTGATGTTTTACTAAATAGAATGCGTTGCGCACCCATCAAACTATCGGTTACATAATCTGAATAACCGTCTAAATAGCCTCTGAATGTATTGTTCTCAGAAACATTATCACCACCTGCAAACTGCAAAATTCGCTTTTGCCAGAGCTTATTATCAATGGTGTAAGCCCCAGCTATAGGAGCTTGCGTGTTTTCTTGTGCTTTTATTTTTTGAAGGTAAATGGCTACATCAGCACCTGTTTTTGCTGCTAATCTTCCAGTTGGTATACCCACTACGTGCGCTTTTGTTTGGTCTAAACCAGAAGTCAAATAGTTGTCACTTGGCGGAAATCCCATAGTTGGTACCAATACATCATTTGCATTTGTTGAATTGCCTCTAAACTCAGCTTCAGCAATTGATTTCCCCACCAGAAACAAGAATTTCGGTTTTGATGGCCACTCATTTATAGCCATCTCTGCAAAGTTGCGAATGGCCAAGGGATGCCGTTTTATTCCATAAGCAAACTGATCGTAGAGGTCTTCAATGTTTACAATGGCCGTATTATAGGATTGATCGCGGTACGTTTTATAAGCTTGAACAGCGTTGTTCAAACTTGAATGTGTGATGAACAGATAAGCTGAATCGATTTGGAAATTCACATTATTGAATGCTCCATTTGTACCTACAGCTCTGATGCTCTGAGAGGTAAGCGACTTTTTTGCGCTAGAAGAAGCAATTACAAATGTTCGTTCGTTTCCAGCAATCACATTAAACTTTAAGTTGCCGTTTGTTGTATTGTGCTGTACCTCAATTCTCTTATGCAATTCAAGATCGTAAACATAATCTACAGCACTCGTGCTAAAGCTTGTTGCGTTAAAAAAAAGGTTGATTGGGCTTTGCGGCACTTTGATTTTGGCGAAATTTTCCCCAGAAAACACGGGCGTTTTAGGATAAGTGATCTTAAAATAACTCACTCGCGAAAAATCTGAAAAGGACGAAACAAATGTGTCGGATGGTTCGCTTCGCAAATAAAAACTCACATTGTTACTAATTGAATTAGCAGAGATGGAAACTGATTCTTGGTTAAAGTAGTAGCTTGGATTCACATAGTTTTCTAGCACGAACTCGGCACCTGTTGCGTTTTTTTGGGTAAGCTTCACGTGATGAGCATTGCCCACAAGCGATCCGATGTTTCCAGAGTTTAAAGCAAAATCTAGCTTCACTTCTGGCGCTCCGTTTCCTGTGTAGAGATTGCTTATTCCTGAAGCAATCGTAATGGCTGATGGAGTGCTTGAACCATTAAAGCCAAATCGATTGCTTGTCCAACCTTTTCCACCAACATACTGAGAGATGGGCACTTGTCCGCCAAGTACTGTTTTTCCTGCGCTATAGTCTTGATCGTAAACATTCAGTTTTTCTGCAATAAAATAGCTGAGTGGAGAAGAGGCTGGTGTACCATAAGCCTCGTTATTATATCGATGTGCGCTTTGGGTGCCATCGGTGTGCCAGGTTAAAAAATAGTAGATCGTGTCGTTGTATAAACTATAGTAAGGGTTAGTATGCTCACTTGCGCTAGGGTAGAGCGCTTCATCAAGCCAACCATCGTTTTTTTCTGCGTAAAATTCTATAAAGTCTCCGCTATCAAAACTGCCGTCAGCAGCACCTTCTGCATAAATGTACTTTTCTTCGCCTCGAGCAAATAGCTGGATGCTACGCGGGTCAATTTCGCTCAAGTTTTTACCCACAAGTTGCACCGCAAAATCAAGCGTGTTGTAGTCTATTTTGTATATGCCGTCTTGTGCAATTGGGAATTTCAAATAGCGCTTGTTGCTAGAATAATCTATCCAATCATTGCTATAATTCTGTGCAAGCAGACTAGAGCTGCTCAAGAGAAAAAGCGATAAAGTGAATAGAAGTTTATTCATGCATTAGGATTTTTTGTTGATCGCTACTCGTAGACTAAATACATTAGAGTATAACGCTACAGACTGATCTCCAATATCAGTAAGCGCATAGTCAATGCTTAAGATCTCTTTGATGGTAATCCCTACACCAATGTTTGGCTGAAAAGTGTATTCGTAATAGTCGCCAATCTGCGCTTTAATTCGCTGAAAATTACCCACACCACCGCGCAAATAGAGGATGTTTTTGTAAGAAAGTTCTACTCCCATGTTTGGATCAACGCTTATTGGATCGCCACTGATCAGCACGTTTCGTTTTCCATCTGAAGTAATATCTGCATTAACTTCAGCCAAAACACTGAACTTCTCTTTGATAATAAACTTTCGCCCAGCGCCAAGACTTAATCTTGGTAGGGTTACTTCAAGTCCATTTTTTGGGATAGCGTTTCCTGTGCTTTCAAATACTTCAATGGTTCTGTCGCTTAGTGTGTAAGTCCAAGCATTAAAAGTGGAAGTTAAATCTCTACCAACTGCGCCAAATTGCCATTTGCCCACTTTGTACTGAGCGCCCAAATCCACTCCAAAACCCCAGGCATGGGCCATGTCTCCCACTTGACGATAAATCAATTTTGCATTGCCACCAATGCTCAATCCCTTCTTGCCAATTTTGCGCCCGTAGCTTACCAAAAAGGCATAATCAGCTGCCGAAAAAGAGGTAATTCTATCGTAATTAACTTGACCGTTTTGATCAATCAACTCTGTAGTGTTTGGAATATCATCCACCCCAAATCTCAAAAAAGTAAAACCTAAGTTGCTTTTGTCGTCAATTTTAGCAGCTAATGCTCCATAGTCGTACTTAGCTATTCCAGCAAAATATTCAGCATGTTGAGCCGCCACTTCCAAATCATTTTCAATACTGGTAATTCCAGCCGGATTCCAATAAGCAGCCGTAACATCGTTAACCGAAGCTACTTGGGCTTTGCTCATGGCTAGGCCACGTGCGCCCACACCAATATTCAAAAACTCGTTGCTATATTTTGGTGCTTGTGCAAATGCATTGCTCAGCAAAAGGCAAAATAAAATGACTAGAAGCGAATTGATTTTCTTCATATAAATAGAGGAAACAAAGTTACGAATGAAATAAAGTCTAGGTTTGGCTATAAGTAACTCAATATTCCTTTTGAAATTGTGTTTTGAGATTGTCGGTAAGTTAGATATTTGGTGCAATGATGAAGTTAATACGTTTTATTCCTAACATGCTTACCCTTACCAATGCGGCTTTGGGTGTGTTAGGGATGATTTTTATTTCGAAAGAACAAGTGACTTGGGCTGTCTATTGTGTAGCAATTGCCTTAGTTTTTGATTTTTTAGACGGTTTTTTAGCACGCCTTTTAAATGCTCAAAGCGAATTGGGTAAGCAACTCGACAGCCTTGCAGACATGATTACGTTCGGTGCGCTTCCAGGGTTTATTGTTTTTCAAATGATTGCGGTTTCGCGTGGAATTTATTTCGAGGAAATTTACCTCTGGAGTTTTACAGATATTTTGGTCTGTTCTGCTGGATTGCTGATCACCGCTGGTGCCACGCTGCGTTTGGGTGTTTTTAATTTAGATACAAAATCGAGAGATTATTTTGTGGGTGTGCCTACTCCAGCCATCGCCATTTTTGTCATTAGCATTCCGATCATTTTAGAAATTCATTATAAGCTTAACTTTTACAACCCGATCAGTGATACTATGATTGCCACTTTGGGCGAAATTAGACACTGGACTGCGCTAGACCGCGCCTTGGTTTCGATGTTGTTTAGCACAAAATTTTACATCATTCTCTCTTTCATTCTATTCTTTCTGATGAATATGAAAGTGCCCATGCTTGCGCTAAAATTCAAAGGACTTAGTTGGGAGAAAAACAAATGGAAATACGGAGTGCTGATTTGGGTGCTGATTTCATACCTCATTTTCTTAATTCCCTATCTTAACTTCGTTCCGTTTGACATCGGATTAATTGATTATTTAATTATTCCAATCATTATGCTTGGATATTTCATCCTCTCACTCTTTTATGCCATTTTTGCGGCCCGAAAGTAATAGACTGAAATATGAAATTTAGAGCTGAAATAGACATCATGCCACACGCTAATTTGTTAGATCCACAAGGCAAGGCAGTTTCATCATCAATGGGCAACCTAGGTTTGTCAGAAATCACCAACGTGCGCATTGGTAAGCATATTCAGCTTCACGTTGAGGCAGAAAATAAAGACGTGGCGAATGACAAGGTTGAAGAAGCGTGTAAAAAATTGCTTTGCAACCAGATAGTAGAATCTTTTAGCTTCACTTTAGTAGAAGCCTAAAAAATAGAGCAGGTAAGCCTGCTTCTAAAGGAAAATAAACCCAAGTTAGTTTTGATAAGGTCTAGCCTTAAAGAATGTGCTTGGGTTTTTGTTTTGGTGAAAACTGAGTTAATTACTAGAATGCTTGCTGCGTCTCAATTCGAAGTTTTGACCCAAATAAACACGTCTTACTTCTTCATCATTAGCCAAATCTTCTGCACTTCCAGCTTTCAAAATATTTCCTTCAAAAAGCAAATAAGCTCGATCGGTGATAGACAAGGTTTCTTGAACATTATGGTCGGTAATTAGAATTCCGATGTTCTTTTCTTTGAGCTTGGCTACAATGCTTTGAATGTCTTCTACCGCAATTGGATCTACGCCTGCAAAAGGCTCATCCAATAAAATAAAGTTCGGATTCGATGCTAATGCTCGAGCTATTTCGGTTCTTCTGCGTTCGCCACCGCTCAATAAATCGCCACGGTTTTTTCTTACTAGCGTCAAACCAAACTCATCTATAAGACTTTCTAATTTGTCTTGTTGCTGCGTGCGGCTTAGTCCTTTTTGCATCTCAAGCACGGCTTTGATGTTGTCTTCTACACTTAGTTTTCTAAACACCGAAGCTTCTTGTGGCAAATAACCCACTCCCAAGTGGGCTCGCTTGTACATGGCTTGCGATGTAATGTCTTGATCGTCCAAATAAATGCGCCCCGAGTTTGGTTTTATCAAACCAACAATCATGTAAAATGTGGTGGTTTTACCCGCTCCATTTGGGCCCAACAATCCTACAATTTCGCCTTGTTCTACATTTACAGAAACACCTTTTACAACGGTTCTGCTCTTGTATTTTTTAAAAAGATTGTCTGCTCTAAGCTGCATGTTTTTGCTTTAAAATTCGAGTTGGTAGGTAACGCGTATTCCAAACGGAACAACGTTTTCGTGGTCCAAATATGTCAATCTCCACAATGCATCCACTCTTAATAATTTAAAAATATTCTCAATTCCTGCGCCCACTTCCATGTATGGTTTGCTTAGCGTATTCAGTTTATCAGGAAAATCAAGTTCAGTTTGATGAATGTTGCTCAAACCACCAACTGCGCCCCTAAATGAAGCTACTTCTCTCCACTTTAGCTTTCTAAATAATGGTATTTTATTGAAAAACAATCCATTGAAATGGTGCACCACGAACATGGTAGCCCATTCGTCACCTACAAATTCATAGAAATTCATCAAGTTGAATGAATATTCATCATAGAAATAGGTTTGATTTCCGTTGTAAATGTTGAGCAAAGGAAATGGTAATGCACCCCAAATTTTACCAAACTCAATCGTTACATCACTTTGTCCAATTGGGTTCAATGGTATTCTATCTTGAATCTTAACGGCTACTCTTTGATACTCATATTGACCATTCAAAAACCCTTTTATACCAAAAGATGCATTGGCTTGGATTATTGGATATTTGGTGCCTAGGCTTACACGATCAAGTTCTCCATTGATGAATTTTTCATCAAATGCAAAACGCAACCCCACACTTAATTCAGTGGTTTTTATGCGATTGATATCATACAATTCGCCTTCGTTATTGAATCTCTGAAAGGCAATAGAACCTACCGACCAAATATCTCTTCGGTTGAAACCAATGTTGTTACTGAAGCCAGGGAAATATTCAATTTCATAATTGGCTTTGTATTCTTCATACGCATTCAACAAATTGTTTGAGCCTCTTCTGAAAACAGAAGACAGAATATTATCTGTTTTCCAAGCATTAGAACTTTGGCCCAATTGCTCTAAATCTCGCGTATGCGAAACTGACAATATTTGACGTGGACTTTTGGAAATGAAAAACCGACTCCCAGCTTTATATTTAAATAATTGATCCTTAAATCCATAGGCCAAGTAGCCGCTAACCTCGACTTTGGTGCTAAAATCGGCATTGGTTTTCCCGCCAAGGCGCAAGCGAGGACCTTCAATGGCATTGAAACTAAACGTGGTGAAGTATGGGCCAAAATCGAAATATTTCATTTCATAATATCCACTTACAAATAAGGTTATCAGATCTACATAAGTCCTAAATGCTGGCAGCTGCTGAATGGTATCAACCATTTCATACACTTGGTTTTCGGTTTCACTCAGTTTTTCGGGCCTTGCGTTTTCCCAGTATTCATCCGTTTTATCGTTGGCATCTTCGGCCACATCAATATTGTTGAATGAACTGTAGAGCGAATCGCCTTTGGGTTCATTGATTACAAAATCAGAATACAACGTGGTTTTTCTACCATAAAAACCAATAGCGTCTTCCGTAATATTAAATTCAACCAATACTTTTTCTTTGGTGAGCATCCACACTTCATCCTCGGCTTGGTCATATTCATGATACACCGTAAAACCGTTGACCCAATTAAGATTTGCCTCTTTACCAATGGTGGCTTCAATTTGCTTTACAGCATAGGTAGTGTCATTGATCCACATTTCGCCTTCAAAAACTAGTTCGCCTTCGCGCCTTGGCTTAAAAGCAATTTTGTAGCACTTGTATTTGTTGTTGAGCACTGCGCTGTCTAGCAAATAATATTTGTAAGAAAGCGCTCCGAAGTCTGAAACTGGGCTTACAAAGCTTTTGCCAAAGGCCAAAACATAGTTGTCATAAATATTTGTTTGCTGATACATGTCGCCCATAAATTGGCTTACACTCTCGTTTTTTATGCCCGCTACCTTGGTCGCGTTTATTACTTCTTTCGAAGATTTTGGATTCTTTCGATAATAGTATCGCGAAAAAGATTCTGTCAAGAAAATTGGAAGAAAAGGCTTCTCTTCACTGGTAGTATCCATGTTGTCAAAGACAAAAGCGAATGGTTTCATCACCTTTCGGTTTTTGAAATCATCGCCAATATTGTTCATGTCAAACTCAATCTTGTTATAGGTGGTGTATTCGTAAGCATCAAGTTTTTCGCGGTTGTTAGCTGCCTTGTTTCGCACCACTTTTTTCATCAATTCTACAGCTGGGTCTTTGGCTTTTTTGTCGGCAGTTACGGTAACTGTGTTCAGCGAAATGCCACTTGGCACAAGTGCAAAATCTACTACTTGCGACTTATCACTTTTTACGCGCATTGCCAGTCTTCCATAACCAATCATCGAGGCTAATAAAGAATCCGTAGCGTAATAGGTTTCAATGCGGTAGTAGCCATTGATATCGCTCGTAGTACCTGTTTTAGTGTCTTTGAAATAGATGTTTACAAACGGAAGCGGCTCGCCTGAAGTTTTGTCAAAAACTTTACCTGTAACCAGCGTTTTTTGCGCGTGCAAAGCCGTGCCCAAAAGGCAAATAATTAAAACCAAAATGGTAGAAAAACCTGTTTTAAACGCTTTGTTATACAATTTCTAAATCTATTCGCGGTAAGCAGTAAAGCTACAAGTTTACTTGGCTTCTTTTTTCACAACCATACCCGAAATACGAATACTTACTTCGTATAAAATCATGATAGGAATAGAGACGAAAACTTGGCTAAAAACGTCAGGTGGAGTGATTACTGCAGAAAGAATAAGTGCACCAACAAAGGCATGTTTTCTAAAAGCGCGAAGAATTTTTGGTGAAAGCAAACCAAGTTTTGTTAGAAAATAGACAAGAATTGGAAGTTCGAAAACTCCACCGCATGCCAAAACTATGGTTGTAACCAGCGTGTTATAAGTGCTTAGTGTGGGATTGTTCACCACCAACTCACTCACTTGATAATTCATTAAAAAATTAACCGAAAGCGGTGAAATCATGAAATAACCAAAGCTTACACCTGACAAAAAAAGCAAGGAGGCAAAAAACACGAAACCTCTCGCTCCATTTCGTTCTTCTTTTTTCAATCCGGGCTTAATAAAACGCCAAACTTCCCAAAGCAAATAAGGGAAAGCGATTACTAATCCGGCAATCAAAGAAATCATGATGTGAGCCGAAAACTGACCTGCCATGGTAAGGTTGGTCAGGTTTGGTAAATTTTGACCTATGCAAATGCTGCCTTCTGGAAAAAATGAAGGAAGCAGATCACTCATTTTGTTTGAGAGTTTGCACAACACGCGATAGGTTATGAAATCTGCTTTTTTTGGACCAAAAAGTATGGTATCGAAAACAATGTTTTTATAAACAAATGCAAACCCCGAAGCAACAATAATTGCGATTACAGATCTTACAATATGCCATCTCAACACCTCGAGATGATCTAAAAAAGACATCTCTTGTTCTTCACCAATTAACTGTTTGTCTGCCATAAGAGCGGGCAAAGATATGCTCATAAATCAGCTATAAGAATGAGATTTGCATTTAGTCAAGAAAATGCTTTTATTTTGTACCCGTGAAAACGCCAGCTACCAAAATATTTTTCATCCTAGTTTTATCTGTATTCGGCCTTTCGGGTTTGAAGTGCGATAGCTTTAATGTAGCTCAATCTGAACCAATTGTTGCGAACTCATCCAATACAGAGCAAATTGTATTGTCGAGTCAAGTGCGTGAGAACATTGCTCAAGAACGCGAAGAAAAAGAGAACTCTTCAGACTTCATTTTCCATTTTCCAAACATTTTTGACGTATTTCGCTCTCTGTTTTAAGCACAACGCCTTGTTGTTTGTTTAATGTGCAAAGAGGGATGATATGAAGCGTGAATTTGTGCCTTCAAAGGCAGTAATCTACTGGTTATACTTAGGGATAGTTTTAGTGCTTGGCATGGTTGTAATTGGCGGAATGACGCGCCTCACCCATTCGGGCTTATCTATGGTGCATTGGACTTTTACGGGTTCTTTACCGCCATTGAATGAAGTAGCTTGGCAAGCCGAATTTGAAAAATACCAGCAATCGCCAGAGTTTAAAGAACTTCATACACACTTTAAATTAGCCGAGTTTAAGTCCATTTATTGGTGGGAATATATTCACCGCATGTTTGGGCGAATGATTGGCTTAATATTCATCTTTCCGTTTATCTTTTTTCTACTTAAAAAGAAAATTCCAAAATCACTATTACCACATTTCTTTACCATTTTGGCTTTGGGTGCTTTTCAGGCATTCTTGGGTTGGTTTATGGTAAAAAGTGGTTTAGTTGATGTGCCGCGCGTAAGTCATTACCGGCTTGCTGCACACTTGAGCACAGCATTTATTGCGTGCAGTTACATTCTTTGGGTCGCTTTAAAATACCGTTATTTTGGCGAAGAAACTAGGTCCGTTTTGTCCGATCGAAAAAATGCCATTACCATCGGGGTATTGGTTTTCATTCAAATAGTTTGGGGAGCCTTTGTTGCTGGATTAAAAGCAGGTTGGGTGCACAATACTTGGCCATTGATGGATGGAAGCATTATTTCACCTGCGGTTACCGTGATGGAACCGTTTTTATCCAATTTTATTGAAGGGAAATCGGGTGTTCAGTTTATTCACCGAACACTCGGCTTGATAATAGTTGGGTTTGTAAGCTTTGTGCTTTACAAAGCACTGAAAACCGAACAACGCACCAAGAAGTCTATCGTAATAGTTGCTTCAGCCATCTTTATTCAGTTTACTCTTGGAGTTTTAACCTTGCTCTTAGAAGTGCCAATCAGCTTAGGAGTCATTCATCAAGTAATGGCATTGATTGTTCTGCTAACAGTGGTGAATTTTTATTACCGAGCTAGTTATAGTTTGGTTTAGTTTTTCATGATTGTTTTAGATACGCGGTTTCCTTCCGATATCCATTTTTCAGATGTAAGGATCAACAATCCGTTTGTTTTGTTAGTTGGAGCGATTTGGACAGATTGATTAGTGGATTGATACTCATATTGAATTTCCTTGCCAAAAGCATCGATAAGTTTCCAATCATCCATACGATAATAAATTTCAATTGGAATTTCAAACCCTTGAGGTGTACTTCTGATGGATGAACTTCGATCTGATGGAAGTTCTTTAGTTGAAACTGTATTATTGGTAATACCAATAAATAAGAGATGAACGGTATCGCCATTTTCGGTTATAAACTCACATAAATCTGAGTAATTGAAAATGTAATTAGAGTCTGATTTAATGTTGTAATATTTAGTGTTGCCACATAAAGGCCCCACATCAAACCAACGTGATGGATCTGCCCAGCTTGTTAATGTGAAATCGCTCAGTTTTTGCTCGCTATTATTAACGGTTTCAGAAAAAGAAACATTTATCGGCCAACTTGTGTTGTAAATGTTTATTTCATAATAATAGTACCAGATTAAAAATCCCTCTGATGGATCGAGGAATTGCTTTTTTGATTCATATGTTATTGGGGCGACCCCCATTTTTACATTGCCATTTTCAAATTCGTAGTTTCCGTTGCTGTCATGAACTGAGAATCGGTCTGAAAATCTTGCGTCAATAAAAGCTGTATCAACTGAAGCGCTAAGAATATTGACTTCGCCAAATGCAGTATCAATATATCGGGTAGCACCGTTTGCAATACCAAAATAAAGGGTGTCTGATTGGTTAACTGCGTTTTTTATTATTAGCCTTGCTTCGAAAGTTTTCTGACCAAAAGCACTAGTAATAATAACTAAAACTAATATTGACATTATATATATGCACCTCATTAGATTCTAGTTAAATAGGTTTGGAATTGGTGAATAAGTTAGTTTTTCGAACATATAAAATACTTTATTCGAAAGTGTTAAGTGAGTAAAATATTTTTTAGGTTGAAATTTAAACTCGCTTAAAATGGGTAACGTGGTCGCAAACCTAAAAAGTGGATAAAGAAAGTTAAGGTTCGCAGACCTTATTAATTCCAATGAAAGCTTTCTAACATGTGATTAATGTCTGTTTTCACATAATCAATCACTGGGCTGAGTGAGTCTTTGTTTGGATAAACATTAAAGTAAAGCGAACCACGCAAGAAGTGATTGGTGCTGTCAGTAAGGAAGAACTGAAGATCACTCGCGGTTTCGCCTTTAAAATCATAAACAATTCCGTAAACGCGCTCAGCGTCATTCTCAATCATCACTTCGTCAATCTTAGTAGCCTTTGCGATGTGCTTCATCGCTAGCTTGCGGCTTTGTTCTATATGACTATTCAAATCACCATCTACGCGATCAAACGTAAGGTGTATAGAAGCCTTCAATTTTGGATAGTAAATATTGTACCAGCACGTGCTGTCTTTGTACCTTGGGTCAAGTGTGATAAAACTCTGATTGTTGTATTCAAACCAATAAGGGCAATCCCAAGTATTTGAATCTGGACTTACATATTTTGGCGTTGGCAACTCAACACGAGCGTATGCTCTGGGTTTTGGAGTATAACTTTCGTTGCAGCTTAAAAGCGTAATTACAACTAGAATGGGCAATAGATATTTAAGCATGATCGAGGTTCGTGTTGAGCGTTACTTTAATGCGCTTAACTCTACGTTTATCAGCCGCTTCTATTGTGAAAAGGAAGTTTTCAAACTTTATTTTTTCGTTTTTCTGTGGGATTTTTCCTGACAGCTCTAGGATGAAACCGGCTATAGAATCGCTATCACCTTTTGCGTGCTCAAAGCGTTCGCCCGTGATATTTAGCACACGATACATATCTATAAGTGCCGTTTTCCCTTCAAAAACATAGTTGTTATCATCCAGTTTTGAATACACCAATTCGTCTTCGTCAAATTCATCACTTATCTCGCCAACTATTTCTTCAATAATGTCTTCGAGTGTAATGATTCCGCTACTTCCGCCATATTCATCTACTACCACTGCCATGTGGTTTTTCTTGCCTTGAAATTCGCGGAGCAAATCATCCAGCTTCTTGTTTTCAGTAACAAAATAGGCGGGCCTTAGCAATTTTTTGTAATCAAAATCATTGTCTTCTTCTAGGTAAGGAAGCAAATCTTTTACGTATAAAATTCCTACAACTTTGTCAAAACTTTCTTCGAAAATTGGAATTCGAGAAAAGCCGTTTTCCAAAATATGTGCTTTTAAATCGTTGTATTTTATTTCTGCATCAAAGGCCGAAACATCTATTCGAGGAGTCATTACTTGACGCACTTCTGTAGATCCAAATTTTACAATGCCGCGTAAAATGCGTTGCTCTTCTTCTTTCGAATTTAAATCGGTAGTCAGTTCTAATGCATGAGAAAGCTCGTCAGCAGTGATGTTGTTTCCATTGTCGCGCTCTTTGGCTTTTCTATCTATTTTTCGTGTAGTTTTTACCAAAATGGAAGAAAGCGGCCAAAATATTTTGCGCATTGCAAGCATCGGAGTCGACATTAAAACAGCCAGCTTTATAGACTGTTTGGTGGCATAAACCTTTGGCGAAATCTCACCAATGATTAGCAATACCAGTGTTACAACAACCACTTGTATAAAAAACGCCAAAACCTCGCGGCCCGAAAAATCAAACACTAATTCCATCAAGTAAGATGACAGAATAATGATTGCTACGTTGACCAAATTGTTTCCAATAAGTATGGTTGCTAATAATGCTTTTGGTCTGGAAAGAAGATCGATTACTTGCTTCGAAGCTTTTGAATTTTCGTCTTCAAGCGTTTCCCTGTCTTTGGGTGAAAGCGCAAAATAAGCCACTTCGCTACCGCTGATCAGCGCTGAAAAAACAAGCAATAAAAGAATGGCTAGAATCACGAAAATGATTCCAAAATCCCAAGGTTTTAATACGCTAAGGAGAACAAAACTCGAATAAGGATCGGGGTCCACAAATAGGGTATTAATTAAAACGGAAGATCATCATCGTCAGACGCGCTTGGCGCTGCTGCAGATGGCTGTTGTTGAGGTCTGCTCTGCTGAGGCTGTTGCTGCTGAGGTGCGTTGTAACCTCCGCCTTGCTCGTCATCATTTTTAGAACCGCCAATCAAGTTGATGTTGTCAGCTTCTATCTCGGTTGAATACCTAGTGATGCCGTCTTTGTCATCATAGCTGCGGGTTCTAAGCTTTCCTTCCACATAAACTTGTCTGCCTTTTGCCAAATATTTCTCAGCAATATCGGCAAGTCCTCGCCAAAGGTTTACAGTGTGCCACTCAGTGTTTGTTATCTTTTGACCTTCCTTGTTGGTGTATGTTTCAGAGGTAGCCAACCTAAGTCGCGCCACTTTAATGCCGCTAGTTGTTGTTCTTACTTCTGGATCAGCACCTAAATTGCCTAAAATAATTACCTTGTTAACTCCTGCCATTTTATTCCATTTTTCGGTTTAAGCAAACTTATAAACTAAAGTTTGTTTTTCACGCATTAAACGGTTCTGTTTCTAAGTACCGATCAATGAGTCTTGGAAGTGCAAACGTATGAAGTTCATTTATGCTAACCAGTTTGTAATTGCTAACAATTTGAATTTCTCCAGAAACATGGTAAAATCTACCCCAAAGATCTTGATGACTCAACACATGTTTTTTTACTTGAGCAACTTTATTGATCTGAATTTCAGACTTTAAATTTTCATTAATCATATCCGAGTCAAGCTCGAAATCGCTTTCGGTTTCAATCAAAGGAAATTGAAATAAACCTTGCCAAACATCCTTTTCGCCTCGTTGCTGAAGGAAGGTTTTTCCCTCATTTTCAAAAACAATAAAATGAAAGAATCTACTTCTACGCTTCAACTTTTTCTCTTTGAAAGGAATAGCATCAACCAGGTTGTTTTGCTTGGCGATACAATATGTTGAAAGCACACATTCAGCACAAGTTGGATTTTTTGGAGTGCAATACAAGGCACCAAATTCCATCATGGCTTGATTAAACATTCCTGGCTTATCCTGATCAAGCAATTCGTCAGCAAGCGCTTGAATTTGCTTTTGAACTTGAGTATTATTCACCGCTTCCTCAATCCCAAATAATCTAGATATCACTCTAATCACGTTTCCATCAACCACCGCTTTTGCTTCGTTGAATGCAATGGACGAAATTGCTGCGGCTGTATAGGGTCCAACACCTTTTAGCTGAATGATGCTATCATAGCTGGTTGGGAATTTCCCACCAAACTCATTTTTTATTTGTTTGGCAGCAGCATGCAAATTTCTTGCTCTGCTATAATAGCCTAATCCTTGCCAAAGTTTTAGTATTTCATCTTCACTTGCATCGGCCAATTCGGTGATGGTTTTGAACCGGTTTGTAAAAGCCAAATAATAGGGAGTGCCTTGTTCTACGCGGGTTTGCTGAAGAATAATTTCTGATAACCAAATACGATAAGCATCACCACTATCTCGCCAAGGCAAGGTTCTTTTGTTGAGTTCGTACCATTGGGTCAAAAGGACTTTTATTTTGTTAATCATGTGCTAGAAACAATAATCGGGCGAAAATAGTTCGCCCTTGTCTATCAACGTATTGAAAGAATTTTATCTTTGCACCCCGTTTTTTGAAATCGGTAACTACACTGAATATCAAAAACTTATAATTATTCTATAAAATGACGAAGGCAGAAATAGTAACAGAAATTGCGGAAAAGACTGGTGTTGATAAAGTAGAAGTATTAACCACCGTAGAGGCTTTTATGAACAGTGTAAAAAATTCATTAGCGAAAGGCGAGAACGTCTATTTGCGTGGATTTGGAAGTTTCATAGTGAAAGAGAGAGCAGAGAAGACAGGTAGAAACATTTCTAAGAATACTACCATTATTATTCCTGCACACAACATTCCTTCATTCAAACCTGCAAAGACATTTGTAGATAAGGTGAAGAAAAACGTTAAAGTGGGATAGTTCCCAAAAGCCTTAAACTACTCTGATGAAAAAGCCACAATGGATTGCATTAGCTCTTACGGGAGTAGTTGTTGTTCTTATTCTTATTGCTCCGAATCATACGGGTAAGTTTGAAGATGCAGAGATGCAAGCTCAAACCACTCCGCCAGATATCGAATTCAAAATAGACTCTGCTTTGCGTATCATTGCGAGCGAACAACCTATGCAAGGTATTTTATTGCTTAGGTCGGTAGCTGAAGAAGATCCGTTCAATTTCAGAGCCCAATATAATTTGGGTAAGTTTTCGGCACAAACCGGACAATGGGAAAAAGTAATCGAGCGCTTTGAGAAGGTTCAAGAAATTGATCCAGAATTTGCTGAAACTGACTTTTGGTTGGGATTGGCAAACTTCAATCTACAGAGACCAACAGAGGCGAAAAGCTTCCTAGAGAGCTTTGTTTCTAGAGAAAAAGAAAATGCTCAGCTTCTAAATGAAGCTGAAACAATGTTGAATCAATTAAAATAAGAAATTATGCCAAGTGGTAAGAAAAGAAAGAGACATAAAATGTCTACTCACAAGCGCAAAAAACGCTTGAGAAAAAACCGTCACAAAAAGAAGAAGTAATAACTCCTCTTCTTCACATTAATTAGGGCCGAATAGGCCCTACTAATTTTATATCTCAGTGGATGATAATAGCACAGAACTAATCATTCGCTCCGGGGATGGTGAAGTAGATATTGCTCTTTTAGAGAACAAAGGACTTGTTGAGTATCACAACGAAAAGCTAGATAAAGGCTTTAACGTAGGTGATTTATTTCTGGGCCGCGTTAAGCGATTAGTGCCCGGACTCAACGCTGCATTTGTTGATGTTGGCTATGAAAAAGATGCGTTTCTGCACTACCACGATTTAGGCCCACAGGCGGCCTCGTTGCAGAAATACATATCAGAAAGTATTACGGGTAAAAAAACAGCAGGAGATCTTAGAGATTTTGTGCTTGAACCCGATATTGACAAGAATGGGAAAATTGATGCGGTTTTAAAACCCAACAAATACCTACTTGTACAAATTGCAAAAGAGCCAATATCAACCAAAGGCCCAAGGCTTACCTGCGAAATAAGTATCGCGGGACGGTACCTTGTTTTGGTGCCTTTCAGCGAGAGAATCTCAGTATCTCAGAAAATTAAATCTCGAGAAGAGCGAGACCGTCTCAGGAGATTGATCTCCAGCATCAAGCCCAAAAATTTTGGTGTAATCGTACGAACGGTTGCCGAAAATAAAAAGGTTGCTGAACTAGATCAAGACTTGCGCGATTTGATGAGCAAGTGGCAAGAAGGTTTTGAAAATTTTACATCTTCAAAACCTCCTAAAAAAGTGTTGGGCGAGTTAGATCGTACCAATGCTATTCTTCGCGATTTATTGAGCCCATCGTTCAATCAGATTGTGGTAGATGAAAAAGATCTTTTTAGCGATATAACGGGTTATCTTAAAACCATTTCGCCTGAAAGTGAAAAGATTGTAAAGCTCCATAAAAGCAAAATCGACATTATGGAGCATTTCGGTATCGAAAAGCAGATTAAGACGCTTTTTGGTAAGCATGTGACCATGAAAAGTGGTGCATACTTGGTAATTGAACACACCGAAGCAATGCATGTGATTGATGTGAACAGTGGCAACACTGCGAAGTCTGAAACCAACCAAGAGGCAAGCGCCCTTAGAACCAATATAGAAGCAGCGGAAGAAATTGCGCGTCAACTTCGTTTGCGTGATATGGGCGGTTTAGTAGTGATCGATTTTATTGATATGCGTCAAGCAGAGAATAGAAAACAGGTGCACGAAAAGCTAAAGGGCTACATGGAGCAAGACCGAGCTAAACATCAAGTATTGCCTGTGAGTAGATTTGGTTTGGTTGAGATTACTCGCCAGCGCGTTCGTCCAGAAATGGAAATTAAAACGGCTGAAAAGTGTCCAACTTGCAACGGCACAGGCGAAGTTCAAGCTGCAATTACAGTGATCGATGAAATCGAAAACAACCTAAAAGCAGTGTTTGACGAACAGAAAGAAAACTCTGTAAAACTGATGGCGCATCCGTTTGTAGCCGCATACCTGCAAAAGAACATGTATGGCTACCAACGCAAATGGTTCAAGCAATTTAAAAAATGGATTGCCATTGAACCTAAAAATGCACTTACTCTGCTCGACTACGAATTTGTTGACAAAGCAGGAAACGAGATTTTGCTATAACCAAAAGCAAATAATATTGAAAAGCGACTCACCAAAAATGAGTCGCTTTTTTTTGTGAGAAAACATTTCTGCACCATGCTTACATTCGTTCAATGGCATTGCCTTCAAAGCAAATAACACTAACCGAAGCAATTATTAGAGCGCGCACCTTTTGCAATTACCGCGAACGTTGCCATCAAGAATTGAAACAAAAGCTCTACGATTTAGGGCTTTGGACGCGCGATGTTGATCACGTGATTGGTCAAATGATCGAAGAAAACCTTTTGAACGAAGAACGATTTGCCAAAGGATATGCTCGCGGCCATTTTTATCAAAAACGTTGGGGTAAATACAAGATTGCAGTAGAATTGAAACAGCGTGGTTTGAATGAACGGCTCATTAAAACTGGCCTTTCTGAAATTGATGAAGACGATTATCTAGCCATGATTGAGCATTTAATAGAAAAGAAAAAGCGCGAACTTTCTGGTGATAAGCGGATTCAAAAACAAAAGGTTACTAGATATCTGATGCAGAAAGGTTATCAGTTTCAAGACTTTGGCGCTTTGCTAGACAAGGTCTTTGTTTCAAAATAGAGCAAGTTCTATTTTAGTTCGAAATTCTACTTGTAAAAATTACCTTCGCGGTCATGATAACCATAGACGATATCCGAGAGATAGACGGGCGCCTGGACGCGTTGAGGGGGTACCTTTGACATCGATCATAAGAAGGCACAGATAGCAGACGAAGAACAAAAAACGCTTGATCCAAATTTTTGGGATGATTCCAAAAAAGCCGAAATCGTGTTGAAGCATATCAACAAGAAAAAGGTTTGGACAAAAGCATTTGACGATTTGGTTACAGCACAAGAAGACCTTAAGGTGCTGTATGAATTCTTCAAGGAAGGTGAAGCCGAAGAGGCTGACGTTCAGCAACAATACGACAAGCTTAACAAGTTGCTCGAAGATTTGGAAATGAAAAATCTTTTGAGCGCTGAAGAAGATAGCCTTGAAGCGGTGCTTCAAATTACAGCTGGTGCTGGTGGCACCGAAAGCTGTGATTGGGCATCGATGCTCATGCGCATGTACATAATGTGGGGTGAGAAAAATGGCTACAAAGTTACCGAGGTAAACTACCAAGCTGGTGATGTAGCTGGCGTGAAAACGGTAACGCTTCAATTTACTGGCGACTTTGCCTTTGGTTACTTAAAGGGCGAAAACGGTGTACATCGTTTGGTTCGCATTTCTCCATTTGATTCTAATGCGAAAAGACACACGTCTTTTGTTTCGGTGTATGTGTATCCTTTAGTTGATGACACCATTGAGATCAAGGTAAATCCTTCTGATATTGATTGGGATACTTTCCGTTCGAGTGGCGCGGGTGGACAAAACGTGAACAAGGTGGAAACCGGTGTGCGTTTGCGCCATAAGCCATCTGGAATTATCATTGAAAATACGGAGACACGTTCGCAGTTACAAAACCGTGAAAAGGCAATTCAATTGCTGAAATCTCGATTGTATGAACAAGAATTAGAAGCCAAGCGCGCTAAGCAAGCCGAGATTGAAGCCAACAAGATGAAAATTGAGTGGGGAAGCCAGATCAGGAATTATGTGCTTCAGCCGTATAGATTGGTGAAAGATGTGCGCACGGGTGTTGAAACTTCAGACACTGATGGTGTTTTGAATGGTGACATCGATCAATTTTTGACTGCTTGGCTCATGTATATTGCAGGTAAGCTGACGGTTGAGGAAGGTTCGAATGACGTGATTTGAGGTGATGAGAAAAGCCTGTAAGGCGCTTTTTTTAAGCCAGATCGCTAGATTTTTCTGAAAGGTTTATTCTAGGCTAATTAATTACTGACATCTGATGTCAGATAACTTATATGCCGAAAACTTAACCAATGCGCCCGCGATAGCAGCGGAAATCCTTTGTTTGGGTTTTAGTTTAATGTAGCAGACCAAGACCAGCGACTGAAAGAAGCTCGGTTCTTGGGCGTGGCGTAATTTATCAAAAACCAACAAAGATTGGAGTGGATAGCGCGTACAAGTTTGTTCGGGGTGCAGAGGTTTGTGGCGCCCTACAAAATTTAAAGAAGATTACTTTTTGTATTGGTGAAATCGGCTTGTAGGCTATTTTAGTTCAGCTACAAACAAAAAATGCCCACTTGAAAACAAGTGAGCATAAAATATAGAGACATCCCGATCTGTGCGGGACGACAATTACTGAGGAAGTGATTCTTCTATTTCTTCTTCTTTCTTAGCAAAAAGACCTGGCATGATGCTATTTAAACCGCCCATTGTAGCCCAGTATCCTAAAAATCCTACAAGGAAAATTAAGATCCAGAAAGCCATTAAAAGGAAAAATAAGAAGATGAAAAAACCGATATATTGACCCATGTCACATTACATTTGGCAGCGAATATAAAGCAATTGGAAGTTTTATTTGCAAGCCTTTTTTGAAAATTGGAGTTTTTGATAAATCTCATTTTTTGAAGGGCAAATAGAAGTTTTACTTTCGGCTTTTGAATCATCTTATTTTCAATATTATAACAAACAAAAAATGAGCTATCGCATAGAGAAAGATACGATGGGCGAGGTGCAAGTGCCTGCCGATAAGTATTGGGGAGCACAAACGGAAAGAAGTAGAAACAACTTTAAAATTGGCGCTGAAGCGAGCATGCCTATTGAGGTGATTCGTGGATTTGCTTACTTGAAAAAAGCAGCAGCTTATACCAATTGTGAGTTGGGTGTGATGAGTGAAGAAAAGCGCGATTTGATTGCCGCTGTGTGTGACGAAATTTTGGAAGGGAAACTTGACGATCAGTTTCCATTGGTGATTTGGCAAACGGGTTCGGGCACGCAAAGCAACATGAACGTGAACGAGGTGGTGAGCAACCGCGCTCACGTGCTTGATGGTGGTAAATTAGGCGAAGGCACAAGCAAAATTCACCCAAATGATGATGTGAACAAGAGCCAAAGTTCTAACGATACCTACCCAACAGGAATGCACATTGCGGCCTACAAAATGGTGGTTGAAACCACTATTCCTGGTGTAGAAACGTTAAGAGATACGCTTGCCGCGAAATCGAGAGAATTTATGCATGTGGTAAAAATTGGCCGCACACACTTGATGGATGCTACACCGCTTACGGTGGGGCAAGAATTAAGCGGATATGTGAGCCAGTTGAATCATGGATTGAAGGCTTTGCGCAATACATTAGAACACCTAAGCGAGATTGCTCTTGGTGGAACTGCTGTTGGTACTGGAATTAATACTCCGAAAGGATATTCGGAATTGGTGGCGAAATACATTGCTGAATTTACCGGCCATCCTTTTGTTACAGCTGAAAACAAATTTGAAGCGCTTGCTGCCCATGATGCCATTGTAGAAACACATGGTGCTTTGAAGCAATTGGCGGTGAGTTTGATGAAAATTGGAAATGATATTCGTTTGCTAGCTAGTGGTCCACGTTGTGGTATTGGTGAACTTTTGATTCCTGAAAACGAACCAGGATCTAGCATTATGCCAGGAAAAGTGAACCCAACTCAAAGCGAAGCATTGACCATGGTTTGCGCGCAAGTCATGGGTAACGATGTAGCTATTACCATGGGCGGTGCCACAGGTCATTTTGAGCTGAACGTGTTTAAACCAATGATGGCATACAATTTTTTAATGAGTGCAAGATTGATTGGTGATGCTTGTATGAGTTTCAATGAAAATTGTGCTATTGGAATTGAAGCTAATCATGCGCGCATCAAGCAAAACTTAGATAATTCATTGATGTTGGTTACTGCCTTGAATACCAAAATTGGCTACGAAAAAGCAGCTAAGATTGCCAAGACAGCTCACCACAACGGAACCACCTTGAAAGAAGAAGCAGTGAACTTAGGTTACTTAACTGCGGATGAATTTGATCAGTGGGTTGATCCAACTAAAATGATTGGTTCTTTATAGACTTGAGATGCTAGACTAAAGACAATAGACATCCTGATGATGCTATCGTTGCAAGTCTAGGTTATTAAGAATCAGATCTTATAAATCTTAGATAATACCACAAAAAGCAGCCCGTTTGGAAGTAATTTCAAACGGGCTTTTTTGTGACCGATATTTTGTGTGAAGCGTTGTTGAAGATTTTTAAAATAGGATGCTTGTGTTTGTGGCTAATACTTGGCTTGAAGGCTAATGCGCAAAAACCAAGGGATGAAATTTTTCCAAGTTCATACAACAAGAAATACTTAGAGCACCTCATTAAAACAAAGGTGGACAGCGTGCGCGCGGTGCACAATTTGCCTCCTTTAGCCAACGATTCTGTTTTGTATGTAGCAGCGCAATATCATGCTGATTACTTGAAACGTACCAATCGATTTTCGCATTTCGAAGATGACATTCCAAAAATGAAAACGCCACAATTGCGCATTGATTCATTAGGAGCGGTGAATGTGTTGGCGGGCGAAAATTTGGTGAAATCCTTCATTCAAAAACCTGTAAGGAATAAGAAAGACGGGGATGTTTTTTGCAAAACATACCAGCAAACAGCTTGGCATTTAGTGGATTTGTGGGTGCATTCGCCCGGTCATTTTGCCAATATTATTCGCCCAAGTTGGGATATTACAGGCGTGGCAATTACGATGGACACCAACACAGGGCAAGTAATTGCTGCGCAAAAATTTGGTGATGTACTCTTTGCTTATGAGTTTGATGAAAACAAGATGTTTTTCAATTATTCAGACTATAAACCATCACCGCCAATCACTTCTTTTTCTGGAATAGATTCTAATCTGTTGGTGCGTAAACATGAGTATGGAACGATGCCTTTGGTTTGGAGTCCGAATGCAGTGGGTGCGGCTGCTGTTGTAGAAGAGCGGAAATATAAAATTGACACGTATACCAGTGGCAAAAAGGTGGGAATAGAAACCTACAGCACAGAAATGCTTTACAATTTTTTGTCGCTGCACAGAAAAAATGGGTTGGCTTTTGAGTTCGTTCCATTCGAACCATACGATTGCGGAAATCCAGCTTATTATACCCAACCAAGCCGAAGAAATTGTCAACGGATTTATAGCGGTGAAATCACAGAACCTTTGTATCGAAAGGATTTGATAGGAGGATTTAAGCGAAATAAGTTCGAATGGTTTTGGCGCGCCAACCGAAAATCTGAACGAGATAAATTCAAGATGATTTTGGGAAAACAACCTGAAAACAGTATTTATTACGAGCGTAATATTTTGTTTTTCTACAAAAAGCAATTGTTGCGTGTGATGCATCTTACGGGCTATTGCGGAGAAGGTACCATCGATTTTCAACTCGAACATCCTTCGCTTGGTTTTGTGAAGTATGAGCCAGACACTCAATTGTTTGTGCCGCCAGCTATTGATAAAAGCATTGAGTTTGAAGTTCCTTTTGAACGCGGAAAAGTTGATTTTACAGGTGAAAATGCAAATCCAATTTTGGATAGCATTCGAGTTCGCTTTACCCGAATTGATAGTTTGAAAATCAATGCCTACAGTTCGCTTGAAGGCGATAGTGTTGTGAATGCTCGATTGCAGATAGCGCGTTCAGAAAATATACGCAATCTCATTATCAGTAATGAGCCGCATAAAACGATTCCGTTTCAAATCGCTTTAAGCGAAAATTGGGATAAAATGTATGAGCAGATGGCCGATTCTGCTGGGGTAGAAGATTGGGCAGAATGGTCAAAAGCTGAAATTAGAAAACAATTAAATGCTGAGCCAGATTCGTTTGAGTTTTTGCTCAAAGAACAAAGAAAAGCGGTGGTTCAAATTGATGGCGTTTTTCGCCAAAACCTTCAAGATTCGTTGGATTATATCAAAGAAAAATATGAGAAAATTTTGGCGATTGATCAACCAGAAGTACTTCAATTATTGGATGATACACTTGCAAAGTACTATGCTTTTTATAGCAAGTTGGTCCATTATAAAGATGACAAAATGTTGCCCTTGCCTGAGTCGCTAACTCTTTTCCCTCATCTTGACCAAACACGCTATTGGATTGCACTATTGCATAGTATCAATGATTGGAATAATCAAACCGAGTTGGGCGAAATAAACGCGCAGTTGCAGAATTGGAAAAGAGGTTCAACATCTATGGTTGTGTATTACAACTGCTTGATGTTTGAACTGAAGCTTGACGCGGATTCGCATCGAATAGATTACATCAAATTATACCAAGAAGCTAAAAAACGAAGTTTTGGAAGTGCGCTGATTGATGGCGTTTCACAATCTAGGATAGATTCGATTTGGTTGTTGTTAAACATCAGAACAGCAGATCAAATCTTATCAAAAGGTGGCAATGATTTTCAAGAAAACTTAAATGTTGTTTTTGATTTCTTTGAGAAGGATCCAAGCAAAATTGCCACTGAATCTGATGTGGTTCGGTTGGCTAATTTTTTCTTAAAATTTGATGATCAACCTTTTGCGCACCATTTTTTAGAGCCTTGGGCAAATGCTGAACATTTAGAAGCCTTAAAGCTTTTTGCCAAAATCAACTACCATCATATCGAAGAATATCCCGAATCGGTATATTTTGATTGGCTTGTAAAAATCCAAGAATATTTACCTCAAGAAGATTGGTGTTCGTTGTTTATTGGCGAATGCAACATTCCGTTTCAGGTGTTTGATTACGAACCACTAAGGCAAGAATATTGTGAAAAATGTGACGAATACAAGAACTATGTGGAGCGTCTTTACGAAACGCAACTGCTTGAAAAAGATTAAAGCACTTTGTTGTGCTTGTCTTGCTTCAGATCGCTAACAAATTGCTTGATTTTTTGCTCTTCGTCTTTTTGACAAATCAATAAAACATCTTCAGTGTCAATGACAATGTAGTTGTTAAGCCCTTGAATAACAGCGAGCTTATTGTTGTTCAGTCTTAAGATTGAATGCGAAGTGTCATACGTTCTGATATTCTTACTGAGCTTCACGTTTTTATCTTCATCCTTAGACAACTGGTCATAAAGCGAACCATATGTGCCAAGATCGCTCCAACCCAAATCGGCCAAGATCACGTCCGTGTTCGGAGCTTTTTCCATAACCCCATAGTCAATCGAAATATTTGGACTCAAAGAGTAAATCTCCGTAATCGCTTTTTCCTCGTTTTCTGTGTTTAAGTGTTCCAGTTTTTCTTCGAAAAGCTTTGCCAAATCAGGTAGATTGTTTTGAAAAGCTTCTACAATGGCTTTGGCTGTCCAGATAAACATGCCTGAATTCCAATAAAAATCACCGCTTTGAAGAAATTGTAGTGCTAATTCTACACTGGGCTTTTCAGTAAAGGTTTTCACCTTTTTTACGTTCTCATTTTCATAATCCGATTCTTTTAAGAATTGGATGTAACCGTAGCCTGAATCAGGACGGGTTGGCTTGATACCAACTGTAACTAGGTTACCTGTGTTTTGTGCATGTGCAATGGCAGTTTGCATGGTTTCTTCAAAAGCTTTTTCTTTCAAAATAACATGGTCTGCTGGCGAAATCACCATCACCGCATCGGGATTTTCCTTGTATAGTTTGTAAGCAGCATAAGCAATACAAGGAGCTGTATTTTTTCGCGCTGGCTCTGCTAACACTTGCTTTTCATTAAGATCTTGTAAGTGCTCAAGCGTCAAATTCACATAATCATCGGATGTAACAATCATGAAATTTTCTGCCGGACACAGATGATTTAGTCTATCGTAAGTCAACTGGATTAAAGACGAGCCTGTGCCCATGATGTCTAAATACTGTTTTGGGAAATGTTGACGGCTAAGAGGCCAGAATCTACTGCCGATTCCGCCAGCCATTATTACGCAATAAACATTATTCATAGTGTCGAGGATTTTTAAAATCGTGGCGAATGTAAGTCAAGCTTCATAGTTCAGTTTGAAGTCAACGTTAGGTTTTAGGATATTTTATGCACTTCAGCTTGACTACTTACCAAATACCATCGCTTGTTTTCTGCGTCTTGGCATTTAAAACGTGTTCGTTGCAATTCTCCTTTTATAAATTCTCTTCCGCTTTTAAGAATAAAGTGGTCGCCAAGTTCAAGGTCTTTGAGCAGTAAAGTGTCTACATCATCAAATTGCCTCAGGGCTTCGTTCAATTCCGCATCAGAACACGAGGCGGCTTTTGGACTTCTGATATGCTTTATAACAGCCTTGTCTATGTTTTGTGGAAAGGCTCCAGCAGCATGCAGCTCAATCATCAAATTGCTGTAAATCCGTTTCCAATTTTCACCGTGAGGTTCGCGTAAGGTTTTACGCTCCAAATAATCGTTTAAGTGAGCTATTTCATGCGTTAGCGTTACTAGAAAAGAATAGTGGTTCAAGTTTCCATTCACCGAAATTTCAGGAACAGCGTGCTTCGATCGCATTCTAAAATCGCCAAGCTTTGAGTTTCTTGGCTTGGTGATTTTGATTTTGAGAGGTTGTCCTTTGATCCAATGATAAACTACAGCAATAGATGCAGCTGGAATATATCGACCGATTCCGCTAACAAAACTCTCTGGGATCATTTTTGGGCAGTGATCACTTGCACATCTGTGCTTGTACCTTGGCTCATGCTCCAACTCGGGCAATCGCATTTCTTTTTACTGCCACCACGCGATGCTGTGCATGATGCTAATACGGCAATGGTAAAAAGGGTGAAAATTATTTTTACAAAACGCATAGTTCAAAGCTAACGAATTGTTCATTTAGCCTCACATCAAATAAGATTTACATTTGCCGCTATGGCGTCTTTGCTTTTTAACATCGGAAAGTATTTCATCCTCATGTGGAGGGTGTTTAGCAGACCAGAAAAATTCTCGATTTACCGAAAACGATTTTTCAATGAAATGGTTTCTCTTGGGCTTGACTCTTTGGGAATTATCATCATTATTTCTGTTTTCATGGGAATGGTAATCACTATTCAAACGGCAGCTAATATTGATAGTGCCTTTATTCCTGCCTATACTATAGGTTTTACAACGCGTCAATCAGCTATTTTGGAATTTAGTCCAACCATTATGGCGCTCATTTTGGCAGGAAAAATAGGTAGTAACATAGCTTCTGAAATAGGTACAATGCGTGTCACGGAGCAAATTGATGCTTTGGAAATAATGGGTGTTAACTCATCTGCTTATTTGATTCAACCCAAAATAGTTGCAGCGGTTTTGATCAATCCTTTTTTAGTGATCATTTCCATGTTTGTATCCATTGGTGGTGGATACGCCATCGCTATGCTGACTGATATTGTTTCTGTAACAGATTATGTATACGGAATTCAATATGATTTCAAACCAAATCATGTAGTGTATGCAGTGTCAAAATCTGCGGTTTTTGCTTTTCTATTTACCTCCATTCCTGCTTTTCAAGGTTTCTATGCCGAAGGTGGTGCACTCGATGTAGGCAAGGCAAGTACTAGAGGTGTTGTGCAAAGTTCTATTATTATTCTTTTTGCTAATTATATCATCACACAACTGTTTCTGATATGATAGAGGTAAAGAATTTATCAAAAACATTTGGTGATCGAAAAATTCTGGACGACATTTCTTCTGTTTTTATAGAAGGTAAGACCAATTTGATTATTGGTGCCAGCGGAAGCGGGAAGAGCACGCTAGCTAGGAGCATTGTGGGCTTAGTTGAGCCCGAAGAAGGCCAGATATTATT
>Ga0100380_10001083_pt1 | contig 29591 bp, 32 predicted proteins | sample CryGeymeta201504_FD_80417 | JGI IMG/M metagenome (GOLD analysis project Ga0100380, IMG submission 80417) | Groundwater microbial communities from Crystal Geyser aquifers in Utah, USA - Crystal Geyser metaG 2015-04 | ecosystem: Environmental > Aquatic > Deep subsurface > Groundwater | place... | reverse complement strand
ATCACCCGATAAGTTTCGGGTCGTTGATTTGTCGATATGATACCAATTCAAATTAGCATCGTTACCGGTATTGAAGTGATAAGAACCTTCAATAAAGAATCCCCAAGCCCATGTTTGATTGAAGTCTTGGTAGGCACCTGTAGCATTGTTGACCGCTGAATAGCTGTAATCGCCACCAGAAAACGCTGGTTGCAAATACAAAGCTTTAGCTCCGAAGTCCCAAGCTGTGCTTTCACAAGGTACCGTCACGTTTACAGCACTGCAAACAGGTCCCATTGATCCAGCAAATACAGCACTGCTACTAAGAGCAAGTACTGCTACTGCAGTTTTCTTTAAATTTAACATGCGCTTTTCTCCACTTTTTTATTGTAATCTTCCATTTTAAAGCCACAACGTTCTTTAACTGCGGCACGCCCTCATCACTCTGTCCGAAAACGTACACTAGAATGATTATCTAGCCTACTTTCCCTGTTGTCAACAATCTCGTGTAAATCTTCATAAAATCTTTTATTACCGACATATACATTTAATATATGCTTATTTTATAAGCACTTACAAAAATTAAGCTGCTTAAGAAAAAAAACTTCCCCTAGTATCGTCCAATATTATTGTATGTCAAGTGTTATTCTTATCATTTTTTCAATTATACTCAATACATCAATATCAAATATTATTTACGTAAGGTAGGTTATGCCTAATATCCCAAACTTTTTTAAAACGCCAAAAAAAAAGTCCATGGACCATAACGCAAGCGCTTTAATCAACATGCATGTCGATTTTAGGGCTGATTTTGCTGTTGCTCTATGGCTTATCGATTATCTAAGAACAACGACACATCAAAAAAACCCATGCGTAACCGAGGTTATTCTCGATCCTTTGCTCCAAAAGCTTCAAGAATATAACGTATTAAAAAAACCATCGGCAGGATACCTGACACCGATAAAATATTTAAAACAACTGTGTTTAGACACCGATCCTAATAGTTTAGTACCAGCCCTTGTTGACGTTCTTAATCAAATCACACTCAACCACATACTAAAAAATTCACGTGCCTACACGTCATATTTTTTAAATATAACGCCACATACGCTTTCCGAAAATAATATACAAAGCAATCCTCAATGCCTTAATCCTTTACTTCCTAGTATTATATCAAAGCTAACAAATCTACCGTTTTATATAGCAACCACATCGGGGAACAAAACACTTCCCAAACAACATCCTCAATTAGCACCTCTGTTATCATCCAGCACGGCTATTAAACTACATTGGCACAACGGGCACTGCTTGGTTTCTACCGATATTATGGATGGCACTTATTTTAAACATTTCGATACAACAAACCCACCACCGACAACGCCCTTGCGTTTAGATAATCTTGAACACTACATCAAACATCTAAAGCAAGAAACAAGGCGTACAAACGACGTGTATCATGTGACACGAAATAAATTAACAAAGTACATGTCTACTGAGAAAAAAACAGAAGGGGATCTACTTAGCGTCTACTTTGACTTCTTAAATAAAAGCTTCAAGCAACCATCCAAATACTTTGATACGCTTCATGGCACCCAAGCGTTCTTTAGGCAAGCAGCAGCCTCTGGCATTCCTGATGATTTAAAAGGAACGATTACACGACTTTTGACGCTGGGAGAGCAATTGGATATGACAAGCAATCCAAATAAACTTACAGCATGCCTTCCGTCTTCATCCAAGCATTACTAGCATATTTAGACATGTAGTTTCGAATGGAATCAGGGAGAATCACTAAGCATTTTTGCCCTGTTTTCAGCTCAGAAGCTGCTTGTAACCCAGCCCACATGGCGGCACCGCATGAGCCACCCACCAACAGACCTTCTTCACGAACTAAACGACGCGCCATAATAAACGCATCTTTGTCTTGAATTTTGATGTAGTTATCAATCAGCTTATTATCAAGCACCTCAGGAAAAAAATCGTAACCAATACCTTCAACCAAATAGGGCGCAATACGTGTGCCTCCTCCTAGGATCGAGCCAACCGGATCAACACCAATAATTTTTATTGCAGAATTATGCTCTTTTAAGCGCATAGCAAGACCGGTTATCGTACCACCTGTGCCGACACCCGCAACCAGCATCGCTAAATCATCACCAAAATCATCCATAATTTCTTGAGCGGTACCGTGATAATGCGCATAAGGATTATCAGGATTCGCATATTGATCCAAAATATAGGCGTTGGGTATTTGTTTTTGTAATTTTTTTGCTAACGAAAGATGACTGTCTGGATGGTCATAAGCGACGTCGCTGGGCGTCCGATAAATCGTCGCACCAAGGCGCTCAAGCACCACTTGCTTTTCTTGACTCATTTTTTCTGGCATCGTGATAATAATGTTATAACCCAAAACTGCACCAGCTAAAGCAAGTCCAATACCCGTATTTCCTGATGTAGGTTCAATCAACGTATCGCCGGGTTTTATTGTACCGCGTTGCTCGGCATGCTTTATCATTTCAAAGCCAATACGGTCTTTAACTGAACCCCCAGGATTTAAAAACTCACACTTAGCATACACATCACAAGCAAGGTGTTTTGCAAGATGATTTATTTTTACAACCGGTGTACGACCAATCACTTCGAGTATATTGGGATAAATCATGACAGGATCCTTTGTCTAGATAATAATTTAAATTACAACGATATCGACTATTTTCCAATACAAAACGTCGAGAAAATTTTTCCTAATAAATCATCCGTTGTAAATTCGCCGGTTATCTCACACAAGGCGTCATGTGCTTGTCGCAAATCTTCTGCAAGTAATTCGCCAGCTTGATGTTCAAACAGCTGTTTTTGGCCTGAGATCAAACATTGATGCGCCTGATTTAATGCATCAAGATGCCGACGTCGCGCAAGAAACAATCCTTCGGCAGGTTGGTGGCCTAATGCATTTTTTATCGCTGATTTTAATAAATCTAAACCATCACCCTGTTTTGCTGAAAGGTAAATACTTGAGTCTTTTTGGTAGGGCGTTATGCTTGATGTTTTATCTATTTTATTAAAAATTTTAATCACAGGAACATGTTCAGGCAAAGCCTCTTGAATGGCTGTATCTAGTAGCATACCTGCTGCCTCATCAGCCACATCAAACATCATTAAAACGACATCAGCGCGTTTAATGGCTTGCCAAGCGCGCTTAATGCCTTCTTGCTCAACACGATGATCACTTTCGCGTAAACCCGCCGTATCAATGAGCTGCAAGGGGATATCATCAATTAAAATATCTTCACGCATAAGATCGCGTGTCGTACCTGCTTCATCGGTGACGATAGCAAGATCTTGACCTGATAATGCATTCAATAGGGTGGATTTGCCCGCATTCGGTGGTCCAGAAATAACAACAACTGAGCTTTCTCGAAGCAATGCGCCTTGAGATGCTCCGGTTCGCACCGTTAATAAATCCGTAAAAACTTGATTAAATAACGCCGCAACTTTTCCATCGCTCAAAAAATCAATTTCTTCATCTGAAAAATCAATAGCAGCCTCAACATACAGACGCAAATTGACCAATTGCTCATTGATTGCATTGATTTTTTTTGAAAAATCGCCTTGTAACGAGCGCACCGCTAAACGCGCAGCGGTTTCAGAATTCGCATGAATCAAATCAGCAATCGCTTCAGCCTGAGCAAGATCGATTTTATTATTTAAAAAAGCACGCTCCGAAAACTCACCCGGTCTCGCGAGTCTCGCACCACAAGCCACGCATGCTGATAATAAACGATCGAGTACACGAGGCGATCCATGCGTTTGAAATTCAACAACATCTTCCCCCGTAAACGAATGGGGGGTTTGAAAATAGAGCAGTAAACCCGTATCTATCCAGGCTTGATCAGTGGCATCTTCTGGATAAAAAGCACGATAATAAACGTGCTTAGGAACAATAAGGTCTTCGCGACGGGTTAGGCGCTTAGCTATTGCAGAAGCTAAAGCCCCAGATAACCTAAGTATACCAACGCCCCCACGTCCTGGAGGCGTTGCTATGGCAACAATGGTATCCGTTGCCATACGCTTATTTACTCGATAAACGTGCTGTTTTAGTATTTGCATGGATATGACGCTCATGCTGACGTGTGATATACCATTGTTGCAGAATAGTCAGGGTATTATTGACCGTCCAGTACAACACAAGCCCAGCAGGAAAATTCCAAAAAAGCCCGGTGAATAAAACAGGTAATAACATCATCAATTTTGCTTGCATCGGATCAGGAGGTGTCGGATTCAAACGCTGCTGAATAAACATGGTAGCCCCCATAATCAAGGGTAATACATGCCACGGATCAGGTGATGCTAAGTCATTAATCCACAAAATAAAGGGAGCCTGACGCAACTCGACGCTTTCAACTAAAACCCAGTACAAAGCAATAAACACAGGTATTTGAACAAGCATAGGTAAACAACCCGAAAGCGGATTGATTTTTTCTGCTTTATACAGCGCCATCGTCGCTTGGCTCATTTTAGCTTTATCATCACCAAATTTTTCACGCAAAGCTTGTAATTTGGGCTGTAATTGCCTCATACCCGCCATGGAGCGATAACTTTTGGCCGACAAACGATAAAACGCGAGTTTAATCAGTAACGTCACCAAAACAATCGACCAGCCCCAGTTCCCCACAACGTGGTAGATCATACTCATAAGAGAGAAAATAAGGGAGGAGATAAACCATAACCAACCGTAATCAATCGTCAAGTCGAGCCCAGGTGCAATTGCTTTTAACACATCGGCTGTTTCAGGGCCTAAATAAAGCTTGGAACCTACCGTATGTTGTTCGCCAGGCTTAAGATAAATAGGCTGACTCATCGAGCCAATGGCATAACTTCCATCCACAGTACGTGTGTAAAAACGATTTTTTTCATTCGCGAAGGGGATCCAGGCTGTTAAAAAATAATGCTGCTGCATCGCAAACCAACCACCTTCAACATCGGTATCGAGCGCATGTTTGTCCATTTCTTTGAACGTTACTTTTTCATAACGGTGATGACCGGGGCTAGAATAAGAGGCACCTGTATACGAACCGATATGAAAGGGACTTGATTTGTCTTCTTTGGGTAGGGTACGTAAGAGTTGTGTGTTCATGTAGCCCTTCCAGGTCTCATTGCTTTTGTTATTCAGCACATACTGAACTTCAATAAGATAACTTCCTCGCTTAAAAATAAATTCTTTTTTGACCGAAATACCGTCATTTGTTTTACCGATTAAGCTTACAATGAGTTGATTTTTATTTGCTTCAAGCGTGTAATTATTATTTTCAGATGAAAATTCTGTAACCATGTGCTTCAGTGCTTGTTGATCAATAACCAAAATATTACTGTTGGCAACGTAGCGCGTACTCACTCGATTATTCAATAAAGTAAAAGGTTTTTCCTTTTGCTCCACACTTTCAGGATAATTTAAAAGTTGAGCTCCAATTACATCACCTTGATTTAAATCGATTTTAAGGTCGAGTACGTCTGTTTTAATCGAAACTAAACGTGAATTTTCTTGTTGCTCACCCTGGATCTCAGGAAAACCTGCTTGACTCTGATTATCCGTTATTCTTGTTGAGTCATCATTTTTCAATGTAGGCAAAATTGATGCGGGCGTGTGTGTACTGATGACGGCTGGTGTTTCTGTCGGCGCGTTGACTGGGTAATCTTTTTGCCACGCTGTCCATAAAGCATAAGAAAGCATGCCACAAGCAGCTACTAACATAGTACGTCGAATATCCATTACGATTTCTCTTTTGAGTTAATTGAGTTAATTTTAGATTTTTTTTGCGGTAAAACAGGATCATAACCGCCCGAAGACCACGGGTGACACCGCAGCAAACGACGTACTGTAAGCCAACAGGCTTTCAATACGTCATGCTCATGGAAAGAATCCAATGCGTAATCAGAACAACTAGGATAAAATCGGCAACGAGGTCCTAAAAAAGGGCTCAGTACATATTGATAAAACTTGATGACTCCGGTAACTAGGGAACGTGTCGTACGGATAATGTATTCCATAGCTTATCCAAGTTAAACCTCATGCGCACTGGCTCTGCTTGAGCAACACCTGATCGTGCTAAAACCACCACATCAACGGCGGGTATTTTAGTATTCAATCGGAATGATTCACGCAACACACGTTTAATTTTATTTCTATCATGTGCTTTATGGATCATTTTTTTAGATAATACTAGCCCGATTCGTGCTTGCTCTTGTTTGTTATCACAAAACAACACCGTAAACTCAGGTGTTGTTAATTTATGTGCGTTTTTAAAAACACGATCAAAATCTTCCCGTGTTAATAAGCGCCGTGATTTACAAAACTTAAACATTAAGCTGATAAACGGTGACGACCTTTTGCTCGTCGTCGTCGAATGACGTTTCGACCGGATCGTGTTGCCATGCGAGAACGAAAACCGTGATCACGTTTACGCTTAAGATTACTAGGTTGAAAAGTACGTTTCATGTTTAAAACTCGTTACGATTTCAAAGCAGGAGATAATAGAAAAAAACAGGTCATCTGTCAAACATATTATTTATGTTTGATTAAAGCAATTTTTAACGAGACATTGCTTAATAAATATTAAGTTTAAATACATTACCCATATTAATTATATAAGACCTTAGATTGATGTATAAGTTTATATTTTTATTATTTATCAAATAACTTATGTTTTTATTTTCTTGTTTAAAACACCTGCTTTTGACAGAACCTAAGTTCTTGATAAGTTACATCATCTGTTTTTAAGCGCGGTTATCCTCACGTATTCATCGGTTTTTTAGGTTGTTATCCTGAGCTTTTTGATTTTGAGTATTTTTTGGACTTGACTTGGTCCAGAGAGAAATTTATCGAGGCACGTCGTAATAATAATTAATTAAGTATATATACACTTATATTTATTATAAGAAACGCAATATGATGTATAAGTTTATTTTTTATATATAAAACATGAGGTTAGTTTATAATTTATCATGTTGAGAAACCCTGTATTTAGGGTAGAGTAGATCGGGTATAAATCTAAAATATACGTTGATGCGATCTTATCCTGTGTATTTAAGACCTATTATCCTCGAGTTATCCCCTAAGTTTATCTATATTAGAAAAGAATGATTGTTTTATTTTAAAATTATGATATATAGCTAAATTGTTGCGTTTTTTATAAACGCTAATTATTGTACAATCTTAAGAACCCATGCTGGAGTGTGGTATATGAACAAAGAAGTCGATACAGAAGGCTATGATGATGAAGATGAGCTTGATCTTGAGCTTGATGAGTTGGATATGTTTTTTCAAGAACGTGAAGTCGAAAAGCAAACGCTCAATCTTGATGCAAGAAGACGCATAGAAGATTTAATGGATGAAAAACGCATGGAAGCCGAAGCGCAGGACTATTATTATTAGCATAGCCAAGGTGAAGGTATGTACAGCATTATAATAATTAATTAAGTATATATTTAACTTATTTTTATTATAATGCTTGTTGGTTTTATGTATAAACGATTAAATTACCTATTTATCAAGAGGTTAGTTTCGTTTTTATTATGTGTAAAACCTTTGTTTTAAGCATGGCGTCTTTCCTTGATAACTGACGATAAGCAGTTCTTAAAGTAGGTTATTTATGTTCTATCCCATTATTTTTTCACGGGTTTTTCAGATGATGTTATTTTTATTCGTAAAATTTTAATTAAATATAGATTTTGATACTTAAATTTTTTTTACTTGCCGATGTGGTCGGGGAATGGCAATATCTAATGCTTTCTTAAAAATAAATGCACCCTTAATTTTTTAATAGATTTTTTTTCTATCAGTCTGTGTGTGCGCTAATTATCTTGATGGTGGGGAGTACGTTGTGGTTTCAGATGTTTGGAAAAAATGTTTAGGGGCACTTGAGGCTGAATTTACCCCCCAACAATTCCATACTTGGTTAAGACCACTGCAGCTTAGTCCCGAACAAACGGATGGTACATTAACATTACTCGCACCTAATCGTTTTGTTGTTGAGTGGGTCAAGAAAAACTTCTATCCCAGAATTCAAGAATTAGCGGGCGAGTTTAGTGATAATACAATTAAAATAGTCAGTATTGAAATTGGATCCAACTTGCCTGCAGCAAAACCCAAAGAACCTGCGAATGCATCGGCCTTTTCTTCGCAACACAGCAATCAAGTAAAGCAAGTTAAAAACCCGGTGGATAATTTTAAACATAGCCACTTGAATGAAAAGTTTTCTTTCTCTACATTTGTTGAAGGTAATTCGAACCAGTTAGCCCGAGCGGCGTCGCTTCAGGTTGCCGAAAAACCGGGCGAAGCCTATAACCCACTTTTTATTTACGGCGGGGTTGGTTTAGGTAAAACACATTTGATGCATGCGATTGGAAATGACATCTTGATTAAAAACCCAGATGCCCGCGTGCTTTATCTTCATTCTGAAAGGTTTGTTGCTGATATGGTTAAAGCCTTGCAGACCAACACCATCAATGAATTTAAACGATTTTATCGTTCGTTAAATGCTTTATTGATTGATGATATTCAATTTTTTGCAGGTAAAGATCGCTCCCAAGAAGAGTTTTTTCATACGTTTAATGCATTACTTGAAGGCCATCAGCAGATTATTTTAACCAGTGATCGTTACCCTAAAGAAATAGAAGGCGTAGAAGAACGACTTAAATCACGCTTTGGATGGGGGTTAACCGTAGCGGTTGAACCACCTGAGTTAGAAACGCGTGTGGCTATTTTGATGAGTAAAGCGGAAAGATCAAGTATTGATCTTCCTTATGAAGTTGCTTTTTTTATTGCTAAACGCATTCGTTCTAACGTACGTGAGTTAGAAGGTGCGCTGCGTCGTGTGATAGCAAATGCACATTTTACAGGAAAGCCTATTACAATTGAGTTTGTAAATGAAGCTCTTCGTGATTTATTGGCACTTCAAGATCGATTAGTTACGTTGGATAATATTATTAAAACAGTTGCTGAATATTATAAAGTAAAAGTAGCCGATATATTATCCAAGCGCCGTAGTCGCTCGATTGCAAGACCGCGTCAAATGGCGATGGCTTTAGCCAAAGAATTAACGAACCATAGCTTACCTGAGATTGGTGATCACTTTGGAGGTCGTGATCATACGACCGTAATTCACGCATGTCGAAAAATTAAAGAGCTCATTCAGGAAGGCTCTGATTTTTCAGAAGATTTTAAAAACCTGATGCGTACTCTTTCTTCCTGATGGTGTGATTATGTTTGAGTTAAACATTGCAAAAAATGATTTACTATCCCCACTTTTAACGGTTTCTACAGCGTTGGATAGGAAGCAAGCGTTGCCGATTTTATCCCATGTTTTATTACGTTTAAATGCAGGCCAGTTGATTTTAACAGCAACGGATCTTGAAATTGAGATGACTGCCCGTGTTGCGTGCCAGTCTGATGTTGATGAAGCTTCAACAACGGTATCAGCAAAAAAGTTGGTGGACATTATTCGTTCATTGGATGATAAATCAACACCTAAACTTACGTGTTCTGAAGCAAGCGTTTCTATTTCTGAAGGTCGTAGTTTATTTAAATTAGCAACACTCCCTGCGGATGATTATCCCTACATGCAAGATGAAGTCAGTGATGTTGAGTTTACTTTACCAACAGCTGTTTTAGCCCGTGTTTTGCAATGTACCCATTTTGCCATGTCACAACAAGATGTGCGTGTTTTTTTAAATGCTCTGTATTTGGAATTTAATGCTGATGGTTTGACGGCCGTTGCTACCGACGGACATCGTATGGCTATTGCGCGTTGTCCTCTCGAAGTAGGGGATCAACATCATCGCTTACTGATACCACGTAAAGCTATCCAAGATATGTTACGTTTATTACAGTCCATTTCGGATGAGCATATTATCTTATCAGCCAATGAACGGCATGTTAAGCTTGTAACCGAGCAATACACGTTTTCTTCGAAGTTAGTGGACGCACGTTTTCCTCCTTATATTAAAGCCATTCCACGAAAACAAGATAAATCGATTCATATTGACCGCGATGTATTAAAACGTACGCTTTCGCGCATTATTATCCTTGCGAATGAAAAATCACGCGCTATTTTGTTGCATCTTCAGCCTAATCTTTTGACCCTAATTGCTAATAATCAAGAAAAAGAAGAAGCGATTGAATCTGTCGAAGCGATAACTGAAGGTGACGAACTCAAGATTGGCGTCAACGCAAGTTATTTATTGGATGCGTTAGCGGTTATTCCAGAAGGTTTGGTTTACCTATCTTTTTCTACGACAGATAGCAGTATTTTATTAGAATCTCCTGAAAATGAGCACTATCAATATATTATCATGCCCATGAAAATATGACGCTTGAACGCCTCGATATTCATCATGTCCGAAACATAACATCTGCACGGCTTGTATTACATGCTCGGTTTAATGTTTTTTATGGCCAAAACGGTAGTGGTAAAACGTCATTGCTCGAATCGCTTTATCTACTGGGTTGCGGGCATTCGTTTAGAACACGAGAAAATTCTGCCTTGGTTTCATACGATCAGGAAAATCTCACGATATTTGGCGCAATGCTTTCCGGCGATTCGATAAGCATCCAAAAATCACACACAGGCACGAAAGTTCGTTTAAACAAGCTGCCATGTCGTCGAACGAGTGACTTGGCACGGCATTTACCGTGTCAGGTTTTTTATCAAGATATTTTTGAAATCATGGATGCAGGCCCTGCGGTGAGAAGAAACTTACTGGACTGGGGATTGTTTCACGTGAAACCTGAATACAACGCGACATGTAAAAATTATCGCCGTGTTCTAAAACATCGTAATGCTTTGCTTAAGCAAGGAGCCAACCGGCGTGCCTTAGTGCCTTGGGATGAGCAATTGGTGAAGCTTTCATATGTTTTAGATGCTTTTCGAACAGAATATTTCGATCTTTGGTCCGAGGCTTTTTGTTGTGTGCTGGAAAAGCTCACGTCGTTAACTTGTCGCATTCATTATGAGAAAGGTTGGGATAAACAAGATACAGGGCAAGATCTAGCAAGTATTTTAGTTGAGCAATATGAAAAGGATGCTGCACGTCAATACACACATTCTGGGGCACATCAAGCTGATATTCTTTTTGAGACAGCGGGCTCAAAAGCAAAACAGACCTTATCGCGTGGCCAGCAAAAAATTATACTTATTGCCATGAAGCTTGCACAGGCAGAATTTTTACCGACACGTGCTACTTATTTATTTGATGATGTGACTACGGAGCTGGATGGAGAACATGTTCAGCGTTTATTTGACGTGATTGATACAATAGAAGGACAATTTTTCTTTACATCGATTACACCGGATATATTTCAAGAAAAATTACCTTCAGAACAAAGCGTTTTTTTTCGTTTAGAAAACGGTGAATGTTTCACGTGAAACCCTAACAGTTTTAGTTATATTCGTTTATTATGAGCCTCTTGCAAAATTCGTAGAAGCGCATGATTTTATGAGGTGCTGAATCTTAAAAAAAAAGATCGACAACCTTTGTATTTTATGATCAAATTCACTTGCGACGGTGAGTCGGGTCAAAAAATAACAAGGGATGTTTGCAAGATGCACAGCACCAGAGAGAGGCTATCAAGCTATTGGGTTCGAATCAAGGATTTTTTGCTTTCTCCGATTGAAGAGGAAGTGGGTTCATTAACAAATAAGCAGCAGCAATTGATTACGGCACTTGAAGTCATCCGTATTGAAGACTTTGTTGCACCCCATGTTGGTGTAGGTAGACCTCCTGAAGACCGCTTACCTATGGCACGCGCTTTTATAGCAAAAGCCATTTATGGGCACACAACCACCAGGCAGTTGTTAGATCAATTACAAACTGATGTTCGCCTACGCCGTATTTGTGGATGGGAAAAAGCACGCGATGTTCCGGAAGAATGGACGTTCTCCCGTGCATTTGCTGAGTTTGCACGCGTTGAACTTCCAACAAAAGCTCATGAAGCACTGGTGGTTGCATTTCAATCAGATCGGCTTATTGGACATATTTCGAGAGATGCTACGGCTATTGAAGCTCGTGAAAAAGTGTCCAAACCTCCAAAGGATAAAGCGACTGACAAGCCAAAGCGTAAGCGCGGCCGTCCAAAGAAAGGAACGCCACCGACACCTAAAGAAGAAAAACGATTGGAACGTCAGCTGAACATGAGTCTAGACGAAATGCTTGCTGATCTCCCTAAAGCATGTGACGTTGGCTCTAAGAAGAATGCCAAGGGTTACCTTGTCTCGTGGAAGGGCTACAAATTACACATTGACACAGCGGATGGACAGATCCCAATTAGCTGTATACTGACATCAGCTTCTGTGCACGATAGTCAAGTGGCGCTACCCCTGGCAACCATGACCCATGAACGTGTGACAAATCTTTATGACCTTATGGATGCTGCGTATGATGCAGAGATCATTCGCGAACATAGTCGTCAACAAGGGCATGTACCATTGATTGACTTTAACCACCGTAGCCCGAAAGATGAACGGCAGTTTGCGCCGCATGAAGCAGAGCGCTACAAAGAGCGCTCAACCGCGGAAAGGATTAACGCAAGGCTTAAAGATGAGTTCGGTGGTTTATGCGTTCGGGTGCGGGGACATAGTAAAATTATGGCGCACCTGATGTTTGGTGTCTTGGCGCTCACAGCTGACCAATTGATGCGGTTTGCCACATAAATTTGACAAGAATTTTTACAAAAATAGGATAAAAGTTTGGAAAGCTGGCCTTTTCTTGCTTTGAAAATTGATTTTTAGAATTAAAAATGAGCAATAATTGTATATTCGACCCCTGACAGAAAAATTTTATTTTTTTTAAAGCGATCACATCGTGATGTGGTCAAATTAATTTCAATTTTGCAAGAGGCTCTTATGATATTTTTTTTGATCGGTGGTTTTAATGCTTAGTTATCAACATGCGTATCATGCCGGCAATTTTGCTGATGTTATGAAACATATAACCTTGTGTTTGATATGTGATTACATGATTCAAAAAGAAAAACCACTGTTTTATTTAGAAACACATTCAGGGCGTGGTCAATATGATTTAACACAAGCGATAGCTCAAAAAACGCGTGAGTTTCAAGACGGTGTTTCACGCTTGTGGGCTATTAAACATGGTTTACCTGAATCCTGTCATACGTGGTTAAGCATTCTTGAAAAATATAATTCCCAAGAACTTTCGCTCTACCCAGGTTCACCCTTGTTTGCTCTTGAATTGTTAAGAGGCGATGATCGATTTAATTTTTGCGAACTACACCCAGAAGAATATCAATTTTTGAAGCAGTTACCTACACACAATAAACAGGTAAACTTTCTATTGAAAGACGGGATGGAGCATTTAAAAGCGGCCTTGCCACCCCACGAAAAACGGGGGTTGATTTTTATTGATCCATCGTATGAATTAAAACAAGAATATCAGCTGATACCTGAGATGATTCATCAGGCGTACAAGAAATTTAGTACGGGGGTCTATTGTTTATGGTACCCGATTATTAAAGATTTTGATCATAAAAAATTAATTCGTCATATGAATCACATCGTATGTCCAAATCAATTAAGACTTGAATTAATTTTAGAAAAAAATACGGGCACCGGCATGAGGGGTTGTGGATTATGGATTTTAAATCCACCTTATATTTTAAACAAACAAATGCATGAGGTTTTACCCGTTTTAATAAACCATTTAGGCCCTCGAACCGCAACGTATCATATTGATTAAGTCTAAAATGAGTGCGCCATGATTATTATCTGGTTTTTCTTAGGCAGCTTTTGCGTGTAGATGGGCTCTTCCATATAAACCGGATAACACCCATGTTACAATGTTCGCTTGATTTGAACCCCTTTTTAGTAACCTAAGGATGCTTCATGAGTGTTGATGCCAGTAATTACGATTCCACGAATATTAAAGTTTTAAAAGGGCTGGATGCCGTTAGAAAACGACCCGGGATGTACATTGGTGATACCGACGACGGTTCGGGTCTTCATCATATGGTCTTTGAGGTTGTGGATAACGCCATCGATGAAGCGCTGGCTGGGCATTGTAGCGAAATTAATGTGATGATTCATGCCGATGAGTCCATTACTGTGAATGATGACGGGCGTGGAATTCCCGTTGACATGCATGAAGAAGAAGGTTGTTCTGCGGCTGAAGTCATCATGACGGTTTTACACGCAGGCGGTAAATTTGATGATAACTCTTATAAAGTATCAGGTGGTTTGCATGGCGTGGGCGTATCGGTTGTTAATGCACTGTCGGATGAGTTACATTTAAAAATTTGTCGTCATGGTGAAGTTTATGAACAGCATTATCATGGTGGTGTGCCAGACGCACCGATTGCTGTGACGGGGAAAGCCGATAAAACAGGAACCCAAATTTGGTTTAAGCCAAGCCCTGATACATTTACCAACATTGAATTTCATTATGAAATTTTAGCACGTCGTTTGCGTGAGCTGGCGTTTCTTAATTCCGGTGTGTGTATTCATTTGACGGATGAGCGCACCACGCAAAAAGAGACGTTTCATTATGAAGGTGGGATCGAGGCATTTGTTGAATATTTAAGCCTGAATAAAACACCGATTATGTCGCATGCGTTTTCTATGTCGGGTGAAAAAGATGATGTTGTGGTTGAGTTATCGATGCAATGGAACGATTCGTATCAAGAAAATTTCTTATGTTTTACGAATAATATTCCACAGCGTGATGGTGGAACGCATTTAGCGGGTTTTAGGTCGGCGTTAACGCGTACGTTGAATCAATACATTGAGCGTGAAGGTTTTGCTAAAAAAGCTAAAGTTGTCACATCAGGTGATGATGCGCGTGAAGGTCTAACAGCCGTTTTATCGGTCAAAGTGCCCGATCCTAAATTTTCATCTCAGACTAAAGATAAACTGGTGTCTTCAGAAGTTAAATCCATTGTTGAATCATTGGTTACTGAAAAATTGAATGATTTTTTATTGGAAAAGCCTGCGGTTGCAAAAGCGATTGTTTCTAAAATTATTGATGCGGCGCGAGCCCGCGAGGCGGCACGCCGAGCGCGCGATATGACTCGCCGTAAAGGCGCTTTAGATATTGCAGGTTTGCCAGGCAAGCTTGCTGATTGTCAGGAAAAAGATCCGGCACGTTCAGAAATTTATTTAGTTGAGGGTGATTCGGCGGGTGGTTCGGCAAAACAAGGCCGTGATCGAAGATTTCAGGCTATCTTGCCTCTCAAAGGAAAAATTTTAAACGTTGAGAAAGCGCGGTTTGATAAAATGCTGGCTTCACAAGAAGTTGCAACGTTGATTACAGCGCTTGGGTGTGGCATAGGTCGGGAAGAATATAATCCTGATAAAACACGTTATCATCGCATTATTATCATGACCGATGCTGATGTGGACGGTGCACATATTCGAACATTATTACTGACGTTTTTTTATCGCCAAATGCCCGATCTTATCGAGCGAGGGTATATTTATATCGCGCAACCTCCGCTGTATAAGCTAAAGCAAGGCAAGCAAGAACGTTATCTTAAAGACGATGATGCGCTCTATGATCATTTGACGCAAACCGCACTGGATAAAGCAGTATTCATGCCATCTAAGCATACGCCACCGATTGCAGCCGGTGCGCTTGAAACGTTGGTTCAGCAGTATCGCCATGTTGAAAAAATCATTCAGCGTCATGCGCGTCGTTATCATGAAGATATCTTGATGGGATTAGTTTTTTCACCGGCACTTTTACATGAAGCTCTGCTCGATCGTGATCGTGTTCAAGCTTGGGCAGACGCTTTAGCGACGCAGCTTAATCAACAAGCAAGTGCAGTTAAGCGCTATGATGTCGATGTCGTCGCTCAAGAAGGGGGAAATGCTTTTTTACCTCGTATTACCATGATTAAACACGGCGTGGATCATGTTGTTGTACTTCCTTTGGAATGGTTCTTATCCAAAGATTATCGAGCCTTAGTTGGTTTAGGTGAGCAATTAGGTGGCTTTGTTGAAGAAGGCGCCGTGATTCAACGAGGTGAAAAAACTCAGGTTGTTGGATCCTTTGGTGAAGCGGTTGCGTGGTTGATGGAAGAAGCTAAACGAGGGCAATCCATTCAGCGTTACAAAGGTCTGGGTGAAATGAACCCAGATCAACTTTGGGAAACCACCATGGATCCCGAAGTACGACGTATGCTGCAGGTTTCGATTGATGACGCGGTTTCAGCCGATCAAATCTTTACAACGTTGATGGGAGACCATGTCGAACCAAGGCGTGCATTCATTGAAGCTAATGCACTGAATGCTGAAAATATCGATGTGTAAGGTGACATCCTGTCAGACAATCCTTGTCATCCCTTAAGCGTTATTATACGCGTTTCATGTGTGGTGTCATGACGGGAAAGCCGGTTCTCTTTGTAAGCCATGGCTTACAAAGAGAAGTTTAACCAGGAGGTTGTTTCGTGTTATGGATTGACGCGTCACATGTATGGGTTGCTTTTGAAGCCATGATTTTTCTTATGTTTTTTCATTATTTAAGTCCCTGGTTTGCAAATCGCTTACCTAAGAAAGGACGAAGTTTTGTCTCGTTTTCTGGTGGCGTTGCGGTTGCCTATGTATTTTTACACATGTTGCCAGATTTAGTTGAATACAATAAACCTATCGGAGCGTTTTTAATCCGTAACGCGTGGCTTACATCGTTCACGGAGTTATTCATTTATATCGTTGCTTTACTGGGTTTTCTTGTTTATTACGGTCTTGATCTCTTTGCTGAACGTTATCGTGATGCTGGGCATGATGATGTCTTTGTTTATGCTTTACATTTAGGTATGTTTTGTTTGTATAATTTTTTAATTACGTACACCATGTCGTTGCGCGCACAATCAAGTATGCCAGCAACGTGCGTGTTTACCGTTGCGATGGCTTTGCATTTTGTGTTAACGGATCGTAAATTTTGTCGATTCTATACCGCTCGATTCAAACATTTAGGGCGGTTTTTATTAATGCTTGCTCTATTTTTTGGTTGGCTTGGCTCGGTTATCTTTGATCCCGTGAATGTGCTTGTTTCAGCATTCATGCTCGCGTTTTTGGCGGGCTCTATTTTATTAAACGTATTTCGAGAAGAGTTACCGGCAACAAGACTCACGAATTATTATTGGTTTTCTTTTGGAATTATATGCATAACCTTGACGTTACTCTTGCAAATTTTGCTTGCAGTGTAAGTTGATAAACATCCAGATGAAAGCCGTGCGCACCCGGTGGTAGTTGTGTGAGATGAGGTGTTATCACGAGGCCATAAGAGCTATCGTTAAAAACAAGCGTTCCATAATTTATGTTCGAATCATCCGTTCCGTGTAAAAAAACCGTGATGGGGGCAGCATGTCCAATCGAGCTTATACAAAGACAGAGGGCTAATATGTTTTTTATCATCATGTTCAAGGCCTATAGGTTAAATCAACGTCTTCATATTGAAGATAGTCACCCATAGGGTAGCGTGCAAGTTAAAAACTAAAGTTTTGTTAAGTTCTGCCGCTTAAGGAGAGATATCAAAGCAATATAAATTTGCCGAACAATAATCAATAATAAGGAGAAGGCAATGTCGGATTCACAAGCTTTAGAAATGGCGTTTCTTCAACGGCTGCATGATAGCCAAGCTCCCGTATCTGTTTTTTTAGTCAATGGGATTAAATTGCATGGTGTGATAGAGCATGTGGATGAACGTGTGCTCACACTTAAAAATGGCATTACGCAGATGGTGTATAAGCACGCCATCTCAACGGTCGTGCCGACTAAATAGTTTACAGCACGTCGCTTAAGCTTTCGACGGTTTGTTTTCCGTAGCGTACGTCGTGTAATTTTCCTGTTGGATCAAAAATAAAGGTGACAGGAACAGCGCGAATATCACCCAGCTTTAATACGATCGATGGATCGGTCGTTAAGCTTGGGTAGTGTAAACCTGTTTGTTGTATTAAGCGAAGTTGTTCGTTGATTGGAAGCCCATCGTAGTTGACACCAAATACAGCAATGTTTTTGTGTTGATAGCGATCATAAAATTGATTAAACGCTGCAATTTCTTCTAGGCATGGCTGACACCAATTTGCCCAGTAATGAATATACACCCATTTTCCTTTAAGCGAGCTAAATGAAATGTTATCACCCTGTGGTGCTTGGTAAAGCATCACGTCTTCAGCCCAGGTTGGCATGGCAAGCGATAAGAGTGTTAGTATGAATAAAATAAAACGGAACATTGATCTATAACTCACTTTGTATCATGCTGGATGATAAGCATGCGATTTAAATAAATCATAAGGATAACTCAATGACGAATAAAATAAAAATTCCAGCGTTTGTTTCCGTGGTTGCATTTTTGCTTGGATGTTATGATTTGATTCGTGGGTTTATGCATACCTTTAATTTAGAAAATTCAGCTTTACACATTGCAAAACTTAATTTAGCCAGTCCAGAAGCGGCCGATTTATTACAATTATTGGGTCTTTTTGGTGTTTCGAATTATATCACAGGTATGATGCTTATTTTAATCGCCTTAAGAGCTCGGGATCTTGCGCTTATGATGCTTTTGATTATACCGTGTGCTTATACCATAGGTATCGTCGAAATAAAGATTAATTCGGCTAGCTATCCTGCGTCTCAAGCAGCATGGCTTGGTAAAGGCCCCATGCTTATTTACCTGATCATTTGCGGTTGTACGTTTATTGCGGGTATCGCTTGTGTATTTTTTAGATGGAGGTCTACTCAACGTTCTTCAAGCCACTCCCAGCGCGCGTAGGCTTCTGACAGGACGGTTTCTTCTTGATTGCATGCCTCGGTTAATTTTGCTATTTCATCCTCCGGACGTTCGTAGAATTCAGGGGCGCCCATCTCAGCGTGCATGGCTTGGATGCGTGCTTCCAGTTGTTCGATACGCTTGGGAAGCTGTTTAAGCTCGCGCTGTTCGGCGGAGCTTAAGGATGAAGCTGTTTTTTGTTGAGTTTGAATTGCTATTTTCGGTGTTGTTTTTTTTATATTCTCTTGTTGTTTTTGATGGCGACGATAATCGTCATATCCGCCAAAAAACTCACTAAAATGCCCGTTGTCCTCAAAAACGAGTACGCTGCTGACGATGTTATTAATAAATTTACGATCGTGACTGATTAAAATTAACGTTCCTGGGTAGTCACCAAGCATCGATTCTAATAATTCAAGCGTTTCGATATCGAGATCATTGGTCGGCTCATCCATGACCAATAAATTGACCGGTTTAGCAAAAAGCTTGGCCAGTAACAAACGGTTACGCTCGCCACCGGATAGTGATGAAACCGGTTGATTAAAGCGTTCAGGTTCAAATAAAAAATCACGTAAATAAGAGGCTACATGTTTTTCTTGGCCGTTGATGGTAACAAAGTCACGGCCTTCACCCACATTGGCCATCACCGTTTGTGTTTCATCAAGTTCGCGACGTAGTTGGTCAAAATAGGCGATTTTAAGAGACGTTCCCAGGCGTATGCTTCCTGATGATGGCTTTAAATCACCTAAAAGTAAACGTACAAGCGTTGTTTTTCCGCAGCCATTGGGCCCAATAATCCCCAGTTTATCACCGCGCATGAGCACACATGAAAAATTAGAAATCATGTGTTTTTGTTCGATCGCGTAATCAATATTTTTTGCCTCAATCACCATTTTTCCTGATGAGCTTACATCGAGCTGTAAATTTTTGACCTGTCCTGTTTGGTTACGTCGTTCTCGATGGGCATTGCGCATGGCCTCGAGTCGTCTCACCCGGCCTTCGTTTCGTGTGCGTCGTGCTTTAACGCCTTGACGCAACCAAGCTTCTTCTTCTTTGAGGCGTTTATCAAAAAGCGCGTTATGTGTTTGTTCCGTGACGCGATTCGCTTCTTGTCGGTCGAGGTAGGTGTCGTAATCGCAGGCATGGCGATAAAGCGCGCCGCGGTCAATTTCAACAATGCAGTTGGCTATATTTGTTAAAAATTGTCGATCATGCGTCACGACTAAAACACTGCCTGGATAAGTCTTTAAATAACCTTCGAGCCATTCAATCGTATCGACATCGAGATGGTTGGTTGGTTCGTCGAGTAGGAGTAAGTCGGCATCGGCGAGTAATGCAGCCCCTAGGAGTGCTCGACGTCGCATACCGCCGGAGAGGTTGTTCATGGAGGCGTCCATCGGTAAGCTTAAGTGACTTGCCATGCTTTCAACACGCGGGAGCATATCCCAGGCATTCAGCGCTTCAATCTGTTCTTGGCATGTGGCCATGCGATCGAGATCGCCGGCAATTGAAGTCACGCGGTATTCTGATAAAACGTCACCCAGTTTTCCGAGGTGATGAACTAAAAAATGATAAACCGTTTCGTGCTTGCTTATCGGTACATCTTGCATGAGTCCTGCAATACGCAAGCCACTTTGTTTGTTAATTTGCCCGCCATCTTGGGTGAGCTCGCCTTGTAAAAGCTTAATCAGCGTTGATTTGCCAGCGCCATTTCGACCCACGAGTGCAATACGTTCTTTGGGATGAATTTGCCAATCCACGTTATTTAAAATCGTGTTGTTGGCTAAGTGCAGCGTGACTTTATTGAACGACAAAATACTCATGAAGATCTCGGATAATTTTATGGATGTGATATCTACGGGATTTCTATTCCCTGCCAATCAATAAGTTTACCATGTTTATGAACAGTATCGTCGAATAAGATCTTTAAAAAATAATGTGCGGCTTGTTGTGGAGAAAAAAGTTGGTCTTTAGGAATGTATTGCTTAAACGGCGCGGATAATTTTGTGTCAACCGAGCCGGGATGGTAAGCAAAAACCTGTGACGCAGGGGATTTGATGCGCCACTCGATGGCTAGATTTTTAATCAGCATATTCAGCATGACTTTACTCATACGATAGCTATACCATCCGCCTTTGCGATTATCTGCAATACTTGAAATACGCGCAGAAAAAGCACAAAAGCGCAGCGTTTGATGTTTAGAGAGGTGTGGATTTAAAATTTGCGCTAGGTTAATCGTGATCGCAACGTTTGCTTCGATACTCTTGAGTAGCCAAGCATAATCCAGTTGTTGAATGGTTTTTTCGGGGCCGTGTGATGGCTGATGTAGCATGCCGCAGGTATTGATCACAAGGCTTGGCAATTCACTCTGTGAGGTAAGTACCTGGTTGAGTGCTTGATGGCTTAATAAATCAATACCCCGTTTTCGGCTGAGCACAACAACGTTATACCCCATGTTGGTGAGCTCAACATCAATTGCGCTGCCTATACCGCCATCACCGACCAACCAGGCAAGCGTCATGATTTTCTTCGTCGACTACGCTTCATTTTCTCAAAGTGCTTGGCATCTTTATGGAATTCATAACAGGTTAAACCGATCCCTATGATTAAAAGCACAAAAGTAAACATGGCGACTTGAAGTACAAAATCAGGAGCGATGGTTTTCGCGATACCGAGTATATTCATGCTTCTTTCCTTTTTTTGTACAGTGCAATGAAGCTCAGTAATTTAAAATAAATACCAAATCCAAGGATGCTCGGAACCCAGATGGCGGTAAAAATGCCTTCTTGCAGATGGCCCGAAAACCATAAATAAGCGGAAACGGCAAAGGCCACCGTGATGGCGAGAAGTATAAAAACATCGGAAGCTTTAATCATATCAGATCCTTTTTGTATGAATTCTCGAATTTAATAAACTTAGGTTATATCTCCCAATAGCCCCAGGCTGCAATTAAAAAACAAATCATCGCGCACTGCCCAATAAAGTGTAGCAGATACATGCCTAAAGGTTTAATTTCAAAAGGCGTCACCAGGCCGATAATACAAAGGATTAAATAAAAAAATAATATAAAACCTAATATGGCGGCCGGAAGTCTTATTTTTTGACGCATATCACCTCTATTTTTATTTTTTTGTATTTTTATCATGTTGAATATATAGCATAGATTTTAATACTTTGTGGTCTTGATGGGCCAAATCAACCAGCGGTAGTGTCGCAAGACCTGCGATGCAGTACAGCTTTTTTGTTTGTTTGGATGTTATCGCATCAAGATGTTTTTGAACGGTCTGTACATCACCTCTGACCAACGGGCCGGTGAGTGCTTGTTTGGGCGAATTGGTTTGTTTTAAATTATCTAAGCTTGTTTGCATAAGCTGTAAGCAAATTTCGCGAGCGTTTTTTGGAGGCAGGCCAGAGGTTTCAAATAACTGGATCGCCTCAGATGCCAAAGTAACGAGATAATTTGAAGCTATCACCGCGGCAGCATGGTAGGCGGCTTTTTTTTCAGGGTTGAGTTTAAAAACCTGAGCGCCCATGGCTTGCCATAACGGTGTTAATTGATTGATGGCCTCACTATCGCCCTCGATGGCGCAATGGACGCCTTGGAATGCGTTTGCATTGGGTGTGTTGGCATCTCGAAAGGCTTTGAGAGGGTGCAGGCTTGCAGTATGCGCCCCCTGCTGTTTTAACGGCATCAGAATATCTGAATTTAAGATGCCGCTTGCATGCATGACGATGCTATTGGGTATAATCATTGCGGCTTCAGCAAGTTTTTTAATCAGTGCTGGCATCTCATCATCGGGGCATGTTATCAATGTAAGATCAGCTTGGGGAAGTGCGCTTAGTTGATATAGAGCTAGGCCTTGACCTAGTGTCGCTACGGCTTGTTGTGCGCGTGTAATAGTCGGATGATACACACCAAGTAGTCTGTGTTCACCTGTCAATATCAGTGATGCAGCTAGGGCCTTGCCTAGGCGGCCGGGTCCGATGAGGTTGATGCGCATGTGTTGTTCTCGTGTTTTTGATGAAGGCCGTAAATCACGTGACCGGCTTTTTTGAATTTAAGCGTTTCCCATAGGGCGGGGTTTAGCGTAAGCGCTTCGGATGATTCGGTGTAAAGCAAGCCGCCTGGTCGAAGTGTCGATGATTGCTCAAGACAGGCGATGCTATCAAGCAATAATTGAGGTTTGCCAAACGGCGGATCAAGAAAAATAAGATCAAAGACTGGTGGTTGATTTTTTAAGTAACTGATAGCGTCTGTGTGAATCACATGGAGCATGTTGGTATCAAACGCGATGGCTTGTTTTTTTAAATGCTGGGACGTGGTACGCGATTGTTCAAGCAAGGTCACAGCACATGCACCGCGTGACCAGGCTTCAAAGCCAAGCGCACCGCTGCCGGCAAAAGCGTCGAGGCATCGGGCGCCACGAACGGTGTTCATGAGCCAATTAAACAGCGTTTCACGAATGCGGCTGGGAGTGGGGCGAAGGCCTAGCTCATCTGGAAACGTAATTTTTTTTCCGCGATGATGGCCTCCGATGATGCGAACTTCTTGTTTCATGCTTTTCCAACCATCACTTGCAATAAGCGATTGGGTTGAATATTTTTTTCAAAGGCCATTTTAATCTGCCCAATATTCACCGCACGAATCTTATCTGTATACGTATCTAAGTAGTCATCGGGTAATTGATAAAACGTTATTTTAAGCAGTAAGCTTGCCATGCTTTGATTGGTTGCCAGTGACAAAGGGAAGCTTCCGACAAGGTATTCTTGTGCGGCTTTAAGCTCATCATCACGCGGGCCTGTTTTTATAAACGCTGAGAGCGTTTCACGCGTGAGTGTTTCAGCTGTTTTTGCTTGGGCGCCTTGGGTCGCAAGTCCGATAATAAACGGACCGCGCTCAGGCAGAGGTAAAAATTGACTGCTTACGCCATAGGTTAAGCCGCGTTTTTCGCGCAACTCTTCGGCGAGGCGTGAAACCAAGCTACCTCCGCCCAGCGTATAATTTCCAACCATCAAGGGGAAATAACGTGCGTCATGATGCGTAATGCCAAGTTGGCCTAAGCGTAACACGGTTTGTGACGATGGGAACGGTACGCTGATGTCCATGGCTTCGGTCAAAGCTTTGGTTTGTTTGATATGAGGCGCTGCTTTGCCTTTGGGTAAGGCTTGGGTGAGCTGCTCCGCGATCTGTTTAGCCCGGTCTGTTTCGAGCGCCCCTACAAGCACAAGCGTAGCATTTTGGCTGACAAATAACGCGTGGTGAAAGCGCCGTACATCTTCGACGGTGATGGCGTCAAGGGTTTTTAATTCGCCGTTGACGGGGTGTGCGTAAGGGTGGTTTTGATAGAGCGCTTGAAAAAACGTTTGATTTGCAATGTCCTCAGGTGACTCTAAAGCATGTCGGATGGCCATGCGTTGTTGATTTTTTTCACGTTCAAAGGCTTTTTCAGGAAAGTCTGGGTGTGAGGCTATGCGTGAAAACGTGTCAACCGCTTGTTTTAACAGCTCAGGTGATGTGAGTGTACGCAAATGTAAGAGCACCATGTCGCGGTTATTTTCATAGCTGTATTGTGCACCCGTGTCTTCTAGTTGGGTGGCGATAAGGGTTGCATCCAGTCCGTCGTTGCCTTGATTCATCAAACGCGCGGTGAGCGTACTTAGCCCAAAACGAGGGCCATCATAGGCGGTACCTGCACGAAAGGCGAGATTAATATCCAGCATCGGGATTTCCATGGCTTGATAGAATACAACGGGCGTGCCTTGGCTCGTTTTCCAGCGTTCAATTTGCAAAGTTTTTGTTGCTGCGTGGGCCGTGGTGCAAGCCGCGAGTCCTAGGCTGATGAGGGTCAACAGGATGTTCATTGGGAGGCTCCTGATTGCGGTGCTGGTTGTGGTATGAGGCGTGCTTCGGTCTGGCTGTCTTCATTAAAATAACGGTTAGCAACGGCTTGAATGTCGTCAGGTGTCACTGCGCGAATCTGGTGTTCGTAAAGCTCGGTCGTCTTCCAGCCTAAACCGACGGTTTCTAGCAAGCCAAGCTCCATGGCCTGTCCAAAGCCGGAATCTCGCTCAAACGTTTTTTGTGCGATGAGCTGTGCTTGAACGCGCTTGAGCTCTGCATCGGCAACACGTGTTGTTTTTAAGCGCGTAAGTTCTGCATCAAGATCTTGGCTTAAGTCATCGAGGGTATGTTGGCTGCTGGGTGTGCCATAGACCGTAAATAGCGTTGGGTAGCGAGCATAGAGGTTATAGTCTGTGCCTACACTGCTGGCGCGCTGTGTTCCTCGAACCAAATTCTTGCTAAAACGGCTGCTGTCACCTGCGTCGAGTAAACCGGCAATGACCTCGAGGGTATAAGGGTCTTGTGCGTGCGCTTTATCGACGGATTTGACGGTAGGTACGATGTATCCTTGCAGCAGCATGGGAACTTGAGCTGGTGCTTTGACCGTGATATTTTTTTTACCGAGCTGTGGTGGTTCGATTTGAGGTTTGCGCTTCATCGCTTCGCTTTTAGGTATTGCGCCAAAATGTTGTTGTGCTAAAGCATACACGTGATCAGGATTCACATCACCCACGACCACCAGTGTGGCATTGTTGGGGGCGTAAAAACGTTGATACCAGATTTTCAGATCGCTTATTTTAAGGTGTTGGATATCATCCATCCAGCCAATGACCGGATGATGATACGGTGAAATCAAATGGGCGGCAGAAAGATAACGTTCAAACGTGAGTGCTTGCGGATTGTCGTCGGTTCGCATGCGTCGCTCTTCTTGAATGACTTTAATTTCTTTATTAAATTCGGTCTCATCAAGCAGAAGGTGTTGCATACGATCCGCTTCCAAAGCTAAGCTTGTGGGCAGGTGCTCGGCCGCTATTTTTTCAAAATAAGCTGTATAGTCTGTGTTGGTAAACGCGTTTTCTTGCCCACCCAGGCCTGCAATCGTTTTTGAAAAAATGCCAAGAGGGTACTTGGTCGTGCCTTTAAACATAATATGTTCAAGTGCATGTGAAATACCGGTGAGGCCGCCGGGTTCGTCGGCAGACCCCACGTTGTACCAAATCATGGTAACGGCAACGGGCGCGCGATGGTCTTCTTTGACCAAAACCTTGAGTCCATTATCGAGGGTAAACGATTGCACTTGCCCAAAGGCTACGTGCGTGATAAATGTCAAGAGCAGAATAAAACGGGTGCGCATGGCTCACCTCAAGATAAAAATGATAGAATTTCATATTTTACTGGATTTGTATACCGTATGAAGAAGTGGTTTAAGCGAAATCAAGCCAAAATGGCAAAGCAGCGTCCTGACGAGCTCGAAAAACAAGGCGTTTGGACGCGTTTTCAACAAGGCCTCGGCAAAACACGCGCGGGCTTAGGGGGAGCGCTTGGGCGTTTGCTGCTTGGGAAAAAAGAAATTGATGCGGAGTTGCTCGAAGAGCTGGAGCATGTATTGGTTGCCGCTGATGTGGGTGTTAAAACCACACAAACTTTATTAGCTGAGCTCACCGAGGGCTTGGAGCGCAAGCAACTAGCCGATGGTGATGCTGTGCTTGATGCGCTTCAAACCAAGATGATGGCTCTTTTATCTTCAGATGCTACGGCGCTTATGCATGAGATGCCTAAATCCTCGCCACTTGTTATTTTAATGGTGGGCATTAACGGCGCAGGAAAAACCACAACCATCGGTAAGCTTGCACGTCAATATCAGCAGATGGGCAAGCGGGTCATGCTTGCTGCAGGCGACACCTTTCGTGCGGCCGCGGTTGAGCAGTTGCAAGCTTGGGGTGCACGCAGTGATATCCCCGTGATTGCACAGCATACGGGGGCGGACAGTGCCTCGGTTATTTTTGATGCATTTCAAGCGGCTAAAGCGCGCGGTATCGATGTGCTGATTGCCGATACAGCCGGGCGCTTGCAAACTCAGCATCATTTGATGGATGAGCTAAAAAAAATAAAACGCGTGCTTCAAAAAATAGATCCCGATGCGCCGCATGAAACCATGCTGGTATTAGACGCCGGAATTGGTCAAAATGCTTTAAGCCAGGCAGCTAAATTTCACGAAGCGCTTGGATTAACCGGTATTACGATGACGAAGTTGGATGGTACAGCGAAAGGTGGTATTTTGTTTGCCATTGCTCATGAATTAGGGCTCCCTTTTCGCTACATTGGTGTAGGTGAAGGGGTGGATGATTTGCGTCTGTTTGAGCCAGAACACTTTGTGCGGGCTATTTTTAACGATGATTCAATTCAGGCAAGTAAGTAAGCGTTATCCTGGTGGTTATCAGGCATTAGAATACGTTAATTTCACGTTAGCCAAAGGTGAAATGGCGTTTTTGACCGGTTGCTCAGGTGCGGGAAAAAGCACGTTGCTGAAGCTTATTGCTTTGCTTGAGCGCCCCTCAGGCGGTGATATTTTAATCAACGGCGCGTCGCTTTCTAAGTTCAAAAAGAATGATGTAGCAGCACATCGATCGCGCATTGGTGTGACGTTTCAGTCACCTCATTTATTACAAAACCGCACCGTTTTTGAGAACGTCGCCTTGCCTTTACATATTCAGGGTATTGCTGGGGCGCAGCTTGCTAAACGTGTGCATGCAGCGCTCGACCGCGTGGGGCTTTTAGCGAAAGAAGGCATGATACCTCTTCATCTTTCAGGTGGTGAGCAGCAGCGCGTGGGTATTGCGCGTGCGATTGTACACAAGCCCGATTGGTTGTTGGCAGATGAGCCTACGGGAAATTTAGATCCTGGATTATCCGGCGATATTATTGAATTATTTGAGCAATTCAATCAGGCGGGTGTCGGGGTATTAATAGCCACACATGAGCTTTCGCTCATTGCAGGCATGCAGCATCGTGTGCTTTGGCTTAAGGGGGGGCGCTTGTGTTAATGCGCGGACGTCAATGTGTGAAGCGGCATCTTCAGGCCATGAAACATAGCGCAAAAACGCTGCGTTCAACGCCTTGGGCAACGGCGATCACCGTGATTGTTTTGGCCGTGACGTTAATTTTGCCGGTGTTATTTTGGCTTTTGATGGGGCATTTAAAACCGCTTACCAATGAATGGCGCGAAGGTAACGAAATCGCCTTATATCTTGATTCTCCGTTGAGCTCCGCCAATGAGACCGCGTTATTGGTGCGTGTGCGAGAAACCGAGGGTGTGGGGCATGCAACGTTTGTGAGTGCAGAGGCGAGTCTCAAAGAGCTTGAGCAGCAAGAAGGCATGCAAGATATACGGCGTTATTTACCCAACAACCCCTTACCGTCTGTGATTAACGTGATGCCAGCGAGCACGCTTGATACGCCCGAAAAATTAGAGCATTTATTTGAGAAACTTAAACATTATCCTCACGTTGAGCAGGCAAAGTTGAATCGAGATTGGTCAACGCGTTTGTATGCATTGCTTGAATTGATGACCTATCTGACGTGGATCTTAGGCGGATTGTTTGGTCTAATGGTGGTGTTTATTATCCGAAATCTTTTACGACTGGCAGCTCAAGAGCATCATGAAGAAATCGAGGTTTTAAAATTAATCGGTGCAACCGACGGTTTTATTATCAGGCCTTTTTTATACACGGGCATGTGTTTAGGAGCTGCCGGTGCTTTGCTTGCTTTTTTAGGCGTGCATGCTGTGCTCTATGGTTTGTCGTATGCGCTGCATGGGTTAATCTCTGCAGGTTTTGGTGTGCCGTTGGAGGTTAAGCTCTCGCTACTTGATGCACTACGTTTTATTGGATTTGGGTTAATTTTAGGATGGCTTGGAGCATACCTGCCGCTCAAGCGACAATTGGCGCGTATTGAGCCTTGTCACTAAATGAGTGTATAATGCGCCAGAAATCATGATTCACCGTAACTTAGCTTTGGGGGACCGCATGAATTTTCCATTACAGCTTGGATCCACACACCTTCCTCTTGGAAGTTTAGATGCCTACATTCACCAAGCGAATCAAATACCGATGCTCTCATCAGAAGAAGAGCTGGATTGTGCACGGCGTTTTCAGGATGAAGGCGATATCGAGGGTGCTCGTCGTTTGGTGCTTGCTCATTTACGCTACGTGGTGCGTGTAGCACGAGGTTACTTAGGTTATGGCTTGCCACTCAATGATTTAATTCAAGAAGGTAATGTTGGCTTAATGAAAGCGGTAAAACGCTTTGACCCAACACTGGGTGTGCGCTTAGTATCGTTTGCGGTGCATTGGATTAAAGCAGAAATTCATGAATTTGTATTGCGTAACTGGCGTATTGTTAAAATTGCCACAACGAAAGCTCAGCGTAAGTTGTTTTTTAATCTTCGCCACATGAAGCAACGCCTTGGGTGGTGTAGTCCGGAAGAAGTGGATGCTGTGGCCAAAGATCTAGGCGTCACACCTAAAGATGTTCGTGTGATGGAAGAGCGTTTAAATGCGATGGACGCTTCCTGGGATATCGATGATTCAAACGATGATGCGTCTTATCGTACGATTCCTGCACGTTATCTCAGCGATGAAAAAGCGGATCCTGCGTATTTAATTGAACAAGAAGACGGCGAGGTTCAAGACGGTGAAAAGCTGCATCTTGCCCTTGAACGTTTGGATGAACGAAGCCAAGATATTTTAAAGCAACGTTGGTTTGGCGATGAAAAAGCCATGACCTTGCATGCGTTAGCTGACAAATACAGCATTTCTGCTGAACGGGTACGTCAGCTTGAGAAGAATGCCATGAAAAAAATGCGAACCTATCTTGAGGTAGGCATGCCTGTTTCTTAAGGGGTGCTCGCAACAACTTTGTGTGTAGCTAATTGCTAAATCTTCAACAAAATAGCCCATCGATTAAGTTACGTGGGCTATTTTTAATGGTTATTTATGTTTCT
>Ga0100380_10001079_pt1 | contig 29636 bp, 24 predicted proteins | sample CryGeymeta201504_FD_80417 | JGI IMG/M metagenome (GOLD analysis project Ga0100380, IMG submission 80417) | Groundwater microbial communities from Crystal Geyser aquifers in Utah, USA - Crystal Geyser metaG 2015-04 | ecosystem: Environmental > Aquatic > Deep subsurface > Groundwater | place... | reverse complement strand
TCCTGCCTCATAAATTACATTTAGCAGACTTTTAATACCCATCTCCTGCAGTCTGTAGCAGTGTGTTTATGCATTTGTGCTTTTCAGCCCACTCAGTGCTTTTCAAGTACTAAGTTAAGATCTACGATTCCATGACCACTCCTTCCCGGGTTTATCACAATGTCGAACATGTCCTAGAAGTCATCGAGTATCTACAAATGGAGACACTGTCATCATCATCATCATCATCATCGATTTCTGCGAATACCGACCCTTCTGTCAGGAGCAGTTATCAGCAACTTGATCCAATTTCGATACTAGCAATACTCTTTCATGATGTCATTTATTATTCATTAGATCAAAAACTATCTGAAAAACAATGGACTTTATTACAAGGGGTCATTGAAGAGAAAGCAATAACAACAGCAGCAGCAACAACAGCTGAAGAGGAGGGTCCATGTCGTCATGAGATCACGTTGTTGCCATTTTCCAAACATCAAGACCCACTGGTTCGTATGGTCCAGAATGTCTTTGACATGCCCGAACAACCCAAAATTCTTCCAAGTCGTGGAATGAATGAATTCTTATCGGCACTCATTGCTACTCGTGCCTTGCAAAAGTACTTCTTGATCCAACCACCACAACAGTTGGTACAGCTGGCAATGGCAATTGAAGCTACCATTCCTTTTCGAAAGACGAATCATGATGCGTCAGGAAAGGAATCATCTCCAATGGACCACTTGTACGATCGCGCCTTCAAGGCATATACTGCATTATTGGTTGATACATTGTCTATTACACATCAACATCATCATCATCATTATCATGAAAATTATCATAATAATATGGATGATAGTTGTGACAAACATGTAGTATTATTTGTTACCGATGCTGTTCATCAGGCCGTAATGGTAGGCAATAGCGATTTGGGTGCTTTTAGTAATCCAGATCCAACGACCTTTATTGATTCCAATTGGAAACTATTACCTGAATGGTTTCCCATATTACAACAGCTACAACAAGAACAAGCACAGTGTTGTTGTTCACTTGCAAAATTCCAACAAATTCTGGTGTCGGTGCGACAACAACAAAGAAAATTGGATCCTGCCAACATTTTCGTATCGTTTCGGGGCAGACCTGATTCGTATACAATGAACAGTAAATCTCAACGTGCGACCGCTAATCTGATATTTTTGAACATGTACATGGAGATACGAATCTTGACAATGTTTTTACTCCACGATCTTTGGTTTCTCTACTTTGAACGTCATGATACTGACAATGATGATACTGACAATGATGATACTGACAATGATGGTGTTGATGACGATGGTACAGCGGTACAATTGCAACTCGTCGATCTTCGCAGAATTGAGCAAGCCGTAAAGCCCAAAACAATGCTATTGATAAACGTACGAAAACAATGGAAGGAGGATTCACAGGATGCACTTTTGTACCGAGTATTGGTCGAGGGTCGTAGTGCGGATTACCAGTGGGATCCAAAGCAATCAACAATTGGTGCCGCTCTTTTGGTAGAGCTAGGGAGCACAACGGAAGTGTCACGACGATTGGAACATCGACAATCATCAGACACTGAGAATGATGAAAATGCAGCTAAGAATGTCATACTGGCTTGGATCAAGAGTCTGCCCAGGCGTGTTGTAGAAGCTGCCAGGGAGGGACTGCAGGAAGCAACAAAAATTAGCCCAACAACAACAAACCTGTACCAAAGCACGTAACGTGATTTCATAGAGCTGTCTCTTAAATATTAACTTGTGAGTGTGGGTGTGTTTAGTCATTGTTGATGCACTGCTGTGCATGGTACGTTAGCGGAATGTATGCACAAAAAAAGAAGACAGCTTAGCACATCTTGATAGAATTGCTTTGAATGATACTGAAAAATTCAGCACGAGTCCTGCCATTGCTTTCGAAACAGCCTCGAACAGAACTAGTCACAGTACTGGCTCCAACCTTTTGAATGCCTCGCATGACCATACAAAAGTGGGTACATTCCACGACAACGGCTACACCCAAAGGCTCTACAGCCTCGACAATAGCATCGGCAATCTGTCGTGTCAACCGTTCCTGCACTTGCAATCGTCGCGAAAACATTTCGGCAATGCGAGCCAATTTCGAAAGGCCCAATATTTTTCCATTGGGAACGTATCCAATATGTACGCGACCCGTGAATGGTACCATGTGATGCTCGCACAGAGAATGAATGTCAATATCTCGCACGACTACCATTTCCTTGTGATTTTCTTCAAAAACGGCACCGTTCAATAAATCGTGAGCATTCTGTTGGTATCCATGAGTCATGAATAGCAACGCTTTGGCCCACCGATCGGGTGTCTTGAGCAGTCCTTCCCGGTTGGGGTCTTCGCCAATGCTTTCGAGAATGGTTTTGCATGCTGCCGTCATTTTTTCGAGTTTGATTGCCTCTTCCTCTTCCGTAACTGGCGAGCTTTTGATTTTTTTCTCCGTTGTCATTGTACCCGTACTAGCTGTTACAAGTACTCGTTTCTTCCGACTCGAAGCAGCAGCAGCAGCAGCAGCAGCAGCAGCAGTGGTAGTATAAGCAGCAGTAGTAGTGATGCCATTGGGCAGAGTGAATTGCCTTTTTTGCTGCTGCTGTTTCAGTAAGAGAGTATTGCGAGTATCTTCGCATCCCGTACAAATGCAAACTTGTCCACTTGCCAACTGACACTGCAAGTCTTTTTCAGCAGCAATAATCTTCGGTGGTACGGAAGACGACTCTTCCATAGTACTTGTGTTTGTGTTTGTGTTTGTAGTTGTCACACGAGAACGAGCCGCAGAGGAATTATCATCACTGGCCGTTGATGAGACTTCCGCAACACATTCTTTTTTATCATTGATTATATTTTGGTTTGTTGGAACGGCAGTGGCGGGTAAGGACATGGTAACGAAGCTTTCTCTTTTATATCTGTAGTACACGAAGTGAAAATGTATGTATATGCGCACTTGTTTCGATTGTCGAATGACGAGTTCAGTGTTCAGTGTTCAGTACTCGAGCGCAGAGTTCAGTATTCAGCCAGTAGTGAACTTCGATTTGAATCCTATGAATGAATACGTGAGTCGTCAGATTATTCTACGAGAGTAACAAGAATTTGATTCCGTGTCAAGATGATCAGAAGTACGAATTCGAGGACTTCTCCACATCTACCAAGCTCTTATTAGGGCTGGACGATTTGATATTATGATGTCAAGTAGACTGCTAAAAACTTCATGGCAATCAAACATTTTTGTTTTTGCATTCTTTCGTTTTGAGTATTGGAGGTTAATTAACGAATACTAGAGTACTAGCTAGTCTGCTGGTGGTCGTACTACGTAGACTACTGGTACTCTGGCATGTGGTGGTGATGATGACCGTGTCATCGAACTGAATCACGTGCTCCTCCGCCTGTACGACTATTACCTGTTATTAATAGCTACTAGTAGTGGTACTAGTAGGCCAACTACTAGCTAGTAGCACTAGCTAGTACCTGGTACTGCTGATGATGTCTACTACCTGGTACTCGAGTAGCTACTCTCTAGAGCTAGAGTAGTAGTAGTAGAGTACTACGGAAGTAGTACTGGTAGTAAACTATTGCTCGTCCTTTTCTACACTAACTACTACAGGTTGTTGTGGTACTACCATACTCTACTAGAGTAGACTACTGTAGCTACTAGACCTAGTAGCTAGCTAGACTCCTCGGAGAACAGCGTGCTCATAGCCCGATAAGTTTAAAACACGATTGAAGGTCTTTTTCCTCGACCAGGAAAGGCAAGGAATAGTCCAGGTCCAAAGTCCAAAGTATGCGCTCACAATACTTCGTCGTCATCAGCAAGGATCAAGGAAAGAGGAAAGTATATATTTTTGTTTTCATACATACAACATTTTTTGACAACAACCGTCTTCCACATCAGAAGGAAAAGAATAGTAGTAAAGCTAGCAGACAACTTACTTGTCGCGCTAAAAAGTACGACTGTAAAAAGGTGTAGAAATTTGTTAGATTTCTCGAATAGCACCTATTACCTATTACACTAAAATGTCCTCATCTTCTGAAGAGCCAAATATGAGTGGCTCTTCGACAACGTCCAAGGATAATCCAACGAATGTCAGCTTTTTGACGGCATTAATCTGTGGTGGACTGGCCGGGACTAGCGTTGATGTTGCTTTATTTCCCATTGATACCCTGAAAACGAGATTACAGTCACCCCAAGGATTCATCGCGGCGGGAGGATTTAAAGGCATTTATAATGGATTAGGAGCCGCAGCTATTGGATCGGCTCCAGGAGCTGCGCTTTTCTTTTCGACCTACGAGGTACATTTGTTTTCATGGTGAATTTGCAGAAGGGAACGCTTGTTTTGTATGAATCTATAATCTATTCATCTTTATCTCATTCAATTCAAATTTGTTTCTATTAAAATGCCGATGATTCCTGCTCGCTTTGACTACAACCTACCTACCTTGTACATACAAAATACTAACACGACACGACTTGATATATTTTCTGAACATATATCAATGAACTGGATTTGGACTCCTGCAGACGCTAAAACCGATATTTTTTTCCGCTCAGAAACGCTTTGATGTACAACCGGAAAACCAAGCCATCAGTCACATGGCTGCTGCCAGTTGCGGCGAAGCCATGGCGTGCCTGGTACGCGTACCGACCGAAGTTATCAAAGCTAAAATGCAAACAGGAACGGCTTTCGCTACGGGTGGCTTGGCATCAACGATTCAACTGGTAATGAAAGAACGACACGGAGCAGGATTCCTTACACCATATCTGGGTGGGCTGTACCGTGGATACGGCATGACGTTAATGAGAGAAATTCCCTTTGCCATGATCCAATTTCCGCTTTACGAAAAGTTTAAGGTCCAGTGGGGCGATCGGCAGGGTGAACCCGTATCTCCAGTGCAGGCAGCTGCATGCGGGTCACTTTCTGGGGCCATTGCGGCGGGGCTAACTACACCGTTGGACGTGATCAAAACGAGACTGATGCTAGGTACTGATCAACACGGAGAACACTACAAGAATGCGGTCGATGTTCTGCGAAAGACTATGGCCGAAGATCCCATGAAATTCTGGAGCGGACTACAACCAAGAATCATGTGGATTTCCATCGGCGGGTTTGTTTTCTTTGGCGCTTACGAGGGCTTCAAGTCTGTATTGAACCCTGTTCTATCCTGATGGTAAGTGATTAAGGAATGAAAGCATAGAGACAAAAATTTCTCTCCGGAATTATTTAACTCTACTGTAAGTTAATGCATCGCATCACCATCACCGTCGCCACTACTATTACCACGTTCCAATGTATCTGCAATGGCGCTTCCATTTGTAGCTTCGCCATCAGAAACAGTCCCTCTTGAGCGTGCCCTTGCCATTCGGTTTCGGATGCGATCGTACCTGGCTTGATCTTTCGTTGAAACCGACGGCATCACATGGTGGAAAGCTACTTCGAAATGTCGTGCTTCAATGCACAATTCTGCGTCAGTTTTTCCATTTCCAGATATGCAAGCGGCCATGTCTTCCTTCAAGACAGCTAATCCTGCTTCTCGTAGAAGTGCCGCACAATCTGCTCCACTAAAACCATCGGCCTTGTGACTGCGTCCAATACTGTCTAGGACCACATCACTACCAAACTTTACCTTCGTGGAAAGCGCTGTCAGAATCGAAACTCTGTCATCCGCTGAAGGCAGCGGCACATACAGTAGTTTGTCAAGACGACCTGGTCTCATCATGGCAGGATCAATTAACTCCGGTCGATTCGTAGCCGCAATCACAAAGACACTGCGTCGACTTTCTAGTCCGTCCATTTCAGTCAGCAATTGATTGACAACACGTTCGCTCACGCCGCTGCCTCCGCCGTCACTTCCACGCTTCGGGCACAACGAGTCAAGTTCGTCAAAAAAGACAATGCAGGGACTAGAACTTCGAGCGCGTTCGAAGACAAGACGGACTGCCTTCTCGCTTTCACCAACGTATTTATCGAGTAATTCTGGGCCCTTAACACTGATAAAGTTGGCCCCGCTTTCATTGGCAACCGCCTTGGCAAGCAGGGTCTTTCCGCATCCCGGTGGTCCTGTTATCGGCAAAAAATAAATAAGTGAGAAAATCTTTCATACATGTGAACATGTATACACGGTGTCACCTAGCATGGCATAAATCGTACCATACAGCAAAACACCAGCCGGAAGAGAGAGTCCCAAAAGTTTGAATTTTTCAGGGTTTCGAATGGGCTCCAAAACACTCATTGCCATTTCCTCTCGAATTTCGTCCATGGCCCCAATATCCTTCCACGATACGTCAGGAGCCACAGCAAATCCTTCGCGTTGTCCTGAAGGTTGAACCAAGGGAATAGCATTCAAGAAGTCTTCCATCGTAACATAGAGTGGTTCTAATTGTTCCTGAGTGAGAGGTTGAAGGGGTCGAACCGTATCTGTTGATGGAGGAGGCGGGGGTAGTTGTGGTGGACCGCCACAAGTGACGTTCTCTCCAACTGTCGCGTCTGCGGAGGGCCCTTCTTGTTCTGAAATTGTTGGCAATTTATCAACAACAGTAACAGATGCGGTAGTCGTAGTAGTGGTGCCTACCACAGCTGCCGTAACAGCGGGTCGATTTAAATCTGTCTCCAGAAGCACATCCCGAAAAATGCGATTAATTGCAATCACGGCGGCTTCCTTGGTCAAGCTTCGTACATCAGCTCCTACATACCCAGGAGTTTTTCGAGCCAATACTTTATAATCAAAGTCTCCACTCAATCGCATGCTCTTGGTCATGGTCTGCAGTATTTTTTGTCTTGCTGCTTCATTAGGAACTCCCATGAGTATTTCCTTATCAAATCTTCCGGCTCGTCGTAACGCGCTGTCGAGGGCATCGGGTCGGTTCGTCGCCCCCAAAACAATCACAGGAGCTCCTCCTCGTGTACACGATGGATCAATGTCAGCATCCATACTCGTTAATAGTTGGGCCACCATGCGCTTTTCCATACCTCTGGAGCTACCGCCCTCGTTGCGCTTGGGTGCAATGGCATCTAATTCATCCATGAAAACAATACTGGGAGCACTTTCGGCAGCGGCTCGGAAGAGATCCCGAATCCTTCCTTCGGATTCTCCGGACATGCCCGAGACTAGCTCGGGGGCACTGACTTTGAAATAGTTCACCCCCAATTGACCGGCGATCGCATTGGCCAAGTGGGATTTACCAGTTCCAGGAGGACCTCTCAGCAAAATACCTCGAGGTGGTCCAACTCCCAAATGAGCGTAAAGTTCGGGTCTGACGAGAGGGTATTCAATCAATTCTCGAATTTGTTGCAATATGTGGTCCATCCCACCAAGATCTGCGTATCGTTCTTTGGGACGGGGAACGGGTCTGCACAGATTACCAGAGTTATCGTCATCTTCATTATCAAAGGGAGTAAACGTAGAGCCAGTAGTAGTAGGACGTTTACCAGATTTGCCACTAGATTTGCGACGGTCCGACAATTTCCGTTTTCGACTCTTGGTGGGAGTGGTTCCTGGAGTGCTTGGGTCTGAGGCTGTATCCTTTAATTCTTTAACTTCGCCGACTTCTTCTCGTTCCAATACTACTGCCGCTGCAGCCGACGCCACCGCTGCCGCTGCTTCAGCATCTCGTTCTCTTTGTAACTTTTCGTAGCGCAATCGGAGTGATGCATTCAGGGCACAACTACCATTTTTGCTCAACATGGCCTCTCGCTGAGCATCAAGTTTCCGATCGGCCTCTTCTTCTGAATCCACTTCTTCAACATCTTCTCCGTCTTTTTTCCCTTCTTCTCCACCACATTTGGCATCTTTGGATTTGTTCCGGGAACGTTTGCTTCGAGATTCCTTCTTGTTCGGCTCGTCGCCGTCAGCAGCAGCAGCAGCAGCAGCAGCAGCAAGAACAAATTGCAAGGTCTCTTTTACCTGTATCTTTAACTTGTTGTAGTTCTTCCGCTGATATTCCACATTTTGGGTTCGTAGACAGTGCATGACATATAAAACAGTTGGAGGATTTGTAGTAGCTTCGTGGTTTTTTTTGCTGCTGTTGGTCTTCTGTTGCTGTTGTTTTTGATGCTGCTGGTGTGTGGTTACTATTTTTTGGACCAAATGAAGCAGTTTCGCGTCAATGTTGCTGGGCGGAACTAACGATTCCATTACTGCTTGTTTAGGAGGAGGGACAGCTAATGAAAAGGATGCTAGCATGGTAAATAGTAACTACACCTGGTGCTTTTGATGTGATGGGTTGGCTTAAAAGATGTAAGAGCTGTCAATCAATTACGACGGCACCATCTGGAGGAGAGGGGGGGAGGGGGGAACAAGGAACAAGGAACAAGCAGAGATGAGGGGAAAACAAACACGGAAAAATTGATTGGTTTGCGTGTGAATCAAGAATCATCCGACGCACTTTTGATCTGATGCTCAACTCCCCTCCATCCTCAATCACTGCCCCCTCAACTCAGGAAGTTTGGTACCAGTAGTCTACTCTACTGGAGCTGCTACTGGAGCTACTACTACTAGCTACAGTAGCTAGTAGTGAAACTCTAGAGGACGGAAAGTGGTGGTGTGTTGTGGTAGTCTGGGTATTAAAAGCTATGGCTAGGAGAGGATTTCCAGAAATTATAGCAGAAAAATCGAGCGACGACGTAAGCGGAGCTAAAGGGAGTATCAAACTGAATGCAGTAAAAAAAAATTGGCTTCGGCGCCCAGTTATTCATTTTCTACTAGCTTTTATAATTTTTTGATAATAGATAGGGGGCTGTTTCCAGCGAGAACAACTCCTGCATAATACAAGCATACCAATGTGACTTCTTGAAAAAATTGTCTCCCTGCTGTGAAAAACAGTAGCAGAGGAGTGCTGCTACTTAGCACGAGAGACGTTTGTGGAACAAAAGCGAAACATACTATGCACTGCAACCTCCTTCTTTTTAATCCCTTATCGCTTCTAAACCTTCCGACAAACCTCATCTTTAGTTGGCAGGCTCATCCGAGCGGTATAGCACATGTGTGTGTGTGTGTGTGTGTGTGTGTGTGTGTGTGTGTTATACCTTATTTCTAGTTGTCGCAGCAGTCTCGTGCAACAATTGTTGGATTTGTGAACTCGTCAGTTTGTGAATGCCCAAGGTACGTGACATTACGACGATTTCTAACCAAATGGATTGCTTTGATTCCACAATAGTCATGTCACTATCTTTTGGTGTTGTTGTTGTTGTTGTTGTTGCTGCTGCTATTGTGGATTCGTCGGATTCGTCGTCGTCGTCGTCGTTGTTGTCGCCATTACTTTCATTTCGTTTCTTGCGTCCAAACAATCGTTCCGAAATGGATCGTGTCGTCGATGGTTTGTTGACGGAAGTATTCTTTTGTGTTTGTTGTTGCTGTTGCTGTTCCTCTACCAGGATCGTGGAAAGAATTTTGAGTCGTTCCCACAGTGCATTGTTAGTTGTTGATGAGGATTTAATGATATCATTGCTATTGCGATGCTTTTGCTGTTGTTGATGCTCTTTATTGTTGTGATTGTCACAGTGTCCTTGTATAGCTCTTTCAATCCGAGCCCTTGATTCAGGACGACCACCCACAATAGTAACAGCTTGAAGAAATGATTGTGTGTTGGATGATGTGTATGATGGCACTGTCGTTCGTGTGATGGCTCCGGATGGATCGGTTTGAAATATGTCACACGAAAGGAGCGAAGAAGCTGGATGGTCACCTTGATGGTCACTATCTTGCGACTTTATTGTTGGTACTGCTGGTGCCAATACCAACATAGTAGCACCGTATGGTCGAATACCTCCTTGAAAACAGTGATCGTGACAGGCTCGTCCCATACTGGTGGCCAGTACTTGTCCTATGGTATGGCTTTCGGCATCATACGGTGTTGTCCCATAGTACAAGGCCTTATAGTCCTGCCAATCCGCCAGGGCTCTTTTAAAAAGTGCAAGACTATCGGCCAAGACGCCACTCATAGCTACCACTACGTTGTCTTCTTCCACTATGACGATGCGATCTTGTGGTCGTTGAAGACTCCTCGAAGAAGAGGTGGTTGTTGTTGCTGTTGCTGTTGCTGTTGTTGTAGCTGTTGTTGCTGTAGCTGATGTGCTGCTACTGCTCCTTCTTGCTGATAAAGCACTGAGAATTACCAAGACATCTTCTTCTTGTGCTGCTGCGTCGTTGTCGTCTTTTTTGTGAAGGGGTGGCAAATAACATACCAAAAGTGGTGACGATTGTTCGGACGCAGCCATGGCATATTCCACTTGTAACAGGCGTCCATCGGGTGTAAATTGTCGCACGGCTCGATCATAATGATAGACATTGTAGTTGGAAGTAGAAGTAGATGTGGATGCCACAAGTACCAAGTGAGGTACTAAAAACAGCAGCAATCGTAATAAGAGGCGGCAATCCGTGCCAGGACGATAGACTCTCTGAAGAGGAGACATTATGGTTCTAATTTCTAATCCAGCTGCAGTCAGCAGTCAGCAGTCAGCAGTCAGCAGTCAGCAGTCAGCAGGGCTATAGATCCTAACTCTTGTATAGTGTCCAGTGAAGGGAATGGTTTTTGCTCAATGATTCTTTAGACAAATAAATGTTTGGAGTTAAGGGTGGCTGGCATGAAAAGGTTACTGTGTCGGATTGCTTTATCAGATATATTGTGATGAAGATTAATGATGAATACGGGATACGGGTAACATTTAGACCTAGTTATTTTTATTTGAGGAATGTTGTTACAGTAGATTGTTCAAGCTTTTCCAACTCCCGTGTGTATTTAGTCACGGTAATCAAATAGGTTATGGCTCATAACCTATGCATCCACCTCAACAGAAGCGAAACGAACATTCTGCCTCCAAACCCGTCATCATAATCATAAAAGTCAGCGTCAAAAAAAGGACCATCTAAGATATACAACGATACTACAACAGCGCCGCTCAACTCACATCAAACCACTAGCTATTCTAGTAGCTATCGTATAACAATCAAATCCCAGTAGTATCTCATAATAAATATAACTCTAATCAAAAGAGTAGACGTAATAATAAAAATAGCGAAATAAATAAATAAATAAATAAATTAACTAACTCATCAAAAATATTAGAAACAATACAATGCCACAACAATTTCATGCCACAGGACAAGATTGGGGAACTGTCAATGTCGGAAGTTCAGCAACAAGTAACATCACCAAACCGAAGACAGCACGAGGATTGGATATGGCCAAAGCGGCTGGATTAATTGCGACCGAAAAAAAGTAAGTACAGTACTGTTTGTAACGATTGTTTCTTTGTATTGCTGTTTTGATGCATGCTTGTGCGAGCGAGCGGCCTTGCCTTTTGTTTTGCTTGGTGAATGCCATTAAAAAAATATTCTGTAAAATCATACAGTAAAAGTTTCTGTACATCGTTGGTTGGTAAATTTAAATTTCTCACCCCTTAACGGACGGACTCACTTTGCGCCCCAATTATCCTGCAACTGGTAGACACGGAGCTGGCGGTAATAAATCGGCACATACGGGCACGGTCATGTCGGCCAAGAAATTGGAAGAAGCAGATGATGTCGGAAAGATTGCTCGTGTCGACAAGTCTCTTTCGAAGGCCATCATGCAAGCTCGGACGGCTAAAAAGTGGACCCAAAAAGAACTGGCCACTGCGATCAACGAAAAGCCACAGGTCGTGGGACAATACGAAGCCGGTAAAGCCATTCCGAATCCACAAATTATTACGAAATTGGAGCGCCAATTGGGATGCAAATTGCCACGACCCGGAAAATCCAAGCCACCAACCAAGGAAGGAGGAACTGCAGCAGCAGGAGGCGCGGCCAAGAAACCTGGTGTGACACGTGGTGGACCACCCAAACGACGATAAATAATACAAAAGATGCAATAAGAAAGATGAAAGGATGGAAATGGGCGGTAGCGGAAGAAGCAAACGGTGACAGCAGTAGCAGCAGGCAGCAGCAGCAAAGGATGGAACATCGGCTTTCTGCACAAATAGAAGATGACATGTTTGCCTTTCGCAGAAAATCATCGCATGTTGGGAGAAAGCGCGGAGTTTCCTTTTTATTATTTCAAGAACAGTATAGGTCTTTGGTCTTTGGGAATGATTTCACTTTTTGAAAACGTAACAAAAATGATTGACAAAGAGTGTTTTCATTCTAGAATTTTATAAACATAACTGTTTTCTACAGTTAATTAATATTAGGTTATACTGTACTCATTGCGTCTGTAACAAACGTTCGCATTTATCTTGGTTTCATCTGGAATCGCAATAAAATAAATTGTGCACGGGAGATTCAAACAACGGCACTCTCGACGTGACGTTACAATCATTTTTGGTTGTGCCGATTACAGTGTTTGTCGTGCAATATATTTTCCCCAGCACAATTGTACGTCGGCATATTAAATTCATTTTAGGGTGGATGCCATAAAGAAAACGGAAACCCCGACTTTCCCCCCCCCAAATATCTTCTTGTGTTTGAGAAATAATAATATTATAATCAACGAGCTCTTCGCCTGGAGCTTCGTACGTTTGATATTTGATTTTGTTTCCATCCTCCATCCCATCCTTTTCAATATTTCAATAGAGTTATGAATCGGCGTAAATGGACTGGGCTAGTGGATATTACGTTGTCTGTCTCTACATTGTGTAATCAAGCTTTCCGCTGCTTGATTGCCCCGCTAGACGTGGATGGCCCCTTTTTTTTTAAATCGACGAGGAAATTCAGTCAAACAAGAAACAAGAGTATCATCCACATTATTTAGTGTCAATATCTCACAGTCGCATCATTTTTATATTTTTATTTGCTAGGCTTGTCTTCTATCAAAAAAAAAAACGACGCATTCAATATTCAATCTCCTTCATTTCAATTTACTTCTTTGACGAATCAGCCATTGTTGTAGCTATAATATGTAGATTGCAGTTTGAAAAAATCCTCGTGACCATCACTAATCACTAGTATGGTGATGCATATTCTACTGAGTTCTGTAAAGTAGCTTCTTTCTGCAACGACAACACTTTTTTAGCATCCTTTTTACCATAATCCTAAATCTGATCCTGCAGGCGATTTTTCTCTGTTAGCTAGCAAGGCCTCCTTGAACCGCCGTCTCTCGACTGCATCGTGTTCCCTTTTGACATCGTCGGCAAACAAGTTGGCATTTTCCAAATAGTCTTGTCCGTCATTGAAATAATAATAAATTTAATGCGTTTTGTTGAAAGGCAAATTGTTGTATGTATTTGGTAATTCACGTGAAAAAAAATGACGATATTATGCGAAAGAGCAGTGTGAGGTGTGAGACCACACCATTTTTTAAATTATTATACCATAGATCCAACTTGTATTCGACTTTTTGACTGTTTCAACGTTTCAACTACTTTGGCTTACCTCAATTGCAATTCAATTTGCAATCTCAAAATTTCGGCCACATCCAAACGATCTTGTACTTCCTTTTCGCAAAATTCGTCGTCCTCAAAGTTGCACCCTTCGACGTCTTCTAGGGCAGTTGCCAAACGATCGAGTTCGTCCAAATTTAATCCGTGATTTTTGCCAATAGAAGCTGCTTGAACTGCTTGATAAAAGACATCGTCCATAATAAGAGAAGGAGTCGTTGTCATCATCATCATCATCATCACGGCCAGTCCAGATTGACGAACAAGGTTTGGACGACTACTTGTTGGTGACGGAATCAGAAAAGCAGAGGCTGTCGTGCCGATTGTGAAGAGCACGACCAGAAGGGACGTGATCTTCATCATGGGGAAAATATTAAATAGAGGCATTATTATTTGTTGCTGCTTGCTGCTTGCTGCTTGACTTTTGAATTGCTCGTATGCTATGAGGTACCGTGGTAGACTAGTATTCGATATTATAATATCTTTTCTTGGCCTTCGCCTATTTTCTCCTATTGGTATCGCAGTTGTCAGACACAGAGCATGCTGGATCTTTGAAGAAATAATCGAAAAGTAACCACCTAGAAGAACTACAGTACTACTGTAGTAGTACTAGTAGTCTACTCCTAGCTAGCTAGCTAGCTAGCTAGTACTACTACTAGTACTACTACTACCAGGTACTCTACTACTGTAGCTGGCTGGTTGAAGATCACCTTTATTTGTGGCCACCGGTACATGCGTCAGTTGAAATATTTTATTGCAAGAGAACGTTTCAAAAAAATATACGAATAAAACAAGAGTAGACTACTACCTGGTAGTAGCTGGTAACCAGAAGTGGCCCAGATTGTATCTGTACCTGTACTATAGTACCTGGTACCAGTTACCACTCCCGCCTGGTACCTGGTGATAGTAACTTGTGAGAGAGTCATTCAGAGTATCTTCTAGTAGACTGCCCAGGTACGACTACGGTACCAGGTAGTCCTACTTCCACGTAGTGTGCAGACATAATAATAGACAAAAAATGAAGCGAAAAGACCCAGTACTTAGACCGAAGGGCGTTATTTACGTAGCCGACTCGTACGACCACTGTAAACTCTTTCAATCTGCCTATGACAATGGTTAATTCAAACCAGTTGACGTAATTCTGTCATCTCCTCCTTAAGTGCATAGAGTGATCGAATATCCTAAATGTCTTTGTTTACCAAGTCTCATGCATGGTTGCTGAAAGAAAATACTGCTCAGCGCTACAGGGGTACGGTACCTGGTACTGGTATCTGGATTGATAACTACATACGAGTAGTAATTTTCACAGGTTTCAGGAGTCTCTTGTGAGTGTACCAGGTACATTAACAGGTAGAGTATTACATTACACGCCCATTACTTTTACAAAGCGCCTGCAAGCTAATACCAGGTACTGTGCCAGGTAGTGGTACCTTGGTGTACTACTAGCTAGTCATACTCAATATCACTTCTTATTACCAGGTAGAATTTTACATTCATTTTCTGGTGTCTCTTTTTAAAAAACTCAATATTATAATAATTTCCTAACGACGAAGTACGCAATGTCAAGCTCAACCTCTCCCTCTTCCTCTCATCCCATTCCATACCCCGACACTGCCTCTAGCGCCTTTAGTGTGGACACGGACAAGGACCATTCGGAGCACAGCGCCAAAGAAACGGAAGAGGACATTGCAAAAAATGAAGACCGGATGATTCGATGTCTGCGATGGCTCATGTTCTTCGTGTTGGCGGGAACTGCCGTGTTCGTCTCCTTGTCAGTCTATTTCTATTTGCGCGCCGAAGAAGATGCAAGCTTTGAAGACCAGTTCGCCAGCGATGCCGCCAAAGTATTGGAGGAAATGGGCAAGTCGTTGGACAATACCATGGGACCTGCCGATGCCTTGGTGGTAAATTATTTGGCCTACGGGCGGAGTCTTGCCGCGCAAAAGAACGGAACGGCCTTTCCCTTTGTGTCGCTACCCTCCTACGGTGTTCAGGCCGCAAAGCTCGTGCGCATTTCCAAGGCCTTTCAAATTTTCTGGGCAATCAAGGTTGAAGTGGATGAACTCCAAGCCTGGAAGGAATATGCCGACGAAAGCCACGAAGAGTGGATCGAAGATGCTCTCGATGTTTTGGAATCAGATCCTGATTGGGCGCCCCGCAAAGTCTTTCGCGATTATTCCCGATGTTATAATATTTCGGGATGGGTTGGTACGTTTCCTTGTTCATACAATTGACGGGTTTACATTCTTCTCGTATTTGTATGTTCCTCTCTGCCCAGTAGCTCACTCGGTACCGCGATCCCTTCCATAACAGGAGCTGATATCAACGATACACCTGATCCTACTGTGGGATTCTTCATGCCAAATTGGATGGAATACCCAATTATGTCGGGCGCCGCCGGCAATGGGGGGTGTCCCTACAATTTCGATTATACGCGCCTACCGGAGATTGCGGCAGGCATCAATTACATGAAGGCCACACAAAAGGCTGTCATTGGTAATTTTCCCATCGTCAATTTTGAGGCGACGGATCCTCGCAAGAAACTGCTAACGGATTTGGTCAGACAATTTGTGCCAGAGAACGTCGATCCGGCCGAGCCCTATACCCAGCTTGTTCTGCCCATTTTAGATGGCGCAGTTGATAGCCTGTATGTTAACATCAGTCAACCCCAAATCTATCGAGGTCATTTGGCACTCCAAATTCAGTTTCGGGCCCTCATTGAAAACATTCTGCCCGAACAGTCCAATGGTATTGTTATTGTTGCCGACCAAGGGTCGTGTGGTACGTACAGGAACAAATCAGTGCTTTTTAGAATCCTATTTTTACGTCATAGCTCTTTTGGACCTTAACTATCTGGCTGTTACCCAAACTTTGTCCATCGTATCAAACAGGTGTCCCCTTTACCTACCAAATCGACGGTGCAAGAGTGACCTATTTAGGAGTTGGTGATCACCACGATTCTCAATACGATTCCATGGTCCATAAAGCCGTGTTGGAGGAGTTGTTGGATGCTAGCAAGACAGACCGCGACAGCACATATACCGGGCTTCCTGTAAGCTCCGAGTTCTGTCCCATTTATATAAACATTTATCCCTCGCAAGCCATGGAAGAAAATCACCATACCAGTAATCCAATTGTTATGACCATGGTAGCGATCGGGATCTTCATCTTTACTTCCGCCGTGATCTTGACGTATGACATGCTGGTGACACGAAGACAAAAGATCGTCATGAATCGTGCCATCGAATCTGGTGCGATTGTAAGCTCGCTGTTTCCCGAAGAGGTTCGAAAGAAGTTATACGAAGAGAACAAGCAGAAGTTCCAAAACGAAGAACGTCGCAAGAATATGGAAAGCAACAAAACATGGAATCAACCAGGGGAGCAGAGAAATGAAGGAGTTGGTAGTGATTCCATCATTGCCGACGCGAATCAAATCGCAAAATCTTATCCAGAAACTACCATCTTCTTTGCCGATCTTTCTGGTACGTTTGCCAGCTGTTTCATAAAATTGGTGTACTTCGTTTGGCATAAATTTGAACTTGTCATGCCCCCTCAACTCACTTGTCACCTTCTAAATTCTCTTCATTCTACACCAGGCTTCACAAAATGGAGTTCATCGCGTGAACCAGCCGCAGTATTCAAACTTCTCGAGACGCTCTTTGGGGCCTTTGATGTTATTGCGAAACAGCGCCGTGTCTTCAAGGTTGAAACGATTGGCGATTGTTACGTAGCGATCACTGGTTGCCGTAAGTTAGTTAGTTACCGTGCGGTTGAAACTTTTGCTACCTGGATCTAGCTTATCCATTTCTTCTCTTGCGCTTTTTGTACATGATAGCTTCGCCGCAAAAACTGCATGCCGTTACCATGGTGCGTTTTGCCAGAGACTGCATGAACAAGATGAACGACCTAACACACGATTTAGCGGAGACCCTCGGAGAGGACACAGGTATGAGGTTTTTTGTGTGCGTGCGTATTTTGCATTCCACAGCATGTTGCCATTGACTACACGCCTCAAATCCGCTCGCTTGCCTCTCTCGTTTTAGCATCGCTTGGATTTAGGGTAGGCCTTCACAGCGGCCCAGTTACCGCTGGTGTCTTGAGAGGACAGAAAGCTCGTTTTCAGCTCTTTGGCGACTCGGTGAGCATGTGTACTCAACTTGGCTTGAATTGGCAATGGCACAACAATTTAGTTTATATTCCTCATTGCAAATCCTTACTCTCGACCAACAGGTGAACACCGCATCTCGAATGGAAAGTAATGGTGTAGTCGGCAGGATCCATGTATCTCAGGCAACTGCTGATGCATTGACAGCAGCTGGAAAAGGATCCTGGCTGACGCAGCGTCCCGATCGGATTGTTGCCAAAGGAAAAGGCGAAATGATCACATATTTTGTTTCGATCCGACCACTTACATCCAGGTCCAGTGGCTCTATGTCAGGAGATGATGATGATGGTGATCACGTCAAGGCTGTGGATGACGCTGCTGTGCAACAAGATTGCAGGCGTCAGGATGTGACCAGCAGCATTTTTGTTGATGTGTAAAAACCGAAAGTAGTTGATACGTTGGTAATCTACGAATAGAAAAAAATGATAACCGGAATACTTCAGTTTTTTTGGGGGGATATATGGTAATATTTTATATATTTTACCGTTGACCCTAATCTATTTGACCCTAACACTAATAAACAAGAATTTTTCGAGATTTGATCACTCGCTCTCATCTCCACTCGATAAAAAATCGCACCATTTCACATCACGAATGATCAATGATCATGCATCATGCCGACCCACCGACCCAAGTCCTCTACTACTCATAGTAGTAGTAAGTGTCTTGTCAGACGAATGCCAATATTCCCACTATTGCTGCTGTTGTTCTTGCTATTATGTAGAGGGAATGCCTTTTCATTTTCATCATCGTCTTCTTACGTAACCACCGTGACATCATGGATCGAAGATCAGAATCTTATTTGGCGCATTTTAGACGACAGACACGCTGGTCAATTACAGCCTGTACTTTCTCAGACGACCCAAAACATTGTGCAAGTCTCTTCAACCTCAGATTTTATCAACGCTAGCCTCTACCTGCATCTCTTGGTATCGCCCCGAACAACGAGCGACGTCGTATCCCCTTCCTGTACGCGAAACATGACCGACACTGTCCAACGGATCAATCGACAGAATCAGCATCAACAGCAAAAGATTCAGCTTATTCATTTGCACGAAGATGTATGGCATTCCAAACACGCCATTGTTACCAGTCGTTTGTTGATGCGTCTAGGGCACTGTCATCGCATCTTTGCCCGCAAAACTGTGGCAAAACGAATCAATGCCGCGACCGCTTTACCGTTTTTGCACGACCATCACTTGTGGGACGGTATCAAGTCCAAATATTATTACGGACTTTTCCTTAAAACTACCACTACGGTTGTTGCTGATGACAACAACAGCACCAGACAGTTGATAGAAGCACAACAAGAAGAAGAGCTGGTGGCCGTTGCTAGCTTTTCCTCTCGGCGTAAGATTGTTCGCAATCACCGAACTCACCGCTCCCACGAATTGATACGATACTGTGCACAATGCGACGGAGCAGTGGTGGGCGGCATTACCAAACTGGTAAAGGCATTTATTCGAGACCATAATCCCGATGATATTGTGACCGTAGTCGACCGTGACTGGGGTCCAGGAGATGGGTGGCATTCGTTAGGCTTTGAAACAGTTCATGTCATGCCACCCTTGGTTATGGTCATGGGCAAAAACGATGGAGTCCGTCGGCACTTGGTAGGAGCAGGGATCCGACCTACCACAACCATGAATAACGATGATAATAGCACGTCAGGACGATCCGGTGTAGACAAGGAAACCCTAGAAGAATTGGACAGGGTAACGACGTCCGAGGATGCTCTCATGATCTTGATACAACGCGGATATTATCCGGTCTACGACACTGGTGTCGAACGACTATTGATGATTGTTTCAAAAAAGAGCAGCATAGAAGCCTCAACATTAGCGTTTTCCGCCTTGGATCTGTGGAAGACTTCGGTTCCTTCGTACTCCTCGACCTATTATTCCAGCAACCAAGGCATTTCAGCATTGCTCCTGGCGGCGTCAACAGCAAATACGGATATATGCTCTACACCAAAAAAACCAACCACACATCCCAAGAAGAAGGAATTCACTACGTTTGTGGACGATTCAAGAAATGCTATCGCATCCATGGCAGAATGGCGCAGCACGGGAGGTACCGCCAAGACTGCGAAAGTGTTGTACTCCATACCGTCTTCTTTGGATCCGAATGCTACGGTGGAAGTTAGGGAAAGACCTGGGGGGTGGTCTACATTGGGGATTGTGGGTGGCTCTACCAAGAGCATTTATCACGGTATTTACAAGACGACTGGTGGCGGCGGCAACATGATATTGCCATTGGTACTCGTATCGGAGCATTTGAGATCCATGGTATCAATGTTCTTGGCGGCGCGCGAGTGTTGTCGGCAGGCTGCTGCTGGTGACCTCGATGAAATGAAGGACTTTTCTTGTCTCTACTTTGGGTACGGAGCAGGCTGCATACCACGGTGGATGTCTCGCACACTTCCTGGTAGCCGACATGTCGCCGTCGAACTCGACGAGGGGGTTGTCCAAGTCGCCATGCGCTGTCACCCGTTGAAGGAATTTTCAATCGAGTTACAAATGGGAGATGCCCTGACCTATAATCGAGAGCACCGAAAGCAGCAACCCTTCGATGCTCTCTTTGTGGACATATTTGATGGACACAATTTACTCCCCAAAGACTTTTACGACAAGTCATTTTTGGAGCATATTCGGGATGATCTTTTAGTGCAGCCCCATGGCATTGTCATTCACAACTTTCACACTGGTAGCAAAAACTTGCGGATTCAATTGGACGAGGCAATATTGTCCTACCGTAGTGTCTTCAACACGACGTTGACTTTAGATTCTCTCGACAGTCGTCAGAATGCTGGCAATACCATTCTTTTGGCTACCAGCAGCGACAAACTAGTATCCTGCTTGTCATCAGAAGGTGAGAACGGCATATGGAAGAAAAAATGGCACACAGCCGCTCTTCAGGGCCGCCACCGATGGGGTATCGACTTTGATGTAGCGGTCAGGGCGACTCATAATCTTCAATCGTTCTAGCTATTAGATGTACGCTAAAATTCCCTTGCTCTAGCTACCTAGAGTATATTGATTCGTCACTCTTATTTCGATACAGAGAACTGCGTACTCGTACAGTGCAGCAATTGCTACCGGTACAAAGACGGACTGGACTGTATTACTCTACTAGCTAATACAAAACCACGACCACCGTGATTCCCGATACCCCGTGACTGGTTTGTCGAACGTTGCAAAACGACGCATTTCCCCAGAGTGAGTGTCCACACTCTCTAACAATAAACGAGGACCTCCTTTCCGTGTTGGTGATCTTCCGCTCGCAGTTGATAGCCAACACCAAGTAAACGGCATTGACCAGGCTAGGCTTTCTTGCTTTGTTTGAGTTATACGTGTGGACTTTACACGTCGTGCGTCGAGAGATATTTTTCTTATTCTTGTGTCCAAAGCTTTCCTCGATAAGTCATCGGCATTTGTTTTCTCCACTGTACGTAGAAAGCTACACGATTCTACTACCAGCCACATCACAACGTTACATCTACTCGAGTAATATTCTGCAGTGTATCCTACCTAAACCTTCCATCTTAATTTTGATTCATCAACCGCACACGATCCGTCCAAAGTTTACCTTTTACAGCACAGCAAGATCCACTTAAAATCCACGTTAATTAATTATCCGTTACAATTAAGACAACAAAGATGGCCGATCAAAAAGAAATGAAACGGCGGTTGAAAAACTTGATGAAATTGCCAGAAAATCAAGTCTGCTCGGATTGTCCCGAACGTCAACCACGATGGGCCAGTCTGATTGTTCCTCCGCCGGGAAGTCCTCCTGGGTCGACAGCCGTTGGTGCCTTTTGCTGCCTGGAATGTTCTGGATCTCATCGTCGATTGGGTGTCCACATTAGTTTTGTGCGCTCCATCAATTTGGATTCTTGTAAGTATTATATTAAAGTGTGGTACTTATGTTTTCTTGTACAGCCCAACAAATTACATCGGTGCATTGCTGCTCGGTAGCTTGAAAATATTTGTGGATTTATTTTTTTGCGTTGACTTTTTAGTTATCTCCTGAACTCCTGAACGTGCTTTCTCATCAATACTGGTGGTACCCTGTTCTCTTTCTTCAAACACACATGTAATGCTGTCCGGCTTGAACACTTAAAACCGAATGCAAAAACCCTACTGCTTTCAATTGACCAAACTTGCAACCATCTTGCGAACTATCAGGGAAAGAAAAGGAAGTGCTGGCCATGGAGAATGGAGGAAACAAAAAAGTCAATGCCATTTGGGAAGCCCATCTTGCTAGAGCTGGAGGTCGGAAACCGACCACGGGTGCTGACTTGACCACTCGTGAGCGGTACATTCGGGATAAATACGAACGTCGCAAATACTATGACCCCAACGCTCTCGTGGCATATCAGGACAGCGAGCCTTCGTTTGATGATATTGTCCCCGCTGGAACTGGAGGTTCCAATGCCCCTGCTGGGTATGGTGACTTTGGCCCCCCCACTGATGTTCAAGTTTCGGAAGCCGCACGATTAAGGGCCGAGAAAAAGAAGAAGAAAGGAGACGCCTCCAGATCGAAGTCCAGTGAAGGAGTTCCGAAAGCGAAACCAGCTGCTCGTATGAAGACGACTCCTGCTCCCGCTCCGGAGGTTGATTTGTTAGATTTGATGGGTGGTGGCGACAGTGCTCCGGCCCCAGCACCACCTACCAGTAATAATGGCGACTTTGGTGACTTTTTTGGGGCAACTCCTGCTACCGCTGCTCCTGCTGGTGGACATGCCTTGCCTGCCCGCAGTCGTAGCAAAATCAAGAGTTCTTCTGGCCGAAGTACCAAATCCAAGACTCCTGATCGAGATACGGTGCGAAAGACTCAGCAGCAAGATATCCTCAGCATGTACGGAAACAATCCTGGAGGGCAAGTCATGCCAGGACAAATTGTGGGAGGTGGCATGCCCAACAATATGAATATGAATGCAAACATGATGCACATGATGCAGCAAATGCAACAGATGACCATGAACATGACTCCTCAGCAACAGCAACAAATGGCCATCAGTATGCAAAATATGCAGAACAATATGGGAGGCACGATGATGAACCCACATCAGATGCAAGGTGGTAACAGCGGAGGTCAACCATCTAAGGCCGACGCTCGATTGGCGGCGCATCAAAATATGATGATGATGAACATGCAGTCACATATGCAACAAAATCAAAATATGCAACAACAGATGCGAAGTATGCAGCAACAAGGACAAGGAGGAGGTACCAATATGCAACACACAAATATGGTGGGAATGCAAAACGGTGGAGGAGGAATGCCCGGGATGAATCCTAACATGCAGATGGGCATGAATCCCAACATGATGATGGGCGTGAATCCTAACATGATGATGGGCATGAATCCCAACATGATGCAAGGAGGAGGTCAGCATTTAGGTGGCAATCCCATGGGAGCCGCCGCTCCACATATGTCTCAACAAAATGGAAATGTCTCCGCCAAGACAGCGGAAGCGGAAAAGAAGGATCCCTTTGCACAATTCGGCATGAATGCATTTCGATAGATAAACATCTACGAGAATTCTACAATTGTTGGCAGATAGAAGTTGCTTGTGTTGGTAACATACTTTCTGCGGATTAGAATAGTCTACAATGCACGTAACGAGTTTAGAAACTATCATGAAAAATTGTTGGCTTGGAAAAGACATGTTTCCTCCATATAGTTGCAATCAATCTGCGACGACTATGCGCCGACAACTTAAACATTATCTCATGTAACAGCAACAAAAACTAGAATGTCTAATCCGAACATCATCTCATGCGGAAAGGGACATATTTTTAGTTTTCCTTATTTTGATGGCTTCACTGTCTGGGGACAAATTTGGCCCTACCGTAAAGTTGTTGGCGTTCAAGACTCCTGTGAAGTCCAGAGTTGATTTTTTCTTCTCGTCACGAACCTCTCGTCCATTACCCGAGGTGGATTCGTACAGTCATCTCATTGCAGCATGATATCTAGTACAAGTCCTCTGGATTCTGCGCCTGGTCATCGCCAATAATAGCTGGGTGGACATCCACCATGGGTGTATCACCGTCTTTTTTTTTTCATGCGATAAACAGAGTAGGATGAATGTTTAAGCCCAGGTACCAATACATGCAATCACACAAACGATGTATAACAATAACAATACGCCAATAACAATATAAACGAATTAGCAAGAATTCGAACATACCATCACTACTGTTGTCTTCGACATCGTGATTATCATCGTAGTCAAAGCCAGCTCCTCCATCGGGTCCGGCACCGTCACCTCCTCCACGACGTCCGCGACGTCCTTGTTTGGACTGTGGATCGGAAACGACCATATCATGTTCCATACAAGCCATGCGAATAATCATAGAGTACGTATCATCCATGACACGCTGTCTTAGCCGATTCATTTTTCGTCGAGTCTCTTGGGCAGGATTTTGTTTCGTAATATGATTGTCATTGTCTCGAATCAAGCACTTGGCACGACAATCCATGCGACAATGCTTCAAGGCACCTTGGTACATGAGCGTTTCAACCAAATCTTCTAGTTCATCTTGAGGGATATTCAAATCGTAAGCCATTTTGGAAAGTTGAACGCGTTCGTAGGGCAACCAATATTCCAAAATACAGGATTCGCGCATTTTTTCCAAGATTGTTGGAAGATGCGGTGCCAAAAAAATGTCAATTTCTAATTGCGGTTTGAAATCTTGAAGGCATTTCCAGGCAGCCGCATAATTGGCCCGATTGGCCCATTGGAACATGGCTTCCTGTAGTGGTGGGGCTAAAAACTCGAGCGTTTCTGGCAGGTCCATCCAATCCTGCAATATTTGACGCGACGTCGTGGCCATACTGGTAACAGCAGCGTACGTGGCAATGTCTTCGGGGGCTATCAAGGTATCCCACTCTACGACTCCCTTGTGACAACAGACTTGACGAAATTTGGATGCGGCTTGTGCATAGTCCCCTTGTGCCAAACGTTCCAAAGCACTGGCAATCAACAACTTGTCCGCAATTTGCTGCTGCTGCTGCTGCTGTTGTTGTTGCTGCTGCTGTTGATGCTGCTGCTGATTGGAATTACTGCTGTTATCTGCGTGACTATTGGATAGTGGAACTAGCGCGGTCCCTCCTCCCATTCCTGGCAAGAGGGTATGCTGGACCTTGAAACAAAAATCTTTGACTTGTCCATAATTTTGCAACTGAATGGCCAATTCTAGTACTAAAAAACTCACTTGCGACGTCTGAGCTCGATTGGTACAATAATCCTTGGCTCGCAATGCAGCGTGAAAGGCTTCGGTCAGATCTCCCCGGAGGACATCGAATTCGGCCAAGGCCAGGTAGGCCGTCCGGATGGCTTCCTTGTTGAGATGCGCTTGTGCTGTATTGAGACGCCCCGTGAGTGCATCACGAGTGCTGCGATTGCGAATTTCTGTTTGCTGACAAAAATCGTGATCAAAAACAACATTGCCATTGCGAGATCTAGGGTGTTGTGGAGTTGGCCCATTTTCTGTGTGTCGAGAGACAAGATTACAAGAGTATAACATTGTCCAATTGGTGATAATATGAATGTCAAGGACATGCATAAAAAGAAGCAGAATGAAGAAACGAGACGTTAGGCAACAATGATTCTGAAAAATGTTTTTGCGGTGGTCAGTTTGTATTTTGCATATCCAACATCCAACGTTCGACTGTAGCTAGTTACAGCAAGTACAAGTACAGTATTCAAAATAGATAGCTTGACAAGTAATGCTACTGAAGACGACCTTCATTTTTTTCACATGAACAAATATCACTTGGACGACATGAACAAATATCACTTGGACGAACGACACGGACGGGTTGGACATTTCCCAGCACGAACCTCTCTCTCTCTCTCTCTCACACACACACACACACACACATACACACAAAAAACCACGTACCATCTCCAAAGACTTCCCTGTAGCGTACAACGTTTCCATCTTCTTTCATTTGTGCTTCCGCTAATTCGTATGCCTGTGTTACCAATTGATCGTCTTCCGAAGTCTTACCAATATGCAAAAGTCGTTGCAAACGGGTTTCTCCACGGTATTTGCGAATGTACGTTTCCAGATCCAACATTTTATTCGTGTACTATTTTTGTTTGTTTATGAAATAGTAATAGATATGAGGAGCTGAAATATATGACTACGATATACGTCGAACAACAATGCTTCTACTAGTATTAGAATGATGTTAGCGACAAGGAGTGTCTACTGGGACCGATCACACGCGGTCCGAAGAGATTATTATATATTTATAATAATATTAATTGAGAATTGAGAGTGTTTGTTGTGTTGTTGCTTTGTTTTTTGTTTGGTTGTGTGTCACATAAAGCAGTTTGGTTCTTGTGTGAAGAGAAGCGAGCGAGATCTTCTAGGGTTAAGGATCTAAGTTTGGAATTTATTACTCTATTAAGTTTTTGCTGGAATTTGATGTGATGAGATGCATGAGATTTGATTATTCCGCGCGGGTCGTGTAGAACGAGGTGCTCTACCTGGCATTCGATAGCAGATCTCAACATTGTACCGAAAAAAGAAGCGTTTTGAAGGTGTACTACCCATCAAACCATCAAACCATCAAACCATCAAACCATCAAACCACCTGACCCAAGCCTAGACGCCAGCCATCAATGTGGCTACATTGTTGATGAAGATCGAGCTATTCGTTTCTTCGTTTTATCAACGAGCAGAACTCAAATCACCACAATATAATATTATTATGGTACGTACAATTGACCATTCTTTTCATAATTCTGCATTTTTGCTACTCAAAATGTTCAAACACAATTCTAATTTCCGTAAGTAGTAACAATATTTTATCCATGACAGGACAGTAGTGCTCTGTTTAGGGCAAATTTGCTCTCACTAGGGAAAATTTTCCACCATCCTGCACTCCTGACTGGTGATCAATCAACAAAGCAAGCAAATTTGTAGCTAGTTCATATCAGGGCAAAGGGAGTGGAACAAATTCGTCAATAATTTATTTGATTTACTATTATATGTATAATGTATATTTTTTTGTTATTTGCCCGCAATGTCCAAAAACAAAAAGACCACAACATAGTATTTTGCCGTGCCTTTTTCCGTCCTCTCTCTTTTTGTGTGTCATTATTGTTATTTGTTGCGCAGGACAATAATTTCCCTCATCAGAAAAAATAAGAAACTTGCAACAGAAATGCTACATTCACATGGCAAAATTGTAAACGCAGCGTGCGATTTCTTTTTTTTCTTCTCCTTTTGTTGAATGGATGTCTTTTCTCTCTCTCTCTCTCTCTTTTTCGAAACAAATGTTCCAAGTAATGGTACTCTATTTAGTACGCTGTCGTGAAATAATGATGTTTGAATTTTTTCGTCTCATTTAGGAAGACCTTGTTGCCTCTCCTTTGTCGTCTTCTTCTTCTGGCTCCTTTCCAATTAATTTTGCTACCACGGGTGTCAATACGACAGTTGGAGGAAATCGAATGGGACTGGCAGCCTTGTGTGCTGCATAGGCAATGGCAAAGGTTCCCGCTTTTTCAGACGCTGCTGATTCGATCCCAACCTTGGCCAACAATGCTGCAACATCAACACCATTGTCGACCAGTAAATAACAAATAACAAAACTGATAATTGCTAGAGGAATAGATGTGGCCAAATAGGCAATGCCGTACTTTTTCAGCAGCGATTTGGCAGATTCTCCACCATCCTTCTGTTTCATAGACTCGAGCAAACCAACTTCAAGACCGTATTTTTCGGTTGTGTCTTCCACGGTATTTCCATTATTGTTGGTCTTCTCTTTCTCGGGTGCCACGGCTCGAAGAGAAGTTTTGAAAGGGAAGGAGAGTGTTGTAATGGTAATCGTTGCTGTTCTTGTCGATACAGTTTGGGCAATTCTCGAGGCAGTTGGACTCACAGTCACAGTTGGTTGAAAGCCCTGGACAGGTACTACTGAGGAAAACCTGCAGCTGGAGAAGAGGAGGCAACTCAAAGAGGCAACAAAGACCAAGGAATATCGAGACATGTTTGTTTTGCTGTTAATATATGCAGATTGCAAGATGGTTGGTCTGAGGGAGAAAAGAGGTTTACTACTCTACTACTGTAATGTTTTATAGAAAGTTGAAGAAGAAAGTGATGATGGTGTCGACGTCAAGTCCGATGACATCAGATCTTCGATTTTAGGCATTCAACATTCAACATACGGTAGAATAACACGTGGATTTTCTTTTTTCGTCGAAAGTAGACCAATAAAATCAGAAGAGAGCTCGTGATGCATTTTGGATTCATAGGGTTTTTGAAAAGTAGTGTACTGTACCTGGTACTGGTAGTATGGTAGAAATAATATCGTCTACTACTACCAGGTACTAACAGGTATTGGGTAGCTAGTAGTAGCTACTAGTGGTACGAGTAGTCTAATACTAGTGGCAGTTCGATTACTTTTGTACTGGGCATTCGACTAGCTAGCAACGTCGACTGAGAAGTTGATCTGTTCTCTCCCACTTGGATTTAAAATGAAGGCTGGGTTTGCATTACGTCGGTTTTATGTAAGGTTAGACCTACAGACCCTAACCCTTGTTGGCTCTTGCTACGTGCATGGTCAACCAGTGATTTTACTAGCTACGGAGTAGTAGTCTAGTGTAACTACTACTACTGCTACTACTGCTGCTACTACTGCTACTACTACTACTACTAGTAGCTAGTTTAATACAGTACGAAGGACTCTTCCAAAATACAAGACAAGAAAAAATGATACTGTAGGAAGAGTACTAGAGTCTACGTAGGGTTAAGCATTAACACGAAGTCCTTACTGTCCTCAACTTCAGAATAGTAGTACTAGATGTCCTCCTCTTCACTGGCTCCAGTGTCTTCGCTGGCCCCAGTGGCTCGTCTTCACTCCTGGCTATGTCTTTACTGGTGGCTCATCTTCACTGGCTCCAGTGGCTTGTTGTCTTCAGTGGCTTGTCTCCTCTAGTGGCTCGTCTTCAGTGTGATGGGACCGGGAGCAATCATATCATTGCCGCGGAGTAAAAAATAATGATGAATGAATTTGTTCTTGTGGTGGTTGTGAGTGACAGTGACCTTACAATTTACAGGAAACTGCTGTGTAACTGTAAGGTCAACCTTACAATCAAACTGTAAGGCTGACCTTACATGAAACCGACGTAATCTTATCTTAGCTAGTACTAGCTAGTACCAGTACTGTAGACTTCACTGATCTGAGCATTTTTGTATTTTTGCATTTGGATAAGATTCTCCGCTGATTACAAGCTAAACTAGAATTATTCTAAAGTTAGTCAAGCTACTTGTACTGTAGTTATTGAAGTAAACGAAAACCCTTGTCTTTCTGACTGACTGTCGACACAGGCAGCAGAAATTATAATAATATTCTTATCATGTACAGTAGTGGCGTCATCTTTTTGTGGATGCAAAATTCTAATCCTAAAAAGATTGTGATGCTCTTTTTTTATTATGTTGTTGTTGAATAGTTGTTCCAAACGTTTTCAATTGTTTCCAAAACGGTTGTTTCGTTGAGTGGCTGGGTGCTCGTTGTTTTTGTGTGAAAAGCCTTGTTTTCCCGTCGTGCACGGACGTAAACACTTACTACTAGCAGTACTAGTCTAGTAGTAGCTAGACCTGGAGTAGTACGTAGAGTAGTAAACTGTGCCTTCTTGTCATCTGATGTCATTTAATCGTGGCAAATTGAAACTACCTACGGGAATAGACAAAGATTTCCTTTAATAATATGTAGCTTGATGATACCTGCTCGTCCAACACTCTTCGTCGGGTTTTACCATCAAAACCATCAGTCAGAGCTGCAGCTGCAGCAGTGGCTGCTCCTGCTGCTGCTGGCTACTCGAGTACTTTGCTAGATAGAACCGCAGAATAAAAAGTACTGTAGAGTTTGGTACCTGGTAGACCCTACTACTACCAGGTAGCTACCATGGTACCCTGCTGGTACTAGTACCACAGTAGTCTACTACCAGGTACCCAGGGTAGTAGACTGGCTGCGTTTGCGATTCGTGTGTTTGCAGGGGGTATTTGCCCCCTGCACTTTCAGGGGGTATTTACCCACTGCACTTTCAGGGGGTATTTACCCACTGTGCCGAATTTTTTTACTAGCTAC
>Ga0100380_10001067_pt1 | contig 29865 bp, 44 predicted proteins | sample CryGeymeta201504_FD_80417 | JGI IMG/M metagenome (GOLD analysis project Ga0100380, IMG submission 80417) | Groundwater microbial communities from Crystal Geyser aquifers in Utah, USA - Crystal Geyser metaG 2015-04 | ecosystem: Environmental > Aquatic > Deep subsurface > Groundwater | place... | reverse complement strand
TTTTTTTCTTGCTTCTTAACTTCACTAATATTTGCCACTTTTTCTTAGTATTTCAGAGCAGATCCACCGAAACCTCGAATAATTGATACCTCAGTACCTCCTTCCTCCATCCTCGAACTATTCGGATTCCTGACATCAGCTGCTTCCATTCTGGATACGTTTCTGGACATGATAAGCGAGTTTGTTTCCATCATAGACACTCGATTAGGTTTGTCTTACTCTATTATTCCTTCAGCATTGTACTTCCTGCTGAACATCTCACAGTTCCCTACTTTCTCCTCCATAACCTCAACCGGCACTGACTCGAGCATTTAATAGACCAAATTTCTGAGCTGCATCATTCTGATGGAGTAGACATATGTGAAAAAGTAAGCTATGGAAATTATGATAAAGAGAACAGTGTTGAAGGCGAGGGTCCAATTAGATTGATTAAGGAGGTATCGTGTGACACGTTCTGAGAGATACTGTTTGAGAATAGATAGATTTGGAAGGACAGAGTATAGAGAATTTATGACGAATGTGTAGAACTCTTGTTGAATTTGGGTCAAAGGTGAAGAAAGGGAGGCATAAGTGATGCCAAATGAGTAGTCAGCATAGGCGTAAGAGGTGAGGTTAGTAAGTGGCTTCTGCAGGTAACTGTCAATGACGAGAGTGTTTAATTCCATCCCGGGTGTGATGGTCTTGTTGCTCATAAAGGTAAAAGTGGGCCATTGTTAGATAATATCTTCCTTATCATAGTAGCTTCCAAAATCTATCATTTTTTGGCTGATGTTGGGTGCACTTTGCAAATAATTATAGGCGACCTGACTCATAGAAGTCCCATGGTAGAGGTTAACCAATTCCATATTCATGGTTGTCTAATCAACGGCTGAATTCAAGAGCTGATACTGCTCATTGTTGTTCCAGGCATCAATATAGGCTTGTTTAGCTTTGACCTTTATCAAAACTTGGCTGAACAAAAGAACGATCATGACAATGGCGGTCACAATCGAAACTGCCTTGATGTATTCGATGAATTTGTATTATGGCTTCTCAGTGAATAAACCAAATAATTTGTTGATTTTTTTGTTCTCCAGCTTTTGCTTGAGAGTTTATTCTGCCTGTGGTATCGTTTTGATATTCTAGGAAATAGCATTTGTATTGAGATATATTTTAGGAGCTACTGGTTTGAAACGTGAACTTTTGAACATGAGCTTTGAATCCTTGGTCTATTCATACTCAATATTGATTTTGCTGGCCTTTAGATCAAAAGCTTTCAACTACAGCAAAAGCACATCTCTGTTAGCCTCAATCTACGTCAATAGACTAACCCGATACATCTAGTTGTGCAATTCAACATCCACTACCTTCTTGCTGCTAATCTACTCCAATATCGAGTCGGAAAATGCATCTTTCAGGTTCTGATAGCCCAGTTTGCTATCAACCAACATTTCAAAGGATTCGGAGTCGTATAGTATCTAGAAATTAGTCTTGTAAGTGAGGAACATTGTCTTTTAGGGAAGGATCTAATTGAGGAAGACAGCATAACGGAGACCTTGACTGACCGAAGGAACGATCTGCACCATCAATTCAGTGTATACAATTTTTCTTTTAGAGTTCAGAATAAAACTGGCATTGTGCATATGACTGAGCTTATCCTCGTTGACCATTTTTTATACTTTCTACCGATGCCATGCCTTAAGCTCAGGAAGGATCAGCTCATCTATTTTTGTGACCTTTCCACACTACAGCTCCATAATGTCATCGAAAAAGGAGTTGGTGAATTAAATATTTCCAAAGGTCATTGGGTCTACTGAGACGAGACAGGTGGGAGTTTATGATTAATAGGAGTAGAGTCGAGCTGTGTCAAGTCCTTTATTTTTTCTCTGTTTGGCAGTTATTTGCTCTTCTTTGGCTGGTTGGATGAAGTATCCTGGATCATTTTATGACACATTGAACACAAGGTCGAGGTAATCTTTGGTCATGGCATCCATAAGTTCATTTGTTTGTTTGTAATTGCTCTTGATTCTTGTATAGTTCTGTCGGATTGCACTGTCCTAAAACTATATTTATTTGAGAGATTGGAGGATTTTTTATTATTGAGGTTAGCGTTTCATCATTTCAAGCCAAAAGGAGCTCACCTTGCTGTTGACTCTTGACATAGATTTGAGGTAGTTTGTGTATTCCACCTGAAAATTGACGTAGTTTTAGGGAGTGGGGTTAACTGGCTGCTATACTTTGCCCCGAGTTGAAATGGCGTCTTAGAAGTAATATAAAAATATTCTATGGCGACGCGTATCCCACATTTAGTCAAAGAAGTTTTGAGCTTTCAGGTATGTCCTGTAGACTGATATCGTCAAAAATGCTGCATTGTTTTGACTGAGTTTAAACAGGTAAATTTCAGCTACGTCAAAGACTAATTATTTGTACTTATTGATCAAGACCTTTTGCTCAGCTTTGGACATACTATCAAGCTCTTTTAGATCGAATTTGCCCTGAATGTTGTTGACTATGAATTCATACCATGGCCTCTCAGAGTAGAGGTCGCTTTAGGGAGATCTAAGATGGTCGATGACTTGCTGGCATTTACAGATCGGGTTGGAGCATTGTTGGTGATGTTGGAAGATAAATTTTTGCAGGTATTAGAGATATGTGCGTAGATCTCCAGTCATGAAGATGAGTAGTTTTGCCTTGTAAACTGTAAATTAGTCAGTCTCCAGAACCTTCTTAAGTCTATACTGTGAGACCAGCTCGACCAAAGCGATGAAGCATCCGATGCCCAATATTTCCACAAACAATGAACCCTAATTTTTGCCCACTATTGCATTGAATGCTCTGCTTACGCACACGAAAGCGATTACACTCAAAAGACCTCTTTTGAACTATTGGCCTGCATAGGTGAAATAAGGTCTTTTGACTATTAGCAGGCAGTATACAACAAAGAAGATAGGATCTATGGCGACCATTGCAGTTTGACTGAGAACTGTGAATATAACGAAATTTAGTTTGTAGATGTGGGAGAAAAGTTAAGGGTTCAGGGCTGTGAATTTGCGATCGCCGTTGCTAGAAAAGACTGTAGAGTCACAGTAGCAATAGAGAGAAATGGGATAGGCGACCAGAAAGAAGAGAAGGCATCCGACGATAGCAAGCCCAACAATGACTGGGTTGCTATCAGTAGCTTTCCAAGTCTTGAGACATCCGATGATCAGAGGTCCCAGAATGACTGACTCCCATACAGTTCTTAAATACGCCAAGATCACTCCCACAGCTCTGAGCAATTTGGTTGGCTGCTCCAACTTCTATTCACTTTAACTCAGGGCGAATCTGAATAGAAGAGCAAAGGTATACAGCAAGGATACTGTGGTCCCGAGAATGACTGAGAAGGTAGAGGATACTGAGTTATTCGGGTCTGTCCATGCTGTGATTATATGGATATAGGCGTTGGAATGAGTGACAACAGCTGTCAGTTGGAGAGTGCCGAAGATGGCTAGGAAAGTCGCAAAGATAGGATTCACACCTGCATCGAGGGGTAAGTGAGCGAGGGTGTTAGTCAATCTATTTTTTAGCTTGCTCATTTATGGAAATTATTTTAAAAATCTGTTGGAAACTACAGTTTCTAACCGTCAAGGACAATCCTACTTGATAATTTTATCAATAGCATCCGACTTGATCCCTTCTCTTTTGAAATCATCTCCAACTTGATTGTTGTTCCTGCCCTGGAAAAATAAAAATGGTCAGAAAGTACTTACTCTTACGAAAAAAATAATTATTTCAGATTTGGCTTTTTTCTTCAATTTGATTCATTCTTGTGGTTATTTCTTGCCTTTTACTTGTTACAATATGATACATTTCCAACAACTTCCATCTTGTGTCAGACAATTAAAAGTTTTAACTTTGATTATTATATTGCTTTAAAATGAGTCTCTACCGTACCTATTCCGGGCAGCAACAAGAATCGAAATATCTCAGTTATATCAAAACGCTCATCCACGTTCTCGAAAAAAGGTTGCTACGTTTCTATCAAAACAGAGCCTGCAACGAACCTAAATTTTTCAGTCTGCTCCATAAGCTTGTCCAAAAAATCAATAAATACGAAATACATGTCAACCACGAAATCACCTTCCATGACTCCGTGAGCACTTTGCTGGAATAAATAAGTCCTTACGACCAGGACCAATTCAAGCGGATGAATACAGGCAGTTAGATTTCTTTTGGCTTCGACGACAATATCAGCTCTTTGGAGCACGAGAACAACGGTAGACACTTGCCTGTTGCTAAATTCAAAAGCAAAACCGAGTAGGGAGAGCTGTATGACTCGTACAGGAAACATAAATATCATTCGCATGAAGCGATTAAACCGGTAATCACACCAATACATGAAATGGCAGACACTGTTGGTATGCTCAGCAAGAGAAGCAGGTCGATCAAAAGTAGGCATTAGACATTTAAGAGAATACAGTCGAAATTGAGACCACCAAAGATCACGCCCTACATAAACACAATCAGAGAATAGATAAAAAATTAGGAAAGAGAAACCAAGAGGGGATATAAAAAGATCACTGAAGAATCATTTTTAGGTCAGCGGAGAACCAAAATGAAGAGACACGCCAGGCCTGGCATATTCTATTGATTTTATATACATTAGTTTAAAGCACATATCCATAAACAATGGCCTTCCTACTCGATATGAAAAGACTCAAAACGATCGAGAGGGACTTCATCCTCAAGCCAAACCCTTACGTCAGCTAAGAGCAATCTAACAGTATTGTTTGGAAGTTGGCAGTTGGTGAGCTCATGGCGATCTCAGCTGCTGTCTTTCTTTCTCTAACGCTATTCAAAATCAAGCCAGCAATCACGTCAGCCCGTAGCTTCAGAAACGTCACCTATTTACAAGGTCTTTCTTCTCTAGGCCTGATGGGGTATCATTTGTACGAATTGGATGAATTGGCAAAGAGCTGCATTCCTGAGTCAGAATTAAAATAAAAAATGAACACCTTCCAAATGAGATATTCATCGTGATTTATCATAGTCATACTCATTCTCTAAATAGTTTGATGAAGTATAGGGTTGATGAGGTGATAAAAAATAATAATAAACGTATAAAGTCTAAATTAATCAGGGTAGTTGTGAGCATGATCAAGAGCATTAGAATGAGGCCAATAGAAAAGCCTTTCATTACTCATGAAATATACTATAATCATCGTGAGGAACCTGTCGATAGCAACTCAGAAGCTTCCTTCCTCAGGATATCCGAAAATAGTTCCAAGCAGCTCAACGTCGACAGAGACCCTTTCACTGCGTTGGAGAATAAGTTGTTCAGCGTGCAGCAAAGGTCAGCGCTGAGACTTAATTAAATTAAAATTGATCTTGCCAGACTTGAAGACAAGCATATTTCTGCTAAGGCCCATCTCAGTAAGGGAATTGTTGAAGAAAACAAGTAGAATTTAAGAATGACCTGCAGAAGAATGCCGCTTTCTGATTCCTTGAGCTCTTAATTTGATCATTGCAATTTTGAGATGGATGAGAATTTCAACTACATCAAAAAAGAGGAAGTCCTGTAAAGAATTGACTCTTTCTAAAGTACAACAAAGGTGGTCGTGAAGAGCAAATAGTTTTACTCTCTCGAAAATTCCCGGTTAGAGCATCAACCAACCAAGCGAAAAATTTATAGAAGGTCTAATAGTCACTCAGGAAAAATTTCATAGAAGAATCTCTAGACGAACATAAAATTGAAAATAAACACAAAAAGTAGCAGTCTGAAGAGTGTGAGCGAGCAGAGAAGTCAGAGTAGTGGTGGTCGATTCAAGAGAGGAAGGGTATATGAATAGATTTTATCGCTCTATTCGATTCCAAAGCTGTTGGCCATGTAACCGAAAGGAAAATGATATTTTAACAGTTAGGATCATTCATATCATAAAAGACTTGATAGTATCTTCTGGCCTGATGGATGGCCTTTTTTATGTTCTCGCTCTAAAATTTCAATGCTGCTGGCACCCGTTCTAGCGTAAATTTCTATCACTATGCGCACGTATTATATTCCATATATAGAAGATAAATTTCTTACCATGCAGCAGTCACTCTTAGAAACAGTCACCCACTCCAAAGATTACGGGCAGCCACTCCTCAGCAACTCGTTTTTGCTTTCAAATGCAGATCATGAGAAAGAGCCAATCAAGGCGTATCTCTACGACAAGTTTATCCTCATCAAATTCAAAGTATGCATTTCGTAAACTTAGAACCACGATAAGGACAAACAGTTCAAGATCAACTTCCATTTTGACCTCATCTTCGAACTGGTCAGAGATGAGCCGGAAAAGAAGAATAGCATCGGGAAGATCATCAACCTCAAGTTCTAAAGATTCGGGTAAAGCGTCTCCTTTGAGGTTGAAAAAGATCCGGAAATACTGAAGAGCTGGAGAGATCATCTTGGAGGAGTTCTCAACCAGAGAGGATTTCATGACCTTTTTAAGCCTATCAAAAAAATTGGCAAGGGAAATTTTGCTTCTGTCTATCTTGTCTACAAACATGAGAACGGACAAAAATATGCCTGCAAAGCATTTTCAAAGGAGGCTGCATACTCAGAAGAGAACGGAAAGGAATCACTGATAAAATAGATATAGATCATGAGAACACTCAATCACAGAAATCTCATGAACGTCTTCGAGGTCTACGAAAGCCAGAACTCAATCTACATCATAGTTGAACTTTTGGAAGGAGGACAACTTTACGATAAAGTCAAGGCTAGACATAAATTCACCCAAAAAGAAATAAAAATTGTGATGAAGGGTATCCTCGAGGGACTGGAGGTCATGCATGAGCACAACATCATGCATCGAGATCTCAAGCCAGAAAACATTCTTCTGAGGAAATAAGGAGACTATGACTGTGTCATTGCGGATTTCGGATTGGCGCAGTGTGGAGATGAAGAGTTCATGTTCGTCAGATGTGGAACTCCAGGCTATGTGGCTCCTGAAATTGTCAACCTAAAGGACACTAAGATAAAGTATGGCTGTGCTTGCGATCTGTTCAGTGTCGGGGTCATCTTCCATTTGTTGGTTCTCAGAAAATCTCCCTTCCCAGGCAGATAGTATGACGACGTTTTGGCTCAAAATAGAGCTTGTAAGTTTAATTTTGAACATCAAGAGTACCTCAACTTACCCGAGTCATGTAAATTTCTATTTATTCAGGGCTCGACCTCATGAAAAAACTGCTTGAAAAAGATCCCAAGAAACGTATCAGTGCTAGTGAAGCTCTCGTTCATGATTTCTTCTCAAAAGATGAGATGTTCAAAGAATTTATCGAACAGAGAAGAAGCAATCTCATAACTAGTGAGTAATGTGCATCTCCTCTCATGACTTCAAAGAACCGTGATAGAAAGAACAGAGGACTGACTCGTGACGACAGTTGCCTGAAGTTCAAAATGAAAGAAAACATCATGACCGGTCATACTGATAATTGCTAGACTGTTGATGAGATTGACAGTCCTGCTAATTTAAAATTAAAGGCCAAGCAGCCTGCTGAGAGTCGTTTCAAAAAGCACAATCAATGATCTTAATGCAATCTTATCCAATAATTTTTAATGATATAGTCTACAAGATCATCGGTTAAAAAATCGCACCTTACATCTGCCAATAACAACCAGCTCCAGAGCTCCTCAAAAGGGGAAGAATAATTGTAGTCCTAGCTGGAGACTCTGAGAGAAATGATATAATTTTTGATTCATTACGAGCAATAATGTATCAACAATGTCGATCTACCCAACGCAAAGGAAACCCGATAAAAGTTGAAAAATTACACTGAGAGAGAAGAAGCACTAGTTAAGTAACTTGTCAGCATCAAACAATAAAAAGAAGTAAATCATTTGAAATATAGGTCACCAGTGCCACAACAAAAAATTAAACAGTAATTAGCTCCTTCGATCAGCAATGGAGTCAGTATCTCAGTACTCTCATGACCGAGTTGGCTAAATCTGAGAACAAGCTTAAGACTATTCAGGAGGAAGAAAGGAAAAATTTAATAGAAAAATACGAATGTGAGAAGGAAAATTTCAAAGAATCAGTCAGACTAACCAACACCATGCAGAAAGTAATCAATTTGATGAAATTGCATCAATACGAAAAAGCTGAGTATTAACAGGAAAATGCAAAGATCATGATGAAAGAAGAAAGCCTATTTTGGCAGGAAAACATCGAGAAGAAAAAAAAAAGGGCACTAGCTGTTCTCACCAAAAAGCATAATAAATAGTTGGAGGTGCTTAGGGCCAAAAACTAAGGCCTTCTTCACAAGAAGCTCAAATAGAGAGATTCGAAGTTCTAGTTGTAAGTATGGTGTTGACTTAGGATTCTCAAAAAGCAGGAAATCAAACAAAGATAACTGAAAAGAAATGGGAAGGATCTCAGCAAAAATTATAGCTCTGCTTCTTTGATATCGTTGCGTTTTCTACACTGAGATCGAAGAAAATGGTCTGATCTCCAGTCAAATTTATCGTGTATTGTCAAACATCAATGAAATATATTAACTTAATAATATCAGTGCTCACTTTTCAGCCTTGATATTGGATTAGCTGAGACTTTCCTTTGTGTCAGTGGTGGGGCCAGATCTTACTGATTTGCTGTCAGTGAAAGAGTCCTCATCTTCTGAATTATCAACAATCAGGGATGACTTCCTCTAGACTAGGTATTCGTGCTTCCATCTGATGAGGTTTCTCTTTGGAATCCGAGTTTCATCAGCAATTCCTTTTAGCGACTATCCCTTCAAAATCTAAATGATGAAAGATATACCCTCATTATGATTGATCTTTTCTCCTGGGAAGTGTATTTTCTATAGGGGCCTCTTGAATTTCTTTTTTTGAGCATCTTGATAGGTTGAGGCTAGTTGTCCTTTTGCTCCTTTTCCTAGGAGTAGGGCTTGAAAGGAAAAGATGACAATGGAAGACCGGTGGTGTACTTGGCAAAGACCTCCAGTTAGACGAAGGCACTAGTGAAGCATGTTTGGCTGATGGACTGAAACATATTTTTCCTCTTCTATAGAAAATTCTATATTGAAATAAATGATAATTTAAACTGATTTCCTTTTGATAAATTCTATATTCTTTCTATGTCACGCTCATTTCTCTCACAAATCTCGCATATTTTATGAATCATTCATCGAAATTAAGTTCAGCTAGTGACTATTGTTATTTTTTCAATATATGCGGCGTTTTTTTGGGCCGATTTCTTTAATGAATGACTTAGCTCTTGATTTCTATATAAGACCTTCTCTTTTTAAAAATTACAATAGCACACAATTGATATCACATAAAATAAGTTGATTGGCTTGAAATTCTATCACATTGTTTAATAATTCAAATCTCATGAACCAGGCCAAAGGAAAGCCCCTCACTCTCGAGCTGGTCTTCAACAAAACCAAGTCGGATAACCTCAACAACATCAAGAACCTCAACCTTTGGGGAAATGAGCTCGAAGACTTGTCACTCATTGACCGAATGCCCAATCTCGAAGTCATATCATTGAGTGTCAACAAAATCAACTCTCTCAAAGATTTTGCCAGTTGTTCCAAATTGCATGTAGAACCAACCATAAACTTAGGAACTGTACCTGCGCAAGAACTGTATTTCGGATTTGAGTTAGATCAAATATCTTGTATAGTTACCCTACCTCAAGTCTCTCTGGCTGTACGACAACCCATGTGCTCAGCACGAGAATTACAGAGAAATAGTCATCCATCATCTCCCAAATCTGACAAAGCTGGATAACACCATGGTGACCCAAGAGGAAAAGGTGACCGCGAGTAACCCACAATATTCGCTTGATTTAGCAGCTTATACGCCAACAAAGGAATCAGGGTATATTCAGAACACGCCTGAGGTTGTCAAGAGGTCAGATGTTCACAGCTAGGCCCGAAAACAACGTCCGTACTCTTAGGTCCATCGCTAATAACCCCTTCGAGTCAGCAACGAGCCAGCGATGTGGAAAGGCGGAAGCAACAAAGAAGTCCCAAGACAGAGCAGTTACGATCACAGTGAATAGCACCTGAACCGAAACAAAAATATACTGATCGCTGTGCTATCACTGATGAAGGAGTTGGATGCTGGCAGTTTGTAGATAATTCGCAAGGAAGCTGAGAAAGAGATCAGGAACCGATGATTGTCAAACTTGTTTTATTGATATCAGATGCCTATATTGTATGAAACCTTGATTCTGATTAAATGGCTCATAAGAAGCCTCGGCTGTATCATTGAAATTGACTTGAATAACTGGACATATACAACTGAAAAAGACCACTGTCTTAGGCAGCGATTAACCCTCATCTTATGATATTGTGCTTATTTCATGCTCTTTCTTGATGTCGTCGATTATAATTGCTCTCGATCAATTATCATATCTAAGATATTGATATGCCTATGTGATTAATAGGCGGTATTGGCTAGTGATTATAATTCAAATCAGTCATAAAATGTCAGCAGCCGACCTCTTCAATAGTGAGCCTCTTTTCGCAGAAGCAGAAGTTCAAGAGATATTCCCCAAAGTCAACAAACGAAAATTCGAAGTCATCTGTCGAGTGAGGCCTCAGGACGAGCCCGATATCGTTTCAGGTAAGGTACCGCCAAATATAGATATCACTGTAAACGAGGAGAAAGCTTCCATTACGATTACTTCTGACCAGAAAAAGAAGAAGAAATAGTTCACCTTCCATAAAATTTACAACGAGAACACCCCTCAGTCGACCTTCACAAACGAGATAATCGATGAAATTTTTAGTGCGAATGATAATTGTAAATTTGAGGTTATACAGACCAATCAAGCCTCGTTTTGGCATACGGAGTGACCAACTCTGGCAAGACTTACACAATTCTTGGAAATGAGCAAGAGCCTGGATTACTACCTGTCCTGATGCAGAGGATCTTTGAGAAATATCCTAGTGAGTAAGTGAGGGTCATGGCAATCGAATCCTACAACGATGAGTTCTATTCCCTCAACGACAAGGCCAAACTCTACTCCAAGGAGGTTCACGGACAGTTCTAATTCGAAGATTACAAACCTGAACCGGCATCTCAGGACTCTATCAGGGAAATGATCAGAGGGTACGCCTATAACAGAAGCCAGACTGATACTAAGGCCAACAAAAAGAGCTCAAGGTCTCATGCTATTTTCAAAATCATCTGTCCAGCAATTTCAATAGCTATTGTTGACTTGGCTGGAAGCGAAAGACTGAACAAAGCAGGAAGCAATTTGGCAGAGACATCTTCCATCAATACTAGCTTGCTAGTTTTAGGAAAATGCATTCATGCTTTCAGAGATGGGAAGGTCATTCCATACAGAGAATCAAAACTGACAAAAGTTCTCTCTTAATTTTTCTACCCTGAATACAAAATTTTCATGGTCACCCATATCAACAGAAGTGGTGAGATGTTCCATGAAAATGTGAATGTTCTCGAATACGCAGCTGTCAGCACAAAGGTCAAACATCTCAACATCCACATGAACAAATCTCTATACAAAAGTGCTAAAAAAAGACAGGATCTATCCAAATCTGTCAGTGTTATCAAAGGAAAGCCTTTAAATGGAAGCAGAATCAACAAATTTAAGATTGCCGAGCAAGAAGACCCTGAGGAGTAGAATCCTTTGCTGGAAGTAATGAGGAAAGAGGCTGAATAGAGGAGGAAGAGAATGTATCAGGATTATATATACAAAACTCTGGGCTACTGGGAAGCAGTCGATGAGGAGCTAGACAGGTAATTTGAGGAGCTCGATCGAAAGGACAGGGCTATGATTGAGGAATGGAGAAAAATTACGTGGTAGACACCTGTCAAAACTAAAGTGCCGATTGAGGTTAAAAAAGCCGAAACCAGAATAAAACTACGTCAATAAATTCTTTAGGAGATTGCGAAGGAAAAGGCTGAAAAGCAGTGCTAGATAGCTATCGGAACTTCTTTGTTTAAGAGTTAATCAAAGCAGCAATAAAATAAACAAGAATAATAAGAATAAGAAGTGATATTAGATCCAAAGGACGAAGACTATGTGAGTTAGCCAGAGGAGCCAACATTTTTCCAGAAAGTAGTAGCGTCCACCAAAAAGCTAACAACAGTCAAGTGTAAAATGAACGAGTATGTAACCTCGGCAATCAACATCATTAAAAGTTACTCACACAAGAAGGAAAAATCAGCCAGATAAAAAAAAATGATGCACCTCCACAGCAACAACCTAAACTGGTGCATTGACAACACCAATAAGCAGGACATATAATACGCTGAAAAGCCATTTATCACTGAACAAACTGAGAAAGAGGACTATGATGAATTTTGTGAAAAATTTGTTCATGCCTACAAAAGGATAAAACTATCGACTGATTCAGAGTAATCACAGCTCTTGGATGCAGTCAGACAACCTGAGGAACTGCATAAAGAAGAGAAGAAATAAAATAGTCCGAATAAAGAAGAAGACTTGCCTTGTATCAGAGAAAGTGAATAGTACGGACATCCTGATCCTTCTCCTCACTTCAGACAATCTTCCAATATTCCTCAAAATGTTTCATAAAATCGTGTGAACCATCCACAATAAACTGTACAAGTGGCATTATCTGAATATCAACAGTCGAATGAACCTTAACAAAAGAACTAAATTCCACCCTCTGAGGAGAAATAAAATGAACCCGAACCAGAGACTTTGAAAATCACTCAAAAATAGACTGAAGAAAAACCTGCCTCTCGAATAGAGAAGATCGAAGAACAACCTCAGCGGCATCCCTATCTCAGAAAACGATCAAAGATGCCTCAATCAGTGGACAAAGAAACAAAAGCCGATAGAAAGATGTCTGGCTCCAGCAGTGTCACTTCCGTCAACGGAGACAGTAACTCCACAGTAAACATGAACAATAGAGGTCGCAATATGAAAAGAACAAAGAAATCAAAAGACAGTCGCCCTCATATGGAGTTCAAGGTTTGCAGAAGCATCAGTCCTCTCCAGACACGTGCACAGAGAAAGAAAGCATTTGGTCCTTGATTGATATCTCTGAAGTGTTTTATAATGATCATTATAATTGCTCCTAAATGAGCATCTTCTTCAACATCGGCCGCAACCCAAGCCCAGACTACGTCGAACTCGATTCCGAATTCATCACGGTCAGCAACCTCAAGAATTTGATCAGTCGCAAAATAGGCGTGAAAGTGGAGGATATCAGGATTAAAAATGTGCTTACTTTTGTCTAGTATACCCCCAACTAGTACATCAAGAAAGGATCGAGTGTCAGCATCTAAATCACTGCCAAAAATTTGGTAGACTAACCTCTCAAATTTCATGAAATCATCAGCAATCAGCATCTCGAGGCACTTATGACGGATTGTCGCTTCTATATTCTCAAAAGTTCCAACTAAGACAACATCCAAAAAGCTCGTTAGTGTTCAGTATGGGCGACCACCTTCCTCAATCAGGTATTTTTGATAATATTCAAGGAAAAATTCAAAAATGCATTTCAGTGCTACAAGCATGTCTTCTTCCTGTTCGGAACTAACAGATCTTTCGAGTTAAAGGGACTAGCGAGGATGGAGAGCGAACCTGATAAAATTCCTGACAAGTCGATCTGGAATGGGGTAAGCAATATCAGATTGGGCGGTAACTTCAAGATTCGGTGGATCAGGAAGAAACCACTGAGTTTAACAACCATTGAGAAAAAATTGGGAGCTGAAGCAAGGGAATAAATAGCTAGAGCAACAGATGGCTATGAGGTTGATAGATAAATTGCTAAAAAAGTATCTCTTCTTTTCGATTTACCCTCAGAGCCATACTATAAGTTAGAGGAACTACTCTAGAGCAAGAAGGAGAAGGACTAAGGCAAGATGTCTTTCCTCAACAAGCCAAACTCTCTAATGGCTTCTCAGCTAGCCTCAGTTATGCTGCAGAATATTAAAGAAAGTGCGAGTACGTGACTGCTAAGCTAGATATTGACCAACTGGGCTTGTACGACGAAAACATGCCTCAGCCGGTAATTATGATACCTCCTTCCCAAGTCAAGGCAGTGAAGTCGTAGTCGAGAGAGAAGTCCTCCACGCCCAGATAGTCCAAGAAAAAGAAGAGCAAAAAAGACAAGAAGCACAAAAAGAAGAAACATAAAAAGTCAAAATCCAGCAAGAAAAAGAAGAGACATTCCCGTTCGAGTTCCTCAGATTCCAGATCCAGATCTTCTTCGAGTTAGCGCTCGCACCGAAGACACAAGTAAAAGCATCGACGAATTCAGAAGCACCACCATTGAATTACCTTTATATCGCAACCGGCTCAAAGAGCCTTATTTAGCCATAAAGACACTATTCAGCATTTTTTCTCCCCCTTTCCTTTATTTTTCAATGCCGAATAAGTCCAATATCTTTATCTATTTAATCAAATCCACGTATGTTAGCGACAGACTCCTCACTGCACAAGTGGAAGCCAGCCATTCGCATAACCATTCTTCTGCTGATCTGTTCGGTGGCCAGTTTAGTTCGTATCTTCAGTGTCATTCGTTACGAGTCGATCATTCACGAATTCGATCCATGGTTCAACTACCGAACCACCAAATATCTCGTCAATAGCAATTTCAGATAGTTCTGGAATTTCTTCGATTCTGAAAGTTGGTATCCTTTGGGCAGAAATGTCGGTGCTACTGTCTACCCCGGTCTCATGGTACTATATCCTCTATACAGTCTACCAGCGGATTCATGTACATGGTTTTGCATGCTCTGGCTATTCCAGTTGACATTCGAAACATTTGCGTTTTCACTGCTCCCATCTTCGCATCTTTCACTGCCATAGCAGCCTATCTCCTTACTTCTGAAGTCACCAAAAAGCACGGAGCCGGTCTTTTAGCAGCCCTCTTCATCGGTCTATCCCCCAGTTACATGTCTCGTTCTGTTGCAGGTTCCTACGATAACGAAGGTGTGGCCATCTTTGCTTTAGTCTTTTCTTTCTACGTTTTCATAAAGGCATGTAACACGGGATCCATCCTATGGTCAGTCGGCTCAGCACTTTCATACTTTTACATGGTGGCATCTTGGGGTGGCTACTCTTTCATTATCAACATCATCCCCATTTTTGTCCTTTTTACCCTCATCACACACAAACCAGAGTAGAAATAAAAGTTCAACAAAATCACCACAGCCTACAACATTTTCTACATTTTAGGCACCCTGCTTGCCATGCAGATCCCATTCGTTAGATTCCTGGCGTTGACCTCATCTGAGCACATGGCATCGCATGGTGTGTTCATTATCGTTCAATTTTACCAGTTTATTCAGTTTGCCAAAAAATACATTGGTAAGGAAAGATTGGACGCTCTGTTCAAATACGCCATAATTGGACTATCTATTGCTTTAGGTGCAGGGTTCATTTTGCTGTTGTTGTTGGGTCAGACCACCTGGTCAGGCAGATCCATGACATTGTTGGATCCCACCTACGCCAAGAAGTACATCCCTATAGTGGCATCAGTCTCAGAACATCAGGCCACCACCTGGTCATCTTTCTTCTTCGATATTCACTTCACCATCTTCTTCGCACCTGTTGGTCTGTACTATATATACAAGAACAGAGATCACAACATAGTTTTCATTGGTATCTATACAGTTTTGTCGGTGTACTTCGCATCGGTTATGATTCGATTGTTGCTGGTCTTTGCACCTGCTGCCTGTATTTGTGCTGCTATTGGTATCAGTTGGTTGTTTGAAAAATGTATTGAAGGATTCAAATTACCTGAAGGATAGCCAGAGGAGGAGAAAAAACCTGCAGTGAAGGGAAAGAAAGAAAGCAAAAAAGCAGTGCCCTGGTACATCGCTATTCCTTTGATGCTTCTTATTTGCTACTTTATTAGCACCTTTGTCTATCATGGTGTGATGTCAGGTGCCTAGGCCTACTCATCCCCCTCGGTTGTGCTATCTTCAGTCCACAATGGTCAAAAATACATCATAGACGACTACAGATAAGCTTACTACTGGTTGAGAATGAACACTAAGCCCGACTCGATCATCATGAGTTGGTGGGATTACGGCTACCAAATCACAGGATTTTCCAACAGGACCACCCTAGTCGACAACAACACTTGGAACAACACCCACATCGCTACAGTCGGCCTAGCCATGTCTTCTCCTGAGAATTAAGCATTCGAGGTTTGTGATAGGTTGGATGTGGACTATGTACTGGTCATTTATGGAGGTGTGAGTAGGTATTCTGGAGATGATATCAACAAGTTTTTGTGGATGGTTAGAATTGGTGGTGGAGTGTATCCTCACATTAAAGAAGAAGATTATGTCGGACGATATGGCTACAGAATTGATAACATGGTTCTACCTGCTATGCAAAATTGTCTCATGTATAAACTGAGCTACTACCGTACCTGGGAAGTTGATACGGCCTACGGAAAGCCTAAAGGCTACGACAACGTCAGAAATGCAAATCCCGGCTATAAAAACTTCAAATTGCACTACTTCACTGAAGCTTTCACCTCTGAAAGATGGATTGTGAGAATTTACAAGAGAAACCAGAGGGCTAACCGTGAGGCCATCGAATTGATCAAGATTGGCGACTACAAGCGCTATCTTTCTCAGGAAGGATTACCAGCTGAAGTTGAGAAGAGTTACAGATATGCCAAGAAGGTCAAGAAATGATCAAATATCACCTCAATAAACATCATAAAAAGGGGTCTTTGCAGTTTGTAAAAATGTTGGGGTGAGGCGTTACACTGTGATTAATAATATTGCGATAAATATGAAAAAGAAACCTTAACGCCATTCGTTTAAAAAATTGACGGCTGTTGGCAAAAAACCAGACCTCAAATATCTCGAATTGCTGAACCATAGTTACTAAAAGGGCACCAAATCGCACACAAAGCACAAGTCTTCCGAAAAGGTCATCAGCGTATATGAAAATAACAGGTTCAAAATAACGAAAAACTCCCAAGAAAGGACCCGCTTCAAAACTGAGGCTGACGAATTCAACAGTACCAGAAGCAACTTCAAGGGCTACATTACCAACAAGCATCATAAGGATTAGAGGCAGAGTAGAACAAAATCAGGCGACAAGAACAAACAGTTTCTCTAAACCAAGCATCTCAACCTTAAAAAATTGAACTTGGGCTCCGATCTCCGTAAGATCATACATTATCTCAGATGATTTCAAAAATAACTCTTTGGAAAAGTTAGACACTCCCCACTCAGGCAAGCACTACAGCTTTAGGAAGGCACATGAGTCCCATCGATCAGGGTTGAAGAAAACAGCCCTTGAGAAGTATGTATATGAAAGTTTGGAAAACTTGGATATGGCTAAGAAGAAAATGATCACAAGCAATAAACAACACTAGCTAAAAAGTACACTAAAGAAGGCACAATTGTAAGAACTGACACGTCATGGCAAGAAAGCCTCCAGAGAAAAAGCCGATTTTTTCAAAGGTGACGACACCACGCCAAAACATCAACCTTTGGCAGCCAGGTAGAGAGAAAGATAATCAAAAGAAGAGTCATATACACGGGTGAAGACAGAAAAGCCTGAAAGGTGTGATTCTGTTTAAAAAATAGAGCTCAAGTGGTAGAAGAAAAAGAAAAATCCATATGATCTAAGCAAGGAAGAGGGTGAAACTTTTGGAGACCGTTTTCCTGATGGTTTCGATAAAATAAAATTGCTGGGTCGAGGAGGGTTCAGTTTAGTGTGGCTGGGAGAGCACAAGAAGAGCAAGAAAAAATATGCTATTAAGCAAATCATCACATAATCCAGTCATCAGACTCACATTAAATAGATCTGGTTCGGCACCTACTTTTTCTAGTTCGGTGGTGCTCCCAAAGAATAATTTGCCTCTAATCCCGGCATTAAGCACCTAGTCAAACTATACTACTACTTTATCAATAAAAAAGACACCTGGATTTTATACGAAAAATGCGGGGACTCCCTTGGGAATGTTCTCTACGAGTTAAAAAGCTAACAATACAATGGAGAGAAAATGTACAGGATTCACTATAGGGAGTTCTACAACCGGATAAAGAATAATCAGAATGAGCTGAGAAAGGTTATTCTTGATGTGGCTCGAGCTCTGGAGTTGCTGGCTGAAAACAATATAGTGCATTCGGATCTCAAGACTGAAAATATTCTAGTTCGACTCAAAAATTAAGACGAAATGTCTGGTGATCCCAAAGAAAGTCATATTCTTTAGACGAAATTAATAGATTATGGCAGTTCCTTTGTCTTCAACAACCTGAGGCAGTTCTCAATGGCGACTCCAGAATACATGGCTCCATAAATACTGAACTTCATTCTGTATGAAAACGAGTTCGAATACATTCCCAAATTGCTGGAATACGTGCAGAAGTATAATAGCCCCTGGGTCATTGATGTCTGGAGTCTGGGCAGTGTGCTTTTGGAAATCGTATCTGGTATTCCTCTCTGGATGAGTCTCAAGACAATTGTGAGGCGCAAACACCAAGAGGTGATCAGATACGGCCTTTTTGCAATCAAAGGTCGAGCATTTGACAAAATCATAAAACAGCAATTGGAGGTGGTTCAGCACATGGACCAATACCTCTACTAAGAAAATTACTCGGGCATCGTGCTGGAAGAGGATTTGAGAGTGCTGTTGAAGCGAATGTTAACACTGAACCCAGCCAAGAGAATATCGCCATCGGAGATAATATAATATTTGTAAAAGAGTATGGCAAACTGAGTGATAATATTTTCATTATTTGTGTGCTAAAGACGATTCATCAAAAAACAACCAAAGCTTCCATCAATAAAATATAATTGTTCGGAAAAATAAGAGTAAGTTTAGATTTATCGCATCATAAATCATTTCAATTCTTTGATATGTTTCAGCCAACTACTTGATTTGACTAAATCTATTTCCAAAAGGGCCAATTTGTTTTAAATCACTGTTTTTGACTGTTGAGGAGGATTTTTTTTTTAGTTTTTTCTGATCTTATTCTTTTATTGAGCCTCAATTTAGGAAGTATGACTATTAATTCTGCTCCAATGGACAACAACAGCAGCGCAACAAACTTAAAAGGAAAACCTAACAAGCTTGCCTCCAAAAGTACCAAGGAACTCATTGATCCTCAATAAAATCATGAGAAACGACCGGAGGCACAGGAAAAAGCTGAGTAGGAACCCTCAATCTCATTCTGCTAAATGTTCCGTTTTGCAGATAGCTACGATAAGTTAATGATGGTCCTCGGGTCTTTTGGAGGTTTGGCCCTTGGTGCATCTACGCCAATCTTCATTTTATTCTGGGGTGAGTTCACCGATGTGTTCAGCTCCAACATTGACGTAATTGTAGAATAAGCAAAAAATCAACTGCTGAAGTTTATCTATTTGGGTATCGGAGCATGGTTGTTAGGCTGGATCATGGTGACGGGATGGACTATTACAGGAGAAAGGCAAGCAGTTGCATGTAGAAAAGCTTATTTTGCCTCACTGCTCAGACAGGAAATCGGGTGGTTCGATTGTATCAATCAAAGTGGGCTCAGCTCAAATTTCGCAGCTGACACTCTTACTTTTCAGGGAGCTCTTGGTGAAAAAATGGCAATAATGCTACAAGCACTAGGTACTGGAATTGGTGGCTTCGCAGTTGCTTTCAGTCAAGGCTGGCTGATGACTTTAGTCTGCCTGGCTGGTATACCCATCATTGCACTGTCAGGAGCTCTCTACATGAGGTCATTGCAGATGAAAGTCAAATAATTTCAAAAAATATACTCGGAGGCTGGAGGTAGAGCATAGCAAGCTTTCTTCTCCATCAAGACAGTCAAACAGCTCAACGGACAGTAATATGAGTACAGCAGATATGTCGACATGCTTGAAGGCAACAAATCTGAGAATTTGAAAGCTGGTGCCAAAATAGCTTTTGGATTTGCTTTGCTGTCGAGTTCTATGTTTTTGTTGTATTCTTTGGGGTACTGGTTTGGCTCTAATTGTGTGGAAGGAAACTCACATTGTTCGCCTAGTGTGAGTGGAGGAAGATACAGCCCTGGAGCAGCCATCACTGTATTCTTCAGTGTATTGGTCTCCTGCTTCTATTTGAGCCAACTTTCTCCAGCTTTGAAAAAAATAGGAGAAGGTATGGATGCTGCCGGCAGAATATTCAAAATTCTTGACAGAGAGCCTTTGATCAAAAACCCTGAGAATGGAATTAAACCTGACAATATCAAAGGAAAAATTACTTTTGAAAATGTCACATTTTACTATCCGAAGGATCCGACCAAAAAAATTCTAAACAACATATCTATTGAATTCGACCTTAACAATACGGCATTGGTGGGAGAGTCTGGTTGTGGAAAGTCCACAATTCTGCAGCTTATTATGAGATTTTACGATCCTAATGAAGGAAGAATTTTGTTGGATGGTGTCGACTTGAGGGAGCTTGACCTTGCTTGGCTCAGAAGTAAGATTGGATATGTTGGTCAGGAACCTGTTCTTTTTGCCAGCTCGATCAGATAAAATTTATTGCTGGGAAATGAAAATGCCACGCCTTAAGATATCGACATGGCTCTGAAAAAATCAGAAGCATATCAATTTGTCAATGAACTTTAAAACAAGCAAGAGACTTATGTTGGCTCGGACGGTAGTCAGCTTTCTGGAGGTCAAAAGCAAAGAATAGCCATTGCTCGTGCTTTGCTTAAACAGCCTAAAATTCTCTTGCTGGACGAAGCAACTTCAGCTTTGGACAGAAAGAACGTAAAATTAATCCAGCAAACCTTAAACGAAATATCACAAGGGTTGACAACAGTCACAGTGGCTCACCGTGTCAAAACAATCATGAACTCCGATATAGTTTATGTGATTGACCGAGGTCAGATAGTTGAGAAGGGTCCATTCCATCGACTCAAAAGATACCAGAATATTCCAAGTATCAACTAAGATGATGAGGTTAGATAGACTGAAGTCAAGGAAGATAAAGATATTAATAGCCTGAAAGTGCCAGAGCTAAAAGAGATTAAAAAAAATTCAATTCAAGATCTTAAGAATGAGAAAGAGAAAAAAAATGAGGAGAATAAAGTACTACTTGCTCGATACGAAAAAGGCATTTTCCGAAGAATATTTTCGTACTTGAATACTCACTGCATTTCCTTCATCATTGGAGTTCTTATCACCATCCTCAATGGACTCGTATATCCTATTTTCAGCGTCTTCTTGTCCAGAATCATCAACGCTCTCTTCCTTCTTTAAAGCAACAATCCGACTGTTATAGCTGAAGGACGTAACGATGCTAACATTGCAAGTTTGGCCTTCTTGCTCCTGGCTATCGGCTCTTTCATTGCTATTTTCATCAGAGATGTGCTGACTGAACTTGTGGGAGATGAGATAACATTAGGAATTAGAAAGTAGGCCTATCAAAAGATACTAAACATGCCTATCTATTGGTTCGACAAAGTTGAAAATAATTGTGGTGTTCTCTCTACTCGATTGGGAACTGACTGTCAGACAATCAACGGAATGGCAACTACCTACATCTACTTGATCATCCAATGTATGTCCACACTGATAGCTGGTGTTGTTGTTGCTTTGATCTATGAATGGAGAACTGCTCTTGTAGCTTTGGGATCGCTACCTTTACTCATGTTGTCTGGTATGATCAGATCCAAATTCAGAAACGGACAAATGTAGCAACTAGACAAGGCTTATAAAGACTCAGCTCAGATCACAATGGAATCTCTCAACAACATCAGAACTGTCGTCTCGTTCGGAGTCTAAAATACTGTTCTTCACAAGTACGAAAGGTACATAGATGAGCCTAGAAAAGATTTGCATTCTAGTGCTTTGGTGTCAGGCTTCTTCTTTGGACTTTCGCAGGTTATCAACTTCATCACTTTTGGTCTGTTGTTCTTCATTGGAACTATCTTTATGAGAGATTATGGTGTTTCTCTATTGGACGTATTCACTGCTGTATACTCCATCTTCTTTGCTGGAATCACCATAGGAAACAACAGCAATTTCTTACCTGACATTAATTAGGCGAAGTTGTCAGCTTCTCATATTTTTGAAATTCTCGATGAGGAGGATGAGGTTCAACTGCAGGCAAGATAAAAATCACAAATGATTAGTTCTGGTCTCAAGGGGCATATCAAGTTAGAAAATGTGGCATTCAAGTATTAATCTCGACAGCAACATGTCTTCAAAAATATGAATGTGGAAATCCGACCCGGACAGAAAGTTGCCTTTGTCGGACCTTCTGGATGTGGAAAAAGTACAATTATGCAGCTACTCCAAAGATTTTACCTTCCTACTGAAGGAAGTATCACCATTGATGGAATCGACATTAAAGACTACGACATTCGTTATCTTCGTAGTCAATTTGGAGTTGTCAGTCAAGAGCCTGCCCTTTTCAATGCTTCCTTCCGATAAAATATTAGATACAACAAGCACAATGCTACAGAAGAGGAGATCAGAGCAGTTGCTTAAGAAGCCAATGCTTTGTCCTTTATTGAAGGGAAGTAATTAATAGAAGGAGCTCTTTAGCCAGAAGGACCAAAGGTTGAAAATGAAGGTTAAGGATTCGATCGCAATGTGGGACTCAAAGGTGGCCATATCTCTGGAGGTCAAAAGCAGAGAGTTGCAATCGCTCGAGCAATTCTTAGAAACCCTCAAATTTTATTGCTCGATGAGGCAACTTCAGCTTTGGACGCAGAAAATGAAAAGAAAGTTCAGGAATCTCTTGACCGCATCATGACAAATAAGACAACCCTGAGCATTGCTCACCGTATAGAAACAATAAAAAACTCAGATGTAATTCACGTTTTCGAGAAGGGTGAAATTGTCGAGTCTGGTCGCTACAGTGAATTGGTGGCTCGCAAAGGGTTCTTCTACAACTTGGAGAAAGGTATTCAGTTTGTGTGAGTCAATTTATTGATCATCTTTCTTTATTTGACACATAAGATAATGATTGAAGAAGAGGGATGAGTGTTTGTTTATTAGGCGATCGGAAATGTTCGGTAAGGCTATAATTGTTTGTTATATTGTACGAATTTGGAGGGCTTTGTATCAAATATTACAATGGAGAAAGTTCTAGAGGCTAATGGCTTGGATAAACTGAAGATCTCCCAGAAGAGACTAGAAGAGTAGCTTGATCTTCTGGAGAAACGGAGCGGGAAAGACTTGACTGACTTGAGTATTTATCTGGCTTTATGCTTTGATCTGTGCAAGATGATCCCACGAACCATGGGATTCAATATTGATGGGCTACATAAAGTAGGGAAATAGAAGAACATGGCCTATTTGTAAAAGACCTATTCCGCCCCCAGTGAGGTAACAATCAGGCCTATTGAAGGAGTTGGTGAAATTTATTCCATTTGAACTAAAGGATGTGACTGGACAAATGAGGAAAGATGCTGAAAAAGCCAGAGTGAAACACGAACAAGTGACTGTAATGAAAATTAAGAAAGCTCAGAGCTTTGATGATCGAGCAAGGCAATTCAAGGAGTAAAACCCTGGAAATTTTACAGGAAGTCGAGGTTTGGCTTTGAGTCAATTCAATCCTGAAGCGCAATCGTCCGAATTTGCTAAATGTAAGTCAAGTCAACAGTCTACCAACGCAGATGACATTTTCTCAACAATGAGTAGGGAAGAAATAGATGAGGCCTCAGTTTGTCAGCCAGTCACCTATACGATGTCTCGAGAGCCTCAGAGAAATTTATTCAAAGAAATAGCTCCTCGGCTCAAAGCCAGAGATGGAAAAAAGAAGTTTGAAAACACCCAATGATCATGCATTGCCTCCATATTCCTATCTTAGGCCAATCAATTCCTCTCCCCTAAACTTCAGAACCACTAATTCAAAAAGTAACTCCTTCTCGGGTTTGTTAAATGATAATTTGTCAAAAAAAGTAGATCAATTGAGTATCACATGAACATATTTTTCATGATATTTTTGGTTTGTCTGGAAACCTGGAGATTGTTGAAACCTTGTCTCTATGCTTCCCTCTTGAGTTTCTCCAAGTGAATAGATTTGTCTGCGATTTGTTGTAGATGGCCTAATCTCGAGTTCTTTCCTGAGTAGGGGAGGCGGCGTTTGTCAGCTATGAATTCGTCCATTCTTCGAGATATCTCTCTGTCGTACAGTGTGATTTCAGCCTGGAGTTCTCTTCTGGCCTCTTTCTTCTGTGTTTTCATGGTTCTGTTCATTTTCACCTTGCTAGTTATTAGTATATTGACTCTTGGGTAAAATGCAGGACAAATTAACTATATGTTCGGATAAATTCTATTATAGGAAAAGTGGGAGACAATTAGCCAAGCTATGAGAGGAGGTAGGTGGGTAAAGCAAAAAATAGTACATAAATCATTATTAGCGATCGGAAATCAACTCCTCAGATACTTCCTCGATTCTCCACAATAAGTTCTTTATGTGTCCGTTTAGCATAGTCTAAAATTTGACTCTCAAGCTCTAATCAATGTTATACTTCTCAACCAATCGACGGGACACTTCCAGAGCTGTCTCTCCCTCAAAAACCAACAATTTCTCACAAAGACCTTCACCTAAGTTGACGTCAATCGAGAGGATGGGTTTTCGCTATGGAAGTGGTTCTTCATTGGAGATGTTGTTGAGGGAGTGTTCGCTTTAATTGGAGGTCAAATTTTTTAAGGATTATTTGGTTTAGGAAATTTAGCTGTAGCAGACTGTTTCTTAGTTTTTGTCTTTTTCGATGATTTATTATTTTTTGGGTTTGTGAGGTGGATTAGCAGATTTTAGACGGACTGACCTCCGCCCATAAGCGGATACTACTTGTCCCTAACTAGCTCGTTCTTTTTTGCCAAAAGAAGGCCTTTTCCCTTCATTGGAGTTCCTTTCCTTCCTGCTCTAAGCCGAAACATCCTCATCTACAATCTTGATATTACTCGTTCTCCTCAACTTCTTCTAACTGCTCTGATAATCCCCCTCTCCATTACCATACAAAATACGGTTGACTCTCAGTGCTAGATACTGCTCATATATGGCTAACTTGCTCTACTAGGTGGCCCTTATTTTGAGATTGCTGTCGATGGCTAACTTTTTTGAGGTGGGGTCAGTTGGATGTTTTGGGTATAAATTTAATGGATTGTAGTGGTTAATGAAGGTTAGAAATTCGTAGAGGTTTTAGCTGGGAACACCGCCATAGGTGTCTCCTTCTAGTTCACGCCAAATTCGGACCAAATACTTCTCGTCTTATATTTTACGTAAATAGTGCAGTTGTTTCATGAGGGTGAATATTTATTCGATGCTGAGGAAGCATTCGGTTTGACGCATGTGGGAGTGAGCGCTGTGATCGAGCATGCTCAAAAGTGAAGTAAATTACTATGTAAATGTTTTGCTTTCGGAGGTAAGAGAGTTGGTTTCTCTATTGGTCGAGGACCGTTTTGAACTTTAGGATTCTTTTGAGGATTCCTTGGGTGACTCTTTTGGTGACATTTTATTTGTTTTTTCCAAATCCCAAGCCTGAACAACTCTATACTTCTAACTACTGTAGCTCCTGTTCCTTTTTTCTTTCTTCTCTAAGCTATTGACCTTGTCTTCAAGCGAGCGATTGAGTTTATCTTCTCTTTCTTTGCGTCTCGCCCAAGCACGACTGCTATTCTGAGGAGTATTCACTCCACTTCTACCATACTAGGACTGGTGTTGGCTGCTGGGATAGGAAACAGGAAGACTGTGATGCTGGTAGGTACTTTGGGCATGTGAGGTATTGCGTTGTGCGAGAGAGAGGAGTTGTTAGAAGGTGAGAGGTCTGGATTGAGGAGGTTTATCAATGGGTTGTTTGGATGTCTTAGCAGGACGGTTTACTAGTTTGTTTACGGCTAAGTTAATGCGTTTAGGCATCAGTTAAGTTTTTGTAATAATATAAAAATCAAACACACCAAACTACAGACCAAAAACTCTGGATCAGGCATGAATTAACCCTTTCTACTTCCATGAGTTTCCTACTCTACAATTATTTTTCAAACATTTTATATAGTCTTGGAGACCACCTACTCTTTTATCTTCCTTTGAATGAATTTATGTGCATTAAGTCGAGTCATTTTATGGACTGTATATTTGAGCCAATCAGATTTAATTTATAATAATAACGGATTATTGACTATTCAAATCAAGCGGGTGCCCTTTTAATTTACATTCATTTACATGGCTAGAACAAAACAGACTGCTAGAAAGAGCACTGCTCAGAAGGTCCCCAGAAAACAACTGGTCGCCCAAAAGATCGCCAGAAAGAGCGCTCCCGTCACCACCGGTGTCAAGAAGCCCCACCGCTTCAAACCCGGAACAGTTGCCCTCAGAGAAATCAGAAAATATCAGAAGTCAACTGATCTCCTCATCAGAAAGCTCCCCTTCCAGAGACTCGTCAGAGAAATCGCTCACGAGTTCAAGCAGGAGCTCCGATTCCAGAGCTCAGCTGTCCTTGCTCTCCAGGAAGCTGCTGAGGCTTACCTAGTTTCCCTTTTCGAGGACACCAACTTGTGCGCTATTCACGCCAAGAGAGTCACCATCATGACCAGAGACATCCAACTGGCCAAGAGAATCAGAGGTGACAGATTTTGATCGTCAATTTAGCCTTTAGTTTCCTATCCACTCTTATAAACAGTCCCTTCATTAATAGGTCGATTTCAAATTATCAAGACATCAGTAAATCACTCAGAGTATAATGAGCAACATGATGGTCAGCAGTGCAATTCCCACTACTATACATCCATTGCAGCCAAACAGCGAATACCGACCTCCTAGTTCATACAAAGTATTGTTGATCTTCTTCAAGGCTTCAGTGCCCTTATCGAGGTACTAGCCCAAGCCATCTCGCGTTTATTCTAGCTCAATAGCATCATTCTTTACTTTATTTATCGAGGGTACGGTTTATGCTCATGGTGATGTGCTTCAGTTGAGATATCTCGTCCTGCATGTTGTCGATCAGGCGTTGGCGCTATTCGTTGCTGGGTTGACGGTTCATGCGATATGTGTAATAATATAGAACTATCAGAATGGGAGGTTAATTAATAAAAGATCAGGTCAGCGAGAGGAAGTGGGAAGCAGGTCGACTGCCTCGGTGACTTGGTCGTAGACTGTCTTCCATTAGAGTGCTTTCTTACGGATTCCTTAGTACTACCATACTATTCTTTTGACCCATTTCCAGGCTTAATGAACATCGCCTTCACTCCCATCCACTTTTTTCATCATATCGATCATAGAGTTAGCCACGTTTTTTATCTTTTTGTGCTCTCCTTCCAGTTAATAGTATCTTTCCTTCCACCTTGATTCCTAGCTATCTTAATCTCTCCTTCTGCCTCTATCTTTGCTTATTTTGTGAAGCTAGACCTCCAAGTGATGTTTTTCTGAGGTAACTTGCTGAAACTTTTACTCTAACATCTCAAGATGCTAAAGAACGGAAGATTGCTCTTGGATGATTGTTGTCTCCAGGTGTTTAACCTTTTTCTTCTAGTCATTGAGTTCCTGCCTTAATCTAGATATCTATTCATCTTTGCTGAGAGTGACATTGTTTTGGGGAGATGGAGGCAAGCGGCGATCGCATTGAGAATAGCTAAATTTCTTACTTTGGTCGTAGTTCATCCTCAGAGGGATATTTTCTTTGTCCTAATTTCGATTCTCATATTTGTATGCATTGTTGCCCTGTCTGGTGAGCTACCTCTCTCCTCTCATCTATCCGTTATAATAACTACATTATCCTTCGCTATAAACATCAAAAGTATCCACCATGAACATTTGTCAGGTGGTCGTAGCATTGCTGCGATGTCTCGAAAGGTTCCATCTTGTCGGCTGGGCACTTGAAGCACATGCAGATAGAGCAGCGAGTGCATTGGACCTTGAAACATCCTGTGTAGCGGACCACTAGAGCTTTGCACCGTTTTCCTACACATTTTCGGACTCCTTCGCTTTTGATGTAATTTTTCATGAGTTCGTCTTCGGACATTTTGGCCTACTGGCAGTTTCGAGCGGGATGATAATAGCCCTAAATAGATTAACTTTTACATTGCATTTGAGGCAGTAACTATTTTTGCATATATCGCATCTCATGAACTCAGATTAGACTCCTCCCAATTTGGAAGTTTGTAGTCTGTTAATCTGCTCGCAACCAGCAGTCATACAGAAATCAAAGCCATCGTTGTCTTTGAGGAAGTGATTGGCAGCGATCGTACGCATTTTGTACCAATCGCTGAAATCAAGCAAATACTCCAGATCGATGCAGGATATCTTCTTACGGCATTCAACATCGGGGCAGAGGAATGGGAACTGGCTCATATCGCTGAGAGAGTAGTGTAGATAGTCGATAATGCATTCACGGCAAAACCGATGCTAGCAGAAGAGACGATATGATTCTTAGAGGGGCATGCCGCATATTCCACAGTCGTTATTGTTTCGAGACTTATCGCTAAATTGAGCTTTTCCTTTTTCATGGAGCCAATTTACAGCTCCTTGGATGTTTACCACACCGCCTTCAAGCAGTAAGGCCCAGTTATCTTCCTCCAGCTCAGTCAGAACAAGATCAAACTATCTCTGCAGTTTATCCAATACATCAGGATGTTCCTTGTAATTTTTATATACTTTCGAAGGCAGGCTTACCCGATAAAAGAAGTGGTTGTTCAGTCTTTCTTGGACCTCCACTTCGATCAGCTTGATGTTTTCTTTCTTAGCCAGAACTTTTATTTTGCTGGAATATGAGGAAATGATGAATTTACAGTTGTGCTTTTATTCGAGGTCCATCAAGTTGGCGATCCCGATTTCGTTCATGATGACATTTCGAGCCTAAATAGGAAAATCTATTTTGGTGCCATTGAGATTGTCTTTCAGTCGGCTTAGCACAAATAGCATGCTTTATTCGATTGAGGATGCCACAACCAGGTAAATATTTTCGTCATCTTAGCGGATCTCTGTCCTGACCTTCTTTCTCTCCTCAGGGTGTTCTTATAGCAATTACTCGAAGAGCTCCGTGTATATTTAAAGACAGCCCTAGGGAATGAGGATGTCACGCTCAAATACAGGTTCGACGTAGAGTCTTCCTTATCCAAAATAGCCAGTGGTCATGTTGAGTCTTTCGCATATTATGCCAATGAGATGCTTCTGCGATATCAATACTCTAGCCTATCTGAGGCCACATTATTTCTTCTCGATCTTGACGACATCATACCTGACTATGTTATCCATTTTAGCTCCCACCTTCAGCAAATGCCCAATATGCTCAACATCGCCTTTTGTCTCCTTCAGGGGAGTCTTCAATATCTCAACAGATCTGATGATTCCGTAATCTTTTAAAGCCTACCTGATGTAAATTTAATCTGTCTGTTGTTTCAACTGAGATATGTAGAGAGCGCGGGGATCTACCTCATCCACTTATAGTTTGACACGAGTGCCATCGAGAAAAGGATTGGCCTCGAAGGCTTCGATGGTGGTCCTGACTGCCTATCTATCCTGGAATTTGACCTGAGCCTTTTGGTGAGATTTCCAGACGTACCATCTGAAAAGGAGAGTTGTACTGGCAGATCCCAATTTTACTCCTCCATCTTCCTTTTTCAGGGAGTGATATTCTGAATCTTTCAAAGGTTTCATCGTGAAAAAGTTCTCTTTTGCCAACTAGTTGCGATAATGTTTCTAAAATTATTGAAAGGCCTTTCTGGTGTGGAATTACACGATGGCTTCAGGGCTGCTTCCATGTTTGTCAGGTTATATCATCTCTATGCCCTTGACTGGAAAATCCTCCAAAATGACTTCGACGTATTCTTTGGCAATTTCAGGGGGAAGGTTGGTGACCAGGCATCTTGAGGTCTAGTCAGAATCGATCAGTTCAATAGGAGTACCACCATCGCCGATCATCATATTGACGATGCCCATGTAGTGCAGCTTTTTTGTGTAATATTTGCAGGCTTCGGTTGTTTTCTTGAGTAGGATGTTGAGACTTTCCCAAACATAGTTTTTATTCTCGAT
>Ga0100380_10001053_pt1 | contig 30075 bp, 25 predicted proteins | sample CryGeymeta201504_FD_80417 | JGI IMG/M metagenome (GOLD analysis project Ga0100380, IMG submission 80417) | Groundwater microbial communities from Crystal Geyser aquifers in Utah, USA - Crystal Geyser metaG 2015-04 | ecosystem: Environmental > Aquatic > Deep subsurface > Groundwater | place... | reverse complement strand
TAATTACATAATTCTACAACAATGTACACAGGTTCAATAACCATACCCCGTAGGGTTTGTGTTTGGGTAATTTACACAGGGAATCGGGATTTACCCAGATGGTCATTCTCTGATGTAGTAGTACTGTAGTACTAGTAGTAGTAGGTGGTGCTACTACTAGTAGTACTCGTACGGAGTACTTGAGTGTTTTGAAATAATTACGTAGAGCACCAACATGCCAATCTCCCTCAATAAATCGCCATGCTATCTGATCTCTGATCATACAACATCATACTCTGAGTACTCGAAATAATAAGGTATCTGCGTATACTTCGATAGTTGCAGTATAAGCTGTTGAAGTAAAGGTGCGAGCAGTTTCATACGAAATACTACACGATTTAGCTTTCGGAGGTGGATTGTTTCATGTTTCATGGCGCCGGTGCATCTATCCACGAAATATTACTTTTTGGCAGCATGTGCCTCGGTAAAGATGCGTCGAGGAGAAAGTGAGCAGGTGAAATCGCACATTAGATCTCATCCTGTTTCTCGTTAATATTTGGAGCGCCAGCTGTGTCATTAATGCTATTCTGCGTCTACAAGATACAGGATCGTATCCGCATCATGCTTCGTTAATAACTACAACACCTTTTGTGGCTGGCGGATGAACTTCAGAACCAGACGCTATCCCCCAGAATGGGTTGAGATACTAGGATTTCCCGTGAAATAGATTGAAGGTTAGATTTTTATTGATTGGTATGAAAATGCAATAGATGATTCGACCGACCAAAGGACTCATCATCAGTTTCATGCAGTGGCGGCCCGGGGTGTTCGAGCAGAAGTGGCTAATAAACTAGCCTGGGTAAATACTCGGCCGTGGTCGGTGTCTGTGAGCTGCACTCTTGGAAAGGTAACAGGAGTACGATTGGTTGGTTGTTGGAGAAGGGAGACGTTGGCATGTCCAGGTCGTGGCGAGAGGATCGGGGTGAGCATGGCGGCTTCGGAGAGCAGATTGTGAGCTCGTGTCAGGCTGAGCATGGCAGCTTCAGACAACAGCTGCTGCATGTGCAATGATGCAATTGGCTGGATGATTTCTTCGTTTATGACTGGGATGTCTGTCGATGAGCTAGATTCGTTGTTGCTGGGGACAGACCTGATCACTGAAAGGGCCGTCAAGCGATCTTGATGCAAGAATTCTAGATTCTGTTGTTGCTGTTGCAATTGAACAAGTACGAGCGCTATCAAATATTTGACAAGCACCGTTTGAAGAAGTGTGGATTCCGATATTTGAGCTTGGGAGTTTTGCTGCTCGACATTGGCAGCGACCAGAGCTACTATCTGATACGTCAAATTGTTGAGTTGCTGCTGATGCAATTCGTTCAGCTCTTGGACAACCAAAGATTCGTTTCTCATTCTTGAGGGGTTCGCAAGGGAGGATTGGCACAATGCTGCTGCAATCAATTGCTGCTGTGCCTGGTGCTGGTACAGCCAGTTTGCGACATTGACAATTGTGGAATAGTTGTTCCTAATCGTATTTGCATCCGACCGTCGCTGTTCGTCTTCCGGTGTTGCCGCAGTTGGAGATAATGAATCCTGTTGCTCCATGGCACTCGTAAGCTGGATCTGCAGGTCTTGCCAAAGAAGAGAAAAATAAGTTTGCGCAATCTCTTGTTGGAGGAAATACTGATTCTGCTGCGTTTGCAAATTTTGTAACGCTCGAGCCTGCAATTCTAGCTGCTCCTGATTGGACAAGGCTAAGCTGTTGAATGTGGAAAGATCTAAATTTCCAATGACTTCAAGGAGTCTATTCGATTCTTGAGGTCTTGGAGCAGGAAATACTAATGGCGAGCCTTGATCTAAAGCACCTCTGGCATTTGATTCAAATGCCAAAATCGTCCCAGACAAAGATGCTATGCTCATATGTCGAAAACCCCTAACAAGCAAAAAGACAACAATAAACCATAAGATGAACGAACGGGAGGGAACACGCGAGGTGCGATAAACTCTTCCATGAAATATGAAATCACACCCCAACGTGGGATTTCATGCATATATTTTTCCGTGAAACGTACCATAGTGTTAACTGCTTTTCAAACTCCGCAAAGGTTGCTAATTGAAAGTGAGATTTGAGCAGTTCATGCTCAAATAGTTCCTTCTTCATGGCGAAGGCTTCGCCTTTCCTTCCAGGAAGCCACCAGACAATGTCGCGAGTTCGTTCATTCTCAAAGAGCTTGATGAAACGTTCGTATTGTCCTCCCCTGGCTATGGAGTTCCCCTCGGCTCTTGCTAATACATGGACGATACTGTCCTGCTCGCTGCAGCTGCTACTGCTGCTGGTTTTGTGACATTTGGCTGCCACACGAGGGCGTTTCGCTGCATTTGGTAGGGATGTGAACGAATGAGAACTTCACTGCAAACAAACAAGAGATAAAGTCAAGACAACAATCAACCAGTCCCCAGGCAACTTTTTGCATCTTCTGTGCCAACAGTCACCCACAGTCACCGGCAATTGTATTTTAAGATACTTACTTGACCTGCTGTTGTTGCTATCAAAAGAGGTTTCCGCGTCTCGCTTTTTGAGATGACAGAATTCTTTAACCTTTAGTAGTCTCCTCATTGTTGCTTTTTCTTTTCGAAATAATTATCCCAGGCAACGAAATACTTCAGGAAACAACTCTGAAAACGAGATTATTGTTGAATACTAAAGATTACTCGAATACTAATTTATTGTTCGTCGTTGTATGCTCGTAAGAGTTTTTTGTGTCATTCTCTGTCGTCTTCCTGGGGTTTAGATGCCTATGGTGGTTGTTTTTTGCTGACGAGTTGTTTCATTGCTTCCCCTTGTAGCCTGCGCTACTAACTACTCCCGGTACTACTAGTAGTACTAGTCCACTACTTCTACTAGAGTAGCTAGAGTAGTAGTACGAACTTTTCTCATTAGTACAGTAACATTCAAAGCCGTCAAGAAGCGATGTGATGCTTTGATGGTCCAAATTCACATCTTATCTCTCATTACTGGTAGACTACCTAGTAGTATTCGGTACAACCGTACCAGGTACGGAGCTTCTTCAGCTTTGCAGGAACCACTTATAAGATGCGAACGTCAGAACCGGTAAGACTAAAGTGGAAGACTCGAGTCTACCTGGTACTACCAGTGTATTATACCGGTATTGAAAAGAATGTGTACCAGTCTGGTTTTAGTAGTTTCATGACTTCTTCAGGAAATTCCTAGCAGTTCCTCGTTGTCACTCCTATGTCGCTCGGCAATAGACCCTTAAAACAAAAATTTACGATTCAAATCACGTCGGCGATAGAAAATTGAGCTTATCATCAGGTACGGTACTCGAGTACCTACCAGGTACTACAACATACTAGTAGTAGTACTGCTATGAAACCGAATGGCCGAGTAGACTAGTAATACCAGTACTATGGTAACCGCGGGCATGACCAGAGACATCTGGCCGGGTATGGTAACTGTTGACATGACTTGGAGAAATAACAAGTAGTGGGTCGTGGTTGCTGCTACTAGTAGTCTAAAGGCGGCTTCCGAGTTCAATGAAGGGTCCTGGTTTTTGGCTAAACACCACTGTTAATAAAGGAAGGGGCTCACGCGGGCAGAAGCGTCGCTATGGCATTGGGAAGCACGTACCACTACTGGTAGAGGATGGAACATCTCCTTACGCATATTTGGTAGCAAGTTGTGGCACTTCTCATATTATTATTTGGTCAGGCCAGAGGTTGCTCAATCAATGCAAAGATGATGGGCTTCTAGATTCTAGAAGTTGTCGGGAATTACCACCAGGAGTGATGTGATGCTGACGAAGAAACAGCAATTGCCTTTTTTATCTTACCGCATCATCCTGAGAAGAAGAAGACGAATCAGAAGATCTCTCGAGTACACGGATATCTTAGTGACCAGTGACAACGCGAGGTGGAGCGGTTACGGTTTTACTGTTTTAGTAGTAGCAGTTGGAGAAGAAGAACCGAACATCAGGTATCTACAAAACAGCAGCACAAAAATCAAAAATGATGACAGTATGACAGAGCAGTGGCTTCCTGATCTCCATCGTCTTTGATCCCGTCAATAACATTACTGGTGCAGGACATTTGGGCTCTAAACTAAACTGTCGGCATGGTGGAAGGAACGGGATGGATTCCGGCCGTTGTTCAGTTATTCCTTTCAAAAAATTATTGGAATAGCCTGCAATCAGTTAAAAGAAACGAGAGTTTGAGGGACTCTGGATTACTGCCATACGTTTGGAAACAACGTACCTGTGGTTGGATCTATTGGATGCCATTTTGTGCGTTGCCTGCAGCATTCTTTATTTGAGCATTTTGGGGGTCATGTCTTTCCGCCGTTCTTGGAGTAATTCAATATCATTCCACAGCAGTACAGTACCTATTGGGCACCATTGAGGAGTCGTGCGAAAGAACTGCGGGGCTTTTCGACAAAGCAAAGTCTCCTTTTGATGTTTGGATTTCCTTGAATCCGAGACTCAGACTCACCAAAGGACCATTGCAAAGGTTATGCCCGCAAGTAATCAGGGCATGTGACAGTCATCACATATCAAGCCTCTGATAGTGACCACAAATTCTGTCGTCATTTGTCATTATGCAGGAAAGCTCTACTTGTGGCTGGAGAGAGAGAGAGACTATATGTTTGTGTTGGTGACATTTCCGTACAATGTGACCAGATCGGGTCCAAAACAGACAATGGTTACCGCCAGAGGAAAGACAAAGGTTTGTGGAAGAAGTTAACAACTCAAGTCACATTACATTAGCTTGAACAAATATCGAATAATAGATAGGGGTACTAGTGGAAATAACGTTAATTTCGACATCACGACTAAAAGTCCCTACGCTCGAGCTAGTTGTCCCGGTAGTCGATCTGCCGATGGCCTCGGTGTTGTGGATTGTTCGCCCGAACCATTCGATTCATTTGTTGAAATAGTGTTTGTATGGCTTGATAAGTCTGGATCATATCCCTGTCATGGTAGCGGTTATCGCGGACCTTCAATGCTTCATACCACATCCATTGTCTTGCCATCCAGATGAAAAACATGAGAATAATCAAAAATATCAGCGGTCTTCCCACAAATAAGTAAGCGGATTCCTTCGCCTGATACAGCTTTTCGCAATCCTGGTAATTGCGCTGCCAAAAATCCTCTGTTCCGTAGGTCAGTCGTGCACAAATGGTCGGAAGATTGGCACCTTCCCATCCTCCAAAAAATGATGGCCCATAGCGATAAATATCTTTGAGAGGTTGTGTGACCAGGCTATGATAAAATAGGGGAATATAATAAGCGGTTTGCAGCGCCAAATTATCCACGCCCATGGGAATGGCTGATATCAGATGGAGAACGTTGGGCAGTTGAAGATACAAAATGGACAGCAACAAAACGATTCCGCCGCCGATGATGCGCCAATCGTCCCACCAAGGTGACGGGGGTGCAGGTTGTGGTACATACAAAGAGTAGATCTGATCATGCAATTCCTTTACATAGTCAGAGCTGGAGGTCTCATTACAGCTCAGCAAGTGCTCTAACGAGAAGAAAATGCCAGTTTTGTACCCAAAAAGTCCCTGTAGAGAAATAATAGAGAAAATAGTTAGATAAACACAATGCATTGGAAACATCCGATCTCGTGCATTCTTTGTTGCTAAAGCTTACCACAACCGAATCGTCGTTGAAGTCGGTTGCCTGAATAATGCACTTTGACAACAGATAGGCCGTCATCCCTTCCGGGACATGGATCCGGAGTATCCCTCGGCCTCGATGCTTTATCCTCAATACCCAGTCTGCCGAACAAACAGCCGGTGGTGGGGGTGGCGGTGGACCATCTGGTGGAGGTAATGGTGGTGGGGCCGAGGACGCGGCAATTTTTCTTGGTATAAGGGGATTTGGGCGCGGGGTTGCCTGCTGTCTTTGCCGGATTTGCTGTGTCCGTGCGGGTGTTGGGGCTCCAGGAGGCACTGCAGCTGGTGGTGGGCGAGCCTTGGGAAGAGGAGGTGGAGGTGGCGGTGCAGGGTTTTGAATCAGTGGATTCGTTTCCCTGTCATCCTCATCCAAAATAGAATTTCTCTCCATTGCAAAGGCTGTTCAGTCCTTTCCTGCTGGCTGTAACAAGTCTCGCTGATTTAATGGCGGGTACAACGATGCTTGGGTTACTACCGAGTACGGAATGTGGAGGATTTGTGGTACTGTTTGGTGTTTTACTCGTAGTACTGGTTTTGGGGCGCAAACCGATTTTTTAATACTTTTGAATCACGAGTATGGATCCCATGAAAGCAGGTACAAAAGTCTTACTCTGTGAACTAAGTCAACTACGAGGTAGTAATCCCTACAGTAGCTACTACTAGCTAGTAGCTACTGTAGTACTCGGAGTAGTCTACTATTCCTCTACTCGGAGGAGCAGTTTACAATAGCACACACGCTCGCCCAGCTTTTGCTCCGCCTCAAAAGATAGTCCGCTGAAGTGGACCAGACCTCTGATACGACGCCTCAAAGATCTTGATTTCCTGGACCTCGGTTGCATGCTGGTTTACGGGCTTGAAGATTGATTCGGTAGGAATGACAGAAAGGGCAGCCTTGAGAATAGCAGAGCTCTTGTGTCGATCCGCTCGCGCGACCAATTTGCGAATGCGCCGCTGATATTCTTTGTTCCCTACTTCTCCTGCAAAGAGTTGAAAAGGTACCGCTACCAGCCTTCGTCGCAAGCTCATAAGGGACCCCAAGACACTTTCTGGCTCACGGTCTCGGTGCAGGGCACTGGCAGCAAAGGCGTCTTCCTCTCGCTGACAATAATTAATGAAATCTAGCAACACAGCTTCACGGGTCGGTTTTGGTATTACAGAGTCCATGTTCCATAATTCATCTGCCTTTCCAAAGGCGCATGGGTGGTTGATGGCAGCTCGACCCACCATGGCTCCAATGACAGAACTACCCCGAGGAACCCGATGGTGCACATCCTCTAGTGATTGGATGCCCCCGTTTGTTATAACTTCCAGATGAGGGAACTCGAGAGCAATGAGATTGGCTACATTCGGACGCAGTGGAGGGATGCTTCGATTCCGAATTGTCGCTTTCCGAGCCCTTTGCTTGGCACGATACTGGACACGTTTGTGGTCCACTTTTTTGCTGCTTTCGAACGCTAGGTTGGCATTCAACTCGGCTCCAGGAACCCACAGACTAGTACTCTTTTGGTTGTCAGATATAGCGCTCATGATATTCTCCCTCGAGTCTTCAAAGTCGCCAAGCAGGCCCAATCGGTTGTGTAACTGGATCTTTGGAACGTCACCGCCCAGAGTGATGGCTCGAACAAAGTCACGACACTGGAGAAATGCTTCCTGATCATCACGTTCCCGATCTGCTTGACCATTATAATGTTTGGCATCGTGTACTCCTAGACGATGTTTGACCGACAGAATTGGCTTTTGTTGTTGTTGTTGTGTTGTTGTCACCATTGTTTGGGACTGCCGCAAAATATCCCAAGCAGTATCGATTGCACACGACATGGCCTCAACGCATTCGGCTACCAGAGAGGCTTCTCGCATCAGAGCTGCTCCGCCAGATCGATCTCCTCCCGATACGGCATTGGAAGGACAACCGCAATTTAGATTGATTCCGTGGTATCCGTACGCCACTCCCATGGCCGTAGCCACGGCGAGTGTTTCGGGATCACGTCCACCCAGTTGCAAAATGATTGGCTGTTCTTGTCCTCCTGGTAGCAGAGTGGCCGGATTTGGTGCAGCCATTCCAACCAGATGATCTAAATGTGTTTCTTCGTTGCGTTCTCTGGCAGCCAAAATAGTATCCAGGACTGACTCGACGGTTATCAGACGTGATTGTTGTTGTTGTTGTGTTGCAAAAGAACATCGAGACTCTATACGCTCGAAAGCTGCTACCATTTGAGCTGACGGTATCATTTCCGTATACAACGTAGCATATTGACTAATGTGTCGAAAATAATAATGAAAATGACGATTTGTATGTCCCATCATGGGAGCAACCGAGAATAGCTCTGGTGTTTGCATAAAGGCAAGTGGAGTATTCGTGGGCCGATCAGTGGCAGAGTCCGACACACTTACCGATAATTGGTGCTTCGAATCCTTACTGGATCCCAATCGTCTTATATTTGTCGATTGGAGTATTGGAGCACGGAAACCAGTCGTGAAGAGGAAGTTTCCACCCACTAGCATGACTTGAAACAGTGTGGGACAGCAGACAGTGACGACAGTGGCAGCAGCGGTAATGGGTCTCATACTTTTTCTGTATTGGGGGGTAATGGGTAATGGGTAATGGGTAATGGGTTATGTACAATGTACATAACCTTCTTTCCTTGAGTCGAATATCCTGCACCAATAATTTTTTCAGAAACTTCAGGTTATCATACGAAAGGGTACAATTGGCTAGCTGCGAGCGGTACTTATTGCTGTGCTAGCCTTGCAACGTGTAGAAACTACAGTGCAAGCGAAGTTTTAGTTTCATTGTTTAGTATGTTGATGAAAAACGAGGTAACAAAACATTGCTTAGACTACTACTACTGTACTACTACTCTAGCTACTAGTAGTAGTCTACTAGTAATAGTAGTCTACTACTACTGCTAGCTAGCTACTACTAGTACGGTAGTAGTAGTCTAGTAGGTCGGTTATCTGAAACTGGAGCATTTGTGCGTTTCATTTAATTTCTCACATCGTGCGCACACTTCTTCAAAATTTCGAAAATCAATAATCCACACTTTTTTCATCACTGAGTCTACTACTAGAGACTACTAGAGTAGTAGCTAGACTACGGTAGACTATTAAAATGTCAAGAAAGTGCTGAGGCAAGGTATGACAAAAAGTAATTGTATCCTTTATTCAGTCTTTCAATGCCGCGATATCACAATGGACTCGACCAGCATATTTGAAGAGGATGGCGATGAAACCTTTCTTGTCGAACGGCAAAAAGAGGAAATGCTTCGTCACAAAAAGCCCCGTATGGCTCGGCTCGTGAGTATACTCTATCATCACGAACATGATGAGGAACTAGTAGACCTAGTAGTGGAAGATCAGGAGGGGGACGACAAACAAGAAGTGAATTTAGGGCACCGGATAAGTCAAATTGTATCCTCGGTTTCCTTTTTGGATAGACTGTTGCATCGTCGGAGTGATGCCGACCAAAGACCGACCAGTACTCACGAACAACAACAACAACAACAACAACAACAACAACCATCCTCCTCGTCCTCGACCTACACCCTTCAGGCCCTCTATTATTTGTCAATCAATTATATTTTGGGTGTGGGATGTCTCGGGATTCCGTACGCCTTTGCCAAAGCAGGATTTATCCTGTGCACTTGTATTTTGGTAGTAGTAAGCTTTTCCAGCTTTTGTACAATAATGTGGGTTGCAGAGGCAGGAGAACGCTATCACTACTACTGGGAAGAACAGCACAGACAACGACATTCTCATCAACAACAGCAACAACAGCTACATCACCATGAAGGCAACACGTTGTTGAAAAATAAGGGGAACCAACAATACACACGAGGTAAAGAACAGCAACAACCTTCATCGGAGGATTCACTACTCTTACAGCGAACTCCAAGATTAACACGGAGGAGCGCATCGTCGACGTCCTTGAATGACCTCGTCGATTTAGACGACGAGAACAGTCCACGCCATCAACATTGGGACCGTTACGAAGTAGTAGATCTTGTTGGCTTTTATCTGGGAGATGTCCACAAAATCATGTACCAAATCAGTCTCATGGCACTCATGTACATTGGTTTGTTGGCGTACAGTCAAGTCTTTTGCCTGGCGGTTCTTGAAATATTTTGGGGTACTACCAAACCGTCTATAGCGGGCATTCCACAGTTGATATTTGCAGCCATGGTAGTTCCATTGTCATGCATCGAATTAGATGAACAAATCAGTGTCCAGTCGTTCATGGCGGCTGTGCGATTTGTTGCCATTTTCGTCATGGTGGCTGGATCTGTGCTGTCTTTGTGGTTCGACGATTCCAACGTCGTTCACGGCAGCGACATATTGACAGACAAAACTCATGGTCCACCCTACTGGGCACCTGCTGAACCCGAGAGTTGTCGAATGAGCTACACGTACTGCCTTGAAGGATTTGGAGTTGCATTTTCCACGTCCTTGTTTTCTCAACTCTTCCAGCATTCAATACCTGGTCTCTTACGTCCGTTGCGCGACAAGCCATCGAGAATGAAGCGAGTGCCGGTAGGTATATGTTGTTTGTTAACAGGCATGCATTATACAGTGCGGAAAAAAGAGCGGTGAGTGAACTCCACATTTGCACCATTCTAACCTCTAGTTTCTTGATACATATAGCGAACATTGGGGGCTTCGCTGCTGACGACCCTAACTTTTTATTTACTACTAGGAACGTTCGCTGCTTCTTTCTTTGGCTCGAATACTCGAGCATCTGTAAACTTGAACTTTGCTAATTTAACCATGGGACTTGACGGCGACAGTACTTCCATCTTCCTTTCGCTAGCCGTTAAATTGGCAGCCGATATTGTGGTCATCTTTCCAGCCCTCGATACTATCAGTGTCTTTCCTCTGATTGCTAACACTCTGGGAAATAATATGTGCGCCGCTGCCGTGGGACCCAGGACTAACAAATTGGTTGCCAAATGTCTGTACGCGCAACACAAATTACTACAGCGATTCGAGGCAGCAAATGATATTCCAGTGGAAAGAGCAAACGACTTTTCTCGGTTGCCTCTGGACGAGCGACAACTATATTTTGCTCGCGCAACTCGTGTAACAACGATAGCATGGCGACTGGTGGCAGCTCTGCCTCCCCTGCTCGGTTCAGTGGTAGCCGCTGACTTATCTTTTTCTCTGTTGCTAGCTGGTGCTGCAGGGGTTTACGTTGCTTTCTTTGCGCCGTCCTTGATGCACCTTCGCAGCCTTTCTCATGGCGCCTCAACAGCTACGCCATCACAAACCAAAACGATTTTCGAAGGGTGGTACTCAACGACATTGCTCTGCTACCCTATCCTTGGATTTGCCATCTTCTCGCTAGTATCTGTATTGGCGCAGGTCAAAGCGGCCTTGCTCGAGATTCTGCAGTCGTGAGCATTTAGCGGACAGTGTTGAAAACCAGCGCGTTATTTACCCTGGAAACATCTTACTTCCACAGCTTTCGACTCGTCTACTAAAGGTAGAAACTGTACAACTACGAATGACATGCAAGCAACGAAACTGATGCGGCGACTTTATTTACAGGTTGAAACTGTACAATCACGAACGAGATGCAAGCAACTAAACTGATGCGGCGACTTTAAAGAAATGATTAGATTATATAATCCTCAACTAGGCAGGTTCTGTCAAAGCTACATCGATGGCTTATATTGCTGAGTGTCTTCCCTCACTTTTGATTTTGACCTGGTTTTCGATTCTGCTTTAGGGTACTGACAAGTTGCGCCCGAAGATTGCTCATAACATTTTTGTCGGCGCGACCTTGCTGCTGTTGGGGCGGTCTTGCACTGGCTTGAGGCGGTCTGGAAGCGTGTTGAGAAAATGATTGGAAATTGTATCCTTGCTGAATTGGAGGTTGGCCAGGACCCAGTCGCTGTGGATGCTGATGACGTTGAGCTTGTTGCTGGTATGGATGCCTACCGTGTGGTCCTCTTGCAGCTGGTGGAGGAGGCGGAGGCGGGGGCGGAGGCTGCGATAGAAGTGGTTGCCAAGGAGGTCGTTGAAGATTTTGATGATGGCCTGCAGAGTGCTGCTGCCAGGGAGGACCCTGCTGCTGATGAGGCGGTGGAGGAGGGCCGCGATTCTGTCCAGAGAAGGGATTATGCCCAGCATAAACAGGCCTTTGCTGCTGATGGTACTGTTGCTGCTGTTGAATGTGTGGAGGGGGTCCGCCTCGGTGTCGCTTTGGAGTAGGCTCCATTGCTCCCCAGGCTCTTGTACCTGGCTGATTCATCTCGTGGCCTCGACCTGTGCGCTGGGCCAAATCACGCTCATACGAGCTGATGTTCATGCTACCGTATCCAGATTGATAGCTTTGCCCTCCTCCACTCCTTGACATTCCGAGATTCGCGATAGTTCCTCCCCCTCTATTCAGTTTTGGTCGACGGATTCTCAGATCATCTTGGGTAAGCTTACATGGGAGCGGTTTTGCTCCTGAAAGTAGAATACTCTTGTGGGAATATTTCATTGGCTCCGTAAAGGCAACACAAACAACTTCATTTGATTCAATGGGCTCACTAAAAAGATTATCGTGGCTCGCGCGATCAATTTTAGATGCAGAAGAAGGCAAAGGAACGCGCACGTTATCACTCTTTCCCTCAAGGTCCAAGGGATACACTTCGTTGCTTAAGGGTGGTCTAACTGAGCCTGTGAACCCAGCAAAGCCGTAAGCAGCCGAATCTGTGATGCGCTCCTTCGAAGATGCCGCCGTTTTGTTTCCTTCCAAGGCCAGTTTTGCTAACTTTTTCCCGAAAGGATGCCTTTTATACATATAAAGATAGCCGTCATCGAGTCCGCGAGCATTGCAAAGAAGTTCTGATTTCGACCATTTTGCCATGGTGGGCGACCTATAATTTGTGATGAGGGAATCTTGGATGAGATCATGGTCCATTTTGTATCGAACGTAAGCAGGAAGTATTGCAAGCTACTTACATGGCCGCCAGTAGACGGTCCTCGTCGATGAAAGGCAACAAAACGACCCAAAGCCACGGCATTGCCTTTCCATTCGGGTCAACAGGGACATCACGCGGATAGAAATCAATAATAGGGCTCTCTTCATCCATCATCAACCACCTAGCAGGTTTTGGAACAGCATGCGCTGAATCAGACGGAAGCACCGCCAGCAACTGCTCTACAGGGTTAAACGGCGTACTCAATTCGAATGAATTGCATTCCTTTTGAAATCGTTCAATATTTTTCAAGTCGGACGCAAAAGGCGCATAGTGGAACGGATAGTACCACTTCCAGCTAGGACAGCCGTCATAGTAATACTTCATTACCCAGCATAATCCCATGACGTACGATCGGAACATATGTTCACGACCGCCATTGGCGTGAACATCGTCTGCTTTACACTTGTCAGTATAGTAGCGATCTTTCCAGCCAGCTTCGTGCAAACGAACATTGTCTTCTACATTTTTTGAATATTCGTCCAATTGCTTTTGCTTCTCCGCCTTGACCTTTTCTTTGAATTTTTTTGCAGCCTCCGGATCGAGAGGTATCACGACCGGAGGGACAGCATTTTCATCCTCATCGTCGTTGTCGTCATCATCATCATCATCTGAGGATTCTTCGTCAAACAAATCAGAATCCTCGTCAACATCTTGCACGCCATCCTCGTTCCCATCCTTCGTTTTCTTCTCCTTCTTTCTCTTTTTCTTTTCCATTTGGTCCAAGCTGCGTTTCCCGCTGGTTTTCTCCTCCATGCCATTGGAGTTGTCGTCGGGGTCCTTATTCTTTATAACAACATCATCCGATGCGGTACACTCTTCTTTTTTGATCCCTGCCGCAGCATCCGCGCCATCACTGGTACCATTGTGCCCGTCCTGTTGCCCGTCTTCCTTTTTTACCAGTTCCGTAACAGTGTCTCCCAGCAAAGTTGCTTTGAGAGCCCGCGCGGCTTCCAGATTGTCGTCTTTTAAACGATGAGAGACTTTTTGTTTATGCCGATTGTCCTCCTTGGCTTGATGATTTCGCTGCAAAGCAACGTCTTCTCCGCCTTTCTTTTCTAAAATGCGCGCCGCTCGTCCCATCACCTTCTGTTCTGGTGGATTGTACGCTCTGGGTGGTTCGTCTGGTTTTAGTCCAGGCTGCTGCTGGCGACGAGTTTTGTGCTGTTCACGCCTCCTCTGTTCCTGTTGTTCATTGTCGTGTTTCATGGCGAACACATAATCCTCAATAGCTCCCACCTCTGCAAGAATGACGTCGACGTGCGATAGATTGACTCGACCGCCATGATTGGTAATATAATCCCCTAAGGATGGCAGTAATCGTTTGTATACATTGAACAGAAAGTCCAGAGCCCCAACACGAATATCTAACGACGGTAAGTGCTATTGCAATTGAAAGAAACGAATGGTAAGTATTGGTACACTTTCCGATTATAAAGTTGAATCACGTGATACAGTAGCATAGCATAGCAGGCATAAGCTTACCGGAAGGAAATCATTACCCACGAAAAAACATAAAAAGACAATATCATCAATCAATCGCTCCAATGACGGCGCAAACGGCAGGCCAATAGGTGGTCCACCACCAGGATTGGGTTGTTGTGGTATTAAACAGGAACTGAATTCGTTCGCCAAATAGTGCCTCAAAACAGGAATGCTAATGCGTTGCAACGGCTTTTGTTGATTTTCGTTCAGTTGCATTGCTTCGGGTCCTACTGCTTCGTCCAATTGCTGCAAGGAATACAAAAGAGAAAAAAGAAAATCAGAAAATGATTGTGCTTTCGTTTAATGTTCTCTCAATCGATGCGAAATCATCACCAACAAAAAACTAATTAAAGAAACGTACCTGTTGTGCATCACGATGTCCATTTTCCATCTGTCTCTGTTCTTGCATTTCCTGCGACTTGCGTCCAAAGAGAACTTCTTCACGTGATATATAAAAGTGTGCTTCGTGTGTTGCCAGTGCCAACATGATAAGATCGGCATCGAGTCCGTGCAAGACGTGGACTAAATTAGGATTGTAGGCCGGTTGCGATCGTTGCAATCGAATGTGACTCATAATCTTGTGCTCTCCCTCTCCCGGTAAACTGGCATCGCTGAATATGACACGTATACTTTGCCACGCCTTGTCTTGACTGATGCGCTTGCGCACATAAAAGCGAATGAACTCACTCAGGCGCAACATGAAGGACGTTCCTGGAGTAATAACGTTGGAATCCCAAACAGTCGCAGCCGGAGGTGCTTCTTGTCCTGCTTCGGTTAGGTCGCTGCGTACATTCTCTTCCAATTCTTTCAACTCCCGTGCTTCTTGGGCACTCCTGAATCGACGTGCACGCTGTTGATTCATTTTGGCTCGTGGGGCGACACCATCAATCGCCAAATGCAGGAGCTGTCTTGGTCGGATGATGCGCATCAATCGATCGACGTACCGACAAACATTCTCGAACATTTCTTCTTCTGTTTTCGGTTGAGGCCCAACTTCTGGATGTGAACATGGATGAATGATGCCGTTCATATCTATGTACAAGTGATCACACTCCAATCCACTCGGATTGGGACGTGTCAAATCAAACGGAGCCGGTGTATTGCCGTGCGCTAATCTGACACGTTCTTCCAACACATCTTCCACAATCTTGGGATACTTTTCCGACAACCAGCGATAGAAGGCTGGGACACCCATGACTGTTGCTGATTACTTAGGTTACTACTAGTGGTCTCTATATTAATATACGTGAGAGTTTGCAGTCGTAGTTGTCGTTATAAAGAGTTAGCACAGCTCTATGTCGTGTGATGAAGAAGTAGAGAAAATCCATGGCGGGTGTTCATGATGTTGTACTTGAGTACTGTACTACTCTAGTCAACTGTAGACGCACAAACAAAAGTTAAGCTTTGGTTGGTTCCAAGGAAGATTGGTCCGTAATCTGTCCGGTTACTTTTCTCTCGAGTAGAAAAGTGTGCGACCGCGAATATCTTTGGCTGGAACGAATTTTTAGAACAAAACACAAAAAGTAATTTACCGTGTGAAGTGTCAAGGCCTCGATACTCGAAACTCGAAATTAATGAAGTCCTTCTTTCGCTATCTGCTTAATATTTTTCATGCCAATTTGCTAACAACATCAAAGCAGTAGTCAGGCATCATCATGACATATAACCGTACAACGTCATTATCTTTGAGATTATAGTTTCATTTTACCATTATTTCGTCGTTGGGCTTTCGTTCCGTCAGGAAGAACGACGAATAGATCGTTGTTGTCACGGGGTATTTTCCACAATAAAACTGGCAAATAGCAGAGCCAAGCAACAACCTTAATAAGAAAAAAATCATCATTTTTCTTTTCTACCTTTGAATAGAAGTGCTTTTTGGAACCATTCAACCAAAGGTTTTGCATGAGGAATACGTGTAAGTGTTCCACTTTCCCTAAAATCAATCTTTTCGACTCGAACAAAGCCGTCAAGGAGCAAAACCTTTCGGCATTTTGTACTTCAAACATCAACAGATCTATCGAAAAGATGAAGAAAACAAAAACAACCAAACAACTCAGCGTTTTGAGAGATCAAATTTTGCGTGTGTATTCTTTTGGCAGCCAACGAGAACGTTTCCAAACGCCGAAGAATTCATTTCTCAAAATATATGTGTGGACGAAACAATCAATCCTACTCGAACTGCCTTTTCCTTCATGGGTACAATAGTCCAATATGCAGTGATACACGGTTTGATTATTTCATTAAGTTCCGGATAACAAGTGCTGAGAGCAAGAGAGAGAAAATGATCGAGAAGTGAGAATGCCAGGGGCTTTTTTATTCAAAATGTCAACGAGAGTTAAAAAGATATTGCAGTATTGTCAAAGGACTGCTGTGATATTTTCTGTCAATGAGGATGGTAAATGACATTGTTATTACATTCGAACAAAACAAATAATAATATGCATTATTCCGATCAATCCAACAACATACACTGGTACAGAAACGAAAGGAGACGAAAGCAAGAATTTCTAAAAAAACTCATTATTTTGTTTTCTCTCGCAAAACCTAAGACTAGAGTAGCTAGTTAGAGGTTAGAGACACCTGCATCAGTACCCTACATACCATACCCCGAAAGCTGACTCACGTGAGTCATGCAATCTATGGTTTTTACGTTGCGTACGTAGGATTCGACCGCTACCAGACCAGTTGGAAAATGCCACCTCGCCTCCAATCTTGAAGGTTGTTGCTGTTGGAGGAGTGGGCTGTATTCTACGATCTCTTTTTTGTACTCTACACACCATTCCTTTCATTGCTGGCGTTCACAAGTACTGTACTACCAGAGAGCGATCGCAACACTTCGCCATCAGCCATTTTTCCGCTCTACTTCGAGTAACATTATTTGTTTATTTTCCGTTTTCAACAATTTTTTTCGTTGCTGCAGATTTGCTTGCCTTTTTTACTGAATTCTTTTTTCTTCGTTGATCAGCCGACGTTTTTATGTCCGCGCAAACATACGAAACTCCTCTCTTTTAAGAAAGGAATCCAGTACAGTATGAACCACAGATTATTATTATTTAAAAAAGAGTCAGCTGTTGGTTGCGACGACAACCAAAGATTCGGCCACCAAGAAGACGACGAAGGCGTTCGCATATTATCATTACTGGCTGTACCTGGTATTCTAGTAGTACCAGGTGTTAGTACCAGGTATCTGTTTGGATAATTATTGAGTGACAGCACGTCAGGTACCATGAACTACTACTGTATGCGAACACTACTCAACATGGATCATGCAAATCTTTGCTGGGACTCTTCTGGTGGGACGACGAAGGAGGCAATTGTGACCGACGTCTTCGATGATTACCAGCAGCGAACTGTCTCATGTACAAGACAAGCCTGTCGGACAAAGAAGTCATTGTTGCATCATCAGCTATCTTCTGTGAAGATTCGGGCAGATACCGTAATGATGATGATCATTATGAGAGCACCATCTGACATCTGACACTGCTACTTAATGTCCTCCTCTTGATTTCATAATTATTTTGATTCTCATTGAGCTTGTTCTTCACATTGAAGGTACTGTATCGGTGTTGCTCTTCTTTAGTGAGGAGGGATATTGATATTATTTCCATTGCAGAGGTGCCTCACCAACCACGCATTATCACCCTGGTAAATGCATTCGCCTTTTCCTTTTTCATCATCCAAAAGTGTTCCAACCACAAACAAGGCACCACACTACGCACTACTTTCGCTCGCCTTTTCCCTTTTCGTCATCCAAAAAAACGCTCAAGTCGTCTCCAAAAATGATTCCTATTCGAGAAGTAATCGTTAAGCAGAGGAAGGCAACAAAGCAGCCGCAAAGTCGTCGAGGCTGCTGCTTCTTTTCGTGTGACATTGTCGCGATGATGCTTTGGACGATGATGCTCCTACAGTTGCAATCGAAAGCTGCTGCAGACTTTTTGTGTCCGATTCATCCCAACTTGCGACGCGGTAGAAGTAGCAACAGCGGCAGCAGTAGCAACAGCAACAGCAACGTTCAACGAGAAGCTCTGGAAGTACAAGATGACCACGAAGGAGTCACTGATGAAACAGAAACAAAGATCTCCACAGGATCTTTTACCGTCTTCTCTGCAACCGTTGCTCCCCAGGTATTGGCAGCTCAATGGTTAGCAAAGGATCCTTTTCTTACCACCTACTCTGAAGATCGTAGACAGCAACGATTTGCCTTGGCTACATTGTATTATTCCACCGATGGCGATAGGTGGACCGACAATACTGGGTGGTTGGCATATGGTGAAGTCAACGAGTGCGACTGGTTCTCGTCTTCCAAGTTTTGGACTGCTTCCTCTCTGAACTCTTCGACATCTACCTGGCGCCAGCAAGCAAATGACACCATGAACGAGGACGGCCCCTGTGATGAATTTGGTATCTATCGAGACCTATCATTGCACGACAACAATTTAGGGGGATCCTTGCCGGAAGAATTGTCCCTCTTACGAGGACTGCAGGTCATTGAATTGAGCAATAATGACATTAGCAAGACCATCCCAACAAGTTTGGAATCCCTAAGCCGACTGGAATATTTGAATCTTGCTGCCAATATGTTCACAGGTTTATTGCCATCAAAGTTTTCCAAGAACCTTCATCGACTTGCTGTCAGTTACAACTCCATCAACGGTACCGTTCCAACAGAATTTGGTAGCCTTACAAAGTAAGTCCAAACAGAACGCATACAGCATGTCTATTTAATGTACAGAATTGCTGCACTGTCGCAGCTTTGTCTTTTATTAACCGCCTTGTCTCATTACTTTTGACCAACCAGCATGGAATACTTATTTCTGTCTGGAAATGAATTAGGTGGTAGTTTACCATTGGAACTCTTCAACCTGGAACATTTGAAAGGACTCAAGGTGGATCACAACAGCCTGGTTGGTTCCATCCATTCAGAATTTGGTCGATTGACAAGTCTGATAACTCTTGATCTCACTTCAAATCGGAACCTAACAGGCAGCCTACCCGTTTCCTTCCAAAAACTTTCATCGCTGGAGCAATTGCGCTTGGGCAGCAACCAAATCACTGGCCAATTGGATGCCAACAGCACGCTCTCAAATCTCTCTAATTTGAAGCATTTGAATGTGAGTTATAATTCTATCTCTGGGGTGCTTCCTAGTGATGTCTCGAAAATGCGGTCTCTTCAAGAACTCTCTGTGGATGGTAACAATTTCTCAGGGAGCAGTATTCCTACTGAGTATGGCCTTTTGAATGCCCTCAGAGTCTTCACAGCCAGCAGCTGTTCGTTGAATGGGACTCTGCCATTGGAACTGGCAAACGCAACACTGCTCAAGCAGCTCGCACTGGAAGACAATACCATCTCTGGATCCATCCCCAAAACCTTTGGTAAGCTCACAAACCTACAGCACCTTATCCTCGCATCAAACGCATTATCTGGTGTTATGGATTCAGATATGTCCAATCTTGTTAGTTTGCAGAAGTTGTCACTAGCCAACAACCTGCTCACTGGGTCACTGGTCACCGAGTTGGGAAAGCTGTCTAATCTCAAGCATCTCAATGTCTCAAACAACAGCATTTCAGGTGTCATTCCATCTGATGTTTCCAAAATGGTTGAATTGGAAGTGCTGTCTGCTGCTGAGAACCAATTGAATGGCACAATCGCAACTGAACTTGGTGATTTATCACGTCTTACGCACCTTAGCGTCTCAACCAATAAGATCTCTGGCCTTCTTCCAAGTGACCTGAGTAAACTTTTGGTGCTGAAGGAGCTTATTATGGACAACAATGCTTTGGTCGGCACTTTGCCATCGCAACTTGGACTTCTACGTATCCTGGAATCATTTTCAGTTGGCTCAAACAGTCTCTCTGGGAGGATTCCCAAAGAGCTGGCATCAACCAATTCTGCAGAAGTAGACCTCCGGAATGTCCGTGATATTCCAAAAGGACCAAGGCGGCTGAGACACTTGAATCTGCAATTCAACAGATTTACAGGCGCCTTGCCTACTGAGCTTGCTTTGCTACCTTCACTAGCAGAATTCCTCTTCAGTCGAAACAATATCACTGGAAGTTTGCCAACAGAGCTTGCTACAACGGGATCACTAGTCCAACTCTCTGGCTCACAGAATCTCCTTACTGGAACACTTCCTCCCGGTTTGCTCATGCTTTCAAGGTTGATATTGCTGGAATTGGGACAGAACAAAATCAAAGGATCCATACCATCAGAGATTGGCTTGTCGTCCACCTTATCAAGTTTCAACATGAGTCATAATATGCTGACCTCTACAATCCCATCAGAAATAGGGAATGCAGCGCTTCAAAAGATTATTCTTAATAACAACCAGGTAAGAAAATGTCATTTATTTTTGTTTGATTTCTTCTGGCAAGAGTGCACCTTCCTCACCCTGACTTTGCTGCTCAAGCTTTCTGGCACTATCTCCACTGAGATTGGAAATATGCAGAACTTGTTAGAGATCTCTCTGAATAGCAATAGAGTAAGTGAATGGGCACGCAATGAGATCATGCTACTTCTGCTGCTTGCGTGCTTGTCGCTTGTCGTTTTCACTCAAATCTGCGTGCTAATATGCATCTACGCTTTGTTTATTTTGCAGTTGAAAGGCATCATTCCTTCTGAGATTGGACAGATTCCAAATTTGACTCTGCTTTCGCTAGAATACAACGAGGTAAGAAAATATGCGCCCAAGATTGTTGGACTAGAGATGATTTTTGCTGGCATGGCTCTCTGCTGCTATCTTGAAAAATACAGCTCTTAAAACTTATTCTTTATCTTCAATCTACCAATCAATATAGCTTACTGGAACCATCCCTTCTGAGATTGGAAATGCACAGACGTTGTCAGAGATTTCCCTGGATGGTAACAAGGTAAGGAGTTTAATGCTGTTGCTAGTGCCTGTCAGTTACTTGAATTTCAGCTCATGGGGCATTTGCTCATTCTAAATATTTGCTGCTGCAGTTGACTGGCACTATCCCCTCTGAGATTGGAAGTTTACAGAACTTGAGAAATATCTCTCTGGACAACAATGTGGTAAGTAGATGAATATCAGCTATTCTACTACCACTACTGGTTGCCATGTCCTTGATATTGCCGCGCGTAAGCAAATATCTCATCTTAAAATATTCGCTGCTGCTATAGTTGACTGGAACAATTCCCTCTGAGATTGGAAATGCACAGAATTTAATGGAGATCGCCTTTGATAACAATGAAGTATGTATATTGAAGCAGAAGCTTTTTGTTTTTCTGTAGCCACCAGCTGGTGTCTTGGCATTGGAGGTCTTAACTTTACGACTTACCTTGCATATTCGCTTTTTTAGCTGATTGGCAGTATTCCTTCTGAGATCGGAAACGCCAAGAATCTTGTTGATATTTCCTTTGAAGGTAATGATGTAAGATCCCCAAACAGCGTTTCTTGTCTATTTGTCATTGAGAAAGGTCTGATAGTTCATTTTGTTGTAATTGAAAGCTCTCTGGGAGGATTCCGACAGAAATTGGTAGCCTCGCAAAATTGGAAATATTGGATATTGACGGGAATGTCAAACTTTCAGGGACTATACCTTCCGAAGTTAGCGGTGCAACTTCATTGCAGGTGCTTTCAGTTGATAATACACAAATACAAATCAGTTTGGTTCCAACATCTCTTAGTCCAACTACCCTCTTTCCAATGACTCCACCGTTGAGTTCTCCAACCCAAGCTCCAACTCCTCCGCCAACTCCCCCGCCAACTCCTCCGCCAACTCCTCCGCGAACTCCCCAGCCAACTCCCCAGCCAACTCCCCAGCCAACTCCCCAGCTGACATCAACTCCTTCAACCACAGTGCCATCACATCTGCCAACCTCTAGCCCTAGTATTCCTCCAAATCGTAAGAGCACGTGCAACCTAACGACTGGCGAAAGGCATGATCCTGTGTCACTTACCACTTTTCAACTCCTTTTTCTTTTGGACCTCCATTTTACACAGGAACAACAGAAGTGGAGGTTGCTGCTGCTTTCGAAATTAGCATGTTCAAAGGGGCAGACCTTGGGGCTGTGTCATTAGATGACTTTCTGGTATGTTGCCTCAATAGGAAGCAACCAACTCAGAGATTGTGCATTTGCCTGATAGACTTGTCATCTCACATGTATGTTTGTTTCCAAGGCTCTTGAGAACACGATAATTGCGTTTTACAATGCAGGTCTGAAGGACTCCTACAGTAACTACATGGAAGCAACCTGCACGAGAATATCCTCTTATGTTGACCTTGCAGCATCCTCGTTGTATTTGAATGATCGCTTCATTTTCCAGTTTGATTCATCACTGCCTGAAAGTCGGGAGGGCTCTCGTTTCCTTGGTTCAATTCCAACAAACCATGAAATTATGTCAACCCTGGACAGCTTGGACCTTAACTTACTTGTTTCGCACCTTTGGGACGTAGGAGGTGTCCTTTTTGACGTACAACAAATTTCTTGTTTCCTTTCATCTACCATATCAGTCCCTACCGTTTCTCCAGGAATTCCAATGACACTCCCATCAGAGCTTCCTACTACCTCTCCTACTGAAAATCCAACAACAGCACCCACATTGACTGGAGCAACATCACCCCCTACGGTGACACCTCTGGAGACGCCAGCACCTACCGCTTCTCCAGGAAGCCCGAGTGGAAGTCCAACAACACTCCCACCAGCGCTTCCTACTACATTTCCGACTGGAATTCAAACAGCAGCACCTACTTTGACTGGAGCAATATCACCCCCTACGGTGACACCTGTGGAGACACCAGCACCTACGTTTGCCCCTGTCCAGACAGCCACCACTGGAGATTGTGAATTTACGGTCAACCTGGACCTTCAAATTGATTTCATTGGAGATGAGCTTGCAGCTTGTAACAACTTTGATTCTGAGGCTGAAATTTGGGAAACCATTGCCGGTGCAATCACAGGAGCCCAGGCTGATGTTGGTGTTAATTTTCAGACTGGAACAGAGTACTTTGATGAAGTTCAGAAACTTGGCCTTTTTGTGCGCCGGTTGCAAACGATTCCTTCTTCTTGTTCGCCCAGACTTCAGACTGAAGTGTGCAATACCAACACATTTCAGCAGTGCAGGTGGGGCTGCATCAGTGCTTACGGACAAGGTGCTGCATGCAATACTCTAACTGTGGACACATTCAAACAGCTGGAGGATGATGTTACTGCAGCGCTGGTGCGCTACATCAACTTCAAGAATGAGGCATGTCTGGGTGAACCAGACAAATTGAATGTTGTCATTCGGGCAGTGAAAGAAGCCCATGAAGCACCAATTGAAATCGAAGCATTTGGACAGTTAATACCAACTTCTCAAGTATATCTGGATATTTGTGTGGGAAGTACTGGATCTATTCCTTCAGAGTTTGGATTTTTAACAGAATTGACATACCTTACCCTTACCTGCGAGAGAACCACTGGAACAATACCTTCAGAGCTTGGTCTGATGACATCTCTATCTTATCTTGATTTTTATCACAATCAATTGTTCGGAGCGATCCCATCTGAGCTAGGTCTACTGAGTTCCCTATCGCATCTTAGTGTTGGGTTGAATCAATTGACAAAAGCCGTGCCCACAGAGCTTGGGCTTTTGACCTCTTTGACTTACCTTGGTTTGTTTTATAACCTACTAACAGGATCAATTCCTCCAGAATTCAGCCTATTGACTTCCCTTTCTCATCTTGATTTGAGCTCTAATACATGGAGAGGAGTTGTTCCCACAGAGCTGGGTCTTTTGACCTCTTTATCTCTTCTTGATCTGAATCGCGCCATGCTGTCGGGGACAATTCCTTCAGTGCTGGGACTGATGACTGCCATGAGCTATATTGATCTTAGCAACAATCAACTTACTGGAGGAATTCCCACCGAGTTAGGTTTATTGACAGTCATGGACAGCCTTATTCTAAAAGTGAATAGTTTGGCAGGCATGGTGCCCCAAGAAATCTGCTCTTTGTCTAACTGTCGAATTGATGTAAGCAGCACTGGACTCTTCTGCCCCCCAATTTCTTGTGGCAGGGTTTGCACCGAAACACTGGGGATTGGTTAGGAACAGCCATCCATGTCCTTGAACAACTGCAAAGTATTAGACTTAGAGTTTGATAGTCTTTTCAACACTCCAGTGTATGTATTCTTTGCAGCACGGATTGGGTGCTGGCGAAAACAAGGAAGATCGTAGCAAGGAAGCAAAACACTTGAGAGAATTAAATGGCTGAGTGCTGCTTAATTAGCATCTCCTCAAGAAAAATCAAAAATAAATAATATTCGCACTCATTTTGTCTATGCCATAGAAACAACTTTTGCTGCTACTGTCGTCGTCGTTGTAGTCCTTGTCATTGATACAGAGCCGTCGAGCGTTCGGATTAAAAATCCTCCAAGCAGACCACGACTTTGTTTTTGCCATTTGTGTTCATATCGCGCAACAAGTCGCGGTTTGATCATTACGTAGCATGACTTTCTTCCTCCGAGTGGTGGCGAAGGACAAAGAAAATCGGAGTTGCACTTTTCTCATTCCTTTTGATCTCTGCCTTCTCTTTCGCCGATTTGGGGTGAGGAACTTTGGTGGTCGCTGCCTCTTCCCAAAGGATTCTAAATCCTAAAGTCTCCAACTTTGTTCTCTGTTCGTTTGTCACTTTCAAAAACGGATCTCTTGCCAAGCAGAGATCCGCTATTGACCCTTCTTGTAGTTCTTCCAAGTGATGTTGTGTTCCATCTATATTGACCTCCTGGTGGATTGCGGCTGCGTCTTTTGTGACAGTTCCTTGGGGCCTCCAGAGTCTTCTTTGGAAACGTGCCTCAGTAAAGCACCTCTTTGGACCGGAGCTTACGATAAGTTTTCGTCTCTCACCTAAAGTATACGCTTGTAATTTCCTAAACTTTGACTGATTCATAACCATTAATTTACGTAGTTGTTTTGATGGCGACTATTAGTTTAGAAAGGATAGAACGAACCGGTCGACGACGCTGCATTGGCGCATGACTTACATCATTGGCAGAGCTCGAACTGGGTAAAGATTCGAAAATCTCAAGACTGAGCACACTCCGCTGGTACATTTCGGCCATTTGTGACACCTGCCTGGCTGAGTACTTCATAGAAACGCATTTGTTGGCACATTTATAAGCGCAAGGCTAGGTTTCAAGAAGTTGCTGACGGCTTTCATTTGAATGAATAATGTCGGTTTGCTACTTGCAATGGTTCTGGTTGAGGTACCTGGTACACCATAGCTAGTAAACGAACTGAACAACATCTTATTCGTAATACTCCTGAGTACTTCTCTTGCAATTGCCGACCTTCCAATGCATCCCGAAAAGACGAAAAAGCAAAGCCTTATTTCAGTAGGTTTTAACGGGGCCAAACGGTTGGAGTACATTGTCCGAAGACACGACCTCTCCATCCAGTAGATACATCTCCAACGTTGACTGAAATGACAAACATCTGTTACCTTGGTTGAAATTCCTGCCAAAATTTTGGTCCGAAATTACCTTCAAGCTCAATTGGAACATGCCAGATCTCAATGCCTGATTCACCTGGCCATTGCAAAACATTTGCCCTGTGAATCAGATTTTATTCCTGCTGTGATAGCAGATCTGTGCCTTGGGAATCTTCTTTAGCTTCCCTGGTGGGGAAATCGGACCCATTCTGCATTTGGCCGTGGGAACGAGGTCGCTAGAGAAAGACTAATGTAATTTTGCGGTGAGCCCTTTTTTGAAGACTTCTTCTCCTAGCATTTCTACCGAATCCGTGGTGAAACCCAGTCTCGTTTTGACTTGCTCCATTTTTTGCTCATATCGGCTTTTCTGTTCTCAGCTAAATGCCGGGACCACTGAATTGAGATCGGCTTCAATAAGAAAGCAGAAACGAGGCATCGAAAATGAAGTACGAGCCTTGAAAACTTCTGAAAAGTTCTCTTGGGCACTGGGACGAGCAGGCAGATGGCAAGGAACACTAAATGCGGCTCCAATTCAGCAAGTAGCCATTCATTTGCTAAAGCTAATATTGCTTTACAGAGTCTCGGATTCGAACACCTGGCGATCAATTTTAATAAAAACCGACGAGCACGTCTTGCAGACATGAAGATTTGCTCATAGTAACTCGTCGCATGTTTAGCGCTCGCTTTTTCATCATTGCACAATATCAGAAGCCTGATCGATGTCATCTTCCAACATTCCTTCTACTTCTTCTTCAACATCTCCACCTCCTTCTTCCTCCTCCTCCACTTCTTCGTCTCCTTCATTATTATTTGTTGTATCCAAACTTCGCTGCACAGGTGGCATCCATTCTTCGGGTGTTACAAAGGCATCATCCTCTTCAGCATCCTGATGGTTTTTCATGTATTCCCGACGTAAGGCAAGTACTTTTTGAAGTCGGACATTTTCATTGTGCCACATGGTTCTCCAATGTCGTACTTTCTTTTTGTATCGTTTAATGGGATGTCTCCAAAATTGTTGTTGTATCGAAAGAAAATGAAAACTAATTGGATTGGTCGAATGGAAGGCCATGGCACTAATATCGTGATCTTCGTGTCCTTCCCGGTAGGCTCGACTTTTGGGAGCTTCCAGGACAACCGTGTCTACCAGATCTCGACTCATCAAATAGCACTGTCCAGCAGCATATAGATGTACAACTTTACCGTACGAATTTTTGAAAAAGTCTTCATTGGTATCTGTGTTCATGGTAGCTTTGTCCTTGTTCCACCACATTTTATCCATGGGAACTCCTGCCAATATACCTTGATTGTACGGTGGTGGAGGCAGGTACACATAGGCCCACGTAAAAAATTTGTCAAGATAAGGCAACGAATCACTGTCAATTTTACCAGCATAATCCAGATCGTATTTGTTCATCATGTTGGCCGCAAATTTGAACCATGTCTGAGATTTTCCTTCGTTCATATTTTCTCGAATATTGAGATACGTCACATCGTTACTTTCTCGCAAATCTTTGGCTCTTTGAAATTTGATATTTTCTGTAGGCATAACAACGCTCAAGTCATCTCCTACAATTTCCGATCGTGCTGTATCACGTTTGAGTCCACCAACAACAAAGGTCCAGATTAACTGGCAATCGTACCGAGTCTCATCGTTGGGTGCATCCTCGAATTCTTGCAGAGAACAAACACGTCCATCATTGTTGTCGTTAAATATTTGAAACAATTTACGAAATTGTCTCCGGTACGGTGCTTGTAATCGATGATCGTAGGTAAATACTCCCAATAGGACACGCAGTCGTCGTTTCTTGGAATGTTGTTTTTGTTGTTGTTGTTGCCTCGTTATTGGTGATGTATTGCTGGTGATGATATTGGTATTCGTTATGTTTCGTTGTAATTTTCGCGATTTACTTTTCCATTCTTGCAAGGTTTGCTGCTGGGGATGACATCCCACCACCATACCACCAGTGGGATTCATCACCGGAGAATCATGTTGTTGTAGTCGCTGAACAACGGAAAACCATCCAAGTACCGAAGCCAAGATGGACGAGAACAGTACAAATTTGGAAGCCGTTACAGGATACGATACAGCCATTATATGTGGAAGGGCATGTGGTTTAGATGAGATATATGTTATATTGTACGTATGGAAGCTTGGTTAATGAGGCAGAGCGATTGAAATGATATTGGTGTAGAAGACAATCTTGCGAAAAATTAATGGTACACACTAGAGACCTAGTTGATGGAAAGATAAAACTACTAGGAACAGAATGTAAAGCACCTGGTGAAAAAGAAACGATTGGAGGGAATTTCTAAAGTCATCCGGTCATTATTAACAATTCACTGGTTCGTCAGATGACCCTGAGTACAGTACAGTACCGGTACTAAATAATTGTTAGTACTACACACCAGTGCGAGCACCATTATTTTTTTCAAGATGCCTGTCGTTTCTACAGTCTACAGTAATTCTGATCGAAAAACCAAACAAAAAAACCAAACCAACGAAATCAGAATCGACTCATTTCCTCTATTTCAGAAAATAACTAGACCTACTGTACGTATTCATACTGTAGTAGGTAGATTTTAAGGATCCAACACGAGTCTTCATGCTTGAGTTACCGTCATTGTATGATATGAATCAAACGACCATTTCAACGAATATCTTAACAACAATCACAAAACCAGTAGTGAGATGAAATCGAAATCCAATGGTTTTTTCATACTGGTAGCACTTCTTGTGCTCGGTTATTTGCATTTATTGGTCATGTATGCTCAACGTATTGATAGCAGTGTCATCCGAAGAGAAGATGTAACAAATAATGAAAAACCAGTGACGCTGCATTCATTCATTCCCATGTCATCATCGTCATCATCATCATCATCAACACAATTACCTATCAATATTATGATAAGTCAACCTCGATTGGATGCTCAACAAGTCAAACGACAGATGGAAGTGGCATATCAAACAGTACCACCTCTGGTAAAACGTATTTCTGGTCATGCTATTCCTACTGTATTGGATACAGCGTTACAAATAGACGATCCACGTTGGCGCTCGGAACGAATTTTGTACATTATTACACCCACGCATAACCGCATGACACAAATGGTGGATTTGCAACGTTTGCAACAAACCTTACGATTGGCATCCGTACAGTACCATACGAACATTTATTGGATTTTGATTGAAGATGCGGACGTGTGTTCACAAAGGGTACGAACCATTGCAGAAGAATCTGGTTTGGCCTTTGCTCACAAAGCCATTGGGTCCACAGTGAAAACATCATCGAAACAGAGCAAACAGAAAACAACAACAAAAAATAATAATGCAGGACATCATCGAGGACTGAAACAACGAAATTTAGGATTGGAAACTGTTTTGGAAGTTGGAAAAGAAGGAGTCGTCTACTTTGCAGACGATGACAATGGATACCACGTCCAGCTCTTTACCGAGCTCCTTTTTACACGACATACCAGTATCTTTGCGGTAGGAATGAGTGGTGGATCGGCCTACGAACGATGTCATGTCAACCCAAAAACAGGAACCGTGGATGCCATTTTGACCACGTGGAGTACGTTTTTATTATTACTTGTTATTTTGGTTGCTTTTGTAGGGTCTTCAGTTCAGATGGATGTCGTCCATTGTGATATGCGCTCATCTGCTTGTAGTATTTTTGTCACGACACACTATCGTTTTCACCAAACTCACCGAATGAATACATTTCGTTTCCAATACTACGCGAACACATCATGACAACCTACCATTTTTGATGAGTAGAACCAAAGTTTAGAATTCCCGTCAAGGGCAAGCCTGGAAAGTTTACCAATCCAAAACGGAAATTTGGAATTGATATGGCAGGATTTGCCTTTAGTACCACAGCGTTGCTTGCAAAAAAACCTCGCTTTCTCGCATCCTCGACAGCGGGTATGCTGGAAACTGACTTTTTGTCAGCTCTGGTTTCAGAGGTATCCGATCTAGAACCGTTAGCAGCCAATTGTACGAGAATTCTCGTCTGGCATGTCAAAACGTTGGAACCACAGTATTTCAACAACCCAGGTTTGTTCCCTTGTTTTGCTTTCGTGTGCAGATCCCTTGGAATATGTAGCTGACATATGCATGTACCCATCACGCTTCCCGCTTGCAGAGAGTTCTGATCATACGTTTGAACTTATGAAGTCTCTTTTGTGATCGTTGCGAGGAAATCTTCCGTATTCCCATGTCCTGGTTTTTAAAATGCATGTTGGCATGAATAGAAACACTTTCTTCGGCGACACCATTGTTACTATTATTTTATTTTGCTCAGACTAGAAACGTAGTCGAGCTGAAACTGTACGAGTAGCTCTGCTCACACTTAGAATGCACATTAGCTCCAAATTATTGGATTTATTAGAATGAAAGTAAGTAGACTCAAATTAAGCCCAGGTGGACTGCCATAGGACTCAGGAGTTAGGTCTTACTCTATTAGGTCGTGTGCCTATGCCTGCTTCCTATACACACCACTAGTCTAGTCATAATATTTATCTAATATT